>Ga0181575_10003340_pt1 | contig 11329 bp, 12 predicted proteins | sample 101ome_23_FD_145599 | JGI IMG/M metagenome (GOLD analysis project Ga0181575, IMG submission 145599) | Coastal salt marsh microbial communities from the Groves Creek Marsh, Skidaway Island, Georgia - 101411CT metaG (spades assembly) | ecosystem: Environmental > Aquatic > Marine > Intertidal zone... | reverse complement strand
AGCCCGCGTTGAGTCCGGGCGGGTGATTGAAGCCCTAGCCAATGCGCTGGATGAAGATGGCGAAGCACTGCTTCCGGCTGAGGACGTACAGCTGCTGCGTGATGCCATACAGAAACTGACAGAGCTGACAGCAGGTGACGATGCGCAGGCCATCACCCAGGGCACCGAAATGCTGGGTAAGGCCAGTGAAGACTTTGCCTCGCTGCGAATGGACGCCGCCGTGAGGCGCGCTCTCGCCGGGCGCCAGCTTGATGATGTAGATCAGGAGATGACTTAAGTGCCGCAATTGATTTTCCTCCCCCATGCAGAGCGTTGCCCGGAAGGCGCAGTCATTCAGGCAGAGACCGGTGATGTGCTGATCGAGGTTGCGCTCGATAACGGTATCGACATCGAGCATGCCTGCGAGATGGCCTGTGCCTGCACGACCTGTCACGTCATTCTGCGGGAGGGATTTGATTCGCTGGAGGAGTCGGACGAGACCGAGGATGACCTGCTCGACAAGGCCTGGGGTCTGGAGCCGGATTCAAGGCTCTCCTGCCAGGTGATTGTTGGCGAAGACGATCTGGTCATTGAAATACCGAAGTACACGATCAACCAGGTGTCTGAGAACGGCTGAACGGAGACAAGCATGAAGTGGACGGATGTAAACGATATTGCGATTGAGCTGTGTGAAGCGTATCCGGATGTAGATCCGCTCAGCGTGCGATTCACTGACCTGCGTGAGTGGGTTATGGGGTTGCCTGGGTTTGATGATGACCCGGAACGCTGTGGTGAGAAGATTCTCGAGGCTATCCAGATGGCCTGGCTCGACGAGGTCTGAAACTCTCGTCACGGCCTGATGACAGCCTCCGGCCCTGTCCCTATAATACGCGCCGGCAAAATCCCCCCAATTTTTCACTATTTCTGGAGTATTAAAGATGGCGATTGAGAGAACTTTCTCTATCATCAAGCCCGACGCAGTCGCGAAAAACGTGATTGGCGAGATCGTTTCACGTTTTGAAGCAGCGGGTCTGCGCGTCGTTGCTTCCCGCATGGAGCATCTGACGCTCGATAAGGCAAAAGGTTTCTACGCTGAGCACGACGGCAAGCCCTTCTTCGAAGATCTGGTCAGCTACATGAGCTCTGGCCCCGTCATCGTCCAGGTGCTGGAAGGTGAAGGCGCGATCATGAAGAACCGCGAACTCATGGGCGCCACCAACCCGAAAGAAGCCGCGCCGGGCACAATCCGTGCAGACTTCGCTGAATCTATCGATGCCAATGCTGTGCATGGCTCTGACGCTCCCGAATCTGCCGCGCGTGAGATAAGCTACTTCTTCAGCGACGACCAGCTCTGCGATCGATAACATGACGGAAGCACCGGGACAGAAGGTCAATTACCTGGGTTACACTCAGGAAATGTGGCTCGAGTTGCTCTCGGAGCTGGGTGAAAAGCCGTTTCATGCCACCCAGATCATGAAGTGGATCCACCATCGCAAGGTGGACGACTTCACGGCGATGACGGATATCAGTAAGAAGCTGCGCCAGTATCTGATGGCGACGGGTGAGTTGGCCGAGCCTGAAGTCAGCCACGAGTTCGTCAGCAAGGACGGTACCCGCAAGTGGTTGATCAGGTCTGCCTCAGGCAGCCTGTTCGAGACGGTTTTCATCCCTGAAGATAATCGCGGCACGCTGTGCGTGTCGTCCCAGGTTGGCTGCAAACTGGATTGCAGTTTCTGCTCTACCGGTAAACAGGGCTACAACAGCGACCTGACCACAGCAGAGATTGTGGGCCAGTTGCGCATCGCTATGCGTCGCCTAGCAGAGGCTTATCCTGATCGCAGGCGGACGGTGACCAACGTTGTCATGATGGGAATGGGTGAACCGCTGCTCAATATTGAGCATGTCCTGCCGGCCGTGACCCTGATGATGGATGACCTTGGCTACGGTATTTCGAAGCGCAAGGTCACCATATCGACCGCAGGCGTCGTGCCCGGCATCGAGAAACTCTGCGAGTCGACCGACGTTTCTCTTGCCATCTCGCTGCATGCGCCGAACAACCCTTTGCGCGATCAGCTGGTGCCGATTAACCGCAAGTACCCGATCGAGGTTCTGCTCGATGTCTGCACGCGGTATGCGCGGAATCTCGGTGAAAAACGCACGGTAACCGTTGAGTACACGCTGATTGATGGCGTTAACGACTCCCGCGAACACGCCCTTGAACTCTCTCGCCTGCTCAAGGACTTTCCGTGTAAGATTAATTTAATCCCATTTAATCCATTCCCCGGAACGGACTACAAGCGACCTTCAATGAATGCGGTGAGAGTCTTCCAGGACAGGCTGGTCAATGATGGCTACTCCGTGACTGTCAGAACGACGCGGGGTGATGACATCCAGGCCGCCTGTGGCCAACTGGTGGGTCAGGTCGCTGACCGGACCCGGCGACAGGAGCGTTACCAGCGCATCCAGGCGGGGCAGATCGCATGAATCGGCTGCTGCCGGTATTGCTGCTTGCCATGCTGGCGTCCTGTGCCAGCTCACCGCGGCCCTCTGATGAAATCACCGGTGTGACCGAAGAGGTCGTGCAGAAGCAGCTGGAGCTGGGCATTGGCTACTTGCGCCAGAGGTCATACCAGCGCGCCAAGGACAACCTGAACCGGGCGCTCGATCTGGATCCAAAGAATGCTGAAGTGCATGAAGCATTCGGACTGCTGTTCCAGCTTGAAGGCGAGTACGAACTGGCAGAGAAGCATTTCGCTGACGCGGTCAGGTTCGGCCCCGACAATGCCAAGGTCAGGAACAGCTTTGGCGCGTTCCTGTTTTCACAGCAACGTTTCCCGGAAGCCATTGAACAGCTCAGTAAAGCGTCGGAAAACCGTTTTTATCCGAACCGGCCGGCAGTGTTTCAGAATCTTGGTCTGGCTTACCTTCGCGTCGGAGATAAGGAAAATGCTGACTATGCCTTCACCCGGGCGATTCAGCTGAACCCTGATCAGGCTCGGGCTCTGCTGGAACTGGCCAGCATCAGGTACGAGCAACGCAACTACGTCGAGGCGCGTGAACTTTATCGTCGGCACACCAGGCTTTCACCGAAAACGCCGAAGACTTTGCTGCTATGTGTCAGGCTTGCCCGTATTTTCCGTGATCAGAATGAAGAAGCCAGTTGTGCTGAGGCACTCGAGGGCATCTTCCCGTCCAGCCCCGAATACAAGGAATATCGGGAGTCACTATAGTGTCAGACGAAGACGCAGCAGCGCCGGATATCCAGGAGCCTGTGCGCGGGCCCTCCGCAGTGCTGGCCGAAGCCAGGGAGAAGCAGGGTCTGTCGCAGAAAGACGTCGCAGACAAATTGTTCCTGACAACGACGTTTATCCGATATATCGATGACGGCGAGTTCGAACGGATTCCAAAACCGGCCTTTATCAAGGGCTACCTGCGCTCTTATGCGCGCACTGTAGGCTTGAGTGGCGATTTAATCGTCGAGCTCTATGAGCAGGCGTTGCAGGCTGCTGACCCGACGCCGGAAATCAGGGATGTGACGGAAGAAAAGGTGGGTACCGCGAGCATTACCGGCCCTGTTCTGCAGACCGGCATCGTTGGCCTCCTCTTACTCGGCCTCGTCATTGCGCTGATCTGGTGGCTGGTCACCGATAGTGAAGATGAGGCCCCACCCCAGGTAACCCAGCGGTCACTGGAAGGCCCGCGCCTTGAACAGATTGCTGTATCGCCCGAACCTGTGATCGATCAGTTGCAGCAAGACGAAGTGCCTCAGTCCGCAGCAGCGACGACGCCCGAAGTGCCTGATGCAGAAGACATGCCGATTGATGATGCCGCCGATGCTCTGAGCTTCTCATCGGAAGTTGAGGAACCCGCTGTCGAATTGGCTGCTGCCATGGTTGAGGCAGAGGCAGAGGCTGATGCGCAAGAGCAAGAGACGATAGCTGATGAGCCCATGGAGGCAGCGGGGCCAAGAGAAATTACCATCGACCGCACCACGGAAAACGGGCGAAATTACATCACGGTCGATGCCGCCGGTTCGGATCAGATAGAGCTCAGTTTTACTGATGAATGCTGGGTTGAGGTCAACGACACCCTGCATGGGCTGGTTTACCAGGATCTACGTCGCGTCGGCGACATCCTGACGGTCCGTGGCAGCGCACCTTTCGAGGTGCTTTTGGGGAAAGCATCTGGCGTCGAGATGATTTACAATGGCCGCCCAGTTGATCTTGAACCCTATACAGGCCGCGACAGAACGGCAAAATTGACGATCGGCGAGTAACAACCAGCTCCACTGACGTTCGCCAGAAAACCACCATGAATATCAAATCCGTCAGAGGCATGCAGGACCTCCTGCCTGCCCAAAAAAGCCTATTCAGACTGATCGAAGATATCTCCCGTGATGTCCTGGGTAGCTATGGATATCAGGAAATTGGCCTGCCGCAGCTTGAGCAGACGCAGTTGTTTCAGCGCTCGGTCGGTGAAAACACCGATATCGTTGAAAAAGAAATGTATACCTTCGACGATCGCAACGGTGAGAGCTTGACCCTGCGCCCTGAAGGCACGGCGGGTTGTGTCAGGTTCGCAGAAGAAAACGGCCTGCTCTTTAACCAGGTCCAGCGCCTGTTCTACAGCGGTGCTATGTTCCGTTATGAACGGCCGCAGAAAGGGCGCTATCGGCAGTTCGAGCAGATCGGCGCCGAATGTTTCGGTATGGCAGGGCCTGATATTGATGCCGAGCTGCTGCTGATGAACGCCAGGGTCTGGCAGCGCCTGGGGCTGGATGGCGATATTACATTGGAACTGAACTCGCTCGGCGACGCCGAATCACGTCAGCGTTACATCGCGGAGCTGGTCAGCTACCTGCAGACTTATGCGCCAGAACTGGACGAAGACAGTCGGCGCCGTCTCGATTCGAACCCGATGCGCATTCTTGACAGCAAGGTAGAGCGGACGCAGGAGATTCTGCGCGAAGCACCTAACCTCGCTGACTTTGTTGATACAGAGTCACGCGCGCACTTTGACGAACTGTGCCAGCTGCTGACTGACCTCGGGCTTGCATACAGGATCAACACCTCGATTGTTCGCGGTCTCGACTACTATAATCGAACGGTTTTTGAGTGGGTCACTGAGGCTCTGGGTGCCCAGGGTACGGTTTGTGCCGGTGGCCGCTACGATGGCCTGGTTGAGCAACTTGGTGGTCGACCAACGCCCGGCGTCGGATTTGCCATGGGCCTTGATCGACTCGCCCTGATGAAGGCGCAGCAGGAAGCGGCGGCACCGGCGGCTCACATCTATGTGGTTTCGCAGCCCGGCAGCACTCGCAATGCGGCGCTGCAGGTTGCAGAAAGGCTGAGGGATGAAATGCCTGGCTATACAGTGCTGGTGCATTGCGGAGCGGGCAAGTTCAAGGCGCAGATGAAAAAAGCGGATGCCTCTGGTGCCGAGCTCGCATTGATCCTCGGTGAAGATGAAGTCGCGGCGGGTACAGTCAGTGTAAAATCACTGCGACGGGACGGCAGTCAGGAACAGATACAAAACGAAAGCCTCGGTGCCTGGTGCCTGGCCTATTTCGATAAGGAGAAGAACATTGGTTGAGTCTGACGAAGAACAACTAGAGCTCATCAAAAAGTGGTGGGAGGAAAATGGCACATCGCTGGTCACCGCGATTGTTCTCGCCCTGGGTGTGACGTTTGGTTATCGGGCCTGGGAAGATAACGTGCGGGAGACAGCCGAGGCGGCTTCTGCCAAGTACGAGAATCTGGTGCAGGCGGCAGCCGGCGCTGCTGATGAGAACATGCGTGCCACCGCTGAGACCCTGGGTGCAGAACTGAAGCAGGACTATGCCGATTCAACCTACGCGATTTTCGCGGCCCTGCACCTCGCCAAAACAGCGGTTGAGCAGGGCGATCTGGACAAGGCCCAGGCAGAGTTGGAATGGGCAAGAAGCCAGAACCCGGCACTGAATGTGGATACGCTTGTCCGTATGCGTCTCGCCCGGGTCATGGTCGCCAAGGGCGACCCCACCGCAGCCCTTTCTTACATTCAGAATTATGAGCCGGCCTCCGGCCAGGTGTCCTCCTGGGAGGAAGTCAGGGGTGACATTTTTGTCGCACTGGGCGATGACGCTAATGCCCGCGCGTCCTACCAGCGCGCGCTCGAGAACCTGGGTGAGGGCCAGTCCAAGCCGATTCTTGAATTGAAGCTGGCTGATATACCGCTGCAGGGCGGACCTGTTGCCGCTGCGGACGCGGAAGGGGACGCCTGATGCGACGCAGCCTCCCGGTTTTATTGCTCATCGGCCAGCTTCTCGCTGGCTGCAGCTGGTTTGGTAACGACGACGAACCCGAAGAGATCAAGCCGAATCCTCTGCCATCGATAAATGAGGAAGTAAAACTTGATGTCATCTGGAGCCAGAAGATCGGTGGTGGCGCCGGTGATCGCGCGGTCAAACTGAAACCGGCTGTGTCGGGTGGCAGAATATTTGCCGCATCGGCAGACGGCCAGGTCAAAGCTTTGACCACGGATGCGGGGCGGGAACTCTGGGAGGCGCAGGTTAAGCGCTTCTACACCAAGGAAGAACTGGCGCAGGGCTTTACCAAGGATCTGGACACCATCGTTGGTGGCGTTGGTGTCGGCGGTGACCTGCTGGTTATTGGTACCGGCTCTGGCGATGTCGTTGCTATGAACCAGAGTGACGGCAGCCTGGCGTGGAAAGTTCGGGCGAGTAGCGAAGTGCTGGCGCCGCCCCAGGTTGATCGCGATATCGTTGTTGTCCAGACCATCGATGGCAAGGTCACGGGTTACGACGCTCTGTCCGGAGACCAGCGCTGGGTCTACACAATGAACACGCCGGCATTGACCCTGCGTGGTACTGCTGCACCGATTATTTTCGGTGATATTGTCATAACCGCCTTTGCTAATGGCCGGGTGGCTTTCCTCGACCGGGAGCGTGGCCTTGCTGCCTTTGACCAGCGGGTCGCTGTGGCGCAGGGGACTTCAGACCTGGAACGTCTGGTTGATATTGATGGTGCTATGGCGATTGCCGACGGGCGCCTGTTTGTTGCCAGTTTCCAGGGACGTGTTGTCGGGATTGAAATTGCCAGTGGTCGCATGCTGTGGGCAGAGGATGCGTCCAGTGTCACAGGCGTCGGCGAGGGTTTCGGTAATGTTTATCTCGCCAGCGCGGACAGCAAGATCACCGCTTACAATGCGGCCAACGGCCGCGAGGTCTGGCACGAGGACGCACTCCTGCATCGAGACATCACAGCGCCGGTCAGTTTGGCGAGTTATATCGTTTTCACTGATTTCGAGGGGTATGCGCATGTCATGGCGCAGTCTGATGGCCGGTTTGTCGGTCGGCGCAAGATCGACGGTAGTGGTGTCCAGGCTGGCCTGATCCAGTCAGGCAGTCGCCTCTATGCCCTGACGGATGGCGGCTCCCTGGTTGCCATCGAGATCCGGTAACTCCTCATGCTCCCTGTCATCGCGCTGGTAGGTCGACCCAACGTCGGCAAGTCAACCTTGTTCAATCGCCTGACCCGGACGCGCGATGCGCTGGTAGCCAGTTTCCCCGGGCTCACCCGTGACCGCCAGTACGGTCGGGGTGCGTTGGGCGATTTTGATTATGTTGTTGTCGATACCGGTGGCCTCACAGGCGATGAGGAAGGTATTGACGGCCCCATGGCAGAGCAGGCTCGTCAGGCCATTGGCGAAGCTGACCTCGTGCTGTTCATGGTGGATTCCAAGGGCGGCCGTACTGCCGGTGATGAGAACATCGCAGCTTTTCTGCGCGAACATGAAATTCCAACCCTGCTGATCGCCAACAAAATCGACGGCCAGAATCCTGACTTCGTGCTGGCTGAGTTCTACGCGCTGGGTGTCGGTGAACCACTGACGATTTCGGCCAGTAATGGCACCGGCGTGAAGCAGCTGGTGAACGATGTGCTGGCACCGCAGATTGGCACAGCACCAAAAGATGAAGCGGAGGAAACAGCGAGCGGTATCAAGATTGCTGTAGTGGGTCGACCGAACGTTGGCAAGTCAACGCTCGTCAACCGTTTGCTGGGTGAAGACCGGGTCGTGGTATTTGATGAAGCCGGTACCACGAGGGATTCCATCTATATCCCGTATGAGCGTGACGACCGCCAGTACACATTGATCGACACGGCTGGCGTTCGACGCCGTGGCAGGGTTAAGGAAAAGATTGAGAAATTTTCCGTCATCAAAACCCTTGAAGCGATCGGTGATGCCAATGTCGTGATTCTGATGATCAATGCCAGGGAAGGCATCGTCGACCAGGACCTGCACTTGTTAAGTCATGTGCTGGAAGCAGGGCGTGCGCTGGTCATTGCGATCAACAAGTGGGACGGCATTGACCAGGAGCAGAAGCAGTTCATTCGCGATGAACTCGACCGCCGCCTGACGTTTATTGACTTTGCCCGGATTCATACGATCTCGGCGTTGCACGGCAGTGGTGTCGGCAATCTATACGACTCGATCCACGAGGCCTATGCCGCGGCAACGCTGAAGATCTCGACGGCAAAGCTTAACGCGATCCTCGAACGTGCCGTGTTTGAACACCAGCCACCGCTGGTCAGGGGGCGCCGCATTAAACTCCGCTATGCTCACCTGGGTGGCAGCAACCCGCCCATTATTGTGATTCACGGTAACCAGACGGCAGAAGTGCCGGAACCCTACAAGCGCTATCTGACTAATCGCTTTATCGAGGCGCTTGATATCAAGGGCACGCCGCTCAGGCTTGAATTCAGGACGGGTGATAACCCCTTCAAAGGGCGCAGGAATAAGCTGACAGATCGCCAGATTAAGAGTCGGCGCCGCATGATGAATCACGTTCGCAAGGGCAAAAAGAAGCAGAAGTAGCGCCTATGCCGGCAGCATTCGCTACGCTTTGGGCCTGAAGCTTCTACTGCAGAAACCGCTTACTCAAGGAAAAGGGCAGGATTTACCCGGGCATTGTTGAGGCTGACTCCCCAGTGCAGGTGCGGTCCGGTCACACGCCCGGTCTGCCCCACCTTGCCGATCAACTGACCGCGATCCACCCTGTCACCGGGTTCAACATCAATGGCCGAGAGATGACAGTACATGGTGATGAGGCCGTTGCCATGGTCGATCAGGATAGTATTGCCGTTAAAGAAATAGTCCCCCGTCGTCGCGACGACGCCAGGTGCAGGGGCGAGGATGGGTTCGCCCTCGGCCGCAGCGATATCCATACCGCTGTGCGGGTTGCGCGGCTGATCATTAAGGATGCGGCGCAGCCCAAACGAACTCGACATGACCCCATCAACCGGGGCTGTAAAACTTGCGTCGGTTTCGATGCCGCTTGAAAAGGAATTAAACGCACTGTCCATCGCCGCGCGCTCACGTCCGATTCGTTCGAGGTCCTGCTGGTACGGGTTGACCTTGCGCTTATTCTCAATTGTGAGGCGCTGTACCTGGTATTCCTTTGCTTTCACCTCGAAAGTAATGGCGGCGCCTCCAGGGGTCTTGATTCGATGCATGCCCGGTTTTGCCGAAAGTGGAATGCCGACCACCGCGACAGCACTGTCGCCTTCAGCACTGACCCAGACGGGTCTGTCATTGTAAGTGACTGTCGTGATTGGGACAGGCACCAGGGCGACACCACCGGGAACCGGGTCATGCTGAGGCAGCGCCGCTGCGGGTTGAACAAACAGGGTAATAGTGAGAAGAAGCAGTGCTCTCATTCAGATTCCTTGGTCTTAACTTCCGCGGTCACTGATCCCGACTGCAGCCGCGCATGAATGATGTCACCAGACTCAACGTCCGCTGAGTTCGTCACGACATGGCCGTCAGCATCGGTCACGATGGCATAACCACGTTTCAGGGTATTCAGAGGGCTGAGTGCGTCCAGTTTGGCTGCCAGGGTGCCCATTTTCGCTGTGCGCTGTTGATGCCCGGCGGTTGCCAGCGAGATGAGTTTTTCCTGCTGGTAGGCAAGTCGGCCCTGCCAGGCATCCAGCCGGGCCAGTGGAGAAGTCAGCCGGGTCGCGTTTAGTCGTGATTGTTTGCTGGCGATCTGGCGGTTGACGCTGGTCTGCATGCGCCGCTCGAGTTCATCCAGGCGCTGGTTCAGATCATCAAGGCTGCGTGACGGATGGCGCAGCCGACGTGCCAGGTGACTGACTTCGCGCTGTTGGCGTTCGATGGACTGCATCATGCCCTGTTGCAGGCGCTGCGCCAGGTAGTTAACGCTGTCTTGCCAGACTTCGCCGTCCGGTGTAATCAGTTCAGCTGCAGCGGAAGGGGTGGGTGCTCGCAGGTCTGCAACAAAGTCGGCGATGGAAACGTCGGATTCATGGCCGACGGCACAAACCACTGGAATATCACTGGCGGCCACGGCCCGGGCCACCGGTTCGGTATTAAAAGACCACAGGTCCTCCAGCGAGCCGCCACCGCGTGTCAGCAGAATCAAATCGAACGGATCATCCGCGTAACGGTTGGCAAACTGCAGCGCCTCGACGATCTGGGGTACTGAACCTTCGCCCTGGACCTGCACTGGCAGAATACTGGTGCGCAGGCCGGCAAAGCGCCGGCGCATCACGGTCAGTACGTCATGAATGGCCGCACCGGTGGGAGAGGTGATGATGGCGACGTGATTCGGCACCGTTGGCAATGGTTTCTTTCTTGCCTCATCGAACAGGCCCTCCTGCTGCAGGTCTGCCCGCAGCCGCTCGAAGGCCTGGCGCAGGGCACCATCACCTGAGTCTTCCATGAACTCTGCAATCATCTGGAATTCACCGCGGCCCTCGTAAAGGCTGACACGGCCACGGACGATGACCTGCTGTCCGTCTCGCGGGCTGAACTTGATCAGGTGATTGCGGTTGCGGAACATGGCGCAGCGGAGCTGTGCCTTGCTGTCTTTCAAAGTGAAGTACCAGTGACCCGACCCGGGCCGGGCAAAGTTAGACAATTCACCCTCGACATAAAGCATGGGGAAACCGGTCTCAAGCAGTCGGCGCGCATCGCGATTCAGCTCAGAGACGGAAATGACCTGTCGGTTGGGACCTTGCATAGCAAAATTTTACCTCAAACGTTCTCGCGTCTCTTCATCTGCCGCTTGATCGGGCTTTACCCGATGAGTTGGTCAGATTTCATAAAATGTGTGCCATGTATCGCTGAGGGCTCTTTACATTCGTATTAGCGAGGGCCTTACCCGTTGAGTTGGTCAGATTTCATAAAATGTGTGCCATGTATCGCTGAGGGCTCTATAATCCGCCTTTGCGTGTTGCCTTAAAATTTATGTCTTCACCACACCCCGATATTCACCAGGAAAAGATCCTTATCCTGGATTTCGGCTCTCAATACACCCAGCTCA
>Ga0181575_10003333_pt1 | contig 11336 bp, 16 predicted proteins | sample 101ome_23_FD_145599 | JGI IMG/M metagenome (GOLD analysis project Ga0181575, IMG submission 145599) | Coastal salt marsh microbial communities from the Groves Creek Marsh, Skidaway Island, Georgia - 101411CT metaG (spades assembly) | ecosystem: Environmental > Aquatic > Marine > Intertidal zone... | reverse complement strand
ATACATGAACTGCCCGAAGGCCTCATCGGGGGCACCCGGCCCCGCCTCGGATGCGAACCGCCGCGCAGCGTCGACGATCTCCGCGCGCCCCCCGTAGTTCATCGCGATGAAGAGCCGCATGCGCTCGTGCCGGGCAGTCCTGGCCTCGGCTTCCGCGATCTTGGCCCGCAGGGATGGATCCAACTCCGCCAGGCGGCCGATGAACCGGATGGAAACGCCCTCGGCGTCCAGGTCCGGCACCTCTCGGTCGATCAACTCGGAGAACAGGACCATGAGGTCGTCCACCTCGTCCCGGGGCCGGTTCCAGTTCTCCGTGGAGAACGAGAACACCGTCAGGTCACGCACGCCCATGTCGCCGGCGGCGCGGACCACCCGGCGCAGGGCGCGGGCGCCGGCGCGGTGCCCGGCCGCCGTCGGAAGCCGGCGTCGGCGTGCCCAGCGGCCATTCCCATCCATGATGATCGCGACCGACTCGGGCACCGGACGCGGCGACGGTGGTTGCGGCGCGGCCGCGGAGGGGCGTATGGCGCGGGCCGCGCGGGCAGCCCGCAGGCGCGAGAGGAGCGCCATCACACCTCCATGATCTCGGCCTCCTTGCGGGCCAGCATCTCGTCGACCGCCTTTACCTCGGCGTCGGTGAGCTTCTGGACCTGGTCCTGCGCGCGGCCGAGGTCGTTCTTCGACACCTCGCCGTCCTTCTCGGCACGCTTGAACTCGTTCAGCACGTCACGGCGCACGTTGCGCACCGCCACGCGGGCCTCCTCGGCCATACGGTGCGCCACCTTCACAAGTTCCTTGCGGCGCTCCTCCGTGAGCTGGGGCAGGGGCAACCGGATGGTGGTGCCGTCGTTGCCCGGCGTCAGGCCGAGGTCCGACTCCATGATGGCGCGCTCCACGTCCGGGATCATGGTCTTGTCGAACGGCTGGACCGTGAGCAGGCGCGGCTCGGGCGCGTGGATTTTGGCCAACTGCGGCAGGGGCGTCGGTGCCCCGTAGGCGTCCACCTGGATCCGGTCGAGCAGCGCCGTCGTCGCGCGGCCGGTGCGAAGGCCGGCGAACTCCTGGCCGAGGTTCTTGACTGCGCCCTCCATGCGGCGCTTGGCGTCGTCGAGCCTGTCCTTCATCGTCCGTCCCCTTCCCCCGGGCCCCCGGCGGGGCCGCTCACGATCGTGCCGACCCGCTCGCCATCCAGCAGCCGGCCCAGATTGGCCTCGTCCTGCATGTTGAACACGAGCAGCGGCAGGTCATTGTCCATGCACAGCGTGAGGGCCGTGGCATCCATCACCGCCAGCCCGCGCTCGATCACCTCCATATGGGTGATCTGCGTGATGAGTTCCGCGGATGGATCCTCGCGGGGATCCGCCGTCATCACGCCCTCGACATTGTTCTTGGCCATCAGGATGCATTCGGCGCCGATCTCAAGCGCGCGCAGGGCGGCCGTGGTGTCGGTGGTGAAGAACGGATTGCCGGTCCCCGCCGCGAAGATGACCACGCGCTTCTTCTCGAGGTGACGGATGGCGCGCCGCCGGATGTACGGCTCGGCCACCTCCTGCATGGCGATCGCCGACTGGATCCTGGTGGTCACGCCGAGCTTCTCAAGCGCGTCCTGGATGGCCAGGGCGTTCAGCATCGTCGCGATCATGCCCATGTAGTCCGCGGTCGCGCGGTCCATCCCGCTGGCGGCACCGATGACGCCGCGAAAGATGTTCCCCGCCCCGACCACCACGGCCACCTCAACGTCCCGGTCCGTGGCGCCCTTCACCACCCGGGCAACACCCGCGATCTGCTCCGGGTCGATCCCGTACCCCTGATCGCCCATCAGCGCCTCGCCCGAGAGCTTCAGCAGCACCCGGGACCAGGCGGCGTGCCCGCCCGCCCCCGCTGCTGCGGGGACGGGCCCGGGCTGGTCGCTACTCGCCAAGCTGATAGACCGTGAACCGCCGGATGGTGATGTTCTCCCCGAGCTCCGACGAGACCTCGGCGCGCAGTTCCTCCATCGTGCGCTGCTTCTTCTCGGTGGCGTCCCGGAAGAAGGGCTGGTTGAGGAGGCAGATCTCCGAGAGGTGCTTCTTCAGCTTGCCCTCGACGATCTTCTCGCGGGCGTTCTCGGGCTTGTCCTTCGCCTGATCGGCGTACACCTCGCGCTCGCGAGCCAGGTAGTCCTCGGGAACGTCGGCCGCCGACACGAACTGCGGCTTCATGGCCGCCACGTTCAGGGCGACATCCCGCGCGAACTCCTGGAACCGATCCGTGCGGGCCACGAAGTCCGTCTCGCAGTTGACCTCGACGATCACGCCGAGCTGCCCACCCTGGTGGATGTAACTGGAGATGGTGCCTTCGTTGGCATCCCGGCCGGAGCGCTTGGCGGCGGCGGCCAGCCCCTGCTTGCGCAGCAGGGTGGTGGCCTCCTCCAGGTCGCCGCCGGTCTCCGACAGCGCCCTCTTGCAGTCCATCATCCCGGCGCCGGTCTTCTCCCGAAGCTCCTTCACCAGCGCGGCGGGGATCTGTGCGGTGCTCACGCGGACTCCTCCTGGGTCGGGGCGGCCTCGGCAGCCGCGGCCTCATCGGCGACGGCGTCGGCGGCCAGTTCGGCGGCGGCCTCATCGAGGGCGGCCTCGGCAGCGAGGCTGGCCTCGGCCTCCTGCACCACCTCGCCGGCGGCCATCGCCACGGCGGCGTCGGCCTGCTCGACGGCGGCAACCTCGTCCGCGGCAGGCGCAGGCGCGCGATCGGCGGCACGGGCGGCTCGGGCCGCATCCGGGTCGCCGGCGGCCTGCGCGGCCGCGGCAGCGGCACGCGCCTCCTCGTACCCGCCTTGCGGGTCGAGGCCCTTGCCCTCGCGGATGCCGTCGGCGATCACCGACAGCACGAGTGAGCACGACCGGATGGCGTCGTCGTTACCCGGGATGACGTAGTTCGCCTCGTCCGGGTCGCAGTTGGTGTCGACCAGGCCGATCACGGGGATGCCGAGGCGATTGGCCTCGCGCACCCCGATGGCCTCCTTCTTCAGGTCGACGATCACCACGGCGTCGGGGCGGCGCTGCATCTCCGCCACGCCGCCCAGGTTGGCCTCCAGCTTGATGAGCTCGGCCTCGGCGGCGAGGCGCTCCCGCGTGGGCAGCAGCTCCAGCTGGCCACCCGTCTTCTGGGCGCGCAGCTCGTGCAGGCGGCGGATGCGCTGGCTGATGGTGGACCAGTTCGTCAGCAGTCCGCCGAGCCAGCGGTGCGACACATAGGGCATGCCCGCGCGGATCGCCTGCTCACGCACGGAGTCCTGGCATTGCTTCTTCGTGCCCACGAACATCACGGTGCCGCCGCGCTCGGCGACGTTCCGCGAGAAGTGGTGGGCCTTCTCCAGCAGGTCGAGCGTCTGCTGAAGGTCGATGATGTAGATGCCCCCGCGCTCGCCGAAGATGAAACGCTTCATCTTCGGGTTCCACCGGCGGGTCTGGTGACCGAAGTGGACTCCGGACTCCAGGAGCTGCTTCATGGTGACGACGGACACGCGTCACGTCTCCTTGTTCTGGTTGGCAGTGCAGCCCGGGCGCATTCGGGGGGAGCCAGACGCACCGGCCACCACCCCCCGGATCCGCGCGCCCGGGATCGGGTACGTGGATGGGACCCATGTGGGCCCGTCGATGAATACTACCTTGCCGCGCCCGCCTGAGCGCGGGCGTCAGCCAGGGCAGCGGCGAGATCCGCCGGAAGCGGGCTCTCGAATCGCAGGTCCTCACCCGTCATCGGGTGCCGGAAGGCCAGTTGGTACGCATGCAGGAACTGGCGCGGCAACCCACGGGGGTCGCGCCCCATGCCGTACACCGGGTCACCCACAACGGGATGGCCGGCGCTCTCCAGGTGCACACGCACCTGGTGCGTACGCCCGGTTTCCAGGCGCGCCTCCACCAGTGCCACCGGTCCCAACTGCTCCAGCAGGCGGAAGTGCGTGATGGCCTCGCGCCCGCCGGTGGCCCTCACCGCCTGCCGCGTGCGCCGGCGGGGATCCCGGCCCAGCGGACGATCCACGGTGAGCGCGGGAGGAAACGGGCCATTCACGAGCGCGAGGTAGCGGCGCTCCACATCACGGTCGCGCATCATCCGGCCGAGGCGGCGATGCGCCTTCTCGCCGCGTGCGACGAGCATGAGGCCCGACGTGTCCCGATCGAGCCGGTGCACGATGCCGGGCCGCTGCGGGTCCTCCCCCCCGGCGATGCCGCCCGACAGCAGGCCGTGGACGAGCGTGCCGGTGGAGTGGCCTCGCGACGGGTGGGTGACCATGCCCGCGGGCTTGTCCACCACCAGCAGGTAGTCGTCCGCGTGCACGACCGGCACCCCGAGGTCCTCCGGGCGCAGCGCGGGGCCGGAGGGCTCCGCCGCCAGGCGTGCCTCCACCAGGTCGCCGGGCGATACGCGGTGGCGCTTCACCCGTTCCTCGCCGTTGACCGTGACCCGGCCCGCCTCGATCAGCCGCTGGGCCTCGGCGCGGCTCTCCACCGACTCGTGCGCTGCCAGCACCGCATCAAGCCGCCGCGCCGGCTCCCCGTCGGCAACCGTGAAGCGGACGACCGGGTCCTCAGTCATCCCCGGCCGCGAGGATGATCGACAGGACGAGCAGGACCGCGCCGGTCGTGACCGCGACGTCGGCCACATTGAAGGGCGGCCACGGGCCCAGGGCGATGTAGTCGGTCACGCCCTCACGGCTAAGGCGGTCGATGAGGTTGCCGATGCTGCCGCCCAGCAGCAGGCCGCCACCCACGGGAACGAGGCGGTGCTGCCCGGCGTATGCCACCAGCACGACGGCGATCGCGGCGATCGCGATCAGGGTGAGCACGGCGATGACGCCGGTGCTGCCGGAGAACAGGCTGAACGCGATCCCCGTGTTGATGGTGTGCACAAGGTCGATGCCGGGGGCGACGCCGATGACCTCCCCCGGCGTGATCGTGCCCCGGACGACCACCTTGACCACCTGATCCACGACCACCACCGCCAGGGCGATGAGGCCCATCAGGCGGTAGCGGCGAAGGGCCTCGCGGCGCCGCCGCACGGCGATCACGTCGGGCAGTGCCTCACGCGGGGATCGCCCGGGTCCGCTCATGCGATGTCCGCGGCCAGTTCCGCCATGCGCGCCTCGATGGATGGCGCATCGCCATCGATCTCAATCAGCTTCCGGGCCCCCGATGAACCCCGGCGCAAACGCACGGCAGAGGTCCTCACCCCGGCCACATCCGCCAGGTAGGCGCACAGGGCCGCGTTGGACTGGCCCTTGTGGGGAGCCGCCGCGATCTGGATGCGCACCGCACCATCCTGCACGCCGACCGCGGCCGTGCGCCGCGAGCGCGGCACGGCCTTGACCTGCACGAGCACCCCACCCGGGCGTCGCGAGATCCACTCCGGGACATCCCGAGTGCCCGTCAGAACGCCTCCAGCACGCGCACGGCCACCGCATTGGCCACGTACAGCACGATCAACGCGACGATCGGGGACAGGTCGAACATGCCGACCGGGGGAATCACGCGGCGGAATGGACGCAGGTACCAGTCGGTGCTCTCGTGGAAGAAGCGGTACAGGGCGCCGGTCACGCGACCCACGGGTGCGGACGGAAGCCACGACAGCAGGATCCGGATGAGCACGATCACGAGGAAGATCGTGAACAACGCGTTCACGTAGTCGATCAAGACATCCATGCCGGCCCTACAGCTCGGCCGCGCGTTCCGCGGCAGCGGCGACGGCCGCCGCCAGCGCGGGCCCCACCCCGCCGTCCTCCAGGACTGCCACGCCGGCGGCGGTCGTGCCGCCAGGCGACGTCACGCGCGCCTGCAGCCGGGCGGGGTCCTCACCGCCCTCGAGCAGCGCGGCGGTCCCCGCCAGCACGCCCTGCACCATGGCGCGGGCCTCATCGGCACCCAGCCCGCCCGCGACGCCGCCCCGCTCGAGCGCCGCTGCGACGTAGGCGATGAACCCCGGCCCGCTCCCCGCGATGGCCGTGGCCACCGGGAACAGGGCTTCATCCATGGGGACGACCGCGCCGAGGGGCGCCAGCAGGCGCCCCAGCCGGGCCTCCGCGTCAGCATCAAGGCCATCCGTGGCCACGGCCACGACGCCGTGCCCTGTGGCGACGGCCAGGTTCGGCATGAGACGCACCACCGGGTGGCCGGGCACGGCCGCCCGCAGGCGGGCGATGGGCCACCCGGCGGCCACCGATGCCACCACCGCACCCGCGCGCAGGCGCGGGACGATCTGCCCCAGCACATCCGCGAGGTCCTGCGGCTTCACCGCGAGCACCACGACGTCGCAGGACGCTGCGTCGCCCGCCTCCACGCCATGCGCGGCGGCAACCTCGTCGGCGCGGCCGGGCGCCTGGTCCTCCACGACTACGCGCGCGTGCCGCGCGAGGCCGGCGGCCATCGCGCCACCCATCGCGCCCACGCCCACGACGCCGATGGCGAGGGCAGGGTGGCTCACGGCATCAATACTGGTTGAAGAAGCCCTTCTCGAGCAGGCGTGCCCTCTCCTCAGCCGACACCTCGACATTCCTGGGGGTGAGCAGGAACACCTTGTCGGCGATACGGGACATGCCCCCGTCGAGGGCGTAGGTGAGGCCGCTGGCGAAGTCGATGAGGCGCTTCGACAGATCGGTGTCGGCGGACTGCAGATTCAGGATCACCGGGACCGAGCCCTTGAACTTGTCCGCGATCTGCTGGGCGTCGTTGAAGCTCCTGGGCACGACAAGCGTCACCTCGGATCCCCGTGCGGAGCGACCGGACGATGGCGCCACGGACCGCAGGTTCCGCGACGGCGACGGGATCCCCGGATCGGAGTAGATGTCGTCGAAGTCATCGGATCGCGACGACTGGCGGCGCGAATAGCGGTCGCGTGACGATCGCTCCTCGCCGTGCTCCTCGTCCCGCACGCGCGCGTTGGTCTCGCGGTCGTGATGATCGTCGTAGTCGTCGTAGTCGTCGTAGTCGTCATAGCCATCGTCGGCCATGCCGAAGTACGCGAGCGTCTTCTGCCAGTACTCAGTGATCGACATCTACGGCTGCTCCATCCGGGTGCGGTCGATTATCCCCCGTCCGACGCGCACCATCGTAGCGCCCGCCTCCACGGCAACGACGAAATCCTGCGATGTGCCCATCGACAGGTCGCGCAGGTCATGCGCCCCAACCCAGCGCGGGGCCACCTCGTCGCGCAGGGCCCGCACGGCCTCGAACCACGGACGCGATGCCTCCGGGTCGGCGGTGAACGGTGGCAGGGCCATGAGCCCTCCCACCCCCACCCCGGCAACGGCCGCACGCTCCAGGGCCGCCTCGAGCGCATCGGGGGCGAACCCGCCCTTGCTCTCCTCGCCCGCGATATTCACCTGGACGAGCACGCGCACCGGCCCCGCCGCGCGACGGCCGATCTCGTCGATCAGGGAGGTGCGATCCACCGAGTGCACGAGCCGCACGCGCGGCAGGACATCCCTGACCTTCCGGCTCTGGAGGTGGCCGATGAAGTCGAACACGACGTCGTCCCCGATGTCCTGCTGCTTGGCCACCAGGTCCTGCAGCCGGTTCTCACCGATTACGCCGGCGCCGGCGTCCACCAGGGCCCGCGCCTCATCGGGGGGCACGTACTTGCCCGCGAGCACCAGCTCCGCGGAGCCCGGTGGCCTGCCGGATGCGCGGCAGGCGTCGTCCATCCGCGCGCGGACCTCATCCAAGGCGTCCCGCAGCAATGCCGCATCGATCATGCGTCCTCCTCGATCCAGATGATGCCCGCCTGCCGGCCCGCCTCCCCGCCATCGCGGCGATACGAGAAGAAGAGGCCCTCCTCGCACGCGGTGCACCCGCCGATGTGCGCGATGCGATCGCGCGGCACGCCGGCCCCGGTCAGGGCTTCCTCGCAGCACGCGCCGAGGTCCACCGCGGCGCCGCGATGCACGCCGGGGCCGAAGCGGTCGGCAAGCACGGTCCGCACGTCATCACCGACGGGGTAGCAGCACGGGCCGATATGGGGACCCACCACCGTCCGCACGCCGCCGATGTCGCCATCGTCGGCGATCGCCGCAATCGCGGCCTCCAGTACCCCTGCGACGAGCCCGCGCCATCCGGCATGCGCCGCCGCAACCCGGGATCCGTCGGCGGACCAGGCGAGCACCATGGGGCAGTCGGCGCCCATCACCGCGAGGGCGATGCCCGGATGCCCGGTGGCGGCGGCATCCGCATCGGCCACCCCGTCCAGGGCGCCGGTGAAGGAGTCGCGGCCCCCGTGTCCATCGGCCAGGTACACGGCGGATCCATGGACCTGGTGCAGAGCCACGGCGCGAACCGGGTCGAAGCCCAGCGCACCGGCGAGCCGGGTCCGGTTGGCACGCACATGGCCGGGGTCATCTCCCGTTGCCGCACCCAGGTTCAGCGAGGCGCGGAGTGCGGTGCTCGTCCCCCCTGCCCGCGTGGTGAAGGCCGCCCGCACCCGCGGGACGCCCGTGCGGATGATGATGGGTGCGGGCCCACTCACCCGTCCCATCCCGCCTCGTGCAGGGCGATGGCCATCTGCTCTGCGCGCCCGGTGGCCGTTCCGTCGAGGACGGCGCGTCGCACGGCGCGCAGCGCGCGCCCGATTCCCGGCCCCGGCGCGACGCCTGCGGCGACGAGGTCGGATCCCCCCACCTCCGGAGCGAGGTCACGCCAGGTCGCCCACCACGTGGCGACGGACTCGGCGCCGCCGACAAATGCGCCGATCTGGGCGGCGGCGGGCATGTCGCCCAACAGGGCGTCCACCTCTGATGGACGCTGTGCGGCGGCCACGAGCCGGGCGCGCAGCACCCCATCCCGCACCTCCCGAGCCACGGCACGCGACCATGCGGGCAGGGCTGCGGCTGCCGCGGCATCCGGCTCGATGCCGAGGCCCAGCCGCAGTGCCCACGGGGACACCGCCGGGGCCCCGGGCCGGGTGAGCGCCACCTCGAGGGCCGCGAGGCGGTCCCCGCGCAGGGTGTCGGGGTCGGGCCAGGCAAGGCCAAGCGCCGCGCCCATCGCGAGCGCCACGGGCGCGGCGTCCTCCGCCAGGAGCCGGGCCAGTTCATCGGATACCCGGCTGTTCACCAGCGTGGCGGCGGCGGCGGCATCCCGCGCAGCCGCCTCGGTCCCCTCCTCCATGCGGAAGCCCAGCCGGGCCGCATAGCGCAGGGCACGCACCACGCGGCTGGGGTCCTCGCGGAAGGCATCAGCGCGCAGGGAACGGATGCGCTCGGCGCGGATGTCATCGCGCCCTCCGTGCGGGTCGATGATCTCCCCGGCGGTGTGCCCATGAAGGACGAAGGCGATCGCGTTCACCGTGAAGTCGCGGCGCGCGAGGTCGTCGGCGAGATCACCCGGCGAGACATCGGGCAGGGCCCCCGGGCGCGCGTAGGTCTCGCTCCGCGCGGAGACGAGGTCCAGGTGCCGCCCATGGGCGAGCTCCACCCGGGCGGTGCCGAACCGCTCGTGCGTCACCACCCGACCGCCCAGATCCCGACCGATCCCGGCCGCCAGGGGGATCGCCTCGCCCTCAACCACCACGTCGACGTCCGGTCCGTGCGGCACGCCCAGGATGGCATCCCGCACCGCGCCGCCGACGAGGCAGATGCGCGGTGCCGCGGCGGGCCACCGGATGCGCGAAAGGATGGGATCGCGCGCGACCCATGCGATCACCGCGCTAGCATCGGACTCGTGGGGGATCACGTCGCGCACAACCTATCCGCTGCCGCGCCAGTGGCGCTCGATGGACTGGCCGAGGCCATCGCACGGTGGGAGGGCCGCTCGCTCGACGAACTGCAGCGGGCCTCGGATCGCATGCGCGCCGACGTCCGCTCCTGGGCGGAGGACCCCGCCAACGCTGAGCGGCCCATCTCCGACTCCCCCGTCTACCTTGACCGGATGGCGGTCGAGGTGCTCATTGAGCGCCGCTTCTTCACGGAGTAGCCGTGCCCGCGCCGAGGAGCGCAATCGCCTCGATCTCCACGGAGGCGCCGGCGGGCAGTGCGCCAACGCCGATGGTCGCCCGGGCAGGTGGCGCCGACCCGAACCGGCTCCCGTAGGCCTCGTTCATCGCGGGGAACTGGGTCAGGTCGGTCATGAAGACGGTCGTCTTGATGATGTCCCCCATGTCCCCGCCTGCGGCGCGGAGGATGGCGTCGATATTGGCCAGGCACTGGCGGGTCTGCCCGGCCACCCCGCCGGGGACGAGCTCGCCGCCCGGGGTGAGCGGCACCTGCCCCGAGACGAAGAGGAGTTCACCGGCGGCGACCGCGACGGCCTGGCTGTACGGCGCGCCCGCCACGGGGGCGGGGGCGTTCTCGGTGCGGATGATCCTGCGGGGCATGCTCTATCTCCTCACCGGCACGCCGTCACGTGCCATCGCCGCTTTGACCTCGCCCACCGTGTAGACCCCATCATGGAACACCGAGGCGGCCAGCACGGCGTCTGCGTGGCCGCGGGTGACCGCCTCCGCGAAGTGCCCAAGCGTTCCGGCGCCCCCCGAGGCGATCACCGGCACGGGCGCCGCGTCGGCGATCGCCGCCAGCAGGTCGGTGTCGAAGCCCACCTGGGTACCGTCGCGGTCCATACTCGTCACCAGCAGTTCCCCCGCACCGCGCCGGGCTGCCTCGGCGGCCCATTCAACGGCCTCGATTCCCGTCTCCCGGCGTCCACCGGCCAGGTAGACCTCCCAGCCGGAGCCGTCGTCCCGCCTCTTGGCGTCGATGGCGACGACGATGCACTGGTCACCGAAGCGCATGGCGGCGCGCTCGACCAGGTCCGGATCGCGGACGGCCGCGGAGTTCAGCGAGACCTTGTCCGCGCCTGCGGCGAGCACCGCGCGGATATCCTCCTCGGTCCTCAGCCCGCCGCCGATGGTGAAGGGGATGAACACTTCCTCGGCGGTCCGCTGGACGAGGTGGATGATGGTGTCGCGCTCCTCGTGCGTCGCCGTGATGTCGAGGAACACGAGCTCGTCGGCGCCCTCGGCATCGTAGCGGGCGGCGAGTTCCACCGGGTCGCCTGCATCCCGGATGTCCACGAAGTTGACGCCCTTGACCACGCGTCCGCGGTCGACGTCGAGGCACGGGATGACCCGGATCACGGCGCGGCGGCGGCCAGCGTGGCCACGGCGTCGGCCACGGTGAAGCGGCCCTCATACAGGGCGCGGCCCACGATGACGCCCCGGATGTTCGGCAGCCCCAACCGGGACAGCGCCACGAGGTCGTCGAGTGACGAGATGCCGCCCGATGCCAGGATCGTCAGCGGCGGTGCGGCGTTCGACAGGCGCCGGAGCGCCTCGAGGTTGGGCCCGCCGAGCGTGCCGTCCCGGCCGATGTC
>Ga0181575_10003325_pt1 | contig 11354 bp, 11 predicted proteins | sample 101ome_23_FD_145599 | JGI IMG/M metagenome (GOLD analysis project Ga0181575, IMG submission 145599) | Coastal salt marsh microbial communities from the Groves Creek Marsh, Skidaway Island, Georgia - 101411CT metaG (spades assembly) | ecosystem: Environmental > Aquatic > Marine > Intertidal zone... | reverse complement strand
TCCGTTATATTAGCGGTGACAACAGCGCCACCGGCAAGATCACTATGACCGCGCCGGTGCTGCAATCCCAAGGTGACAAAGGTCGGAAAATCGCCATGACCGCGCCGGTACAACAGACACAGACCGACGCCGGCTGGCGCGTGGCCTTCGTGCTGCCAGCGCAATACTCCCTGGAAGACGCGCCAGTGCCTGACGATGAGCGTATTCGCGTGCGCCAGGCCGACCCCCGCGTGATGGCCGTTATTCGCTTCTCCGGCCGCTGGAGTGAATCCAATTATACTCGTCATCGCGATGAGCTATTGGATTTCCTGTCGCGGGAAAACCTCGAGGCTGACGGCGACATCATGTACGCCGCCTACAACGCACCCTTCTCCCTGCCGTTCATGCGTCGCAATGAAGTAATGGTGGAAATCCGCCAAGTCCCCTAGAACGCCCCCCTGCAGCCGAGCTGGAGTCTTTGTTCTACCGCATCAGCACCTGACTGGCCCTGACATGAGAGGGCAGAGTTCGCTACGCTCTCAAAACTCCCTATCGGGACGGCAGATTTATCTGCGACGCGCCGTTTATAATTTGAGAGTTACGATTCGACCGGGTACTCATGAGATACTTGGTGCGCCAGCCTTCGATGGTTCGATCAGTTTAACCGTCAATAAAACTCGTCAATCTGGGGCGGGCAGTTAACTGTCCGATCCATTTTCTTCTTTCAAGTCACGTGTGGACCAGAGAATGTGGGTGTCCTTTTTATACTCGAGGTTGCTTGTATAATATCGGCATATCGTAACTTCAACTCTACTCAAAGCAATAACAGGGGAATCCCATGATTTTCGTTTCAGGCGCAAACGGGCAATTTGCCAGTGCAGTGATTCAATCCATCCTTGCAGCCGGGCGTGGGAATGAACTCGCTGTGGGAACGCGTAATGTGGATTCCCCTTACGCTCAAGAACTTGCAGCACAGGGTGTTAGTGTGCGGCATTCTGATTTTGTCGACCCGGATCTCATGCGAAACGCACTCGAGGGCTGCACCAAGGCGCTGTTCATTCCCACCTACGACACCAACGATGTCCGCCTGCAGCAGAATCTCAATGCACTGGAAGCAGCGCGCGCCGCAGGTGTTCATCACGTGGTCTATCCCAGCTTCATTAATGCGGAATCGCCACTGGTCGAGCACAGCCGCCTCGTGCACCTGCCGACCGAGCAGGCGATTCGCGATTCGGGACTTGCATTTACCATTCTGCGTCACGCGATTTACGCGGATGTCATGGTGGGCGACCTGCAGGACACGCTCGCCACTGGAGTGCTCCATCGACCTGGTGGCGAGGCACGTAGCGCATACGTGGCACGCGCGGACCTGGGGTTATCTGCAGCACAGGTGCTGATGCGCGACGAGCCCTCGGGACGAACCTACTCCGAGACCATGGAGCGCACGTATTCCGGTAGTGAGATAGCAGCCATCATGTCAGAAGTTTTCGGCAAACCAGTACGATACCAATCCATTGAAGCCGTCGACTGGCCGCACTACGTGTCAGAGAATTGGGGAGTGCCACTGGAGATATCGAAAAGCATGGTCGGCACTTCGCAGGCCGTAGAGGCCGGAGAATTCGATCTTGTAAGCCCCGACTATAGCGAAATAACCGGCCACCCTCCGCGTACGATGCGTGCCTTTCTGGAATCGGTGCGCGACGGCGGAAACTGAAGGCAAGGAATCAAGGAACAGGTTGTTTGATCCACCACATCTCCCAATAATCCGGGAATTCTGACTATTCTCTTGAAATGATGAGAATATGGGGGTCCCTTGATCACTTAACCAGATCAAGGGTTTTTCGACAACGCTTCAAAACGTTTATGCGCAAGGGTTGGCAGGCTGGCTCAACAGCTGCTGACTAGTAGGAGGGATATCGAGTGGCGCCATAGACGCAAATATAGAAAAGAATAATGGCGCCGGCCCACCAGGTCAGCCAGTGACCTTCTGGCAGGATAGTGGTCGTATAGAACGTGATCGCCAGGTTGGTTAAACCGAAAAGCAGGTAGAACAACATGTCCTTGCCGCGCTTTAATCCCGTGTCCCAGCGGAGCTTGACCAGGCGAACGCCGGCGATCGGTGAAATAACCAGCCCATAGAAGGCGATGAAGATGTCCCAGATGTCCATATTTTCATCAATGAATCATTGAGCTGGAGGGCTTGACCCTGCCGAAGGATAAATTCGCTCCGATCCCTGTGGCTTTAGTCATTCGGCGAATACTCCAGAGTGTACTAAGAATAAGTGGCAAACAAAGTGGGAAGTTCGAGCATGGGACATCCGCTGTGAATCATATTTGATTCATTCCGTCATAAGTGAGTGCCATTTACAACGCCATCAGCAGGCTTCTGGCAACTTTTAACGGTACTATTGGCAATACAGACTTACCAGAACAGGATAAAGAGGGGGGTAGCATGAACAATCGCGCAGGAAGGGTCCGGAATATCGTTGCAGGCTTCGTCATGGTGGCTGGCGCAACCTGCATGTCTGCCTCTGTTGCCCAGTCCACTATTACCGATACACAGGCCAACGGGGAATGGCCCACCTATGGCGCCAACCTGGCCAGCCATCGCTACTCCCCGCTGGACCAGATCAATGCCGATAACTTCAGGGATCTGGAAATTGCCTGGCGTCTGAACACTGATTTTCTTGGTCCCCGGCCTGATGGTCTCTACGGGGCCACACCTCTTTATGTCAATGGTGTGCTTTATGCCACTGCCGGTACCCGCCGCACGGTCATCGCCATGGATCCCGAATCAGGTGAGCTGCTGTGGATACACCGGGAGGATGAAGGTGCACGTGGTGCTGCTGCCGCCCGCCAGGGAGCAGGGCGCGGCTTGTCATGGTGGGAAAGTGAGGACGGCTCGGAACAGCGTCTTTTATATGTGACGCCCGGCTACCGGATGATCGCCCTGGACCCTGCCACCGGTGAACGGGTTACTGCATTCGGTGAGGACGGTGTTGTAGACCTGAAAAAGAATTTCGACCAGGAGGTAGACCCTGACGGTGGCAATATCGGCTTGAATGCAACCCCGCTGGTCGTGGGGGATGTGGTTGTCGTAGGCGCCTCGCACAAGCCCTCCACGCCAGTGGAAACCCAGTGGGACACCCGTGGTTATGTGCGCGGCTTTGATGTCCGCACCGGCGAGCGCCTGTGGATATTCCATACCATTCCCCTGCAGGGCGAATTTGGCTATGACACCTGGAATGGTACGGCGGAACAAAATGGCAACACTGGTGTATGGGCACAGATGAGTGCCGACCAGGAATTGGGCCTGGTTTACCTGCCGGTGGAAATGCCCACCTCGGATTACAACGGCTATAACCGGGATGGTGATGGCCTGTTTGGCGAGTCCCTGGTAGCCGTGGATGTGAACACCGGTGAACGCCGGTGGCACTACCAGTTCGTTCACCATGGTATCTGGGACTGGGACTTACCCTGCGCGCCTATCCTGTTCGACATGGAAATGGATGGCCGGATAATCAAGGCCCTGGCACAACCGAGCAAGCAAGCCTTCCTGTATGTGCTGAACCGGGAAACCGGCGAGCCCATCTGGCCCTTCGAGGAGCGTGAAGTCCCGCAATCCGAATCCCCGTATGAGCGCACCAGTGCAACCCAGCCATTCCCGACCCGGCCGGCAGCCTTTGACCGTCAGGGACTGACCCGGGATGACCTCAACGACCTGACGCCGGCATTGAAAGCGGAAGCCGAGCAAATCGTGGAGCAGTTCCAGCTGGCTGACATGTTTACACCGCCAGCTGTGACTCGGGAGGGTGGACCCATCGGCACCCTGATGCTGCCATCCAATATAGGGGGAGCCAACTGGCCGGGTGGCAGTTTTGATCCGGAAACCAACCGTCTGTACATCCATTCCCATACTTCTGTATTCAACCTGCCGAATGTGGATGCTGACTTCGAACCCTTCAATCCCGGGCCGGACGGCGAGCCGCCAGCACCAAGGGCCAGGCCATTGGGCCTGGGGTTGCAACCGCGCCGTATCGACCCCTATCTGCAGGGCACGATTCCCCTGATCAAGCCACCCTATGATCGCATCACGGCCTATGACATGAATACCGGCGACATACTCTGGCAGAAAGCCCATGGCACAACGGAAGACCGGATACGCAATCATCCGGCGCTGGCAGGCGTCGAGAACCTCGATCGTCTCGGGTCCTACGGCCGCATTTTTATCGGTACGTTAACCACCAGGAGCCTGGTGATCGCCGGGGAAGGTGCTGTACATACCAACGCTGATGGCGAAACCGTGGCCCTGCTGCGTGCCTATGACAAGGACACAGGCGAGGATGTCCAGGGGCGTATTGAAATGCCGGCACGCCAGACCGGCTCCCCCATGACTTTCCTGCACAATGGCAAGCAGTATATCGTGGTGGCAGTCACCCATGGCGGCGCCAATGTGGGCGCAGAACTGGTGGCCTATACACTACCCTGATTGACCCGGAACAGTGTAAAGTCATCTTTGCATTGGCTGGTTATGTCAGGATAGAACAAACATAAAACCGGAATCGTATCGTATGAACAAAACACTTCCTGAACGTGCAGGCAGGCTCATCCTGGCATTGATACTCGTTTGCAGCCAGAGTGCCATTTTCGCCCAGGATCGGCCGGCGCGAGACATCCCTGCGGGCCGCCAGGGCCAGGTGGATCAGTCCAGGGCAGGTTCACCTAACGGCGGCCGACCTGAAATCCATACTGTGACAGACATGGAGAACATGACCGGCTATACCGCGCCGGGCGCACGCGCCTATGCCAACCTGGCCGTTGCCGCCAGCGCCGGACAATGGCCGGTCACACTCTACTACCGGTGCAAGTACCCCGCCGGCGGCACGTCGATCAATGCACCCATGCCGCAACCGATGGAAGTCTTCGATGACGTTTATTCCCTGGGGGATGATGCGAACAACATCTGGGCTATAGATACCGAAGAGGGCATCATCCTCATTGATGCCCTGACCACCGAGGAAGATGCCAGAAACATCATTGTGAAGAACATGGAACGGGTAGGGCTTGATCCCAGGCGCATTCGACATATCCTGGTCACCCATAACCACCTTGACCATTTTGGCGGGGCGCCTTACCTGAAATCCCTTTCCGGTGCGAAGATGGGCGCCAGTCGCCTGGACTGGGAAGGCGAGTCCGCCTTTGGCTCGATGCCGCCGAAGGAGTTCGGTGATTACGACATCGCTGACGGCCAGGAGATCACGCTGGGCAGCCGCACCATTACCGCCATTCTCACCCCGGGGCATACTCCGGGCACTCTCTCCTTTATCTTTCCGGTATCCGACAATGGCACCGAACATGTCGCTGCGCTGTTCGGCGGCCAGGGCAAACCGCGGGACATGGAATCACTGATGCTGTTTCGCCGCGGCCTTGACCATTTTGCCGATGCCACTGACCGGATGCAGGCCGACGTGGTGCTCTCCAACCACACCGTCGGGGATGACGGCCTGACCAGGATTGCGCAACTGGCACAGCGTCAGCCGGGTGCTCCCCATCCCTATGTCGTCGGCCGCGAGGGAGTGATTGGTTACAACGCCCTGTTCAATGCCTGCCTGAGTGCAGACATCGACCAGATGGTCTGGGACCAGGCCAGCAAAACACAGTAATCGGAGAAGAAAATAGAGAACAATACTATGCACAAGACTATCTCCCCGATACTTTCCTTCTTGATAGGCACCTGTCTCCTGGTGTCCGGTTGCCTGGCAGCTGAAAACACTCTGGACAGCCACCGGGTCACACAGGCAAAAATGGATGAATGGAAAAAATCCCTGTCCAACTGGGGGCGCTGGGGCAGCGAGGATGAGAAAGGGACACTCAATTTCATCACGCCGGACATCCGGGTGCGTGCCGCAAGCCTGGTAAGGGAAGGGATTTCCGTGTCCCTGGAACGGGAAATCGTGCCGGTCATGGCCGATCCCGATGCTGAAGATCCCAAGGGCCGAATTGCGGTTCTCCAGCGCATGGTGTCCGGTCCTCCCGAACGCACTACCGGTTCCACCGACAGGATTTCCATCGTTGCCCATGGCTATACCCTCACTCATTTCGATGCCTTCGGCCATCATTTTCATGACGGCAAGATGTACAACGGCTTTGAGGCCAGTGAACATGTTTCCATGACCGAGGGGCTCTCGAAAGGCAGCATTGCCGCTTTCGAGGAAGGCGTGTTCACCCGTGGCGTCATCGTCGACATTCCCCGGCTCAGGGGAGTGCCCTGGCTGGAACCGGGTACCCCGGTTTTTATCGAGGACATCCAGGCCTGGGAAGCACAAACCGGTATTCAGATCGGAAAGGGTGATGCCGTCTTCTTTCGCACCGGCCGCTGGCAGCGTGAAGACGAATTGGGAGCCTGGGACATCGCCAGCATAGCGGCGGGGCTGGATGCCTCCGTGATTCCCTGGCTTCATGAACGGCAGATTGCCCTGGTAGGTACCGAATCAGCCATGAGTGTGGTTCCGTTCCCTGACACCACCACGCTGGATAATCCAGATGACTACCTGCCTGCGCACAACTTTGCACTGGTGACGCTGGGGATGCCGCTTATCGATAATGCCGACCTGGATGATCTCGCCGAAACGGCGGCATCACTGGAACGTTATTCGTTCCTGTTCACGGTCGCGCCCATTCGGGTGACCACAGGCACCGGGGCAACCGTCAACCCGATAGCGACTTTCTGACTATTCTCTGGAAATAACAGGAATGTGGGTGTCACTTTGCTTATGCGGTGACGATGGAATCCGTATCATGGGAGAAAAGGCGTTTTTCGGTTTCAAGACAAGTCTCTCATTCACCCTGCAGGATTGCCATCCGAGCATGAGTGAGCATGGGATACCACTGTTGATTCTCACTGTGAATCATTGAAAATTCAGTAAGTTATGAGGGAGTGTCCCTGTTTTTCTTGCTTTTCCGCAAAGTGTAATGAAAAGTAGAGGGCAAACGAACCAAAGGAACAGGTCAGGATATGGAACCTATCTGGCTAAGTGGGGGGTACCCCGGAGGTGGGGTCAGCTGAGCAGCGATTTGGAAATAAAGGGGGTGGGGCACTTTTATTGGACACTTGTGGGACACTAGCACACAAAACTGAATCGCCCCTAGTTCACTAGACAGATCCCAGCCTCATTTTGTACTGCTTTTCATACTCTACCGGAGACTTCTGGTTATTAAAACTGTGCCTTCTCTTGGCGTTATAAAACATCTCTATATAATCGAACACATCCGTCCTGGCTTCTTCCCTTGTCGAGTAGGTTTTCCGCTTTATCCTCTCCCGCTTTAACAACTGGAAGAAGCTCTCTGCCACAGCAATAGGCTGTGAAGAAGTCATGCTGATTGAAGAATTAAAAACGATAAAATTGAGAAGATAATCTAGGAGCCATTTCATCTCTTTACACTGGATTCTTTTGATCAGGACTTACGCCTATCAGTTGTATTACCGTCGGTCTAAATTCCCTATTTTCACCCGATTCCGAAGCTAATCTTGGCCTTCCATAGCCTCTGTTTAATAAGGCTACAGCTGCGGAAATCCGCGCAGAATCAGACTCACTATTTTCGGCGATATCTAGCAAGGTTCTCAACGCTATCTCCCCAAAATTCTTAGCCAGCTCAGTAATGCTAGAACATTCTTGGCTGGTTGCTTTGTTTTTAGCCCCAACAGGCCGACCGGCCCCAGCTCGCTTACCCCCATGTTCCATTCCAACCTCCTTAGTTGATTTAATTTTGATAAATTTTTGATCCCGGGCTTCGATCTAGGCTGAGTCAGAATCTTAATTTGATGCTACAACGCCCCTCTGACTTTTAAATCTCTACAGTGAAAGCCCTATCCTCGTTTCTTGATAGCTTTGTGGCAGACTTCCCACTCCATCCTGCTCTCTTCTTCACAAAGAACTGTATAGCCCTGATATCACCAACCAGCGCCTTCTCTATTAATGCAGACACCACATCAGCTATAGCTCGTGCTCTACACTTCCTGTTAGCGGTAAAAACCTCTGGCTGACGCCTCTCTATAGCTCTGAAAGTCTTCTCTGTCATACCGAAGCAATGAGCTAACTAGGTTTTGGTGCAAACAGCCGCCAGTGCTTCGACCTGAATGATATTCATCTCGGTCATTTTCTTGGTTGGTCTGCCACCGATATCAATTTCCTTCTTTTTATTGACCATAGGCATCTAGCCACTCTTCTACCGTTTGCTCATTGGGATTTGTAATACACGTGTTATGTGTATCGTTCTCTCCTAACGACTTGTTTTCGTAGTTAAACGTACATGTACCTAAATCCTCCTGCTGGCCGCGTATTACCTGCTTTGCAGGCATATACGTTTCGGAACTTTCTTTCGTAGTATTTTCTGAATAATTTCGTAATGTTTTCGCTAATTTTTCCTGACTATTTCGTAGCTCAAGTGCCCTGATAATTTGTTCATAACTGATATCAGCGAGCAATATTGAGCTATTAACTATTTTATCTTTTTTGGCATAATCTGGATGATATTCGGCTGTATAAATACATGTTTTCAATTTGCCAATATACTCAGATGCTTTTGATGGTGGGCATGTAATACCAATCATCTTTAATAAATCCATCAATGCACCTTTTGCTGGAGCATGCCATCTTTTTGGGTTTCTCTTAGACAACCCTATGTTGAACCAAGCATGCGGATGACAGCCTCTTGTATAAGGAAATGCTTCCAACTCCACTAGTAGCGTTGGCTTTCTTATTCCCTTTGCTACATTTGCATTACAAGTCTTCACTTTATTTATCATAAATAAAGGCTGGATTTGTAACCTTCCAATATCATCCAATAGTCTAATTTTCTGCTCTTTTGATTTTTCTATTGGAACATGTTGCGAAACATGAAGGACTCCTGACTTAATACTTATTCTTGATCCCATTTCGATAGCCTGAACAAGAGATATGGTAGACATCTGCTTGTCTAATGCTCAGAAGCGGGCTCTATAGGCTGATATTCGTCCAAATCGGCACGATAGTAGCCTTTAATAGAATCAGGAATAGGATGGGTAGTCTTTGGCCTTACGTCGTATAAAGGGCAGTTTCTGGCTCCACAGAGGGTAACTTGCTGTCTCCAAGTGCCGGGAGCCTTATTGTCGTATGTACAATTCTTGCACTTTAGATTTATAGCTTTTCGGAGGCTCATGTTTTTACCTCCGAAAATTCATTTCTCGTATGGACCAGCCTTGTAACAAGCTCCCTTATCTCCTCATTTGTTTGCCCAGCAATCATCGCAGAAATTAGTTGAGATACTTCGTGTGTTGGCCATCCAACAGCTCTTTCGCCAAGGCTTATGGGGGGTACAAAGAGTCCCTGATTGATTCGTGCATGAAGAGTGGAGCGGGAAAAGCCCGTTCTTTCAATTACTTTTGGCTTTCTCAAGATGGATAAGCATTGATTTTGATAAGTCATAATAAATTCTCACTAAGCTCCAATGGGTTCGCTAGCGAGCATATGACTGAAATTGAAATCGAGGGTGGCCAGCCAAAAACCAAATTGGCTAGCCAAAAACTATTTGATGCCGCCTTTATTAATTATTCTTTTGACAGCATCAACTCCAGATGCAATGTCTTTGTTTAAATTATTAAGGCCTGTTCTTTCATTTGTATCTAATCCATATAACTCCCTTGCTAATCCCTCAACAGCCTCAGTAATCTGTCTAGCGTTAGGCTTGTCACCTCTTTTGTATAAATTGGACCTCTCTGCAAGTAACATAGACAGCAGACCAACCGCCTCCAGTAATGAGTCTGAATTTAGACGTGCCTTGGATTCTTTTGCCGATGATATTTTGGTTACAGTGCGCATCTCTCCAGGATCTGTCTTTTTAGGGTCTGGATTAAAAATTGCTGCTTTTTCTTTATCACCATGAAAATAAAACCAGTTACCTATGCTTTCTTTAGAAATCAGAATGTTTTGAGGGTCAAAACCTTCTGAATATGGGTTATCAGTATAGGAGGTTACCTGGATAATCGTCTTAGGGCCTTCTCCTCCTAATTCAGCTCGCAACCACACATAAGCTTCTTCCTTAAGAGCCTCCGAGATTTCAAAAGCCTCCATTTCTTTGTAGTATTGAGGCCAATCACCAAAATCATCAGCTTCTGGATTACATTTCGGAATTTCAGGTTCCTCAATAACAGGATGATTCAACCCAAGAGCTAACCCTGCGGCCTCTGATGGTGTTAAATGCAACTTCCATCTCATTTGTGAATCCTCCATTCACTTCCATACTGAATAAACCGGGAAAGCGATGAGGTGCCGCCGCTTAACCAGGGTAATTAATACCTGAATATCCAGATCTTACTTATACTTCTTTTAGGTGATTTCTGCCTTTAAAGGTTTGATGTCGTTGGCAAGGGACTCCAGAATATATTCAGACCACCATTGCATCAAGGTTCTCCTTTTTTCCAAATATTCTGCCCGGTTATATGCTGCTCTCACACTATTGCTGTCAACATGGGCTAGGGCGGTCTCAGTCAACTCAGGGTCAAAGCCATGCTCATTTAAGATCGTGCTGGCTAGTGACCGAAACCCATGAGAAACCAACCGGCCTTTAAAGCCCATTCTTTTCAGGGCCATGTTGACTGACTGGGAGCTCATCGGCTTTCTGGGTGAGCGATCTGATGGAAATAACCACTCCCTGTGGCCACTCAATGGCCTCAAATCCTCCAATAGCCTCATCATGGCTGAGGATAGCGGTACAGTATGATCGCGCTTCATCTTCATTTTCTCAGCAGGGATCACCCAGAGCTTCTTTTCAAAATCTATTTCGTCCCATCTGGCCTCGGAAGCCTCTTTGGGGCGAACCATGGTATGGAGCTGCCACTGCATCAGGTATTTGGTGATCAGGCGTATATTTGCCGTTTCTATAGCTTCAGTGAGCTCTGGTAGCTCCTCAGGCCGCAATGTAGGCAAATGGGTCGTTTTAGGGGGATTAAAGGCTTTTTTAATCCCTGAGAGTGGGTTGGCAGGGATAAGGCCGGTATTCACTGAATACACCATGATTTCGCTCAGCCATCCGCAGATATTGTCTATCGTCTCCATTTTTCCTTGCTTCGCTAACGGCCGCAAAGATTCAATCGTCCCCACTGCTGTGATTTTATGGATTGGATTTTTGCCTATGTTAGGCAAGACATGAAGCCTGAGCCTGCTGGTTATTTTCTTGTAGTAGGAGGGGCTGATGTTGTCTTGTTTCAGTAGTAGCCATTGCTCCACCACATGCTCAAACGTGTTGATATGTGCCAGCCTGTTTGCGTTCTCTTCCTCAAGTCTCTTTTCCTTTGGATCAATGTCTTTGGCAAGCAGTCCTTTGTATTCTTGAGCCTT
>Ga0181575_10003320_pt1 | contig 11360 bp, 17 predicted proteins | sample 101ome_23_FD_145599 | JGI IMG/M metagenome (GOLD analysis project Ga0181575, IMG submission 145599) | Coastal salt marsh microbial communities from the Groves Creek Marsh, Skidaway Island, Georgia - 101411CT metaG (spades assembly) | ecosystem: Environmental > Aquatic > Marine > Intertidal zone... | reverse complement strand
GTCTCAATATCAGGCTCCCACCAAGAACCACCTGCTGACAATTTCCTGTCATAAATGGTAACGCTGTGGTCGCCCGACCGTAGAATTTCCCATGCAAGGGACAGCCCTGTTGGACCGGCGCCAACAATGTGAAAATTCATTCTACTTTTAACAGATATTTTAAACACCTAAGATATTTTCATACTTATAGAAAAAAGTATACTCTTAATGTAAGATATGCTGTCTGTACTCAGCAAGGCTAATACGGGGACGCCACCTGTCAAATTACCGCCAAATCAAAAGGTGAAAACTTGGAAATTTGCCGCCAAATATATTTGGAAAGAGAAGTTCACCGAAGATAAGGCGGAGCTCGGGAGATGGACGAAGAATGAGCTTTTGGAACTTGGCCCCACGTTTGTAAAATTAGGACAGATTGCGAGTACGAGAGGTGACCTGTACCCTCCCGAATTTACACGAGAATTGGAATCTCTTCAAGATAATGTACCACCCTTTGATTATAATCTTGTAAAAGACGTCATAAACACCGACATTTTCAGAGATTTTGACGAGGTTCCATTTAAATCTGCTAGCATTGGTCAGGTTCATAAAGCTACGCTGTATAATGGTAAGCAGGTTGTTGTAAAATTAAAAAGACCCGGGATCTATGAAATCATGAAGTCTGATACAAACACTGTTCGTAAGATTTTGAACTTCGTACAGTCTATTGGTATCGATACTGGTTCGAGTTCAAACTTTGTACTCAACGACTCGATTGAATATCTGTTGGGAGAAACAGATTATGTACAAGAAGTGGAAAATGCCATAAAGTTCAGAAGATCACTGAAAGATGTAGATTGGATTAAGATCCCTCGCGTGTATAAGAAATATTGTACGAGTGAAATGATTGTGATGGAATATGTACCAACAGATAAAATTACTGAAATTAAGAGTAAGAAGATTAACAAGAAGAAAGTTTGTGAAGCCCTTGTAAACTCATATGTTATTCAAACTATGGAAACTGGTTTGTTCCACGCCGATCCACATCCCGGAAACTTGGGAGTATCGAAGAATGGAAAATTGGTATTCTATGACTTTGGTCTACTCATAAAACTCAGTGATGAACTGAAAAAGGGATTTGGTGATTTATTTTTGGGTGTCATTCAACGAGATACATCGAGTATAGTGAAAATCCTGATTGGTTTGGGTGTTATTGTACCAACATCATCGGATGTATCTGATATTGAACTGTTCTTTGAAAATATACTTGGCTACCTGGAAACCCTAGATGGTGGGGCTATCATGAATGATGAACTCGCTGTAGAGTTAGCGATGGAGAAACCTTTCGTTGTACCAACAAGCTTCGTGTACCTTGCGAAGTCTTTCTCACTCATAGAAGGCATCTGTATTCAACTTGATCCAGACTTTAACTATTTCACATATCTAGAGCCAATGATACAAGAGCAGTTTATGGAGTCTATAGATTTCAGTCAGATTCTCATGAATACGGCTGAGATTCCCTCGAAGGTTGGAAAGATAAGTTCGGCTGTTCTCGGTTTGGAGAAATCGAGAGCAGCGATGAAAAGATCTATGATCAAAACAAGGCAAGAAATAAGAGTAGTTCAATACAGTGTGATATGCGCTTTATTGGCAGAAAGAGTGAGTGATTCACCACTGGCTTTGATACCTGTAATCGCAGCTATTTGGATCACTTTTCGTAAAGATCGATCGATTTAGCCTTCTTGCTCCTGCTCTTGCGAGCTTCCTTGTCCTTCTTAAGAATGTCACGATGTTCCTTGAAGATCTCTTGGACCCGCTTACGCTCCTCACGAGCGATGTCACCAATCTTATCCTTGATCCTGTCTACCTCTGATTGTCTTTGTTTTTGAATTTTCTTGCCAACTTTCTTGAAGTCGTCAGTTTTAGCGAACCATGTGGGGGATGCAGTAATAGCGAACATAGTGTTTGTTGTAATTTAAGGACATTTAATTTTTAACCGTTTTAACTTTTCTTCAAATTCTCTCCTCTCACCTGGTGAATCTATAACTTTTCCATCCGCGATAGCTTCAATTTCAGGACCTGTGAGCTGCATAGAATTGACACGGAAGTCCATGAATGCCTCCATGGATAGGGGTACTAGGGGTTTGACGAGTTCATAGATGGCTGTGGCATATTCTTGAATCTCTTTTTGGGCATGATGATCCATCCTCAATTGTAAGAAATGCATGAGGTTGTGTAGATCCATTTTCCACACGAAGGAGGTGTAGGTTGATTGAGGGAGAACACCTCTCGCCTGTTCTCTACAAACACCCTTCTCCAGCAACTGCTCATACAACTTGAAGGCGTGTTTGTACTGCTCGGATACAGCCTGACTGAGTGTCTCATCAAGTTCAACTACACCCTCGGATCCCTGGTGATTCACCGCAGATTGACCACGCATAACCTCTGGTTCGTAGTACTCTTCGTCAACGATGGAGTACCGAGCAGACATCTCATTAACCGAAGCTGTTCTATGTCTAAGCCACTGACGTGCGATATAGATCGGAGCCTTGATCCTAAATTTGAATACTACGAGTTCTAGAGGTGACGTGTGCCAGTTTCGGATAAGATAACGGATAAGACCACGATCTCCCCGTGTCGTCTTTGTACCTGTTTGGTAACTAACACGGGCACCATCAACGATAGCCTTATCTAGGTTCTCTTGAGGCATGTGATCTATGAGTTCAACGAATCCATGATCCAAAACTTTCTTCATTATACATATCTATCCGTTTAAATCTTTAATTAAGTCGTTGAGATCTCGGTAGTATCTTTTGAGATCTTTCATAAATCTTTTATTGTTTTCTAGACACTCACATTCGGGTTTGTTTAGAAAAATCCACGCCAAATTTGATTTTGAGTATTTTGTCATTTTTTGATTTTCATTGGGTCGTCGAGCCACAAGCTTAGTGGTCTTCTTCTTTTTAGAGGCTGGAGTCACTTCAACTCTGTTTACAAAAGATAAGGCTTGCATTACAGTGTCTGCCAGATCATCTTTTTTCTTTGATTTCTCGAATACGGGTAACCAATGTGCGTTGGTAGGTCCATCACGGATAAAAGCTTCGCATCTCTCTATGGAAACCTTCTTCCTTTTATTGTACTGTGCCTTACCTGGACCGGCGACATCTGGAATCTTGTGACGCGCATCATATAAGATTGTCTCACAGTTGGGTGATTTTATGATAAAATATGCATAAAGAAAATGCATGACACTCACCATTTTCTTGTTACGTTCGGGTTGTTTTTCTATGAGAACTGTATCAGCTGTGAGTACCCATGGACGGTCATCGAGGTGATCACGAAGGGATATATAAAGACCATCTTTATGTTCCGGTGGAACCCCAGAGACGTCCCACTCTCTAACCAAGTTTCCACATTTTTCGTCAAGTAAACACATCGCTAAATTTCTTATTCCGACATCTATACTCAAAATCATTACTTAAAAGGATTGGTTTATCTTTAAGTAATGAGGTATATAGCACATAGAGGATATTCTATTAGATATAGGGATAATAGTATTGAAGCTATACATGAGGCGGTGTCTAGAAAGTATGATGGTATAGAGTTAGATATACAACTATGTGCTACGGGAGAGATTGTGTTATTTCATGATGTATATGTGGATTCAAAATTCGTATGTGATATGAATCTGGATGAAGTGAAAAACCATAACATCTGTACATTAAAGGATGTATATGAACATGTTCCAGAAATCAGAGACACTATATTACTTTTAGACATTAAGGGTAATAACATTAAGATAGTGGAGGCGCTCATAGAATTTTACAAGGATAAGCCAACACGCAACGTAACATTTTGTAGTTTTAATAGAAAACTTATTTACGCGCTTCCACATATGTTTCAAAAAGGTTCTACGTTTGAGACCACATTTACTGAAAATGAATTTGAGTACATAACACGAGACGTAAATGCGGTGCTTTTACATTGGACATGTCTCGATCACAACTTTATCATGTACTGCAGACAAAAAGATATTAAAGTGTACACCTACACCCACAAAGAAGACAAGGAACTTGAGTATATGTGTAGGTACAACGTAGATGGTATAATAACCAATGGATTAGCTTAAAGACAATAATGTGTATTATTGGTATGTGGTGCTGGTGGTGTTGTCATTCATTTGACGGTGAGCCTTTAAGTATGCCCTATAAACATGACGAGAAGAGGAATAGGTTTGATACAAGTGGAAACTTCTGCTCATGGAGTTGTATGAAGTCCTTCGCTATCGATAGACATGGGATTACTAAAGGTAGTATTATTTGCGGGAACATCGTGATGATGCGCAAAAAGATGTATAACCAATTGGGAAATATAAAACCCGCCCCCAATCGGTTCCTATTAAAAGAGTTCGGTGGGGATCTAACAATAGAACAATTTAGGTCAAATCAGACTATAGATAAGGATAAACCTAAGGAGATTGTAACGAAACCAGTGGTCAATAATGTGATACCCTTCGTCTCAAACACAAAGAAAATGGATGAGATCAAGAATGCGTCTTCTAACAACAGTGCGCTAAAACTAAAGAGGAACAAGCCACTGAAACGAGATTACAACAATCTTGAATCAGCGTTGGGTCTCATCATCACTCCCAAAACCTAACATCCTTTTTTGCTTAGCAGTCGGTAATGAAGGCGGTAAATGTTCAGACTTTTTACTATGAACCCATCGTTCCCCATCATGTGCCGTCCAACATATGTCATACCGTTCTATCATTTTCCTACACAACACACAGGGTAATGATATAGCGTCTCCGTGTACATTTCTTCTAAAGACAATTAAGTGACCATATTTCCTGTGTAACCAGTCACTAAATTGATGAGGTTTGTAGCCTTTCCTGATACACTCTCTGTACAGTCGGCGTATGAGCTGTCTCTCTGCACACATGTGATTATTACTAGTAGCCTCAGGTCCTCTAGACATTGTACTTTTCACCGTACAATACTTCATACTTGACAGTTAAGACATACATTACCAGAATAAACAAAATCGCAATGTTTACACTCACTTAGGCATACAACTTTCTTTTTTGGGACAAGTCCCTTGGCGAATCGTTCCAGTTCCTTGACTGTATATATTCCATACGTTATCATCGTTTCTAATGAGGGAAATCTCATTATAAACATGATTGGACGTTATCCCTTATGTTACTTTTTGATTACGCGATGCATGGGAACCACTTACTTAGGCACTTTTGGAGACCCTGCTTAGCCTTGAGCATCGCAGCGAAAGAATCAACCATGGGTGGAACCATAGCCTTGAGGACAACCTCAAATTCAGAATCCTTCTCACCATCATCAATCTGTTCAATGAGGTGGTTCAGGACGCCGATGACGAGCTTCTTCTTTTGGGGTCCGGGGAGCTTCTTGAATTTCACGCTCTCCATCATGAGGCGGCCCAGAATAGGAGGGATATCCTCCTTGGTAAAACCATCCTCGATGTATTCGGATTTGATTTCTTCAACGGTCTTGATGAGGGACTTGGCGTCAATCTTTCCAGCGAACTTTTTAAGAATGACTTCCATTTTTATGTTTGTATACTATAAGGATACAAATGAAATTCAGTGATCTTATCGCATCCACTGCCCTGGCGACTGGTCTTGTCAAGATGTATATGGATTTCGAAAACTCCGCTGACGTGGACGTAAAGTTCAAGAACTCCATCATCTTTGGTATCGTCGTCACTACTACTTGGTTAATCTATTACACCAACCAATATGGTTTCAGTCATTTCACTTTTTACACAGTTACCAGCTTACTTTTACAACTTTATGTACTAAAGAACATTATGGATAAGGAAGCGAATCTTTCTAAATGATCTTAAAGATTCGGATCTTATCTTATCCAGAAATGAGCCTTCTCATTCGTGCGTCCACAAAGCCTTCCTTCACACCCAATAAGATTGAAAAGAAGACCCTATCTTCTGTAAAAGCACCCCCTCTCAAGCCAATTGAGCGCCCCAATGACTTTCTTTCCGTCGCTGAGCGTGTAAATGGTCGTGCTGCTATGATTGGTTTCACTTCCGCTGTGATTGATGAGATCATGACTGGTAACTCCATCAGTACCCAGTTCCATGATAACATTGGTCTTTCTGTCGCTGTTGCCAGTTTGGCGTTCCTCGGAACAGCGGCGAATCCTAAGGATGAGGGCTATGTTCAGGGTTTTTGGAAGCCTGAGACAGAGCTAGTAAACGGCCGACTTGCGATGGTTGGCATCGCATCGCTTCTCCTAACAGAGTCGCTCCACCCTCATGTTCCTCTATTCTAGAATCGGGGTTAACAGCCATATAACTTAAAAATTCAATCATCTTAACTTTTTCATTCATTGAAACTGTTCCTGCCCTACGTATCAGGTAGGCCAAGAACATCATGAGAATATAGACATTTACGGCTATTGGCCTCATCTTAACCCCTGTATACTTTTATTTAAAGAGGTAATCAATACACTTAATATGAAGATACTCGTCCTAGGGTCACATGGAATTATAGGTTCTGGATTGTGTAAACATCTAAAAGAGATTGGTCATCAAGTTGTACCTTGGGACACGAAGATAACACCTATGCACGATCTTAGTAAAACTGAAAATATGAACAGATTAATCTATGCTATGCATAATGCTGATTTTGTGTTTTTCCTTGCGTATGATATTGGGGGTGCTAAATATATAACAGGTGCTGGTATTGATTTTATCAATAATAATGTAATGATTATGATGAATACATTTAGTCAACTTTACCATAAAAAGTTTATATTTGCTTCGAGTACTATGTATAATATGAATCATGTGTATGGAACACTGAAAAAGTTGGGTGAAGAGTATACAAGTAGACTCGGTGGTTTATCTGTACGATTCTGGAATGTATATGGACCAGAGAAAAGTTCTCCTAAATCACATGTTATAGCGGATATGATTCATAAACATAAAACCAAGGGATACATAGACCTAATGACAAGTGGTGAAGAAGAGCGTCAATTTTTGCATACCGAGGATTGCGCTAAGGCTCTTACAAAACTGATGTACAACTACGATGAAGTTTTAAAAACTGAAAAGAGTGTTGACGTCACCAATTTTGAATGGACCAAAATAAAGAGTGTGGCAAATCTTATATCCGATGATGTACGTGTCACGGATATAACAGTCACTACACATGACCGGGTAAACGAACCGAGGCGTTTCATTCTCAAGTACTGGAAACCTGAGATTTCTCTTGTGGAGGGTGTAACATCTCTTGTACTAGACTATCGATATCATATGTCCTAGACCACCCCAGTTCTTCTATGTAATCCTTTCTACCCACTAAAAGTGTATTGTTATCGGGTCTATAGAACTTTGGTGAGACCTGAATAATAACTTTACCATCTATTTTACCAACTTCTTCTGTGCCTTCACCCGACCACTCAATCTTTTTATTTAGTTTACCTGCCACAATTTCTATAAACTCACGAACAGAATGAGTTTTTCCCGAAGCTATTACGAACTCCATAGCCCACCGCTGTTGTAGCATGAGCCACATAGCATTGACATAATCTTTCGCATGACCCCAATCTCTCCTTGATTCGAGGTTCCCAATTTGGAAACATTCTCCAGATTGTAAACCCTTGACAATTTTTTGTGTAACGTATATATCGGGTCTCCTAGGTGATTCATGGTTGTACAAGATACCGGAACACACGTAAAGACCTTCATTATCCCTATAGTGTTTAACTAGGGAATCACCCGTTACTTTTGATAGTCCATACATGTTGCGAGGTGCTCGTGGTGTATATATAGTTTGTGGACTTTCATGATAGTTTGCAAATATTTCAGAACTTGAAGCCTGAAAAATCCTATACTTTGACTTCTCTCCGGTGTTTTTGACCGCTTCCATAATATTAAGGATTCCCATTGTATTTACCTGAAATGTTTCAGTTGGTGAGGATCCGTGGACTTTGGCAGCTAGGTTATACACCTCTATACGTTCAAAATCTACGCAACTTTGAATAGTGGTGTAGATTTCATCATAGTTTCTCACATCTCCTTGAAACTTTATGAGGTGATACCCCTTCTCTTGAAGAAGTTCACACATATAAGATCCATCTTGTCCATTTGGACCTGTTACTATGGCCGCATACATATTAAAGACTTAACTTGTCTTAACTTTAAATGCGTATAGAGGTATCAAAAGGTGAACTTATTGATAAGATTACTATCCTAGAAATAAAAGATGAACGTGTAACGGATGAAAATAAGCTAAAGAATATTCGCCGTGAATTGGATACTCTCCTCAAGTATGAATTTGAAACACCCTATAAGAAGGATCTAAAATTTGTAAATAACGTACTTTGGGATCTTGAGGATGGTATTAGGAAATGTGAAGCTGATGGTAACTTTGGTGAAGAATTTATAGATAAGGCTAGGAATATCTATAAATACAACGACGAGCGTGCTAGAATAAAAAAGAATATTAATCTTGAACAGGGGTCGGATATTATAGAGGAAAAGAGTTACTAGACGAATGTCCACACCTCATTACTAAATACCGTTTTTACTGTGCGTGGTCCATAGTACTTATGAGCTACATCCAAATGAAAGAAGTTCTTTTTTGGGTTGCCCAAGTTCATAAGCTCTATCATCCAGTTGTATGAGCTGTTCATACAATGCACCTCATCGGCATTCTCTATAACCGAGATGTACTCAAAAATATTGGGTCGATCACATTGGAAGAACTCTTGTTTTTCATCCACCAACTTGGAGTCTGGTTTGTATATAAACTTGTCAGTCTTTACATTAATAACTCGATCTCTCTCCGGATCATCATGTACAAATATGTAGTTCTCTTTGTCGATTGTAAACTCCTTAGACTTATCTCGAACAACTTTGAACTTTGAATACATATACCTGGGATTTACACCCGCTTGAATATATACACCATGTGCCCAATTAGACATAACACTACCCTGACCCTGTGTCATAAAAGCCCAACCATTATCATCTATACCGTAGGTGGCTAGAGCAATAACATCCTCTTTACGAGTGGATACCTTTGAAACCTTTGACCAAATTTCTTGTGGATTTGTATTTTCTACTAGGATAAGATCAACCTTATCCACGATGTCTCTGTACATAAAACGAACACTATCTTCGTGACACTTTTTGACAACTATGGCTACTTTATCATTTTCCGCGAAATGTCTAACCATTCCATTTAGCATAATTTGATCACCTAGACCTAGGTGATGGAGGATGACTTTCACCATATGGTTTTAATTGCTTCGAAAACTTTAACTATCATATCTTCGGTTACAAATTGACTGTTACCTATGTACACTCCATTGTCGTTAATGATATTCGCATTAGGTACCTTAACGGTATCCTTCCATTTTTTTAGAAATGGGTGAAGGAGTAGATTTCCAGATACCACGGGTCTGTATTCAACACCAAGTTCCTTAAAAATAGTCTTAAGTTTTGGCATATCTTCCTTATTTTTACATATGAAGGGTAAAGCGAAGCTGCTGTTACCGGGATCATTATATGGAACATAGAAACGCTCTGGATCCAAGTGTTTCATGAAGCACTCAAAATTTCTACGCCTCGTTTCAATATTTTGATCAAGTCTTTTCAATTGTTCAAGACCAAGAACTGCATTAAGTTCTGTATTTCTGAAGTTGAAACCATCGGTAAGAAAGAGAAAACTTGGATCGATGTTTGGGTGTTTCTCGATTGCTTCATCATAGTATTTGGGTGAAAGTAGGCGAGCCATTCCATGACTTCTCTTAATTTTCATCAACTCATATAGAAGTTCGTTATCGGTTGAGATGATACCACCCTCGATTGTAGTCATGTGATGACCATAATAAAAACTGAACGTGCTCCCCGTACTAGTGCTACCACGCTTCATACCGTTAGGTGCCTTTACTCCATGTGACTCGCAGATATCTTCTATGAAAATCGCGTTAGGGTATTTCTTCTTTAGAGCTTCAACGGGTGAGTTAAGTCCAAGTAGATGAGTAATAAATACGATTTTGATATCCTCTTCTGGTAGAGTATCTAAGTCAAAACTATATCGTTCCAAATCCACATCACAGAATACGGGTTCTAGACCAAGTTGAAATACTGGTGAGACATTCGTTACCCATGTGCATGCGGGTACTAGGACTTTTGATCCATCGGGAATTTCATATAATTCTTTTACCGCTGACATGAGTAAAAGATTTGCAGTACTCCCAGATGTCACATACAACGAGTATTTACAACCCAGCCACTTGCTCCACGCATCTTCAAATTCCTTCACCTTCTTCCCACATGTATACCTATCTGTTGAACTAATAAAATCGATAAGACTTTTCTTATCACTTTCTGTGATAGCTGTGTCCATAAGAGGCCACCACATCTTTACAAATAGTGTTAGTTTTCTTTTAAGTTCTTGTAAAACGTGTCCTGCTTTTCTTGTTTCTCAACAGACTTGATATGCCACAATGATAGTTGGGGATTTGCTTGAATTTTTGCGACTTTCTCAGAACCAATGAGGCGTTCGTGAAGTCCTAGACTCCATTTGATTTCACCGTTATTCTTGAAGAAACGACCTTGATAGTCCGGCCAGTTAATCCACCCCATTTCATTTACAGCAAATCCCATCTTTTTACACCAATCATCTGTGTATCCAGGTATGATGTTGATTCTGGGTACAGCTAGAATATCAGACTTGAAATGCTTTATATTTTTGATGAGTAACTCTTGGGGAATCTCATCCGCATCCAAGACAAAAATATAGTCTCCGCTACACTTTGTTATGTGATAATTTCTATGTTCAGAGAAGTTGCCACAAAATTCACGCTCATTTACAATAATTCTATCTTCAAATTTATTTAGGATGGTCTTGACCTCGTCAGTAACTTTACCACTATCAACGAGAACATTGACTTCATCTTCTTTGTCTATGACTTTAACAAGGAAAGAGAGAAGTGAATTGAGTTCCATGTGTTCGTTACAAACACATATAGCGTATGAGATCTTCATATAAGTATATAAAGGACAACCCTTTAATTAGAATAATGAAGACCATCATAAGTTTGACCAGTATACCATCCCGTTTTAAAACACTTCCAGCGATTGTTTATGACTTGGAAAAACACCAAGATGTTGATGAAATTTGGGTAAACATACCACACAAATATAATCGATTTCCGGATGCAGATATTATTGTTCCAGACTTTTCTATGTGCTCTAAAGCTGTTATCAATCGATGTATTGATTATGGTCCAGGAACTATGTACATGGGTCCAGCCAACTCTGAAAAGTGTGACGCTGATCTTGTAATTGTAGTGAATGATGATACAAAATATCCTGCC
>Ga0181575_10003295_pt1 | contig 11403 bp, 8 predicted proteins | sample 101ome_23_FD_145599 | JGI IMG/M metagenome (GOLD analysis project Ga0181575, IMG submission 145599) | Coastal salt marsh microbial communities from the Groves Creek Marsh, Skidaway Island, Georgia - 101411CT metaG (spades assembly) | ecosystem: Environmental > Aquatic > Marine > Intertidal zone... | reverse complement strand
TACCTTCCCGACACTGCCCTTGTGTTCCAGCCACTCATGGCTGTCGAGCGCAGTAAAACCCAGTCCCTCGGTTGCCCCGTAATACTCGTGAATAATCGGCCCCCACCATTCGATCATCGCCTCCTTAATCTTGACCGGACAGGGTGCTGCCGCGTGCACAGCAAACTCCAGCGAAGAAACATCCGCCCGCGCCCGCACCTCCTCAGGCAGTTTCAGCATGCGCGAGAACATCGTCGGCACCAGCTGGGAATGGGTCACCTGAAACTGCGGCACCAGCTCAAGGTAAAGTTCCGGGTCAAACCGTTCCATGATGATGACCGTGCCCCCCATCCTGATCGTCAGCCCGACAGCAGCCTGGGGCGCTGAGTGATACAACGGCGCAGGTGACAGGTAGACCATGTCCTCACGGTAGTGCCAGAGGCCCTTGAGAAAATCGTAGAGCGGCAGCGGCGTCGACGGCGGCTGATGCTCCAGTGGCCGCAGAATGCCCTTGGGTCGGCCTGTGGTGCCTGAGGAGTAAAGCATCGACGTACCAAGGCATTCATCAACGATCGACTCAACCGGATAGCTGCCAACCGCCTGTTCATAATTCTTAAAGAGCTCACCATCAGCGTCAGCACCCACCACCAGCACCAGTTCGATCGCCTGGCAGTCATTGACTGCGGCCCGCGCCACATCCAGTTTTTCGGCAGAGGTAATCAGAATTTTCGATTCACTGTTCTGCAGGATGTAGGCCAGCTCCTCATCCTGCAGGTAGGAATTAATACAGGTGTAATAGAGGCCAGAGCGTTCACCAGCGCCGCAGCACTCGAGATAGCGCTCATTGTTTTCCATGAATATGGAAAAGTGATCAAACGGCTTGAGCCCCTTGTCGCGCAGAAAATGAGCGAGCTGGTTCGCGCGCTGCTCATACTCGCGATAGGTCACCGTGACACCACTGTCGGCCATGACAAAAGCAGGCCGCTCAGGATTCAGTTCAACATACTTACCGGGATACATGATTGATATTCCTCACCCTATTTTCATTGTTGCTTTTATGCTTCCAGGGAGCGTGCCGCCAACAGGTCCTGATAGGTGTCGAACCCCAGCGATGTGGTGATCTCCTCCTGCCAGACCAGGGCAATTGCCTCAAGCGTGCTATCGCCGAGCAAGCGGGTGGAAGAACCGCTCGTCACTTTGGCACTGGCAGAACCCCTGGGTAGATCAGCCACATCTTCGCTCAGCTGCCGCAGCATGCTGTCGTCAAATTTGTCCTGGTGCTGCAGCATGAACTCCCGTGAGGTATGCCTGAGCGTCAGCGCCAGCAGCTCAGCATCGAGATCAATGCCCATAAAAGAGGCAATCTGTTGAATTGCCGCGGCTGGATCAGCCAGCATTTCCTCGTAGACGAGAAACAACACGTCGGCATCGTTCCGCCGTGCCCACCATGACTTCAGGTGCTGAAAATAAGCCCGGGAGGCAACAAACGTCCCCATGACGAACTCATCAGCCGTCATGGCGCCCGGCTCAAGAAACCAGCCTTCCTGGAAGCGAAACATACTGATGGCTGCGGCCGCAGGTTCGCGTACCACGTTGATGTACTTCCCGCCTCGCGGCATATCGTCCCAGGCAAGGTGACTCTTGAAGGCGCGAGGATTGGCTTTCTGCTCAGCGTTGAGATCGATACCCAGGGCTGCGCTGACTTCAAGCCACGGCACAACCCGTGAGATGTCATCGAACTCCATATCACCTCGAGTTCGCAGCGTATGGACAATCTGCTGAGTCCAGGTAGTACCGCTTTTACCATAGGGCGTCACGACAATATCCGTCGGTCGGAGTTCTGTTGCCAGCCCCTTTGCTCTCACGTCATCGTCGAACATGCCGCCGAGTTTTTCGCCCAGCTCGGCCAGACTCCTGGCACGACGCTTTTCTGTCAATTTAAGCTCCTTAATGAATGCCAGTCGCAAGTCAGGGATTATAGACAGATAACGCTGCGCCCGGCGTCAGTTTTGTTTGCCGGCAAGCACCCGGACTCAGCCTGATGCCGCGACGGGCAATTCATCCAGATTCCAGGCTGCCGCCTGTTCGTAGGCATGGGCAACCCGCAGCAGATCCAACTCGGCATAGCGTGGTGCCATAATCTGCAACCCCATGGGCAGACCCTCTGCATTGAAACCGGCGGGCACATTGATTACCGGACAACCGGACATGGAACCGGCGACCACAATTTCCATCCAGCGATGGTAGGTGTCCATCGACTGCCCTGCGATTTCTGTGGGCCAGCTTAACGCAGCATCAAATGGAAACACCTGCGCCGTTGGCAACACGAGGTAATCGAAGGTCTCAAACAGCGTACAGACATGTTGATACCACTCGGCCCGTTGCATGGAAGCACTATACACATCCTGGCCCGTCAGCTTTCTACCAGACTCAATTTCCCAGACCAGTTCAGGTTTCAGCTGATTTTTTGCTGTCGGGTTCTTGTAGACCGGTGCCCACTTGCCCGCAACCAGCCACTGCCGCAGGGTAATCCAGGCGTGCCAGAGCGTATCAAGGTCATACCGCGGCAGAATCCGCTCAACACGGCAACCGATCGTAGTAAAACTATCGAGCGCCTGTTCACATAGTTCAAGCAAACCTGCCTCCGTCGGCAGGTATCCATCAAAGTCACCCAGCCAGCCGACACGAACCTCGGCAAAGTCCCGTGCCAGAGAGGCGCGGAGATCGTCAGGATGGGCCGAGGCCGACTGCGGATAACGCGGGTGATAACCGGCCAACGTATCCAGCAGAAATGCCGTGTCCTGGACATTGCGGGCCATGGGCCCATTACAAGACACCTCTTCGGTGAAGCTGGTGGCATTGGGTACCAGACCGGGGGTCGGTCTCATCCCGATGACATTACAAAACGCAGCAGGGTTGCGCAGCGAACCCATAAGGTCACTGCCATCAGCGACCGGCACAAGATTCAAACGGAGCGCCGCGGCCGCGCCACCACTACTGCCCCCCGCACTCTTCGACGGATCGTAGGGATTCAGGGTCGTACCAAACACACGGTTGTAACTGTGCGAACCCAGCCCCGCCTCGGGGACGTTGGTTTTACCGATAAAAATAGCGCCGGCGGCCCGCAGCCGACCGATATGCTGTGCATCGGCTGAGGCCACCCTGCCCGCAAACAGAGGTGAACCCAGTGTGGTTGGCAGACCACTGGCGTCAGTCAGATCTTTCACGGCATGGGGAAAACCATGCATCCAGCCTCTGTGCTCGCCGCGCCCCAGCTCGTCATCGCAGCGCTTGGCCTCTGCCAGAAGTTCACTTTCATCTCGCAGTGATACGATCGCATTCACAGCAGGATTGAGCCGCTCGATCCGCTCGAGAAAGTCTGACATGACCTCGACACAACTGACCTCTCTGTTTTTGATAGCTGCAGAGAGGCTGACAGCATCCCAGCTCGTGATGTCCGAGGGAGCAGACATCAGTCCTGCCGCTCCAGGTCGACACGTCTTTTATCTTCAGCATTCAAGCTGAAACCCTTGCTAATGAGTTGAATACACTGCAGGCACAAGCGTCGATCTGACATGTAGTTTTCTCCGCGGTATCGCTGGCCCAGATCGAACCTGCAATTCATCGCCAGCTGGATTATGCTTCGTAGGACAAGCACAACACACAACAGAGTTTCCATCAATGAGAGCTATCGTCACCCTGGCCATACTGTGCCTTGCCATCGTCGGCTGTACAGAGGAACAACCCTCAGAAACAGCGGTCACAAGATCGCCGGAGGTCGATCAGGCCACCTACATTCGAGAAGTGACCGGCAGTCTCGACGGCGCCCGTATTCAAAAAGAAGAAACGGCCAACTGGTTGGCTCATGGCCGTACCTATGATGAAAAGCGCTTTAGTCCGCTGGACCAGATCAATGCTGACACCGTCGGAGATCTGGGCCTGGCCTGGTATTTCGATACGGGCACCGACCGCGGCCTCGAAGCCTCGCCCATTGTCGTCGATGGCGTCATGTTTACCTCGGGTTCCTGGAGCGTCGTCTTTGCCAACGATGCCCGCACCGGCGAACTGATCTGGCAGTATGACCCGGAGGTTCCGAAAGCCTGGGGCGCTAATGCCTGTTGTGACGTCGTCAATCGCGGCGTTGCTGTCTGGAAGGGCAAGGTCTACATCGGCACCATTGATGGACGCATGATCGCCCTCGATGCCGGGACCGGTGAACCGGTTTGGCAGGTCAACACGATTGACCGCGATATGCCCTACACCATCACCGGCGCACCACGCATCGTCAATGACAAGGTTATTATCGGCAATGGCGGCGGCGAATACGGTGTACGCGGCTACATCACGGCCTACGATGTCGAAACAGGCAACCAGGCCTGGCGATTTCATACGGTACCCGGTGATCCAGCTGGCGGCTTTGAATCTGAAGCCATGGCCATGGCAGCTAAAACCTGGACAGGAGAATGGTGGAAATTTGGCGGCGGCGGCACCGTCTGGGATTCCATGGCCTACGACCCGGAGCTGAATCAGCTGTATATCGGCGTCGGCAACGGGTCTCCCTGGAACCGGGAAATCAGGAGCCCGGGTGGTGGTGACAACCTGTTCCTGTCATCAATTGTGGCGCTGAATCCCGACACCGGCGAGTATATCTGGCACTACCAGACTACGCCCGGCGACACCTGGGACTATACCGCCACTCAGCACATGATTCTGGCTGAGCTGGAAATCAACGGCGAGATGCGCAAGGTCGTCATGCAGGCGCCAAAAAATGGCTTCTTCTACGTCCTTGATCGAACAAATGGCGAGTTCATTTCTGCCGAGCCATTCGTGCCTGTGACCTGGGCAACCCACGTCGATCCGGAATCCGGCAAGCCGGTGGAGACGGACAACGCGCGGTACCAGACACCCAGCCCGCTGTCTGCACTATCGCCGGAAGAACAGATTGCTGCACTGAAAGCCATGCCGGCAGATGCCATCGAGCGGGCCTTCCACAAGCCGTCACCCTATGGCGGCCATAACTGGCATCCAATGGCCTACAGTGAGCAGACCGGTCTGGTTTATATTCCTGCGCTTGATATCCCTTACGCCTATGGCAACGAACCCAAGTTCACCTACGAGCAAGGCCGCTGGAATGTCGCCATCGACTGGCAGCTGAATGCGCCTACCGGTGCTGCTGATGTCGACGACAAGATCGCTGGCCTGGTCCGCGGCCATATTTCAGCCTGGGACCCCGTTGAGCAGAAAGAAGTCTGGCGCTACCAGCACGCAGGTTCGTGGAACGGCGGCATGCTCGCCACCGCGGGCAACCTGGTGTTTCAGGGCAACTCCGGCGGCAACTTTGCTGCCTACAACGCCACCACCGGTGAACAGGTCTGGACAGCCCCGGCCCAGACGGGTGTTGTGGCACCACCGGTCTCCTATGAAATTGATGGCGAGCAGTACATCACGGTAGTCGCTGGCTGGGGTGGTGCATTTGCCCTTGCAGCGGGCGGTGCCGCTGAGCGTCTTGGCCTGACCAACCGGGGTCGCATACTCACCTACAAACTGGGTAGTCAGGAAAACCTGCCACCGATACCAGAGGGCCCCGATGCAATCCTGGATCCGCCCGAACTAACCGGTACACCTGAGCAGATCGCCCACGGCAAGGCCATTTACCATCAGTACTGCAGCGTCTGTCACGGCCCTGGCTTGAAGAGCGGCGGTGTCTTGCCTGACTTGCGTTACATGGTACCGGGGAAGTATCTGGTGTTTGAAGATATCGTGCTCGGCGGCATCCTGAAAGATCGCGGCATGGTGAGCTTTGCTGACGTACTGACCGAAGAAGACACCAGCGATCTTGAGCAGTATGTGATTGCAGAGGCGCAGGCACTCAAGGCGAGCAAGCTGTAAAACAGGCAAGGCTAGGTGACATGAACCAAAACCTTTACCAGGCTTTCGCCGGGGTTTTTTCTGATCACCTGGCCGCGCCGGTGCTCCATCTGGATGATGGCACTGTCATTGACTATGCGACACTCGATGCCATGTCCGCACGCTACGCCAATCTGCTGCTGGCGCTGGGCGCTGAAACCGGTGACCGCGTCACGGTACAGTGCGACAAGTCCGTGGAGACGCTCTGGTTATATCTCGGCACAATCCGGGCAGGGCTTGTCTATCACCCTCTCAACAACGCCTACCAGGAAAACGAACTCGCCTACTTTCTGTCGAATGCGGAACCCCGCATTGTTGTTGGTGACAATACAACGCTGCCAACCCTTGAGCAGCTGGCAGCTGCCGATGCAAACGTTATCGGTCTGACTGCACTCGCAGAACGGGCAACTGCAGCCTCAGATCAGTTTCAAACCGTAACATCAGACGCGGCTGACCTCGCCGCCCTGCTCTACTCCTCCGGCACGACCGGCGTTCCCAAGGGCATCATGCTGACCCACGGCAACCTTGCCTCCAATGCGCGTACGCTGGTCGAGAGCTGGGGTTTCACCCGGGCCGACGTGTTACTCCATGCCCTGCCAATCTTTCATGTGCACGGACTCTTTGTGGGTATCAGCTGTGTACTGATGTCGGGCGCCGCCATGGTCTGGCAAAACGGTTTCAGTGCAGCTGCCGTGACGGCGGCTCTGCCACGCTGCAGCGTGATGATGGGCGTACCCACCTACTATACCCGCCTACTGGGTTACAACGCATTCAATGCCGCCCAATGTGACACGATGCGTCTGTTTATCTCAGGCTCCGCGCCCCTTTTACCGGAAACATTCGAGTCATTCGAGCAGCGTACCGGCCACAGGATTCTGGAACGCTACGGCATGACCGAGACCGGCATGAACACCAGCAACCCGCTTGCAGGCGAACGCATCGCCGGCACGGTCGGACCAGCGTTGCCCGGTGTTGAGATCCGCGTGACCGATAAAGACAACAACCCACTGCCTGTCGGCGAGATCGGTGCTGTCCAGGTCAGAGGCGACAATGTCTTCACGGGCTACTGGAAACTGCCGGAGAAAACGGCGGAAGACTTCACCGACGACGGCTTCTTCAATACTGGGGACCAGGGTGTCATAGATACCAGCGGCTATCTGTCGATCATCGGCCGCGAAAAAGATATGGTCATCAGCGGCGGGCTCAACATCTACCCAAAAGAGATCGAACTCCTGATTGACCAGCAGCCAGGTGTCGCAGAATCCGCCGTATTTGGCGTGGCTCATCCGGATTTCGGCGAGGGTGTCGTTGCCGCCATCGTTGAACTATCCCAGGGGACGCTCGACCAGGACGCGATCATCAGCGCCCTGAAGGCCAGCATTGCCGCCTTCAAGGTCCCCAAAGCCGTGGTGTTCGTCGACGAACTGCCGCGCAACACGATGGGCAAGGTCCAGAAGAAGCAGCTAAGGGATACCTACAACGACCTGCTGTCAGGTTAAACTGAACCAATCACCGAGGATGGAGCGCACATCATGAAAGCAGCGGTATTCCATGGACCCAGGGATGTCCGATGCGAAGACATCGAAAAGCCAGAGCTGGCAACCGGCGACGTTCTGCTCAGGGTAAAAGCCTGCGGCATCTGCGGGAGTGACCTGCACACTTATCGCCACGGGCTGTTTCAGCAACTGGGGAACCCGACCGAAACCGGGCGGGTTCTCGGTCACGAGTTCAGTGGCGAAGTCGTTGCCACCGGCGGCGACATTCCTGGTGTCTGCATCGGCGACAGAGTCACGACCGTGGGGATGGGGGCAAATGCCGAATACATTCGCATACCAAGCACCATGACCTCGACCCTGCTGCCTTTCAATGACACGATCAGCCACGTCGAAGCTGCAACCACCGAGCCGCTGGCAACATCACTGCATGCCGCCAACCTGGGCGAGGCAGAAGACGGCGAAACCCACGTTATCATGGGTGCCGGCATCATCGGCCTCGGCATCCTGCAATGCATCAAGGCTCGCGCAAACGCTGAGGTGATTGTTGTCGACCTGTCTGATAAGCGCCTTGCGAAGGCAGAGGAACTGGGCGCAGATCGCACGCTGAATGCCAGGGACACCGATATCGTGGCATCGCTTGCGGGCTCCCAGGGTTTCTCAGAGGAAACCCTGTTGAATGAGACCGCAGGTTCTGTCGACGTGGTCTATGACTGCGCCGGTATGGGCAAGAACTTTGAGGGCACGAGCGTGCTCGAGCAGTCACTCAACATCGTGCGGGAAAATGGCCGGGTTGTCGTTGTTGCGGTGTTTGAGAAGGCGCTGACGCTCGACTGGAACCTGGTCGTCAGGAAAGGCATTCGCATAGCCGGCAGCTGGGCCTGGACAATGGACGAGTTTATTGAATCAGCGCGCCTGATCGCATCTGGCGAGATCGACCGTAAACCACTGATTTCGCATACCTTTCCGCTGGAACAGGCGAGTGAGGCTTATGAGACCCAGCTCATGGCAGAGGAAGCCATCAAGGTTGTGCTGACACCATAAGTCCGATGAGCGCGTTTCCCCTTACCCTGCTCGCAGGCCAGTCGGCATATGCTGCGATCGCCAGCAGGGGCTGGCAGCCCGACATTTTCTCCGCCATGGTAGGCGCTTCGGGTGGAGCCAAACTCCTCGGTCTTACGCATCTTGATCGCTACCTGTTCGGCACCTACTTGCAGCAGAGCGATCAGCCCATGGAGCTCTATGGCTCATCAATCGGCAGCTGGCGACACGCTGCTCTGACCGCGCCTGACCCGCTCAAAGCCATCACCGAGCTGCAGGAGAGATACCTGAATCAGGCCTGGGATGAAGATGATCCGCGCTCGCCCGCAGAGATCGTCGACGAACTCTGCGAATGGGTACTTGACGGTTATTGTACGGAAGCGGTGCAAAAGCATCTGATCGAACACCCCCGCTTTACGACACACATTGTCACCGCCCGGGGCCTGGGTCTTAACAACCGAGGCAAAAGTCTCGGGCTTGGGCTCGGCATGGGCCTCGCCGCGATAAGTAACCTCGCCAGCCGGCGTCTGCTGGCAACAGGATTCCAGCGCGTCGTCTTCAGTTCAGGTCGCTCCAGGGCCTTCGATTTCCAGGATTTTAACACCATGCATGTCGAGCTGACTCCAGCACTGGTAAAACCCGCGCTCCTGGCCAGTGGCTCGATTCCTTTTCTGATGTCAGGTCAGAATGACCTGCCCGGTGCACCTCCAGGGCAGTACTGGGATGGCGGCGTAATCGACTACCATTTTGACTTCAGCAATCACCGCAGCGAAGGATTGATCCTGTACCCCCACTTTGATCGTCGCGTCGTAAAGGGCTGGTTTGATAAGTCGCTGCCATGGCGCCGCAATCATCGAAGGTTGCTTGATCGAACGCTGATTATCGCGCCGTCAGAGGAATACCTTTCCTCACTGCCCTACGGCAAGCTCCCTGACAGAAAAGACTTCGGCCGCTTGGCGCAGGGTCAACGTGTAGTTTACTGGCAGCAGGCTATGTCTCGCAGCCTGGAACTGGCAGACGCATTTGAGGATGTCGTAAAAGCGGCGGACCCAACATCGATGCTGACCTGCCTATGATCACCTGTGCCGGCCAGTGGCGCACGGCAACAGGATAGTCGGCTACCGACATAGTAAGAGGCGTTTTGGAACGACTCGCCGTTGATACTCAAATAATATTGTTTAATTTCGTCACCAACGACGTTATGCTCCTCAAAAACGATAGAACTGGACCGGTCTATGACCAAAGAATCCAGCGACACGGGCATAGAGGACGCCAAGCAAATTGCCCTCGACGAGATCAGGACTCTCCTAGCTAACCGCCTGATTGTGCTACTTGGGTGGTCTGCTCTGCCACTGACGGTCATTTATGTCTATCGAATAATCTCAGGTTCTCTGCCGGCCTCTTTCTATCTGGCAGCGTTAATACTCTTGAGCTACATTGCGGTGGCGCTGTATCGAGAGAAACTGTCACTTCAAATCAAGATAACCCTGCTGCTTCTGCCGCCCTTCGCGCTTAGCGGTGTTACTCTGGCATTTCAGGGCCTGTACAGTCAGGGCGCCCTTCTACTCGCACTGGGCATATTGCTTTGTTTCTTTTTCAAACCAGTTCTGACCAATATAAAAGTTTTGGCGGGCTGTGTAGTCATCCTCATTTGGGTCACTTATGCTCACACCACAGGCGCTTACGAAACACCCCTAAACCTGGACGGCCCCTACCTGGCAGCGAGCCGACTTTCAACAACATTGATTTTGCTCATTGCTATTGGCGTGGTCGCCCATTACCTTATTAAATCCGTGGCCGGCAAGACTTCTCAGCTTCTTCAATTACAAAATGATCACGAGTTGAAAATCGAAGAACTAGCAACCGCAATTGAGGAAATCAATCTTTTACGCAGAGTCGTCAACGTCTGCGCCAAGTGTCAAAAAGTAAACATGAACGCAGACGACTCACAACCAGAGGAGTGGATCAGCCTCCAGAACTTTGTTTCCAGAACAAGTAAGGTGCAGTTAAACCACGGTTTTTGCCCAACTTGCTTCGAAGATGCAATGGCGGAACTGGGCGACTGACCATTCCGGACCGAAGTATTAACCTGAATCTCGACGCGCAAAACTTGTTCAGCACAGAACAACGCCAGCGCCACTCATCCTGGATCAGAAAGTTTATTATTACTGCGTTGCGCCAAGGTATTTCTAACATTGTCTTACAGCCAAACGGTGTCGCGGCGTAACGGAGGCGATTTCAGCTAACCCTCAGCAAGAACCTAAGAATCTTTTACCGGGTTCAAGTGGTTTGGGATGTAAAGCACAATGCCAGGACCTCGTTTCCGTTTCCCTTTCCGTTGACGTTAACGTAAACCTGCTGTTAGGCTAGCCGCCTCAGTCCTGAGCGTCGGTATCATGACCACAGTCTGCTACACCATTCGAGAACTGTCGGAGGAATTCGACGTAACCCCGCGGACCTTACGCTTCTACGAAGAAAAGGGCCTGCTCTCCCCTGCCCGCAGCGGCCAGAATCGAATCTACGACGCTGCCGACCGCACCTGCCTGCGGCTGATCCTGCGTGGCAAAGCGCTGGGGTTCACCCTGGAGGAAAGCGCCGAGCTAATCTCGATGTATGACCCTGCCTCTGACAATGGCTCCCAGCTGCAGGCTGTCATCGATAAGATTCGCGAGAAAAAAGCCCGCGTGCTGGCACAGAAAGCGGCTATTGAACTGCTGCTGCAGGACCTGAACGAATGGGAGCGGCAATCACTCAGGTCACTGCAAACTCTCATGACAACCCGGAAAGACCCTATGGAGAACCCATCATGACCACAAGCTATGCCATGCTTGATCACAATCTGGGGGAAGAAGTCGACATGCTCCGCGATGTTGTCTATCGCTTCGCTCAGGCAGAAATCGTGCCGCGCGCGGCTGAAATCGACCGCAGTAACGACTTCCCCGCTGACCTCTGGCAGAAACTGGGGGAACTGGGACTACTGGGT
>Ga0181575_10003289_pt1 | contig 11410 bp, 11 predicted proteins | sample 101ome_23_FD_145599 | JGI IMG/M metagenome (GOLD analysis project Ga0181575, IMG submission 145599) | Coastal salt marsh microbial communities from the Groves Creek Marsh, Skidaway Island, Georgia - 101411CT metaG (spades assembly) | ecosystem: Environmental > Aquatic > Marine > Intertidal zone... | reverse complement strand
CGAACAGATCCGGTGTCTCACCAAAATCAGTCAGCGCCTGCTCGATACTGACCGAATCCCGCACGTCAGCGACCAGCCCGATCCCGTTACTGAGGTTCCTTGCTGTTGCCGCAACCGCCTCTGCAGTCAGATCCAACACACCCACCCGGTAGCCCGCAGCGTCAAGTCTTGTCGCGATATCAGCACCAAGACCGCCGGCCCCGCCTGTCACTATGGCCTGTTTCATATTCTTTCCTTGTTGTTCTCATCGAAAATAACGGGGTAGGTCGCCCAGTGCTGCCGCGCGGTGCCACTGTCAGCCTCGGGCTGTTGCGCCGGGTCAGGGACGACGCCCTTGTCGAGCAGCCCCCGAACGAGCAGTGTAACGATCCCGGGAAATCTTGGCGCCTTTGAATCTTCGCCTTCTTTCGGTAAAACGCCCGCTGCCAGCTCGCGGCCAACGCAAGTATGAATGCCAACGCCAAAGGAGAGTCCGAATGGCGGCACTTTGTCTGCTACCTGGCGATGCGGATTAAATGCCTCGACTGCGACACCAAACAGCGTGACATCACGGTTCGCGGCCTCGATATCGATCAGTACCGCATCACCCTCGGCCAGCTTCCGTCCGCCAGGCAGCCTTGTTTCGGTGCCCGCGGTGCGCCAGGCGGCCGGACTCGCCGGGTGCAGCCGCATACTTTCGTGGACGCAACGCTGTAGAAAATTCGGGTCGTCCTGAATTCTTGGGCGATCGCCCGGGTGAGCCGCACACCACGCCATCGTTTCGTGAAAAGCGTGGACCATTGCGTTACCCGTGCTGTGGGCCGCCGCCTGAAGAAAGAAAGCCGCCTCACGCAGAATCATCTGCGCATCCAGGTCAGGGTCTGAACGGTGCTGCAATAAAACGGTCAGCACATCCCGTGGCAATTCGTCTTCAGTCAGGTCGCCGGCTTCAAAAGCCCTCACCAACCCTTGCCGTCGGTCACGCGAAGGCTTGAAGAATCGTTCCGCAAAGAAGTCGAGCGTCTCTGCCACTTCGCGGCGGACCTCATCTTTATCACGGGTCGAATGGAACAGGGTTGCGCCTTCACTGAACTTTCGCACCACCCGTAACAGATCATCCGTCTCTGCTGCTGTGCTCAGCGGTCGATCGATACCGGCAAAGTCAGCGCTCAGGTTCATGTTGACGCGGTATCCGAATTCAACCAGATCCATACCGGGTGCACCGTCATACTGCGCCAGCGTAGCAGCGAGTACTGCCGGATAAATGTCCTCAGCGTAGTAACGGATGAAATTACGCCGGAACAGCTGCAGCTCGGTCGCACGGCGGCGCGCATGAGCCTCGCCATGCAGCGTCAGCAGCACCCGCGCCATCAGCACATCGCATTCACCGTACATCGCCTGCACGAGATCACGATTGGATAGTGTCGAGAATGCCTCCCGATAACCTGTGACGCGAATCGGCTCCGCCATAACGCCGCAACTTCCCTCAAGTCTCATCGTCAAGTTCTGCTCGAGTATACATCGCCGCCCCGCCAACGCAGAGACAGGCATTCACCGCGGCCGCGTGGTACGCTCACGTCACAAAAACTCAAATAAAATCGGAATTCCAAGGCATGACCGAGCACACCCTGACGCGTTACGAACATGCAGAGCAGGCGCTGCGCAACGAACATCTGATGCAGGCCCTGTATGACGCCGGCAAGGAAGTCCTGATGGAAAGCGCTCTTGTGACACTGCACGGCAAGGAGCACCAGGACCGCAAACGACTCGAAACAAAAATCTTCCGTCGCGACTTTATGCAGTACTTTGAGCAAGAACTGCTGCCTGACATGCTGGCCGAAACCATCACGCCTTACCTCGAAAGCCGCGAACTGGACGTCGTCGAATTCGGCTACCGGGTCATGATACACCTGGCGATTGCATTTGCCGGTATTGATCGTCAGGCAAAGACGATTGAGGAAACCGAAACGCTGCTGAAGCTGATTCGTGTCTTTGGTCAGGCGGCAACACTGGGACAGATCAAGGGCGATCCGGAACCCGTCAAGCAGGAGATCAGTGATCATCTGAAGTTGTTTGAAACAGACTTCTTCCTGCCTTCTTTCGACAAGCGGGAAGCACTGGTCAGGCAATGGCGCGATGGCATCATCAGCGATGCAGCGCTGCCGCGTGACGTGCTGACGCTGCTGATCCAGAACGATGACAACCTGAGCCTCGATCGCGACACCATCATGCGTGAGTCGGCATTCTACTATCTCGCCGGCGCCCACACGTCTGTGCACTCCCTGACCCACCTGGTCCATCACCTGCTGACCTGGTGCGATGATCACCCTGCTGATCGCGCCAGGCTTGCGTCCGACATCAGCCTCGTACAGCGGTTTGCCCACGAGAGTTTCCGCCTGCATCCTTCAAGCCCCGTTGCGAAACGCCGGGCACTGCAGGCGCTGACTCTGCCCGATGGCACTGACGCCGCAGCAGATGACATCGTCATCGTTGACCTGCGCAGCGCGAACCGCAGCCCGACATTGTTTGGTGCCGACGCTGACAAATTCAACCCATTCCGCGAGGCGCCCGCCTCCATCCAGCTCCACGGGATCTCATTCGGTTCGGGCGCCCATGTCTGTATCGGCCGAAACCTGGCAGCTGGTGTGCTGCAAAGCAGCGCCAGCCAGGCGCCGCAATACGGCACCATCACATTGATTGCCCACCGCCTGCTGACTGCCGGGATTAAACATCACCCGATGGAGTCCCCGCGGTTGAATGCCCAGATCAATCGCGAAACCTGGGAATACTATCCGGCCGTGCTGAACACGGAGGGCCCGGGGACATGAGCATTCAGACAGCAGAAACCATCGACGTACATGCTCATGCGGTACTCGATGAAACCATGAATACCGCCGGCCACTATGGCCCGGAATTGACCGCGGAGGAGCCACCCCGCTTTCGCGTTGGTGATTATGAACTCATCGGTGTGCGCTACCGCGGCAGCCCGTTCATGGACCCGGACCTGCGTATCGAGGCCATGGATCAGCTTGGTATCGACTACCAGGTGCTCTCACCCAATCCACTGACTTACTTTCACTGGATTGAGCCGGAACATGCCGGGGAGTTCTGCCGCACCCATAACGACGTGCTCGCCGCAATTGCAGAGAGGTACCCTGACCGGCTCGGCGCCATGGCTGCCATACCCATCCAGGACATCGGCATGGCGATCGAGGAAACCGAACGTGCGGTGACTGAACTTGGCATGTATGCACCCTACATCGGCACGGATTTTCAGCGTTCGCTCGCCGCACCGGAAATGGATGAGTTCTACGCGACGCTGACCCGCCTTGACGTTCCGCTGTTCATTCACCCCGCCCCGGCCGGCATCGACGGCCCTGCTGGTGATGCCAACCTGAGGCCCTTTGACCTCGATGTCATTGCCGGTTTTTGCGGCCAGGAAACCATTGCAGTCGCAACACTGATCTACGGCGGCGTACTGGAGCGTCACCCTGACTTAGACATCTGCCTCAGCCACGGCGGCGGTGCCATGGCCATGCTCTATGGCCGGATGGCAGCAGCCGCCCGAAAACGTCCCTGGGCCAGCGACAGCCTGCGCCAGGATGGCGCCTTTGACGCCCTGTTGCACCGGCTCTGGTTTGATGTCCACCTGCATTCCGAAGACTCAGTGGACCTGCTGAAAAAGCGGGTCAACAATGACCACCTGGTGTTCGGCACCAACTTTGCCGGCTGGGACCAGCAGCAGGAAAACGTGCGTACAGAAGCCGCGCCCTACGCCGACAATGCCCGTCGCCTGCTGCGTGCACCTGAAAGTTAAAGAAAATCGAGGGACCCTGACAAGGGTCAGGCTTCGGTCAGACCCAGTCCAAGCCCGCCATCAACATCGAGCACTGCACCCGTGGTCCATTCACCGCGGACCAGGTAATCAATCGCTTCGGCTATTTCGCTAGCACTACCGATACGACCCAGCGCGTGAATCGGGGCCATCGCATCCAATCGGGCCCTTGCCGTTTCGTCATCCACGAGTCCGGCCCGCTGGTTGATCTCCGTTGGCACGGCACCAGGCACGACACAGTTGACCCGGACGCCCTCACTGCCCAGTTCTGCTGCGAACACCCGGGTCACCGACTCCAGTGCAGCCTTCGTTGCCGCATATGGCGAGGCACCGGGAAAAGCCCGGCGAGTGTGCACAGAACCCAGAAAAATGACGGCGCCCTGGCGCGCTGCCAGGTGGGATACCGCCGTCTGTGTGAGCATCATGCCCGCCACCACGTTGGTATTGAACAGCTCGAGCACCTTGTCTGCTTCCAGCGCCGCCAGCGGGCCGCGGTACATGTTGCCGGCATTGCTGACAAGCGCATCAAGGCCGCCGCCATGCTCCACCGCAGCCTCAACTAACCGCTGCCTGTCCTGATCTGACGTCACGTCAGCCTGCACACCAAGGCAGCTTTCACCGAGCTCATGACTGACTGCGGCAACCTTCTCTGCCCGGCGTCCACAAATCGTGACCCGCGCGCCTCGCTCAACGTAGTAACGGGCAACGCCCTCACCAATGCCAGAGCCACCGCCGGTAACCAGCACCGACATGCCGCGAATATCTCTCACTGGATCCTCCCGCACCATCGGGCAGAGCGCCGCAGCAATTCGCTGTGGGCCGCCTGGTTGATCGAAGCAGCATCGTGCCCAAGCGCAGAGTAGATCACCCTCCCCTCACCATAATGGTTGGCCCAGGCCAGCACCTGGTCGCATCCATCCTGTGAGGTTGGCGTTGTCAGGAGCACGCGCGAATCAGCCAGTATCCCAAGGTTGTGATAGACCTCGTCGACCACAGTAAACCTACCCAGACCTCCGGTAACCGGATGTTCGTCATCAGCGATCTCACAGGTAACCGTTTCCGGTTCGGGGTGGAACGTCTGACCCCAGCGCCAGCTGCCACCAAGCAAGGCCGGCCATTCGGCGAAGGTATCGAAACAGATACTGGCAGTATGCAGGGCAAGTAAGCCGCCGCCTTCAGCGACGAAATTTGTCAGCAACTGCTGTGAAGTCAGGGGCATCTCGTAAGCCCATTCTTCACGAAATGGAATGTACTTGTCATGATCGAGCATGCGCCAGCGCAGCGTATTCAGCACCAGCAGATCAAAGCGACCGGTCGCGAATGCGTCGAGCCCGGCTTCAATCTCGGCGAACACATCAACATCAAAGTCATCAGCGAGGCAGGCTGCCAGCGCAGCCGAGGACGCAAAGTAGTCGTGGTTGATGCCACCTGAAAGTAACAGCGCTTTGGGTTTCATAAGAGATCAGCAGCAACGGTGGAGACACCAGGCAGTACCGGTGCTTAAGCAAGAATACAGTTTCGGGAAAAGTGTATACACTAGTCTGATCGTCCTCAACACACACAATACTCAATCAAAGCAGCATAAGCGTTAATCAGGGTACGGACATGAGCGATACCGGCAGCAACACCCATCGTGTCATTCAAGGCGGCATGGTCGTCGATGGTCTCGGCAATGAACCCTTTGCAGCAGACATCGTGATTGCTGATGACAGAATTGTCGCCGTGGGTGCAAACGCCGCGACCGAACACCCGGCCGCAGAGAGGATTGATGCATCAGGCCTCACCATCATGCCAGGACTAATTGATTCGCACTGCCACGTCAGCTTTGATGAAGTGAATTCCAACGATGAGCTCTTCTTCCATCGTCGCGAGGGTCTCTCTGCCGTAATTGCTGCTCGCAATGCCCAGCGCGTCCTGAGCGCCGGCGTTACCAGCATCATGGATGCTGACAGCCTCTACGAGATCGGGGTCGACCTGCGTGATGCCATCGAAGCCGGCATTACGCTCGGGCCACGCATGTCCGTCGGCGGTAACGCCCTGTTTACCTCAGTCGGCGGTACAGCTGGCCGGCTGGTCCCGGATGCAGGTCTAATCGGTTACGGTCGTGTCGTTACCAGCCGCGAGGGGATCGTGCAGGAGGTCAGGCGCCAGGCGAAAATCGGGGTCGACTGGATCAAGGTGCATGTCACAGGCCTGATCCCGCGCCAGAATATTCGCGGCGAACTGCAGGTCTGGAACTACGATGAACTGCGACTGGTAGTCGATACTGCTCATGAACTGGGCCTGCCGGTCGTAGGTCACTGCCGAGGCGCCAGCAGCATTCGAGACTGCGCCCTTGCCGGATTTGACCTGATCCTGCATGCCACCTACATGGATGAAGAGGCCCTCACCGCGGTCATCGACAGGAAAGTACCGATCGGTCCGACATTCACCTTCCAGGCCAACCTGCTGGAATTTGGACAGCAGATAGGTGCATCACCCGAGCTGCGAGAGGTCTTCCGGCTTGAAATTGCTGAAAGTGCTGCGATGCTGAAGCAGGCTTACGATGCTGGCGTGCCGTTGCTCTCAGGCACAGAAAGTGGCTTTTCGATCACGCCCTACGGTGAGTGGCACTATCGGGAGCTGGAAGTATTTGTCAAAGAACTCGATATGACACCGCTGCAGGCAATCAAGGCAGCGACCAGCGACAATGCCCACGCCATGAAGATGTCAGGCGAGATCGGCGCGGTTGCGGCCGGTTACCTGGCCGACCTGCTGTTGGTCAGGGGGGACGTCAGCAGGGACGTCTGTGTACTCGCCGACAAAGCGAATATCGAAGCAATTTACCTGGCCGGTCAACCGGTGAATCTGCCACCGCTGCCTGAGCGCCGGGACCCACCGGGCTGGCGAGTCGGCCACTACGGCAATGCGATCCTGACTCAGGCTGTCGCAAAGCAGCGCTGAATCCACGATAGGAACCCAACGCATGTCCGTAGAACGCCCGTCCAATGAACTTTATCGCCACTGGACGCTGCTGCTGGCAGCCTCGACCGGAATTATCTGCAGTTCGATCGTCCTGCCTTTTTACTCGATCGGCGCGCTGGTGGTGCCCATTACCACTGAATTCGACTGGACTCGCGCGGAGTTTCAGCTGGTGATCATGTTCAGCACCGGTGCCGGTGTGATTACCGCACCCATTGTTGGCTGGCTGGTCGATAAAATCGGTGTCAGGCCGATGGCGCTGTCAGGCCTGTTTGGTCTTTCGATTGCCCTGGCCCTGGCATCCTTCAGCGACGGCGAACTCTGGTTGTTTTACCTGGCGTACGCCTGTATGGCCATCCTCGGCGCAGGGACGATACCCGTGACCTGGACCCGGGCTATCACCTCGAATTTCTTCAAACAGCGCGGATTAGCGCTCGGCATTATGCTCAGCGGAACCGGTATCTGCGGTATCCTGATTCCCCAGTACACAGTCTGGCTGGTTGATGAATTTGGCTGGCGCACGGCTTACCTCGGTCTCGCTGCCTTGCCCATCCTGCTGGCCGGCCCCCTTGTGTATTTCTACTTTCATCCCGATGATGTTGTCCCGGATGACCCGGATGAAGCCGCCGATGTCAGCAAAGGGCTGACCCTGCAGGAAGCCGCCAGCGGCTACCGCTTCTGGGTGCTGCTGGTTTCCATTTTCCTGGTCTACATCGCTATGTCCGGCATGGTGCCGAATCTCATCCCGGCACTCACTGACCAGGGCATCGAACCGCAGCGCGCGGCGACTGCGATCAGCGTCTTCGGCTTCACAGTTATCGCCGGACGTCTTGTCGTTGGCTACCTCGTTGATCATTTCTGGGCACCGGCGGTGGCCGTACTCGCTATTTCACTCCCGGTGGCAGGTTCACTCATTCTTTACGGTGAACCTGGCTTCGCCCTGGCCTGCCTTGCTGCCGGCCTGCTCGGCTTCGCAGCCGGTGCCGAACTTGACCTGATGTCTTTCCTTGCAGCGCGCTACTTCGGCCTGCTGCACTACGCCAAAATCTACGCTTTCCTATACGCAGCGCTGGCACTGGCATCTGGCATAGCGCCTTCAGTTTTCGCGCATATTTTTGACACCACCGGCAGCTATGGCATCGGATTCATGGCGGGTGCCGGCTGTTTTGCACTCGCCTGCCTGATGCTGCCACTCCTCGGTCGATACCCAAAGGATTTCAACCCCGAGCAGCGCGATTGACCCACAAGCGGCACCTGGCCGATTTACAATAGACCCCGTATAACGTTTACTCCTCCCACTTCGATTCAAGAATTCGCAAACAGGAGGAAAGCCCATGGCACACGAACAACTTGATCTCAGCAACGACGACCTGCTCAGCACGACACGAGCCGTTCGAAAACGACTCGACTTCGATCGCCCCGTGTCGGAATCTGTCATCAAAGAATGCATGGAGCTGGCTGTGCAGGCGCCGACAGGCTCCAATGCCCAGGGCTGGCAGTTCGTCTTCGTGACCGACGCAGAAAAGCGGGCGAAAATCGGTGAAATCTATCGCCAGGCTTTTTCGATCTATCGCGACATGCCGGTTGCGATCCATAAGTTACACAAGGACAGTGGCGATAATCAGCTCACTGACAGCCAACAGCGGTCCGCTTCTTCCGCGGACTACCTCGCCGAAAACATGGCTCGCGCGCCGGTACTGTTCATCCCCTGCATTGCCGGCCGCACAGACACGCCGGAGACCAGCAACATCATCGCGCAGACTGGCACCCTGGGATCAATCATTCCGGCGGCCTGGAATTTCATGCTGGCAGCACGGGCGCGCGGTATTGGCACCGCCTGGACAACACTGCACCTGATGCAGGAAAAAGAAGTCGCCGATATCGTTGGTATCCCCTATGACGACTTCATGCAGGTTGCCCTGATCCCCATGGCCTACACCAAGGGGACTTCGTTCAAGCCTGCCTACCGGCCACCCGTTGAAACCGTCATGCACATCAACGAGTGGTAACCAACAGCACCAGCCAGGCGCTGCCTGCGCGGGCGTGGGCCGCTAGCATCGCGCTCGCATTCAAGCACGCAAACGATCGCACAATCCTGCATCGGTCCCTGCACGAGGGGCCGCTGCGGGTGCAGCGGACTTTCAACGAGGCTGACGGCAGCTGCCATGTCTATTTGCTGCACCCGCCAGGCGGGGTTGTGGGCGGCGACAGCCTCGACATTGGGATCAGTGCCGCCGATCAGACCGATGTCGTATTGACAACACCCGCTGCCGGCAAGTTCTACCGCTGCCTGGATGATGGCAGCGAACAACGACAGCTCGTCACACTTCAGATCGGCGCAGACGCGCACTTCGAATGGTTGCCGCAGGAGACAATCTTCTTTAGCGGGGCAAGGTCACGACTTCAACACCGCGTCAGACTTAGCGACAGCGCCAGCTATATCGGCTGGGAGATCCTTAGTCTTGGTCGGCGCGCTTCCGGCGAGAAATTTCGCGTCGGATCGATTCAACAGTCCACCACCCTTCTGCGCGACGACCAGCTGATTCACCGCGAACGTCTCGCGGCGCGTCCTGACAACATCAGTGGTGCCTGGTCCTTCGCCGGACAAACCGTAAGTGGCACGCTTGTTGCGGCGTCCCGGGAGAAATTCAGCTCAAGTCGTGCCGATGATCGCCTGCAGGGTCTCATCAAGCGACTGTATGATCCACAATGGGGAGTGACTGCCAAGGCCGGCATCATTCTGGTGCGCTATCTCGGAAATGATGCCGAGCACTGCCGCCAGGGCTTCGAGTTCGCTCGCGACTGGTTGACTGCTGCAGGCATGTTCAATGTCGACTCGCCGCGGCAGCGCCCACGGATCTGGAGCACCTGAAACACAACGAAACCAGGAGGACAGCATGGAACTGAGCCCGAGGGAAAAAGACAAGCTGCTGATATTCACCGCCGCGCTGCTGGCCGAACGCCGCCGGGCCCGGGGCGTAAAGCTCAATTACCCGGAAGCCGTTGCCCTGATCTCTGCCGAGGTAATGGAAGGTGCCAGGGATGGTAAAACCGTAGCAGAGCTCATGTCCTACGGCAAAACGATCCTCTCAGCCGACGACGTCATGGCAGGCGTGCCCGACATGCTGCACGAGATTCAGGTAGAAGCCACCTTCCCCGACGGGACAAAGCTTGTCACCGTTCACGACCCGATAGTGCCCTGAGGAGACCGATATGCAACCCGGCGAATACGAGATAGTCGACGACGAGATTGAACTGAATGCCGGTCGAGAGACGCGAGAGATTCGTGTCGCCAATACCGGCGACAGGCCCGTCCAAGTGGGTTCCCACTATCACTTTGCAGAGACCAACCCCGCGCTCGATTTTGATCGCACCATCGCCCGCGGTTTCCGCCTGAATATCCCGGCCGGCACTGCGGTGCGATTTGAACCCGGCAGCGAGCGCACCGTCGAACTTGTCGCCTACGCTGGTGACCGCGCAGTCTTTGGCTTTCGCGGCGATGTCATGGGCTCACTCGAGGATTAAACAATGGCGAAAATTACCCGGAAAACCTATACCGACATGTTTGGCCCGACCACGGGCGACAAGGTCCGACTGGCCGACACCGAGCTCTGGATCAAGGTAGAGAAAGACTTCACAACCTATGGTGATGAAGTCAAGTTTGGCGGCGGCAAGGTCATTCGCGATGGCATGGGCCAGAGTCAACTGCCCGGCAGCGAGGTCGCAGATACAGTCATCACCAATGCGCTGATCCTGGATCACTGGGGCATCGTCAAGGCGGATGTAGCTATCAAGGGCGGCAGAATTTCAGGTATTGGTAAATCAGGCAACCCTGACACCCAACCTGATGTCGACATCAATATCGGACCAGGCACTGAAGTCATTGCCGGTGAGGGCCAGATACTCACCGCCGGCGGCATAGACGCCCACATTCATTTCATTTGCCCGCAACAGATTGAAGAAGCCCTGATGAGCGGGGTGACGACGATGCTGGGAGGAGGCACGGGGCCGGCCACCGGCACCAACGCCACCACCTGCACACCCGGTGCCTGGCATATAGAAAAGATGCTGCAGTCGGCTGATGCCTTCCCGATGAACCTCGGCTTCATGGGCAAGGGCAATGCCAGTCTGGCCGGCCCGCTCATGGAGCAGGTCGCAGCCGGTGCGATGGGGCTGAAACTGCACGAAGACTGGGGTACCACCCCCGCCGCGATCGATAACTGTCTTGCGGTCGCCGAAGCGACGGACATCCAGGTCGCGATCCACACTGACACCCTGAATGAATCAGGATTCGTCGAAGACACCATCGCGGCCTTCAAGGGCCGAACGATCCACACCTTCCACACTGAAGGTGCCGGCGGTGGTCATGCACCCGACATCATCCGCGCCTGCGGACTACCGAATGTACTGCCCTCCTCCACCAATCCAACCCGCCCCTACACAGTCAACACGGTTGATGAGCACCTCGACATGCTCATGGTGTGTCATCACCTTGACCCGAACATTCCCGAGGACGTTGCCTTTGCTGACTCCAGGATCAGGAAGGAGACCATCGCGGCCGAAGATATCCTGCACGATCTCGGCGCATTTTCGATGATTGCTTCGGATTCCCAGGCGATGGGTCGGGTCGGCGAA
>Ga0181575_10003283_pt1 | contig 11419 bp, 8 predicted proteins | sample 101ome_23_FD_145599 | JGI IMG/M metagenome (GOLD analysis project Ga0181575, IMG submission 145599) | Coastal salt marsh microbial communities from the Groves Creek Marsh, Skidaway Island, Georgia - 101411CT metaG (spades assembly) | ecosystem: Environmental > Aquatic > Marine > Intertidal zone... | reverse complement strand
TTGCAGGTCTTGCTCAACGACGACGGAATTCCAATCGAATACGAGCCGCGCTACGAACCGAGTACGGCCGTTGTCGAGGGCAGCGCTCTGCCCAATGCCTCGCACTTGAGACAGAATTTTCCCAATCCGTTTAATGGAGAAACTGTGCTGGCGTTTTCTCTGGCTGAACCAACGCACGTCGAGCTCGTCGTATACAATGCGGCTGGACAGCGAGTATGCGCGTTGCTGCGGAAATCGCTGGCTGCAGGTTTGCACCGCGTGTCTTGGAATGCCACGGATGGGCGTGGGCGAAGGCTGGCTAGCGGTCGCTATATTGCTTCTCTGGAGACGGACAACGATAGGCAAGCAATAGGCATGGTATTTGTCGAGTAGGTTTTTTTATCCCATCTGATAAATACAAACACAAAAGACCTGCTCTAGCGCTATGAGCAGGTCTTTTGTGTTTGCCTTGGTCACGACATTATTAGGGAGTTCGAGGAGATCGTCCAAGGCATTTGGGAGAAGAGCTCCACATCTTTTGCCAAATTAAGCTATACGACGTGTATGTCCGTTTCGTCGCGTATCGGTTACAAACGAGTTAAAGTCACAGGTGTTTCTTTTTTGAAGGTGAGGCGCATAAGATCCCCATCCGTCTGGACGCACACAGCGTCTTTCTATATTGTATGCCTTTGCGCCGAGTATTCATCGGCGGCTTAAGCGTGCGTTAGCACCTTTCGTAATCTGCAACGAGAAAACGGATAGGTACGTGCACATGAACATAGCGAACCATCGGCTGGAAGGTGAAGGCATCGAATACCGCGAGTCGCCCAATCAGGGCGGCCCCTACGCTCCCGGTGCCTTGGACACGATTATCATACACTACACGGCTGGTGCCAACGCCGAATCGGCTATTCGCACGCTGAGTGACACCGAGCGCAAAGTGTCGGCGCACTTGGTGGTTGGGCGCGACGGTTCGGTCACCCAAATGCTGCCTTTCGACACGGTCGGCTGGCATGCGGGCGTGAGTACGTGGGGTGATCGCGAGGGATTCAACAAGTACTCGATTGGAATAGAGATCGACAACGCCGGACAGCTGGAGGAAAAAGACGGCCAGTACATTTCGTGGTTTGGTCAGGCCTATCCGCCGGAAGAGGTCGTGCGCGGTGTGCACCGCAATCAGACGGAGCCGACCTGCTGGCACCGCTTTCCCCAAGAGCAAGTGCGCGTCGTTGAAGAGCTGTGTCGATTGCTGATCGACGAGTACGATATTCGCCACATACTCGGTCACGAAGAGATTGCACCCGACCGCAAGATTGACCCGGGTCCCGCCTTCCCACTCGACGACTTCCGCGCTCGCCTGCTCGCTCCTCCCGTAGCCCTGGTCGACCCCGTAGTTCCGCCGGTGCGTCGCCGGGATAAACCCATGAGGATTACCGCGATAAAGCCCTTCGTTATAGACGCTGGCGTCTTTGTAAAAGTAGAAACGGATGCGGGGATTTACGGGCTAGGTGAGGCGGGCATGAAGCGTCGGGGACGGGCTATTGCCGAGACGATTCACAGCATGACGCCCGACCTGATCGGCCAAGACCCCTTTCGCATTGAACATCTGTGGCAGGTTATGTTTCGCGGTGGATTTTTCCCCGGCGGCGGCGTGCAAACTAGCGCTGTGAGTGCCGTCGACATTGCGCTGTGGGACATTAAGGCCAAAGCGTTAGGCGTGCCGGTTTACGAGCTTTTGGGAGGGCTGGTGCGCGATCGGGTGGTCTGTTACCCACATAACGGCGATCCAAAGGACATCGACAAACTGATTGAAAGCTGCAGGGAGACGCGCGATGCAGGCTACCGATTCGCGCGCTGGGGCATGGTCGATCCGGAGGGCGACGCCCAGGTGCTCGAACCGTCGCGCGCCGTGCGTTTTGGTATCGAACAAGTGCGCGCCGTGCGCGAGACCTTGGGCGACGAGATCGAAATTTGCGTCGACGTGCACACGCGTCTCGATCCGTCGGCTGCGATTCAGTTTTGCAAAGGCGTAGAGCAGTACCGTCCATTTTTTATTGAAGATCCGATCCGCAGCGAGAGCAGTGAGAGTCTGCGGCTGGTGCGCCAGCACACCTCCGTGCCGCTGGCCGTCGGCGAGCAGTGGGCCGGTAAGTGGGCGTTCCGGCAGGTTATTGAAGAGGAGCTCATGGATTACGCGCGGATTGATCTGTGTATCGCCGGTGGGCTGACAGAGGCGCGTAAGATCGCCGGCTGGTGCGAAACGCACTACATCCATCTCGCGCCGCACAATCCGCTGGGTCCGGTATCGACGGCCGCGTGTGCCCACCTGTGCTTTGCATCCCCATTGGTTGGCGTTCAAGAGTGTCCGCGTCCGCCCGGCACGGCGCACACCGATGTCTTTCCCGTGCAGGTGCCCTTTGCAGACGGCCATCTATTGCCGCCCGAGGGACCGGGTTTGGGCGTCGAGCTAGACGAAGAGGCACTCGTCGAAGGTGAACCGCGCGCCGGAGCGGGCATCTGGTTTGTGCGCGAAGATGGCTCCTACACAAACTGGTAGCGAGTATAGGGATTCGAAGCGGACGGTTTAAGCGTAGAGCCAGTCCGCCGTTGAGATGGCCCCCTTTAAGGACATGCGCTCTCGTCCCAGTCTGCCCGGGGGGTTGGAATCGGCCATGGTCGAGGTAAAGTAAGAAACGATGAATCGTCCGTCGGATAGGTGGGTGCAGGCGATATTGCTAAACTCCGTGTCTGGATCGTCCTCGATATTTTTTACATGACCCCAGCTATGTCCCTCGTCGCGCGAGACCGCTACCGTCAGCGGCGTGCGCTTGCCGCTGTGGTCGTAGGTGTGGTCGTAGGCGGCGTTGTTCCAGACCAAGAGCAGATCGCCCGTCGTCGGAATGCGCGTCAGGCTCGGCATGGACTCGCTCGCGCTCAGTCCGCTGGCCTGGGGGTGTGACCAGCTCAGTCCGCGGTCGGAAGAGCGGGCGAAAAACACGCAGCCCAGCTGGTTGCGCATGGCCATGACCAACTGACCTGAAGGCACTTGGGCGATGTGATTTTCCATTGTGCCGCGCAGGGGCAGGGTGACGAGTTGGCCCGGTCCACTCGGCGCAGTCCACGCATGTCCGTTATCGTCGCTGACAAAGCACCCCGAACTCGAAGTGCACGCTGGATAGCTCCCCCAGACAGGTACAAACTCACAGCTTTTGAGCAGTCGCCCATCTGATAACAGGGTAAAAGTGTGGTTGGCACAGCCGTAGGGTTCGTGGTCCCAAAGCGCCATTGGGTCGGACCACGTGTGACCTCCATCTTTTGATCGCTTTATCCGCCCAGATGCCTGCAGCGGCTCGTTCCACACCAGATGATGATACGTGAGATAGAAGAACAGAAGATCGCCGTTGGGTAAAAGGACCAAGCTCGGGTTGTAAATACTGAGGTCTCCCTCGCCGGGAGATACCTCAACGCGGTATTGGTCCCAGGTGAGCCCGCCGTCCGTAGAGCGCATAGAGGCAATGCTCGAAGGGGCCTCGTCGTTCCCTGCGAGTGGGCTGGCGTGCATCTCGATCCACACCATAAAGAGTTCTCCATTGTCCAGTTCCACTATGGACGCGGAGTCGTTGCGCGGATGTTCCGCCGTAGCGGTGGCGATGGGCACGTATTGAATGTGGGAGTCTCGCTGTTTTCCCTGCACTGGGCGTCTCCTCTGCCTAAGGAAAGAGCCCGCGTTTTGTAGCGGCTCTGAGCGGTGTGGTTAGAATGTGGATGATTCGGTATACTTGTCCAAATTATTTTCCCGATACAACGAAGCGAGTGCCCATGACTTGGCTTAAACTGCTGCTCATATCCACACTATTTATAGCCTGCGGTTCCGACGGAGACAATCCGGTCAGTTGGGACGAAGAAGACGTCTTAGACGAGGCCGAAGAGGATGTGACGAGTGCGGTTTACACCTTTGGTATTCGTCACGACCGCACCTTAGCCCAATATGAGGCCGTTGCGCGCAATGTCGCTCCTTACAACACGGCGGACTATCCAGACTTTGCGCCCGTCGTCGCCTTTAGCTACGGTTCAGAGGCAGAGGACACCGGTGAGTACGTGGCAACCGGCACGCTTATCAGTCCCCATTGGATTCTGACCGCCGGCCATAACTTCTTTTCCTCGGACGAGCAGGAGCAGCCGACTCAGCCCACGGGCATAACGGTGCTGCTTGGCGCCGACCCCAATACCACTCCTAGCGTGCACAGCGTGGCCGAGCTCGTCTTTTATCCCTCTTGGATAGAGCAGGACGAGCTTATGTACTCGGCCAATGATTTGTGTTTAGTCCGTCTGGCCGAACCCATTACTTCGGTCGAACCTGCCGTAGTCAATACTTCGCTCGACGAGCCCATTGGTAGCGTCTCGTGGTTTTGCGGCTTTGGTGATTATTCCGAGCAAGAGGGACAGGACCCCAACGCGCTATCTAAGCGGCATGCCCTACAGAATACGCTGGATCGCAAAGTAGACGGCATTTCCTCACGCAGCGGGGGCGTAGAGTATTTTGGCGGACTGCTCGCCTTCGATTTTGACGCGCCCGATGGAACGATCAACAGCTTGGGCGATGGGCTGGTCAACGAAGACGAGGCCCTGCTCGGTCCGGGTAATAGCAGCGCACAGGCCCTGCCTTTCGAGGGCGCGACGGTTGAAGGCGACAGCGGCGGCCCGCTCTTTGTGCGCATTAACGGCGTCTGGACGCTAGCCGGCGTTCTGTCGGGCGGCGCCACGGATCCCATCGAAAACCATCGCGACAGCAGCTATGGCGATATAAGTATCTTTATTCGCGTTGCCACGCACGCCGAATGGATTCTGTCCGTGACCGGCCTGCGCTCGCCGAGCTGATCAATCAATAAAGCGCGTTCGTGGATACTACGCACGACGGGATCATACTGGGATCTGGGCACAACAGCCTCGTGCTTCAGGCCTACCTGTGCCGGGCCGGTTTGGACGTCGTGTGCTTAGAGCCGTCCCAGGTAGCCGGCGGCGGTCTGCGCACGGAAGACCGGGGCGGCTTCCTGCACAACACCCACTCTTTTTACCACCGCGCACTCACGCAAGCTCCATGGTACCGCGATTTGGAACTGGCACGTCGCGGTGCGCATTACCTCGAGCCCGAACTCAACGTGGTTATGTTGACGCGCGACGGGCGTGCCCTGGAGTGGTGGACGGACTTTGAAAAGACGGTCGCCTCTTTTGCGCGTTTTGACCGCCGCGACGCCGAGCGCCTGCGCTACTGGCGCGATGCCTTTCGCCCCATCGTGCAGCATATTCTGATTCCCGAGGCGCAGGCGCCTCCGCTCCCGCCCGAGGTCCGTCAGCGCGCGCTAGCGGCCCGTCCTGAAGGTCGTCTGCTACTGGAGACGAGCGCCTACTCGCCGCGCGAGTTTGTGCAGCGCGAATTTCGCCATCCCCTTATTCAGGCCGGCCTGCTCTTTTTTAACGGGCTGCGCGAGGTCGACCTGCGCGCACCGGGCTTTGGTCATCACATACCCGCCCTCTTGGCTAGCGATGGCAAAGCGCAGATGTGCGTGGGGGGATCGGCCAACCTGGCCGGCGCGCTGGTGCACGCCGTCGAAGAATACGGCGGTAGCGTGCGGACCGAAACGGCGCCGTCGCGCATACTGGTGGAAGGTGGTCGCGCCGTAGGCGTGGAGACGGCAGGGGGCGAAACGCTGCGCGCGCGCCACTTTGTCGCATCGGGTCTCAATCCCCAGCAGACCTTTATTGATCTGTTAGACGCGTCTTTTGTATCGGCCGACTGGCGCGATCGCGCCCAACGGTTTCGCTACAACGTGCTTGCGCCCCTCTTCGGCGTCTATGCCCACTTAGACGAACGACCAGTATACAAAGCAGAGAAGAGCTATCCGCACGTTAAAGACGGATTCATGGTCATTATGGGCCTGGACGATGCAACGCAGTTTGATGCGATTGTGGATCACCACGAACGCGGCAGCATACCGCCGCCGACCCTGTGGGGATCCTGTCCTACGCGCTTTGATCCGTCGCAGGCACCGGCCGGGTATCACACGGCCTTTATGTGGGAAAAGCTGCCCTACGCGCTGGGGGGCGATCCAGCTAACTGGGACACCGGGGCTCGCGCGCACGGTGAGCAGATGATCGACGTTTGGGCAGAGCACGCGCCCAACGTGCGGGAGGCCGTATTGGAAACGTTTGTGCGCAGTCCGCTCGACGTAGAGCGGACGCTGCCCAATATGCGCTACGGCGATCTACTGGTCGGTTCGCTGGGACACGGGCAGGTCGGCTACAACCGGCCCTTTGCCGGGGCGGGGCATTACCGCACGTGTCTCGAGGGACTCTATCTGTGCGGCTCGTGCTGTCATCCGGGCGGCAATATTACAGGACTGCCCGGCTACAACTGCGCACAGGTCTTGGGAGCGGATCTGGACGTGCCTACGGTAGGGGGTTCGTAGCTTGAAGCACTATCTCCACAGGGTAGAGCTGCTGCGCGACGAGGTGCCCGACTTTGGCATCTACCCGTTCTGCCTGAACGCCGTGCGCGAATTGACCGCCCTCGAACTGCATCCCAAGGTCAGCTTTTTCGTCGGCGAGAATGGCTCGGGCAAATCGACGCTCTTGGAAGCCATTGCCGTGGCGTGGGGGTTTAACGCCGAGGGCGGCTCGCGCAACGTTCACTTTGACACGCGGCGCTCGCATTCGCCCCTGCACGAGTATCTGCGCCTGTCCAGAGGCGTGCCTCGACCCAGAGACGGCTACTTTCTGCGCGCGGAGAGCTTCTTTAACGTCGCCACGCATATTGAACAGCTCGACGAGGAGTGGGCCCCCGAGCCGAAGGTAATCGAGGCCTACGGCGGCCGGTCTCTGCACGAACAGTCGCACGGCGAATCGTTTATGGCTCTGCTTCTGCAGCGCTTCTCTGGCCGCTCGCTCTTTATTCTCGACGAGCCCGAAGCCGCGCTGTCGCCGACGCGGCAGATGGCCTTGCTCTCTCGCATGCACCAGCTGGTCGGAGAGGGCAGCCAGTTTGTTATTGCCACGCATTCGCCCCTCGTCATGGCCTATCCCGACGCGACGATCTTTTCTCTGGGCGAAGGGGGTATTCGACAGATTGACTACGAGGAAACCGAACATTTTCAGGTGACGCGGCGCTTTCTAAACGACCCCCAGCGCATGCTGCGCGATCTTTTGGACTAGTAGCGAACCGATATCATGGTAATTCATAGGAGGATACCGGCCGATGAGTGATTCTATCCAGTGGTCTGACGTGAAGACGTTGACCGTAGAGGGCAAGGGATTTGACGACGTAGACGCTTTTTACGATCGCCTACCCGCCCGTGCCCAAGGCAGCGTGCCCGATCCGGTGTGGAACCTAAGCCGCGACAGCGCGGGGATCTGCGCGCGCTTTACCAGCGACGCAACGGCGCTCCACGCCCGGTGGACGCTGCGCAAGGAGCGCCTAGCCATGGAGCACATGCCGGCCACGGGCGTCAGCGGTCTTGATCTATACGTGCGCATGGACGGGGCCTGGCGCTGGCTGGCGGTGGGCCAGCCAACCGGGCCGACCAATAGCGTGCAGCTGTGCGCGAATATGCCGCCCGGCACGCGCGAGTACCTGCTCTATCTGCCGCTTTACAACGGCGTGCACGAGGTAGCCGTAGGCGTGCCGGAAGGTACGTCTGTAGCGCCCTCGCCGCCCTCGCCGCGTAAGCCGATCGTCTTTTACGGCACCTCCATTACGCAGGGGGGCTGCTCTTCGCGCACGGGCACCTGCCACACCGCCTTTTTGGGGCGCTGGCTGGACTGGCCGGTCGTCAACTTGGGCTTTTCGGGCAACGGCCACATGGACCGCTCGGTCGTCGGACTGATGGCCGAAATTGACGCGGCCGTCTACGTGATTGACTGCTTGCCCAATATGAAGGGTGATCTAGTGGCCGAACGCGCTCCAGAGGTTGTGCGTTTGCTGCGTGCCGCGCGGCCGGACACGCCCATTGTGCTCGTAGAAGATCGCACCTATGCCGACGCCTTCTTGCACGTGGATCGAGCCGAGTCCAATCGCGCCAACCGCGCCGCGCTGCGTCAGGCATACGAATCCCTACAAGGGGAGGGCGTGGCCAACCTGTACTACCTGCCGGGCGATCAGCTGCTGGGCGCCGACGGCGAAGACACGGTCGACGGCTCGCACCCAACGGATTTGGGCTTTATGCGTCAGGCCGAGGCGTTTTATCCTCTGCTGAAATCTATTGTGAATGCCTAAGGGTTAAGACCCCGGGATAGTCTGAGTGCATGGACGGCGAATTCCGACTGGATAACGCGCAGTAAACATGTGTAATGTTTGAGGTGTATTTAGCCGATTATTGTATGTGTGTATTTTTGGTATAAATAGGAGACGGTTGGTGGAAATGAGCGGTTTAAGGAGTCTCATTATTCGTGTAATGAAAGTTTTTCGATATATGCTAGCCATCATTTTAACGTTGATTTTTTTACTACAAAGCGGAGCAGTTTACGCTGGTATTACTCAGTCTTTGGGGGCGCCGGTTTCTCCTGGTTCACCATCTGATGGTGGAAGTTTCACCGATGCCAATGAGATCGTTATTTACCAAGCTAATTTGAATAATCCGGGAGGTTCTCCCGATAAGCTGGTTGATCTCCAGGGGTTTCAGTTAAATGCCAATCCCGGCGTGGTGAACCAAGTCCGACTGTATGAATGTGGTGCGGTGGCTCCAACCAACCCATATGTGGGAGGATGTACGCTGCTGAATACGCTGACGGAGGGCGTTGATTTCAACGTAGGAGCTCCATTTACTATTGATCCTGCCGGAACAAAATTGAATATAAACCCTGCATGGATTTTTGTAACAGCGACCTTCAACGCAGTGGGTGCAAATGAGACTGTAACGCTTAATCCTGGAATCCTCATAGAAGTGTGTGACGGTCAAGGAGGAGCAGGTACAGTCTGCGGTGGTGGCACGAATCAGGCGTTTGTTTGTTTTGGTAACGATTATGATCCGCCCGGTAATCCCGGTCCCTGTTCCACCGACGCAAATCTGGGTGGTGTTGCCACTTTCGGCGTGCAACCATCTGGCGGTGGTGGCGGAGGTGGCGGAGGTGGTGGTGGCAATAGTGGCGGCGGTGGTGGCGGTGGCAGCAGCGGTATCGTATTCGATCTGGCAGCGGCCCGCGCCGACAGCGACAGCACTGTCAGTTCGTTTGGCACCGTTACGGAAGTGCCCTTTGGCGGCGAGTGGATTTTTGCGCTGATCGCCTTTGCCTGCGGCCTTTTCTATCTCTACACGCGACAGCCGCGCTAGAAAGAATCAGCGCATCGGATGTCCTCGTTGGTTTAAGACTAGCCGCGCGACGGCTCGGTCATTTTTTCACGCGCCTGACGCGACAGCTCGGCTAGGTGTCCATCGTTGGCCATGACCTGCTCCAGATGGCGCATGCGTTCGGGCCCGGCCGTGGCCAGCATCTGCGGTCCGTAGGCCCGTTCGACCCAAAAGCGCGCCGCACCGGATAAATAGTCGCGCAGATCCTGCACGCTTTCCTCCGGATAGCGCTGGCACAGGTTGATAGTGAACATTCGCCGCTTTGTGCTGCCGCCGAAGGCCGCGTGCTTGGTGTTGTGGTTAAAGCACACCAGATCGCCCGGCTGCGTTTCTAGCGCTACGGCCGGCACGTCGCGTCCTTCTAGCCCCCACTGATCGGGGCTCTGTCGGATCTGCTCCTGCAGGGATGCAGCATAGCCATCCCCGTCGCAGTGGCTGCCCGGAATCACGCGCAGCGCGCCACTGTCGCGCGTGAGCGGATCCAAGTAAAACGCGATCTTAAGATGCTGTGGTTTGCCCTTGTGGTGCCAGCCGTCGGAGTGCCAGCCCGTATCGCCAACGTAGTAGTTTCCATCGCTGCCCATATAGTTGAAATCGTCGCCGAGCAGGGTGGCAGCCAGCGTGCGAATGCGCGGGTCGTCTATGAGCGAAGAGAGCGCGGCGCTCTGATCGATAAAGGGCACGATACACGAACGGGCCTCGCCCGCGTGCGGCTGGCCGTTATGCCCGCCGCCGCGCTCGCTCCAAACGGCCTCGAAAGCCTCTGTAATTTCGTCGATGCGGTCGGCCATCAGACCGGGAAAACCAAGGTAGCCGAAGGTCTCGAAAAAGCGGACTTGCTGCTCGCTGAGCGAAAAAGCGCTGTCATTCATCGTTGTGCTCCACGTGGGTAAATGGGTGCGTTTCTGCGCGTATTCACCAGAATTGCGCTGGAAACTAAACGCTTATGGTTTGCTGTGCCAACGTCAACTCGGCTAGGCGTGCTTCGTCTAGTTCCACGCCGAGGCCCGGTTCGTCCCCTACTTCAATCGAACCCTTCTGCGGTGTGGGAGCGCGCCGGCACAGCGCTGGGCCCAGCGGACTATCGGCGAAGTGAGACGGATACTCAGAGACGAGAAAATTGGCGGTGGCCGCGCCGACGTGCAGTCCGGCCGCCAGATGCAGCGGCGTAGAGATGCTTACGTGCGACGCCCAGCCGATGCCGAATGCGTCGGCCAGCTGCGCGATGCGCCAGGTTTCGCTAATGCCGCCGGCCCGGCAAACATCCGGCAGCAGCACGTCGCACTGGCGGTTCAGCAGGCGATCGCGCACGCCGTAGCGATTGCACTCGGTCTCGCCCATGGCGATGCGCAGGCCTGGCGTGCCTTCCGTCAGGCGCGCGTAGCCGTCGCGCTCTTCGGGCACGAGCGGATCTTCAAACCACTCGACGTTACCCAAGTCTTGCAAGAAGCGAGCAAAGGTCAGAGCGTCGGCCAGATCGAATGCGCCGTGCGCGTCGACTAGCAGGCGTCCGCGTGTCCCTATGGCCTCGGACAGCGGGCGCACGACGTCCATCTGTTCCTGCAGGCTGCCCCGTCCGCAGGAACACTTGAGGGCGTTAAAGCCCTGCGCTAGGGCCTGCTCGATTGTTTCTAAGCGGTCTTCTTGGGTGGCGCCCGGCACGCCGGACGAATAGGCCGGCAGCCTCGTGTTAAACGCGCCCCCCAAGAGCATCCATACGGGCTCTTGGCGATAGTGACCGAGCAGATCCCACAGGGCGATATCCACTCCGGCAATGGCTTCGGCCGTAAAGCCCTGCGTGTGAGAGCGCAGGCGCATAGAGGAAAACATTTGCTCCCAGAGCGGGGCGATGTGCCGTGCGTCTTGGCCGACGATGATCGGCGCCAGCAGGTCAGTAACGACGGTTTGTGCCACCCGCGGTACGACCGGTGCGTGCGCTTCGCCCCAGCCGCGCAGCCCGCTTTCGCTTTCTACGCAGACTAGGAGCGTGGAGCGGTCGCGCGGGTAGACGCAGCGGTGGCGCTCATCGAGGCGGCCGCGGTAGCCCGAAGTGTCTGCGGCGCGTTCGGGCAAGACGAGCCCGGCCGTCTCTTCGTAGG
>Ga0181575_10003281_pt1 | contig 11420 bp, 9 predicted proteins | sample 101ome_23_FD_145599 | JGI IMG/M metagenome (GOLD analysis project Ga0181575, IMG submission 145599) | Coastal salt marsh microbial communities from the Groves Creek Marsh, Skidaway Island, Georgia - 101411CT metaG (spades assembly) | ecosystem: Environmental > Aquatic > Marine > Intertidal zone... | reverse complement strand
TAAACCACAATCGTTCTGTGGCTGCAATCGCTCACCTCAAGCGGGCTGCGGATGACTCTCAAGTCGCCATAGCGGTGACATCAGGGCTATGGTCAGGGTGGTTAGGGTTGTGCCAGCAGCGCAGCAATACAAGGCGCCTTCCGGTGACAGCCATTCGACGAGGTAGCCGTTTAACAGCGCACCGAACAGGCCGGAACCCATAAAGGAAAACGAGAAAAAAGCCATAATGCGGGCACGCTGATCGGGTGGTGCCTGTTCCTGCATGATGCTGCGTGACATCGTCATGACCAGACCGCCACCGATACCCCAGACAAACATGAGCGGCAACAACCAGGAGAAGGGCAACCCTAGACCGATGCCCAGTAGCAACAGGGCCGAGATCATGAGCGAGCAAAGTAGCGCCCGTCCGGGCCGCAGTACATGGCCGAGCTTCAAAAGGACCATCGAAGTGAAAAACAGGCCGGCTGAGTTGAATGAATTGACCCAGGCGAGCGCCGTTGACGTGCCTTCATAGGACTCACGAATCAACAGGGGAACCGTCACGATATAAGAACCCATCATAAAGGTGCCCATGACGCAGTTCTGTATGGTCACAGAGCGCAGGGGGGGTGAATGTCTGATCGTACTGAACCCTTCCAGGATTGAATGGTAGGTGTGTTGCAGAATGCCGACGCGGTGTGGTGTCAGCTGTTCATCCACTTTGACTTTGTAGAGCGCGACCACGCCAAGCAGGAGGATGGCGCCCTGGGTCAGCAGAATGGGCGCGGGTCCAACGAGATCGGCACCAGCGGCCAGACCGAAACCGATGACCTGAATGCCAAACTGAATCACGCTGACCTGAACTACACGACGCTGAATCTGGCCGTCGGCAAGCCTTGGCAGCAGACCGTCGCGAGATGGTGTCACGATCGCCTGGGTTGCGCCCATCCAAAGCGCGTAGAGCAGCAGGGTCGAGTAGCTGAGATGCCCCGCAGAAATGACGACGGCGAGACCAATCGGTCCCAGTGCCGCCGCTGACTGGCCGATCAGGGCAAAGCGTCGGCCGCCGTAGCGGTCCGCGAGGCTGCCACCAACCAGGATCAACAGCAGCGTCGGCAGCAGCATGGTCATCTGACCGATGCCGACCCGCGCGGGTGCCTCGTTCAGTTCGATAGTGATCAGCCAGGCAAATAACACCGTGTGCGAACCGAACGAGAGAAACCAGCTGGCATTGGCGCCGAGAAAGTAGTGAAGGGGCTTCATGGTCCGAGTATAGCGGCTATCAGGCGAATTGATCGGGACTGGGTCTTAATATCAGTCAGCCCTATGCTTTGACATAGATTTTTAGAACGCGTTGCAGAAATAATCTGTCCTGTGTAAATTCAGGGTTATCTGAGTCACTGCGAGGGAAGTGAGATGTCGAGAACCCAGTCAGTCGATGGCGTGCCTGAGATCAATTTCAATACCGAACCGTTTCTGACGGATTTCAAGCAGATCTATCACAATATGCATACCAGCGGATGCCCGTTCGCCCACTCCACGTCCGGCGACCATTACGCGGTCGCTTCACACGCCATGATCATGGATATCCTCAAGAACTATTCAGTCTGGAAAAGCAAATTCGGTCCTGGACTGGACTACCAGCCGGAAGGACAGGGTGTGCTGGTCAGCGTTGACCCGCCGGAGCACACCTTCGAAGTGCGCATCGTCGCCAATTCATTCTCGCTGGATTACTTCAAGTCGCTGGAACCGGAGATGGAAGCCTACGTCAATGAGCAGATTGACAAGTGGTATGCCAATGGCCAGGTAGAGATTCATGATGCCCTGTCGCTGCGCCTGCCGATGTTTGTCATTTTTCGTATCCTCGGTATTCCCATGATCGATGAAGCCGGCGACAAGCTTGGTTGGGTGCGGGATGGCATCATAGCGATGGTGGGCTCGATGCTGATGAACTCGGATGAAAGGCAGGAAGCCATGGCATCGGGTGCTTTGCCGCAACGGTTTATTGCGGGTGTGGGTGAGACACACAACATGTTCGTCGAACACCTGGCGCGCTGTAAAGCTGCGCTGGAAAATGGCGACATGCAGCCGGATTCGAACGTTGTTTGTCGCTTTCTGACCACCCCAGGTCCGGATGGGACTTACCTGTCTGACCAGAAGATTCTGGGTTTCTGCGGTTTCCTGTTGACCGCTGGCAGCGCCACGACCACGATCATGCTTTCTAACATCGTTTATCGCATGCTGACAGAACCTGGGGTCTATGATCGTCTGAGAGAAGACCCGGCGCTGCGCGAGAAAGTGATAGAGGAAACGCTGCGGCTCGATGCGCCGGTACAGGGGCTTTTCCGCACCAATGATGAAGATGTTGATCTCGGTCCGATCCACGTCGACAAGGATACGAAGGTGATGCTGCTCTGGGCCGCCGCCAACCTGGATCCTGACATGTACGATGATCCGCTCAAGTTTGACGTCGACCGGGATCTGGCCAAGGTCAGGCGTCACCTGTCATTTGGCTATGGCACTCACTTCTGTCGCGGCGCGCCGCTGGCGCGACTGGAAGGGGACGTTTTCCTGCGTATCATCCTTGAGCGCCTCCCCAACCTGCGCCTGGCGGAAGGTAAAGATGTGGTCATGGAAAAACGCATGCCGGTGCTGCAGGGGATTCAGGAACTGCATATTGCCTGGGACGTGGAGTAACGCATCGTGGAAACGCAAGACAAATATCGTCATGTGCTGAGTCCGATTCGTATTGGCGGCGTCGAGGTGCCCAATCGCGTCGTTCGCACGGCCCATGCCACCGGCTTCGCCGCAGGCGAAATGTCTGATCGCCTGATCGCCTACCACGAGGCCCGGGCCCGTGGTGGCGTTGGTCTCACAATTGTTGAAATTATGGGTGTACACCAGAGCAGTCCCGGCTCTTTGCTGGCATTTCTGCCCAATGTGGTCGAGAACCAGAAACGCCTGATGGATGCCGTCAGCCCATACGAGATGAAGGTTTTCCAACAGATATGGCACGCGGGCAATGGTGCTGTGCCTATGGACGGCAGTCCGCCGTGGGCACCGAGTGATGTGCCGAGCCCGATTGGTCCGCGCGTACCGCGGCCGATGACGAAGATGCAGATCGATGAGATTGTGAATGCCTACGCGCATGCGACCCGGGTCTGCAAGCAGGCGGGTATGAACGGCATTGAAGTTCATGCGGCACACGGCTACCTGGTGCAGCAGTTCCTCTCGGCCAACACCAACAGGCGAGAAGATGACTATGGAGGCGGTCTGGAAAATCGCATGCGGTTCCTGCTGGAAGTGATGCGCGCCTGTCACGCGGAGGCCGGTGAGGGCTTTGCTGTTGGTCTCAGGCTTTCCAGTGACCTTGTCAATCATGGTGTCGGCATCACCGAGAACACGGCGGTAGTCGAAGCACTGAAGGCAGAGGGGCTGGCCGACTTCGTCAACATGTCACTCGGCAGCTATCAGTCTTTTCCCAAGTTCATAGGTGGTATGCATGAGCCGACGGGTTATGAACTCGATACGGCGGTACCTGTCGGGCGGCATGCGGATGTACCGGTTATTGTGACTGGGCGTTTCCGCACACTGGAAGAAGTTGAACAGGTGATCGGTCGGGGGGATGCTGACCTTGTCGGTATGACGCGTGCCACGCTGGCTGACCCCGATCTCGTGAATAAGACGCGGGCGGGTCAGGAACATCGCATTCGACCTTGCATTGCCTGTAACCAGGGTTGCCTTGGTCAGCTGATGCAACGTATCGGCGTGGGCTGCGCGGTCAACGCAGCGGCTGGTTTCGAGCAGACCCTCGGCGATGACAAGCTCGTCGCGGTGGACTCTGCTAAGAAAGTGCTGGTCATTGGCGGTGGTCCTGCCGGGATGGAGGCGGCACGTGTTGCCGCGTTACGCGGCCACCAGGTGGTACTGACCGAAGCGACGGCAGATCTGGGTGGTGCTTTGCGGTATGCGGGCATGGCGCCGACGCGGCAGCAGTTTAATGACCTGGTCCACTGGGCTGAAACCGAGGTTTATGAGGCAGGAGTGGACGTCAGGCTGTCCACTTACGTCACCGAAGCAGATATCGCTGATCTCGCTCCCGATCATGTAATCCTGGCAACGGGGGCAGAGCCTCGCCTGGATGGGGTTCAGCTGTCCCACCCGGGAGACCCGATCGAAGGCGCTGACCTGCCGCATGTGATCTCAACCAACACCTTGTTTACTGAGCGCGATGCGGCTGCGACCCATGCGCTGGTGATTGATGAAACCGGTCACTACGAAGCATTGGCGGCCGCTGAACATTTGGTATCGAAAGGCGCCAATGTGACCTATGTAACGCGCTTCACCAGTGTCGCGCCTGAGATGGAAGGCCCCCATATGATAGAGCCGTTTCATGAACGCATGGCGGGCAAGCCCTTCGCTTACCACGTCAACACCCGTGTCTTGAAAGTGGACGGCCAGTCCGCGACGCTGCAGAGCATTCATGGGGGCGAGACTATCCAGGTCAATGCCGACTGTGTTGTGTTCGTCTCGCTGAATAAGCCGCGGGATGAACTGGTACCGGTACTGGAAGCTGCAGGTATTCATTACAGTTACGCGGGTGACGTCAACACGCCGCTGTTTCTTGTAGCGGCCACGGCCCAGGGTCATCAGGCAGGTCGCGTTGTCTGACACGGTTCGCGTGGTGAAAATCGCAGCTTTGTTGGAAATCTGACCAAACTTGCAGATGCTTATCCGCGAACCTTAAAAAAAATAGCCTTAAAATCAATCGTTTAGATTTCTGGCACATGCTTTGCTCCTATCCCGGCAAATGTTCAGCAGTATCAGGAGACAAGTCGTGAAAAAAGCCATTTTAGTTCTTGCCCTCAGTTATCTTTGCCTCGTCGGCATCGCCGCCAGTGCGCATGTCGATGGTACCCGGGATGTATTTTCTTCCTGCCAGGTAGAGTTCAGTAGTGACGTGTCCATCGATTCGGATGCGATCACGGTATCTGCGGTGTCGGGTGAGAGCCTGCGCATCGACGCTAAGAATTCACTCACTGTGAATGGTGCCAGCCAGACCTTAGATGCAGAACAGCAGGCGCTGGTCGATGCTTTTGCTGGCCAGGTGCGAACCACAATCCCGGAAGTCGTTGCTATCGCTCTTGAGGGCGTAGAAATCGCTCTGACAGCAGTCAGCGAGGTGTTCTACTCACTGCTGGAGCAGTCTCCGCCGTCGGCGTTGCTCGAAAGCATTGACCGCATCGAAGCAGCTGTGGCTGAACGCATGTCTGTCAACGGTGACGCGATCTCTGTCGTGGGGGGCGAGATTGATGGTTTTGATAGGACCATGGCTGAGCTCGAACCGCAGATTGAGCAGGCAGTGAAAAGTGCTGTCGGCGATATCGTTGTCGCTATCGGCGAGTCCGTGCGTGAGGGTGATGCCGATATCATGGCGTCGTTGATGGATTTCGCAAAGAAAGCAGAGCAGTTCGAACGGGATATCGAAGCAGAGGTGATGAAGAAAGCGCAGCGGCTGGAACGTCGCGCCGAGGGCTTATGCGATGAAGTTTATGCGCTGCAGGCGGTTGAGAGCCGCATGCAGCTCGAGATTCCTGCTACCCGTGGCTTCGATATAGTCAGAGAGAGTTAACTGACCGCGTTGATTTCTTCGCTGATCAGGCGCGTGACTTCTTCGGGTATTTCCATCGGCAGGAAATGCGTCTTGTCCGCGAAGTGGATCTCCCGCGCATTCTTGAACTTACCGACCAGGCCCGGCCAGGTTGGTGAGACAGAAAAGTCCATGACATTGCGGTCCGGCGGCATTTCCTTTGCTCGCAGAATCAGCACCGGGAATTCAATCGAACGTACAGCTTCATAGATGGCGTGATTAGAGCGGCTCGACATGTAGACACTGGCCTCGATAGCCGGTGGGCAGGCGAGTACATACCCCTTACCCTTATCGTTGGGAAGAAGCCCGTAGCGACAGTAGTCCATCAGCATGTCTTCGTCGAAGATACCATAGGAACCCTTGGGTCGTAGCCGTTCAAACATTTCCTCAGGGGAAGCAAATTCATTGCGACGCTTGGCGGTGGGGTGTTCCTCGGCATCCATGTCCGCGAAAGGCGAAGGTGTTTCCGCGTCATAGCTGTCCTCTGCTGGTATCACCGGGTCGATAGCGACGATGCTGAGGAATCTGTCCTGGCATCGTGCGGCAGCACCAATGAGAGCATGGGCTCCCATACTGTGGCCGATGGCGACGATATTGGTGAGATCGAGCTGCACGATCATGTCGTAGGTGTCGGTAATAACCTGGCCCCAGTGCTCAATTTTTTTCTTCTCACTGCGGCCGTGGCCGCGCTGATCGACGCTGATGGAATGGAAGTCGCCGAGGTTGTTGATGATCTTGTCCCAGACCCGGGCATGGAAGCCGGTGGCATGAACAAAGAGCAGGGTGGGCCTGATGCCACGAAATGACATACCGCGTTCAAAGTAGGTGATCCGTACGCCGTTTACCACGGCGTTTTTTTCAAGGCATTCCAACATGTGCCAGGGTCTCTCTCTAAATCGTTATTGCCGAACTTCGTCAGGCAGTTCAGCGACTGCCCGTTCGAGTGTCGGTAGGTGTTCTGTGGCTTTCAGCTCGCCGCCCAGGGTCCTGAGGCAAAGGTGAGTCAGTCCCAGTTGATGCCAGCCGATGACGCGTTGTTTCCACTCGGACTGCCGTGGACCGACCACGGCGACGCCTGCCTCCATGCCCAGTTCCGCCTGATCTCGGCCCACGGCTGCAGCCTCAGCATAGATGCTGTCTCTGACTTCCGGAAATTCCTCTGGTGAGCAAAGAACGAACCAGCCGTCAGACAGGCGGCCGATCCGGCGAATCACCGGCCTGCTTGGCAGGCCGCGACCGCCGATCCACATTGGGATGGCGCGGCTGGGCAGGGGATCAATGCCGACGCCTTCGAGCTGATGGAACTCCCCGTTAAAGCTGACCTCGGGTTCCGTCCAAAGCTTTTTCAGCAGTACCATCTGCTCACTGCAGCGCCGGCCGCGGGTGTGGAAATCGATCCCCTGCGCCTGGTATTCCTCACGACTCCCACCCACCCCGATACCTAGCCTGAATCGGCTGTCGGTCAACACGTCCAGCTCAGCTGCCTGTTTGGCAAAGAGTCCGGTCTGGCGCGCGGGCAGAATAATCACAGAGGGCACGAGTTCAATCGTCTTGGTGAATGCAGCCATGTAGGCCAGGAAGGTCATGGGTTCGTGCAGGTGGCCCGTGCTGGGTCGAATGATCTGCTCTGGAATTCGCAGGTGAGTCAGGCCGAGACCCTCTGCTGCCTGGGCAAAATCCCGTACGGCAACGAGGTCATTCTTCAATTCCCGAATGGGCAGCGAAACGCCGATCTGCACGCGGACTCCTGTTGGTCACGGGATGGGGTGATTAGCTTTAGAAGATACTATCGTGGTTGCCTGCTCGGCAACCGTAGCAGTCCCGTCTATGCAGGGACATCAAATCAGAAGATGAACCTAGCCAACGGCGATAATATCAGGACCGTTGTTGCGCGGGGTTGAGTCCTCGCAGTTACGCACGGTGTCAGCAACCAGGAACATGGGTTCCTTCAGCATGGCTTTCAGCTCGTCTGAGGCTCCGATTCGGATCAGCGCCTCGTCCATACAGGCGAGCCATTGATCCCGTTCCTTCGGCCCGATGCGATAGGGCTCGTGGGGGTCGGTCAGGCAGACCGTACCTTTGATCGCCTGGTAAACGGGCGGGCCTCCCATCCAGCCAGTGAGGTAAGCCGCGAGCATGCGCTTAATCTGGTCCAGGTTCTCGGTATGCATGGCCCGGATATCAGCGGCCAGCGGCAGTTCATCCATCACGTCATAAAAAGTGCTGGCTAGTTGCTTAATACCGTCATCACCGAGGATCTCATAGGGTGTCAGCGGTTGTTCCTGTTCACTCATCGACTTAAACCTGTTCAGGGTTGCTCAACATACTTGGCGCAAAGTTTATGAAAATGCCTGGCTTTTGTCTCCCCGTCATTGACACAGATAATCTCTGGGAAGCGGATTGTATGAGGCCATGCCGGGCTTGCCGTATGTTGACCCTGATTCGGTCTACAGCTAATGTTCTGGCCTTAAATCAGGAGGTTAGGCATGGCTGACCAAGAACAGTCTATTTTTATTACGGGTGCCGGCAGCGGTATGGGGCAACTGGCCGCCCGTAAATTTGCTGCCCAGGGTTATCCTGTCGCCGCCGTCGACGTCAATGAAAAAGGCCTGTTGGAAACCGCCGACGGTCACCAGAATATCCGCACATTTAAAACCGATGTGACGAGTTACGAAGCCGTGCTCGAGGCCGTCGAGGAGACAGAATCCAGGCTCGGTCCCATCAAGCGGGTCTACAACGCTGCGGCCATCATGCCACTGGGCAAGGTGGTCGATCAGGATATCGAGATTTTTCATCGGGTTATGGACATTAACTACAATGGTGTTGTGAATGTCAGCAAGGCTGTGATGCCGAAACTGCTCGAACGAAATTCGGGCGAGCTGGTGAACTTCGCTTCACTCGCGGGCTGGATCCCGATCCTCTACATGTCCGCATACAATGCCTCCAAGTTCGCTGTGGTCGCTTTCACCGAGGTGCTGCATCACGAGCACAGGGACAGCAATGTCAAGGTGCTGTGTGTCTGCCCGCCGCCAGTCAAAACACCGCTGCTCGATCAGGCCCGGGACACGGTCTGGCCGAAGCTGTTTGACCAGGGCGAGCATATCGAACCGCAGGATGTGCTGAATGCAATTGAGCAGACCATTGCCGACGATGAGTTTTTCGTTTTCCCCGGCAAAGGCTCTCGCATGGCCCAGCGCATGCGGCGCTGGTTCCCGAATCTGTTGTGGAACAATGTCCACAAGACTGAGGGGTTCTAAAGAGCCTTCCGCCGGTTAAAAAGAGAGCCTTCCGCGGGTTCTGAAGAGAGCCTTCCGCGGGTTCTGAAGAGAGCCTTCCGCGGGTTCTGAAGAGAGCCTTCCGCGGGTTCTGAAGAGAGCCTTCCGCGGGTTCTGAAGAGAGCCTTCCGCCGCTATGGGCTCGCTGGAGCACCCTTTCGATGGGGGGCTGTCACGGCGCCCCGTGAGCTGGGCGCCGGACGACGGTGGTCAATCTCGAATGGTGACCGGTAACTCGCGAATGCCGTGAATGAAGCTTGAGGCCAGGTAAACCGGGTCACTGGTGACCTCCACCCTGGGAAAGCGCTGCATGATTTCTTCCCAGATCACCCGCAGCTGCATTTCCGCCAGGCGGTTACCGACACAGCGGTGGACACCGTAACCGAAAGCCGTGTGCTGTCTCGGATTGTTGCGATCAATGATGAATTCATTGGCACGCTCGATGTGATCCTCATCGCGGTTACCCGAGATATACCACATGCAGACACGATCTCCCTGACGGATCTTCTTGCCACCAAGTTCGACATCCTGGGTCGCGGTCCTTGCCATGTGGGCGACTGGCGACTGCCAGCGAACGATTTCCGGCACCATCTTTGGAATCAGGCCCGGGTTCTGCAGCAGCTTTTCATACTGGTCCGGGTTCTGGTTGAGAGCCAACACACCGCCAGAGATTGAGTTCCGAGTCGTATCATTGCCACCGACGATGAGCAGCATCACATTACCCAGCAGCTCCTGCGGACTCATGTTGTTGGTGGATTCGTCGTGCGCCAGCATGGAGATCAGGTCAAACTTGGGCGGCTCCGTCTTGCGCTGCTCATACAGGCCCTGGAAGTAGGCCAGGCACTCGAGCAGGACCTTGAAGCCCTCATCAATATTCTCGAACTCATCGGGGTCGCTCAGGCTCTGGATCGTGTCTGACCAATCGATCAGCTTCATCCGGTCTTCCTGCGGCACATCGAACAGGGTTGCCAGCATTTGTGCCGTCAGTTCGACAGAGACTTCCCGTACCCAGTTAAATTCTTCGTTGCGGGGCAGGTTGTCGAGGATATGACCGGCACGCTCGCGGATCAGCGGTTCAAGGTCTGCGAGCTGGCGGGGTACAAACAACGGTGAAATCACCGCACGCTGTTTGTCGTGCTTGGGCGGATCTTCGGCAATGAACATGGGCAGAGAGTACGGGTCTTCTTCTTCCCGCGGTACGCCGCCGAGTGCAATACCACCTTGCTTCTGCTGGGAAGAGAACAATTCATGGTTCCTGTCGACGAACATAATGTCGTCGTATTTTGTGACCGACCAGTAAGGGCCGACCAGGCTGGTCTCGTGGTAGTGCACCGGGTCTTCTTTGCGCAGGCGCTCAAAGTGCGCCCACATGGTGTCGTGCTGAAACAGGGCTGGGTGGGACGGGTCCATCTGGTCAATATCGACTGCATAGGGATCATAGTCCGGGTCGATAGCAAAGGCGCGGGCAATATCCTTGTTGGAGACGGTCATGTCACCGGCTCGTTGTCTCGCAATGAGGTCGGCGCGCTCCTGGTCGCTGCTGCCCAGAAATATTCTAGTCATGTTTGCATTTCCTCTCGTTGACGAGGTCAAGACTACTAGCAGCGCCGCACCAAGGCAATTGAACAGCGGCGCTCGGTCTAACGGGACGTTGACTTGATTTGCCCGCCGTGTATCCGGCATGCTCGATAGCATTGATTCAACAGGAGTAGACAATGGGTAACCTGAAACTGGGCTTGCAACTGGGGTATTGGGGCGGTGGTCCTAACCCGAAAATGGTGGAAATTGTGCAGGAGGCAGAACAGCTAGGTTACGACGCGGTGTTTACGGCCGAGGCCTATGGCTCAGACGTCTTCACGCCACTGGCCTGGATTGGCGCTCACACCTCGAGGATCCGTCTGGGTACCGGTATTGCCCAGCTCTCAGCCAGGGCACCCACAGCCACAGCGATGGCGGCGATGACGTTGGATCATTTGTCTGGTGGCCGGATGATTCTGGGCCTGGGAGTTTCTGGCCCGCAGGTCGTAGAGGGCTGGTATGGCCAGCCGTTCGGCAAGCCGCTCGCACGGACCCGAGAGTACATCAATATCATCCGCCAGGTACTGGCCCGCAAGGACCCGGTGGTGAACGAAGGTGAACACTACCCGCTGCCATTTACCGGCGATGGTGCCTGGGGGCTGGGCAAGCCACTGAAATCCATCGTCCACCCACTGCGCGAGGATCTGCCGATCTTTCTGGGTGCCGAGGGACCGAAGAACGTCACTATGACGGCAGAGATCGCTGATGGCTGGCTGCCACTTTATTACTCACCCTTTCGCCAGGAGGTTTATGCCGACCAGCTGAAGGGCGCCAAGCCGGGTTTTGAGATCATGCAGGGTATGCCTGTATTTATCTGTGATGATGATGCCATTGAAGAGACCCTGGTGCCGATGAAACACAGTCTCGCGCTCTATATCGGCGGTATGGGTGCCAAGTCCCGCAATTTCCATAACGAGTTGGTGAAGCGCATGGGCTTT
>Ga0181575_10003272_pt1 | contig 11433 bp, 10 predicted proteins | sample 101ome_23_FD_145599 | JGI IMG/M metagenome (GOLD analysis project Ga0181575, IMG submission 145599) | Coastal salt marsh microbial communities from the Groves Creek Marsh, Skidaway Island, Georgia - 101411CT metaG (spades assembly) | ecosystem: Environmental > Aquatic > Marine > Intertidal zone... | reverse complement strand
CCGGCCTTCAACGGCGCGTTGAGCGAGGCATCGCCGCCGCTCATACGGCCTTCCATCATCGTCACTTCATCATTCTCAACGCCCAGCCGCTCGGCAATTTCGCTGACCTGCTCGGGCTTGAGCGCGCCGCCATCAATGGCGTTAATCTCACCCTTCAAACGGCGCAAATTGAAAAACAGCTTTTTCTGTGCCGCCGTGGTGCCGATTTTAACCAGCGACCAAGAGCGCAAAATATATTCCTGAATCTGCGCGCGAATCCACCACATGGCATAAGTGGCAAGGCGAAAGCCGCGATCGGGGTCGAACTTTTGCACGGCGCGCATCAGCCCCACATTGCCTTCAGAAATCACCTCGCCAATCGGCAGGCCATAGCCGCGATAGCCCATGGCGATTTTCGCCACCAAGCGCAAATGGCTGGTCACCAGCTTATGCGCCGCGCCCTTATCGCCGCTGTCGGCATAGTCTTTCGCCAGGGTAAACTCCTCATCGGCTTCCAGCATGGGGAATTTCTTAATGTCATTGAGATAGCGCGACAGACTGCCTTCCGGATTGGGGGCCGGAGCCAGCGCTCTAGATGGGGCGGTTGATTTCTTTTCCGCCTTTGCAGTCTCATCCTTGCTCATAGGTTTTATATAGGCAGCTTTGCCATCGCTTCCAAGAGGGTGGCCAAATCATCCGGCAGCGGGGCTTCATAAAAATGCGTTTCGCCGGTGCGCGGGTGCTCAAAGCCAAGCGCGGCGGCGTGCAGCGCTTGCCGGTCGAGGGCATCGAGCGCGGTTTTTTGCGCCTCGGAAAGGTGCACGGCGCGGATTTTCATGCCCGTGCCATACAGCTTGTCGCCCAGCACCGGATGGCCGATATGCGCCATATGCACGCGAATTTGATGCGTGCGTCCGGTCTCCAGCCGACACTCAATCAGGCTTACTTGGTTTTCGGCATAGCTTTCCAGCCGCCGATAATGGGTCACCGCATGGCGCGCTTCATTAGATTTTGAGACGGCGATTTTCTTGCGATTATTGGCACTGCGCGCCAGTGCCGCATCCACCGTGCCGGCGGCGGGCAGCGGTTCACCCCAAACCAAAGCCTGATAAAGCCGCTGCATACGCCCGTCGCGGCCATGCGCGGCGAATTGTTCTGACAAGCCCTGATGCGCCGGATCGTTTTTGGCCACCACCATAATGCCGCTCGTATCTTTATCGAGGCGGTGGACAATGCCCGGCCGTTTTTCGCCGCCAATGCCCGACAGGCTGTCGCCGCAATGCGCCAGCAGCGCATTAACCAGCGTGCCGTCGGGGCTGCCGGGTGCGGGATGCACTACCATATTTGCCGGTTTATTGACGACCAGCAAATCCGCATCTTCATACAGCACATTAAGTGCGATGTTTTGCGCTTTTACCGTCGTGTCGACGGGGGGCGGCAAGGTAAGGGCGACAATATCATCTTGTTTGACCCGCCATGACGGGTCTTTTATGGTCGTGTCAGCCTGTCGCCGCGTGACAACGCAATGGCCGGCTTTCACAAGCTCTTGCAGCCGCGCGCGCGATAAATCATCAGACGCTGCGGCAAGGGTTTTGTCCAATCGGTCGCCGTCTTGCGTATAGGTGACGGCGAAGGCGAGCACATTATTTGGAGTATCGACCATGTCTCAAGATACAGGAAATCCGAGCCTCGCGGAAACTTCTTCTGAAGATATTCCGCAACCCAATGGCCGCTATGTCCGCACACTTTTGGTGGTGGTTATCGGTCTTGGCGTTTTGCTGGTGGTCGGCGCCATTGTGGTTATCGGCACGGTCATTAAGCGGCTTAATAATCCCGAGACGATTCCCGTCAAACCGGGCTTTGGCGAAACCGAGATATCCATTCCCGCTTCGGCTGAATTGCTCGGCGTTGAAAATGGTGACACGCGGATTATCGTGAAATTGAAAACCGAAGACGGCCCGCTATTGATTTTGCTCGACCCGCGTAAGGGTGAGGAAACCGGCCGCGTGCGTCTGCAATCGCGCTAAAACAGCATCCACCCGGGGGCATCGGCGAATTTTAAATAGCCGAGACTGACGCCGATTTGATAACCAACGCCAACCCGCATCGGTGCCAATATGGTATTGCCGCGCTGCAAATAATTAAATCCGACACCACCCAGAGCAACCAGCGAGCCATCAACGCCGGCAAAGCGACGATATAAATCCTGCGGTTCATCAATATTGTAAACCAATGTGAAGCTCTTATTACCCGCTGCGCCCATATCGACGCCTGCCGAGGGCCCGCGCCAATAAATCGGAAATTCGCGGCCATCGGGGAATAAAAGCATGCCACGGCCATAGCGTGCGCCCAGCATGACCGATACGGAAATTTCTTCGCCACGAATAACCGCGCTGGGCTTGCCATAGCGGCTGAAAATGCGGTCAATGACTTCGGCCATGCTTTCCGCCGTAGCGCCCAAATATTTGGCCGAGGCGATAATCAGACTGTTTTCTGAAAAATCTTCAATGGCGCGCGGGCGCTCTTGCTGAGCTGCCGCCGAGAGGGGGGAAAGGATCGTCAACAAACAGACATATAAAATTGCCACATGCCGACCGGCCATTGCTGCTCTCCTAAATAACCCCTATTTCAGGGCATCCTGCCAGTTATCAGCCGCGGCTGCAATGAAAGATGGGTTATCAAGGCCGCGCGCCAGCTTGCCATAAGAAAAGCGCTCGCCTTCTTCCGTGGTCACAATGCCGCCTGCCGCTTCCAAAATGGCTTGGCCGGCGGCCGTGTCCCATTCCATGGTGCGGCCATAGCGCGGGTAAAAATCGGCCGTGCCTTCGGCCAAAAGGCAGAATTTATAAGAAGAGGCGGTAGCGATGGTGCTCTTGACATTGAGGCTGGCAATCATTTGATCGGTTTTCTCGCTGCGATGCGAGAGGCTGGCAATAATATGCACGCCGCGCGCGTCAATTTTTTCTGTTGTCAGTTTTTCAGCCGCTTGAATATCGAGATTGCCGTCAGGCGCAATGTGCAGACGATAAGCGCAATCCGCGCCGCTGAAATACAGCTTTTCATGAACCGGCGCATAAATCACTCCGGCAATCGGATAGTGTTTGTGCACCAGCCCGATATTGACGGTGAAATTATCGCGCTTGGCGACGAAATCACGCGTGCCGTCCAGTGGGTCGAGCAGGAAAAACATATCGTCCAACTGCGTGGGCAGGCTGTCAGCGCAGGCTTCCTCACCAATAACTTGAATATGCGGCACCAGCTCGGCCAGTGCTTTTTCGAGCAAAGCTTCAGCCTCGCGGTCGGCTTGCGTGACCGGAGATTTATCAGCCTTTTTCTCTTCCGTTACCCCATCACGATAATGGCGCATAATCAACGCACCGGCATCCAGCGCCATTTGGCAAAGCGCGTGCATAAATTGCGGTGCGTGCGGATTGAAATCGGGGCGTGTCATGGCCATGTGATTATCACATGCCCCGATTTTGTCCAATCCTCAGCGCAAATTTATCCCTTATCAGGCACTGCATTTTTGCTCGGGAATATTGACGCGATAGCCGCGCCCACAAACCGTTTCGATAAACGGGTGCGAGGCACCGGCATTTTCAATCTTTTTGCGCAATTTGCAGATAAACACTTCGATGATTTTCATCTCAGGTTCATCCATGCCGCCATAAAGATGGTCGAGAAAGCTCTCTTTTGAGACAACGCTGCCCTTGCGCAAGTGCAAAAGTTCGAGCATTTGATATTCTTTCGACGTCAAATCGACACGACTGTCTCCGACCCGTACATCGCGCGCCGTTAAATCGAGCGTAATATCGCCGAATTGCAGGCGGTTATTGGCATGGCCATTAGCGCGGCGCACCAAAGCGTGCAGACGGGCAACCAATTCATCCATATTAAACGGTTTGGTCAGATAATCATCGGCACCGGCACGCAAGCATGACAGCCGGGCTTCAACATCGGCCTCGCCGGATAAGACAAGAACCGGCAAGCGCTCATTTTTGGCACGCAGATTGTCCAACACCTCGTCGCCGCTCATATCCGACAGACCAAGGTCCAAAATCATCACTTGATATTCATAAATATCCGATAATTCCAGCGCGTCCTCGCCGCGATCAGCTTCATCAACGTGAAAGCCTTGACTTTCCAATCTGTCTGTCAGGCTCTGCGCCAGCAACATATCATCCTCTACCAACATAATACGCATTTTTAATCTCCGTGTACGAGTTCCATGCGCCATTAAGGCCATGAAACGCTGCTAACAAACAAATCAACTTTTCGTGAGCGGGTGTGAGTGGGTGTGAGTGGGAGCAAGTATGTGTGAGTGAGCCTGTATGAGACGATATGAGCAGGAGCGCGGGGGTTGCGGCGGTGGCTGTCATGCTATAGTGGATGCGCCATGAGTGATGTTTTGAACCCATCTGCGCTGGCCAAAATGCCGGTCATTGATCTTGGTATCGGATCTTCCGAAGCGGGAGACGAAGACCGAGCGGCGCAGCGCGTGGTCATTGCCATGTCGGGCGGGGTCGACAGTTCGGTCGCCGCCGCATTGGTCAAACGCGCAGGCTATGACGCGGTCGGCATTACCTTACAGCTTTACGATCATGGCGAAGCGATACGCCGCAAAGGCGCGTGTTGCGCGGGTCAGGATATTCACGATGCACGCGCCGTCGCGGCCAAGCTCGATATGCCGCATTATGTGCTTGATTATGAATCGCGCTTCAAAGAAAGCGTGATGGATGAATTTGTCGACAGCTATTTGTCGGGTCACACGCCAATTCCATGCATTCGCTGCAATGAGACGGTGAAATTTCGCGATTTATTGACAACAGCACGCGAGCTGGGCGCAGTTGCTTTGGTAACCGGCCATTATATTGCCACGCGGCAAGGCACCGGCGGCTGGGAAATGCATCGGCCACGCGATTTGGCGCGCGACCAGTCCTATTTCCTATTTTCGACAACGCAAGAGCAGCTTGATTTTCTGCGCTTCCCGCTTGCTGAATTGACTAAAGATGAAATCCGCGATTTTGCTGCGCTTATCGGTCTTGATGTGGCTGACAAGCCGGATAGCCAAGATATTTGCTTTGTCCCAAATGGCGATTATGCCGGTGTCATTAAACGGTTGCGCCCCGATTGCAGCTTGCCCGGTGAAATCCGCCATATGGACGGGTCGCTTTTGGGCACGCATCAAGGGGTTTTGCATTATACGGTCGGGCAACGCCGTGGCCTTGGTGTAGCCACCGGTGACCCGCTTTATGTGGTGTCGATTGACGCCGATAAGCGCGAAGTGATTGTCGGGCCGCGCGCGGCTTTGGCGCGGGCGCGCATTATGCTTGATGAGGTGAATTGGATTGGCGGCGATGACGCCATTGATCTGCCGGTGCGGGCGCGTATCCGCTCGACCGGTGAACCGGCACACGCTGCCTTGACGCTGAAAGAAAACGGTGCCGCCGAAATTGTGCTGGCTGAGGCCGAAGAAGGGGTGTCGCCGGGGCAGGCTTGCGTGTTTTACGCCGCCGATAGCGACCGTGTTTTGGGCGGTGGCTGGATCAGCGCTGCCACCAATAGCTAAACGCATTTAACCCCTTGCAAGAACTGTGCCAAATTGGCACATTCTGCGGCGAAAGGAACCTCCCATGGTGCTGTCGCCGCGACTTGAAATATCGCAAAAGCAAAAGCTGATGATGAATCCGCAAATGCGGCAAGCCATTGAGCTGTTGCAGCTGACCAATATTCAGCTGGCCGATATGTTGAAGCGCGAAATGGAACAAAATCCGTTTCTAGCCTTTGATGCCGCGCATTTTCGCGAAAGCGGTAATGGCGAAGCGCCGCGCGCGGTGACCGTTGACGGCACGAGCGGGGCCGGCCTGTCCGACAAAATTGAAGCGGTGCGGGTCGATTTTGCCGAAGGGGAAAGCGGCGATGTCGCCGCCATGTTGGAGAACCGCGCGGCTGAAGAAAGCGGACTGACACCTCACATTTTGCGCCAAATTGCCGAGGAAATCGGCGATCGCGATATTGCCGCACTGGCGGTGGAATTGACCGGTTGGTTGGACGAAGACGGCTATTTGCGCGAAAGCGATGACGAAATTTGCGCGACCCTTGGCGTTGATAGGGGGCTGTTGCATGAAACTCTGAAACAAATATGCAATTTTACCCCCGCCGGTGTGTTTGCGCGCAATCTTGCCGATTGTCTGCGGCTGCAATTGCTCGCCGCCGGTAATTGGACACCGACCCATCAGGCCTTGCTCGACAATCTTGATATTTTGGGACGCGGCGATATGGCGGCTTTGGCTAAAGCGATGAATGTCAGCGCCGATGATATTGCGCCTTATCTGCAAGCGGTGCGCGCCCTCGATCCGCGACCTGCAGCCGGTTTTGAAACCGACACAAGCGGTCCGGCGCAGCCCGATGTGATTGTGCTTGAAGGCGACGGCGGTTGGCAGGCTTATTTGAATGAAGACAGCCTGCCCAGCGTGTTGGTATTGGAGCGCGATTGGGAGGACATGGCGGCGCGCAAAATCACCGATGAAGAACGTAAATTCATGAAGACCAATGTGCAATCGGCACGCTGGCTGAAAAAAGCGACGCAGCAACGCGCTGCCACTTTATTGCGCGTGGCGCGCGCCATTGTCGCCCATCAGCAAGCATTTTTTACCGGTGGCATGGCGGCGCTTGAGCCGATGGGCTTACGCGATATTGCCGAGGCGATTGACATGCACGAAAGTACGGTCAGCCGCTCCGTCGCCGGTAAACTGGTGCAAACCGCTAATGGGCAGTTTTCGCTCCGCGATTTGTTCTCGTCAGCCATCGGCGCTGAGGCGGGCGGCAATAGCAAAACCGCATCAGCGCAAGCCGTGAGAGCGCGCATTGCCGAATTGGTGACCAATGAAGCGGCGCCCGATGGCGTGCTGTCAGATGATGCACTGGTTGCGCTTTTGGCCGATGGGGGGGTGGTGATGGCGCGCCGCACCGTTGCCAAATATAGAAAAGCGCTCAATATTCCGTCTTCGGCGCAGCGCCGCCGCGCCGCCAAAATTGCCCGTGCGGCAGATTCTTAAGGCGCAATACCCCGTGCTATCGTGCTCTGATGGCTCTTATGGCTTTTACGCTGAGCAGGGTCATCATGATGAGTGCCAGTAAGAGGCCCAAAGCATAAGGCCATAGGAAAACCAAAAGACTGACGGCAAAGCCCAAGGCGACTTGCTGCGACGGATTGTAATCATCGCCCAATTCGGCAATGCCGACCTCTTTTGCGTAAGCTGCATAATCGCTTTTCAATTCAGCAAAAATCTCCGGATAGTCTTGTTGCAAGTCGCGGCTCTCACCGAGATCATTGGCGAGATTGTAAAGATGCCATTGACCGTCGCCGGATGGCGGCGGCATTTTTTGCAGCTTCCAGTCACCCTTATAGAGTGCTGCATTGGTGGCGACTTCAATACCGACGGCGTCTTCCGCGCCGTAAACTTCATCGGCTTGGCCTGTCAGCACCGGCACCAAACTGCGACCTCTTATCGGCACCGGCTCATTGGAAGCGGAGCGCGCAGGCAATCCGACCAATTCCAATACTGTCGGCAAAATATCAAAGACATGGGCACGCGCCGGTTCGAAATCCTTGGGTTTAATGCCCGGGCCGGCAATAATCATTGGCACACGGTGACCGCCTTCAGTGGCGTGGAACTTATAGCGCGCAAACGGCACGGCGGCGGCGGTCGCCCATTCCATGCCAATCGCCACCATGCTGTCTTCTTCGCCCAGCGTTTCAATGTCGCTATTATATCCCTGTCGGCTGAGCCAGAAATCGACTAATGGATTTTGTCGGCTCACGGCAGCCGATTCAGGCCCATTATCTGAAATGATAATGACAATCGTGTTTTTCAGTTTTCCGCGCCTCTCCAAATGTTGAAACAGGCGGTCGAGGTGGAAATCCATCGCTTCAATCATGCCGGCATTGGCTTGCATGGCGCGCGCGTAAAAGGCTTTTTCCTCGGCACTCAGCGTGTCCCATTGGCGGGCGTCTTGCGGCTGTGGCGGCAAGGTGGCATCGGCCGGTATCAGACCCAGCGCCTTGCCCTTGGCCATGCGCTCACGGCGCAAAGCATGCCAGCCTTTATCAAATCGCCCATTGTAATTTTCAATAAAATGGCGCGGTGCTTGCACCGGAATATGCACGGCTTGAAAGGCCAAATAGCCGAAAAACGGGCGGTCAGCCGCGCCGCTGTCGATATAATCAATCATACGGTCGACAAATAATTTCGACGAATATTCACCATTGGGGCGCGCGATTGGCGTGTCATCTTCGAACCATTGAATCGTGTCGTAAATCGGCAGGTAAGAGCGGGTCGCCCAATTATCGGCGCCGGTGGAATCAAAAATCAGCGAACGGTCAAAGCCGTGTTTGCGGGGCAAATTTGCGCCAACATCGCCAATATGCCATTTGCCGACAGCATAGCTTTGATAGCCTGCTGCCCCCAAACGGTCGGCCAATGTCAATGCGCCCTGCGGCAATTTCATTGAATAGGCGGGGGTCTCCCGCATATTGTCGGGCAAAGTTTCCGGTATCATGGCCATGCCGACTTCGTGATTATCGGCACCTGTCAGCAGCATGGCGCGCGATGGCCCACATTGCGGCGAAGTATAATATCGCGACATTTTAATGCCGCGCGCAGCAATGGCGTCAATGGCCGGCGTCGCCGCTTCCCCACCATAAGCGCCAAAATCCATATAGCCGACATCATCAGCCATAATGATGAGAACATTCGGGCGCTGGGTTTGGCTTGGGGCGTTGGGCTGCGTTTGCGCGGCGCTGCCATATGAAAGGGCAAACAAAGACGCAAGAACCATGAACGAAACAAAGCGGTTTGGCATAGGGGCACCCGAAACTGAGAATAGTTAATCGCTGATTTTTGTATTTATTGACATGGGTTATGTCAATAGATGCTGCAGCTTTAAGCGATGCTGCATATCTTCAGCGCTGCGGCGCCCCTTAAGTGTCGTCCGATAACGGCAATGCACGTCGGTAATCAGGCCGACAGTTTTCGTCCGTAAGAAATCCAAACAGCGGCAACGACCACTTCAAAAATAACGGCACTCCAAATGGTCGGCGCATCATGCGCAAAGCCGGATATGATGCGTAATGTCGCGGCCGTGCCAATCAGGAAAGCGCCGGCGAAAAGAAATTCGTAGCGTTTTTTCCATACGCCATAAGCGGCCAAACCGCCCATGCCGAAAAAGAATGCGCCCATATCGCCAATCATGGAATTGCGTCCTGGGCCATCCAATAAGCTCATTTGAATCGCTCCAGCAGCACCGGCCGGGTCAAACACCCAACGCACGGCCATCACCAAAAGAAGAGCGCCGAAAGCGCCGGATAAGATTTGCAGAATTTTTTCCATGATTTACTCCCTCAGAAATTTAACGGAGATTGACGCGATAAACAGGTCAGCGCAAGCGGATTTTGCGCGTCTTGTGTGCCTGCCTTCAAGACTTTGGCGTCGGTTTATGGTAATTAATCATCAACATTGTGTTGGGAGAGCATAGGATGGCCATTCCTTTTGTCACTGAATTTGACTTCGAATATGGACGCTGCGATCATTTGAGTCCGCTCATTCGCCGTGTCATTTGCAATAATCCGGGTCCGTTTACTTTTACCGGCACCGGCACTTACATTATCGGTAAAGGTAATGTCGCCATCATTGATCCGGGGCCACTTGATGATGCGCATCTCGATGCCATTTTGGCGGCTTTGGCACCTGACGAGAAAGTCAGCCATATTGTCATCACCCATACCCATCTTGACCATTCGCCCTTGGCCATGCCCTTAAAAGCACGCACCGGCGCAAAAATTTATGCCCATGCGCCGGGCCAGGTCGAAGCCTTTGACGGGCCGCGATTGGAAGAAGGGGCTGATGCTGATTTCGCTCCCGATGAAATTGTCGCGCATGGCGATCTGATTAAAGGCGATGGCTGGACTTTGGAATGTGTTTTTACCCCCGGCCATATGTCGGGCCATATGTGTTATGCGCTGGTCGAAGAAAAGGCGCTGTTCTCAGGCGATCATGTCATGGGCTGGTCAACCACCGTCATCGCGCCGCCCGATGGCGATATGACCGAATATATGGCCTCTTTGGATTTGCTGCTTGAGCGCGATGATGTGGTCTATTGGCCGACCCATGGCACATGCATTAATGACCCGCAAAACTTTGTGCGCGCCTATATCACCCATCGCCGTGTTCGCGAGGCGCAGCTTATAGAACGGTTGAAAGCGGGCGACCGCAATATCAAGCAAATGGTCGAGACCATTTATGCCGATGTCGATAAGGGCCTGCACCCCGCCGCGGCATTATCCGCGCTGGCGCATATGCGGGATTTGACCAAGCGCGGTGTGGTTTCCTGCGATGGTCGGCCCGGTCTCAATAGCGATTATCGTCTCGCCGAATAAGCTGATAATCACGGCAAAAACGGCTTGCCCGTCGCCGGTTGGCAGGAGAAAAGGGCAATTGCCAGCCACCGGCTTTTGGTCTATATCAAGCGCAGATTTTCAGAGGCGGAGTAGCTCAGCTGGTTAGAGCAGCGGAATCATAATCCGCGTGTCGGGGGTTCGAGTCCCTCCTCCGCTACCAAATTCGAAATTGCTATTCCCTCATCTCTAGTCAGCATTTTCATAGACCACAGATAGGTATTTAATGTCAAAATTTGCTGAATTGGGGCTTTCGAGCCAGTTGACCAAAGCAATTGAGAAAAGCGGTTATGCTAGCCCGACGCCGATTCAGGAAAAAGCTATTCCGCTTATGCTGCAGGGCGGCGATATTGTCGCCATTGCGCAAACTGGCACGGGTAAAACTGCGGCTTTTGTGCTGCCCATATTGGAGCGTCTGAAAGCCAATCAGCACAGGGCGACGCCTAAACATTGTAGCACACTGATTATTGTGCCGACGCGCGAATTGGCCAAGCAAATTGACGATAACATTGAGAAATATGGCACGCATATATATCACCAGCGTGCATGTATTGTTGGCGGGGTCAAATATCCGAGGCAAATCAAACGCCTTAATCAAGGGCTGGATATTTTGGTGGCGACACCGGGTCGCCTCGAAGACCATTTAAAATCAGGCAATTTATCGCTCGACCATACCGAGACGCTGATTCTCGATGAAGCCGATCAAATGTTGGATTTGGGCTTTTTTCCGGCCATTCGGCGTATCGCCAAAAAGATACCGCGCACGCGACAGACGGTTTTGCTATCGGCCACCATGCCGAAGCCGATACGCGCATTGGCGGCAGAATTATTGGATAATCCAAAAGACATAGCAGTTGCGCCTGTCTCGACTCCGGTGGAGCGGATTGAACAAAGCGTCATGCTGATGGAAAAATCTGAAAAGCGCCCGTTTTTGCTGCAGGCTTTGGAAAACCAGTTTCGCACGATTATTTTCACCCGCAGCAAGCACGGCGCTGACC
>Ga0181575_10003261_pt1 | contig 11454 bp, 5 predicted proteins | sample 101ome_23_FD_145599 | JGI IMG/M metagenome (GOLD analysis project Ga0181575, IMG submission 145599) | Coastal salt marsh microbial communities from the Groves Creek Marsh, Skidaway Island, Georgia - 101411CT metaG (spades assembly) | ecosystem: Environmental > Aquatic > Marine > Intertidal zone... | reverse complement strand
GACTTCAGCACCGTGCAGTGGGACGGCACAGAGGGCAAACTCAAGTGGTCCGTACACAACAAAATGTACGTCGCACCCGAAGAAAAGACCTTTGTCAACGTGGCGCTTGGTGGCTGTGAACAAGAGGACCCCGCCACAGGCGCTCTGTCACTCGAAGACCACTGGAACCGCTACCAGCACCACTACGGTGTCAATGCCTTCTACGGCTCTCAGCTCTCCAACATGACCGAAGACCGCATCTTTGGCAACTGCGACTTGTACGACCTGGACTCGCTGCAGGCACTCGGAATCGGCCCACAGACCTCAAACATTGACTTGTTCAAGGCGCTCTTCGGCGACGACTCCTGCCAACCAACCGCTCAAGACTACGCCAATCTGGCGGCACACGACATGCTCCGTGGGTTCAACGAGAACAATGTCTCGACCGCCTCGTGCAAAAACACCCTGTACCCGCCCGTGCGCAACTTGGGCGCAACCGGCAAGTGGACCGTCGACGCGCACACAATGACCGGTGATTGGGTCAATCACGGCGAAATCGGATCCCAGGGCTTCTCAGCGCACATTTCCCTCACGCTCGAGAAACTCAAGCAGTGTATGACTCGCAAGGGAGAATCCGTCGTCGTCACGACCATGGAACCCGAAACCGCACAAACCAAGTACACGTTCAAAGTCTCCACCACCACCGCAACCGCCAAGCGTAAGGCAGACCTCGACTACGACTCCTTCAGTGTGACCTGCACCGAGCAGACCTACAACCTGCGCATCGGCACCAAGCTCTACGCGCTGTCCGGTATGAACACAGACACCACCGACAACGTCTACATTGACAGCGCCAAATACGCCAGCAGCGACCACAACAACGCACTGTGCTACAACCCGCAAGCAACCGCCCCAACCCCAAAAATTAACTGTGTCGACTCACCCAGCGGCAAGGCCGGTCCCGGGCACAAATGTATCACCGACGGTGATCTCGCAACCGAGGGCGCCGAAAACGCAAACCTCGTCAAGGCACTCGAGTTCGAGGTCTACGCAGACATGCAGGTCATTGCCAACACAAACGCCGGGTTCGGCACCACGCGCAAGTCCTACTACGGAGTTCACGACATCAACGAGGTTCTCGCCACGAGTGCCAACGGCAAAGCCGAGAACTGCTACGGGGTCGAAGCGTACGCTGTGGAACACGCCACCGCAAATGCTGTCGTCGACGCTGCTCAAGGCAATCACGGTGGTGCTATCGAAAAGGGCCTGGTGGCTCAACAGGACCAGATCACGCGCACGATCATCAAATTCAGATCCAACTGCTTGTACACACGACCCTACGACGCAACAACACAAACCTGGCAGACAGCAATCCAGGACACTTTTGCCAAGTGCGCAGACACCGCGCTCGACCCCACCAATTTCAACTTTGAAATGCGCCTGTGGGAATGCAAAGATGTCACACACCTCAAGAACCCGGTGAACTCGCCTCTGTGCCAACTCATGCCCGACTTCAAGAAAATCTCGCTGTCCCTGGCGTTTGTCGAAAACCCTGTCGACGTCGACTACACTGTCGACTACAGCAAGTTGCTCCGTATGTACGTCTCCGGGGGGATGCGTCACGATAACGCAATCAGCGGCCCGGCTGTCGCCACGTACAACAACTTTGACACCTGGAGAAAGAGCGTCACCGCCAGTGTTGACACCGCCAAGTACACCACAAACGGTATGCTCGTCGTCTCGTTTGGCCTGCAAGACGGGTCCGCACTCGAGGCCACAATGATCAGCGCAATCGACAACGTGCGCATGTGCAACATCAAAAAGCAGTGCTACATGGACTTTGACCCGAGTCAAAACCCTTGGTTCGGTGCCGAGCCCTACGTCAAGGACACAGTCAATCAAGAAAAATGCACGTTCAAAAACGTCATCTCCGATGCTACCCACTCGCCAATGGCGCTCTGGGCTACCAACAAAGCCAACTGTGTCGAAAGCTCTACCAACAAGTGCAAGGCGCTCACTCGCAAGACAATGGGATCCACCCCTCCCACGTCCAGGCCACACCTCACATGCGACAAGGTCCAATGGGAAGACTTTGCGCTTGCCGAGGCCGAACAGTACACCACCGGTGAGATGGGCACAATCGCCACTGTGCTCGCCAGTGGTGGCATCGCCATCACAAAACGCTCACTCGCCACAATGCTCAACCCCGTCCTCGAATCCATGCTTGTCATCGAAGGAAGCAAGACCACCGCGTATGCGTCGTCGATCCACGGAAACTGCGAAATCGACCCCGAAACTGTCACCGACAACTTCCCGCTCAAGCAAACCGCTGACCGCAGCAGCGGCCTCACCAGCGAAACCGTTGTCAAACATGCTGATGATGGCACAGACGTCTACCTGCAGCACTACTTCCCAAAAAGCGCCGTCAGCTCCGACAAAGGGGCTGGCGCATGCACGTGCAAGGGAATGCTGTCGTACAACTACGTCGACAGCACCAACAACAGACCGTTCCAAGGCCGCACGCAGCGCAAGGTCGTCTACACCGGTGACAACGACTACAGCTACAAACGCCAAGATCTTGCAAACCTTCATCTGTGCAGCTACTACAACACTCCGAGGCACTCCACAAACAACTTACCGCTCACATCAGTCGACGTCTTTATGATCTCGCTCAAGCGGTTCCAAGTCGACACAGAGTACGTCTTCGAGTTTGCTGCTGTCCAGTACGACAAAGACGCAATCACCCAATACGATGAGACAAACAGCGCATACAACCAATTCTCCGCAAGACGACTGCTTGCAGCTACCAACGATCTAGACATCCTCACCAAGGCAAAACTCAGCAAGCAAATCGAGGCGCATGGCGCTCCAAAACGCAAACTGCTCAACGTGCTCACACACGTCGACCCACAGCTCACAAGCAGCGCACTGATGCCTCAAGGCATGGTTGCCGCTATGCCGCTCGAAACCGACGAACGTGAACCACACCCTCATGCAGTCGTCAGCAACGATATGGTCACCGTCACCGTATCAGACCCCACAGGCACCGTCTTCAAAGACTATGACGACTTCTTCGAAGACGACCTTATTGGTGACGATTGCAAAGGCAAATGGGGCGTTGCGCTCGACAGATGCTACTTCCGATCACACTGGGCTTTTGGAGGAGACGAACAAGCAGGAAAAATCCTGTTCCTTCTTGTCACAATCCTTACGCTCCTGTGGTTCTCTGCTATCTGCCTTGCTACATGCAAACCAAATATCATGTGCACTGTACGCGGCAGTAAATGCGATAGCACAAACTGCTGCCTGCAATTCATGCAGTGCAGTGTCACTGTCTTGTCTATGCTAATGCACCTAAACGTCAGCAGATGGATGGAATTATGCTCCGGCTCAATCTCAGATGCACAATCTACCGTCTACATGTTTGTCGAATTTGTCATCTTCAACGTGGGTGTGTACATGTTCTCGCCAATTTGGTTCGCGTGCCATGCACTCATGCTTGTGCTCAACATCGCAGTATGGACACATGCAGCAGCAAGACATTTATTCCCGCCTGCTGCCAAATACCAAAGCCTTGACAAAGCGTCGCAAAACAAAGGGCTCACTGTGTAATGTGCCAGTACACTGACAAACTTGTCATGAAATAAAACATAATACTTTGGCCAAATTACAATAAAAACACGCGATGTATAATTTTAAACGTTTGAGTTTATTCTCATCACGTACACTAATCACGTGCGCACTCTCGAGTGCTGTGTGCATTTGTAAGTTACAACAAACTTACACTGACAAACTGTTCAGCAGTTCGTCCAAAGCTAACACCTGTTGCTGTATGTTTGTCTCAGTCGCTCGAATCTGTTGCTTCACATCGTATGTGGCTTCCTGCTCTCTCAGACCCTCCAACCATAACTGCTTGTGTCGAATCTGTGCACACAATCTCGTGCAATTCCGGCGAACGCACTGCTGTTGGAAATCTGTAAATTTTGATTGCTGAGAGGACGGTCTGGCAGTGTTTGCAGATTGCGTAGAATTTGACAATGAAAGTGGCGGAAATTCATTCGAATATGTTGGTATTTTTTCATAACGCCGTAACTGCTCGTATTTTTCTCTAACTGCCGGTGCAAATGCATCATCCCAATTTTTACAAAGTTTCTGAAGATTTAATTCGCTGAGTCGTGCCTCAACATCTTTTTGGTTTTTTAAATCCAATAAGTGGAAAGCCTCAAGCAAAATTTCGAGTTGTCTTTGCTTGTATTCTTGTTGTGCAACTTTATAAGATTTCAGAGCATTATCCTTGTGACTTGCCTTGTTACTATCTCCGTCGCTTTTCTTGTTGCTTTCTTCATTGTTTTGCTCAATGCTTTGTGTGTCGTTATTCTCGTTGTTTGTTCCATTGATTAGCAAAATCATATCAAGTTCTTTTGAATATTGTTTCTTCTGTTGTTGAAATGACTCAATAAGCTTGTTGTTTTCATCTACTAAATTTGTTATTTCATTCAACTCTGTCATACCAGCATCGTGCGTGATAGAATCTATCGCTTCTTGCACTTGGTCTTCAACTGTCAACACTAATCTGTCTAAAGCCTCTACTTCTGAAACACTTGCTACGTTATTTTCTTTACCGTGCGCAACAAGCTCGGAAATTTCATTATGCAAGTTTTGAAGCAGATAATACTGATCTTGAAGAGCTTGCCGTGTAGTTTCTTTCGAAATAGGATCCTCCAGTTGCACGTCGCTATACTTTTCCAACAAATCTTGTGTGCGTGCCGAAAGAAGAGCATCTTTTGTGTCGTGTGTTGGTAAAGGTTCAATTCCAGGCACCCCTGCTACTTGCCTGTTTTCCGTAACACTTTCGCCTGCTGCTCCTGTGTCTACGGCTGCTTCATCTGCTGCTGCTGTTAGTTCTGCCTCATCATCTGCCTCATCATTTGCTGCTGCTGTTAGTGCTGCCTCATCATCTGTCTCATCATCTGTCTCATCATCTGCCTCATCATCTGTCTCATCATCTGTCTCATCATCTGTCTCATCATCTGTCTCATCATCTGTCTCATCATCTGTCTCATCATCTGTCTCATCATCTGTCTCATCATCTGCCTCGGCTTTCGAGGCAGAATCTGCTTTGTTGTTTGCGTCATTTTTGCGGACACTGGACACAACTGCATTAAGCATGTCTTTTTGCGTCTTTTTTTCGCCCTTAAACGATTGTATCAATTCGCGCAGTGTATTGCAACAACCCGGAGATTTATGATCGTCTTCAAATTTCTTCAAATTTTTTGTTGAAAATGCCATTTGTGTAATTTCATCCAATTTGACCCCTTTGATGTCCAGCAATGAGCTATAAATTAGCTCGCGGTGCCACGTGTACTCTTTGTCTGTAATACATCCCAACAAAATTGCTGTGCCTGTTTCGTACGCTATGTGCTTCAATATACGTGTCAGCTGCTGTTGCGTGACCAATTTTTGATCGTTGGTAAAGTTTGTTGTGTCTACTTTAAATTTGCTTTTTTTGGACTGTGTTGTTTCTGCCGCATCTTTTTTATCTGTTAATTCTGCCTTATTTACTTCATCTGCTGTTTCTTTTTTTGGTGGTATGTCATCGATTGCAGCTTCCCAATCCTCTGGCACAGCTGATTTTTGAGTGTCATCATCTGTACCCGTGTTTGGTAACTCTTGCAAATTGCTTGAGTTATTTGGTTGGCTTGTTTTGTTTGCTTCTTTTTGTTCTTTAACCAAACTTTCAAAAATTGTCTTTGGCACAAATTGTAATAACAAGCTGTATGCATCCAATTCATGTTTGTTCAAAAAGTGGGCCTGTACTTGAGGGTCATTCATCATGTTGAAAGCATATTCTTTCCCCTGCTTTATGTTTGTGTTTATAGTTTGAATGTTTCTACTGTACTTCTCTTTATTGTCATTCTGTTCACGTTTGTACTCTTCAATGAGATTCTGCCGCCTTTGTGCCTTAGCTGTGTTCTCTTTTGCTTTACGTAGCTCTTCATTAGAAAGTTTCGACCCAGTTTCTTGCCTTATTGTTGCAACTTCATTTGTTATCTTCTGCTGCTTTTCTTTTGCCGTTTGTAATACTGTTAAATTATTAGATGTCGCACCAGTACTTGTTTCTGACACAGACATTAACGTAAATTTGTTGTATCCTTCTGTTTCCTGTTTAAGAATTTCTGTTTGTTTTGCAATCTCTTGTTTGAGCACCTTTACCTCACTGCTAAGTGTGGTGGTATCAGAGATGTCTGCCATGGTTTCGCTATTCCGTTTGTAATCAGCTTCCAAGCATACGAGTTGATCTTGAATGCGTTCTAATTCCAATCTGTACTTTTTTCTTGATTTTGGGACCAGCTTTGCCCTAAATTCGACGGTGTTATTGGTAGTATTTTTGTTTCTTAATGTGAGCTCAAAGCTTTCTTTTTTTTGTTTTCCAGAAAACGCAACTCGCAATTTAGGCTCTAGCAACTCTCCAGCCAAGACTAGATTGTTTTTTTTCTCCTGATCTGTTACAAAGTCAAGTATGCTGTCGCCTATCTGAATCTCCAATGCTTCGAATGCCCTTGTGCTGCATGTAGCAATTTTGAAATCAGTGTTTACCTCAATACTCAAATCGTTGTCATTTGCATCCTTACTTTGTATAACAACGCCAAGGATTTCGTCCTCGTTGGTTTTATTTTTTCGGTTGTTAGCCTCTGCAAGCAGATCATTGATTTCTGCTCGTTTATGACGTAACATGCGCAGTAAATCGCGTATTTCCGTTTGCTTAGTTTCCAGGTCATTACGCTGTTTCAGTTTGGTTTCAAGCTGCGTGGCCTTCTGCTCTGCAGTTGCTTCCTTTTTTGTAAGTTCTTTTTGTGCATTTTCAAGGTATTTTTTACTCAATGTTTTGAGTTGTGCTTCAAAAATAGGACCCAATCGATTCATATTATCGACTTTTACATTATTTACCGATGTCAGTCTCCATTCTGTTCCAGAATTAATTTTTTTCACCTCCTCATCTGTGACACTTGTGATACCGGGGTTCAAGTGTGCGCTAGCAACGACTACTCCGGCACTTTGTTCTTCAAAGGTTTCTTTCTGCTTTTGTAGCTCTGTGATCGATTGATCGTCATCCGCAGCTTGTATCTGCCGCATGAGTACCTTGTAAGCATCTGTCAATTCTTTTGTGTTGAACGCGTAATCAAAATTCATACCAAATTGCTTTGTCACGGCATCAACAATGTTTGTATCTTGTACGTCTAAAGCTTTGTACACCTTTATTTCCATTGCTTCAAATGACAAATTAAGTTTGGTTTTTGGCAGTTGTGATATGCGAATTAGGTCTTTCTGTTGTGACGTAAGTAGCTGTGCCACCTCCTCCCAAGCCTTTTCCGTCATACAGTTACGCAATTCCACCTGTGCAGACACTTTGAAGTTGTTTTCAGGTACCATATAATCCAAAACTGCTTTGATATCTTTGGCAGGCATGTATTTCAAAGCAATTTTGCGGCGCTCTTGTTCCATTTCGAGAAGTGCACGACTTTGTTTCTCGGGAGGTTCTAATGCAGAGATTATCAACTCCTTGTTTTCTTCATGCAGTTGGAGTATGACAGCAGACTGTGTCTCAGCATCGAGGTATTTCAACAGTGTGACTATATCTGCCTCGTTTGACAGGTTATCTGCCATGTGCATAATTTCCTCCACAGATTTTGATTTCAGACCTGCAATGGCGTCCTCTGCAGACATAGTTGTTAGTGTGTTTGCTGTGACTGCTGTGGTCATCTCATCTGATTCTATCTCATGTGGTTCCGTCTCAGTCGATTCTTTTGGTTTGAGCAATTTGTAACATTCTCGAAGCAACTCTTGGCTTTTAGAAGTTTGTTGCATAGAAATTGTGCTGTTGTCAAACTTGTGCAATGTTATCTGCTGACCAACGGGCACATCTGCTATATCTTTCAAGTTGTCAACAAAGTGTTGCTTTTTGTCTGGAGAAATTTGCTTCTCGTTGTCATCGAACCAGTCGTCTTCCATTATTTGATTGTATGTAGCTTTTACGTAATCCATTAACTGTTTGGAAGTTTCATTGGTGGCGTTTTTGGCGTCCTCTTTTGCAAACTGTTCAAAATATGCTATTCGCTCATCATCAGTGGAATTAAAGCCTTCTGCTGCCTCAAGCTCTGTCGTTTTTGTTGCATCACCTGCCACCCTGCCATATGCAATGGCTTGTCTCAGACGCTCTTTTTGATCATTAAATGCTATGTTGTTATCAAGTTCATCAAGCGTGTCTAACACACTGCACCATTCTTCGAATTTTAATTTGCTTTCTTCTGTTTGAATCATCCACATTTCCCCGTAGTCTAATTCCGAACTACACGGGCGAGTAACAACATTTCCTATGTCCGTGGTACACATTTTGTTCAAAGTTAACCTTAGTTGGTTCTTTGCCATTGTCTGATCCAAGGTTTGATCAAGTGGATCACCGTTCATCACTGTATCACAGCTGATTTCAACACATTCGAGCATAGTTTTTGGACAAAACGCGTTATAATGCACTTGGTTGATGTAATACAAGAAAATTGGCTGCGTAGTGTCTAACTTCTCAAGTTCAGCAAGGGCATTCTTTTTTTCTTCGTCTGTGGCTTCGGGCTTGTTGTGCGAGGCAGCAATTGCGGCATATTCTTTGGCACGCGCATCTGAGTTTGAAAACATTTCAAACTGATAGTCAACATTTGGATTTCCTATGTTATTAGCTGTGGTTATGTCTGTGGCAGATGCAGAAAAGGCACAAATTTGTCTTTTGATCAACCAGGACACGGCATATATCAGGACAATGTCGGCAAACGTGCGGTAATTGTTAAGGTAATTGTACCACTCAGCATTGCCTTCAAACGGCTGTCCCAAATCATTAGTGCGGTACACATTGTAACCAATGTTCTGCTGCATGTGGTCATACCGAATGTGGTCAAAAAAGGTTTTACTTTCTTCGTTGGGGTTGTTACCGGTTTTGATAACCTCGACTGCATCACGACGTAACGCTGCACTAAATTCTTGTCGAAGCGAATTTTCGGATGTGATAAACACATTGGAGTTTGTGCGCAATGCTATTTTGACGTCGTCATCGTATGTTGAATACGATGTGGCCAAAGCAGCCAGCACTGAGTGAAAAAAACAGCTTCCGTCACCTGGAACTACGACAGTGTTCAGATTGTGCAGCTCTGCAATTTGGTCACATTTGTTTCTGGTGTCGTTGATCTCTGTTTGATTTTTCTGCTGAATCTGTTCAAGTAATGCTTTTTGTGTTTGAATGTCATATTTGTCTAACGTCATGTATTTGTGCAGCAAATTCATTGTATCTGCATTTAATTCTGTAACATTGAGTGCCATGTGCGGCGTCATGTCGACATAGTCGTCGAAGTTCGCACGTACAATAGCTTTTTCTGTGGCATTGTCTTGAATGTTGTGTTCGGCGTTGTGTTCGGCGTCTATGGCCTTCTGAACAGCTTTTTTTGAACTTTGACGGGTTGAGACTGTTTCGTCGGATGTAATCACATCAAAGGACTTGTTGGACTCGACGTTGTTCAAAAACAACCCCAGCTCATTTAGCTTGGTTGACAACAACGCATGCATTTCATCGTCGACGTGCATAGTGTCTACAGAGAATACAATTAACTTACGATTTGCATCAATGCCATTGGTCGGCAACTCAAACACATTGGTCAGAGCGCCAGTTGCGTTTTTTTTGTTGGAAACAAATTGAAAAATCAACGGCGCAAAGTCTGCCGCCAATTGCTCGATGTAAGCTGTCTGTAACAGTGCAAACTTGGTGATGAACATTTGTAAGAGGGCATTTTTTATCTCCCTGGTTGTATCGTCTTGTGATTTGAGTTTCGAATAATTTATGATTTGCTTTGCAAGCGCCACATACTCGTTACTTTGCACAGATGGTTGATTCAGCTCCTCGTTTATACTTTCAATTATTTGCGTGAGACACGTAGAGACACAATTTTGAAGTTGGGCGCACATGGTACCAAGTTGTTTAGCCTCTGAGCCATTGTGCAACACGGTGGTTTGGTCGAATTCTATTTGAGCGTTGATTTTGTCGTCTGACGTGACTATCATATAAATGCCAAGTTTGTGCACTGTGGTCCGCACAACCCGTTGTACACCAAACGCGTCCCAGAACGCCATTGTTGGACGTATGCACACAGTACTGTCTGCACACAACGTTTGGCAAAACAGTCTCATCCGAGAAATTGCCTGCAGACTCGCATTGCGGTCCAGTTGTATACTGTAGTTGTCTTGAGCGTTGCGAAACGTCAGATACAAAAACGGTTCGATGAGTTTGGTTTTTGAGTCAGCAGCAAATTGCAAAGTCTGTTGTTTCACAAGTTCGACTTCAAGCTCTGACAGTACGTCATCAAGAAGTGTGTCACTTTGCACGGTTCTGTTTGGAAAGGCAACGTGTATTTGCTGGGCGCTGTCGCTGCTCGGATCGAACATACACGGGGTGATTGACAGCAAATTTACCGGTGCGGCATAGCTTGCGTCTGTGACGTGTGCGTTCGTTTTGAGGGGGATGGCAGTGAACGCGGCAAGCAGTTGGTCTTTGGTCACGTCACGGTGGACAGGTTGCACAATATCAAGCGAGGACAGCACGGTCCAAAGTTGTTGCTTGGCCAGGTTCATTGTACGATAGTCAAAACACGAGTTGATACATTGTTCCAACGTCTTGAATTTTTGCCTGTGCGCGCGCCTGCATATCGCCTCACAATGATACTTGAGCAACGTGTGTTTGTCGTCAGACACAACCAGCATAGAAAGCATTGCAAGTGTGTGCAGCGCGCCAAATTCGACGTACGCTTGAATGGTCGACTGGAGTGTGCTCATGCGGTTCAAAAGCGCATAGGTCCTGGGAATGGCTTGTGTTACGTCGGTTTTGGTTTCGGACAAAGGTTGCAATTTTTGGTCAAGATAGGAAAGCAGTTTTGAATCAAGACTCAGGAACTCAGACAAGTTCGTGTTGTCGGCAGTGTAGACGGCAGCAAGTTCTGTTGTTGCCTTGTGCACTTGCAGCGCGAATTGATTGGAGCCGACCGCATCCTCGTACGCTGTTTGCACAAACACAACAAAATCATCTTGTGGCGTCAAGCACGTGCCGTCGGACTTGCCGATTCGATGCGTGATAGGTTTTATGTACTGAGCGAAACATTGGACTGCATTCTTGCGCACGGTGTTGATAAACGCAGAGTACACGTTCCCGCGGCCAATCCCCGAGGCTGCTGAGTTGTCGTAGATGCTCGCAAACATAGCACTTGCCAATTTGATGTCCTCGTAATAGAGTTGCATCTGTGGTAGGTTTGCCCAGTAGTTGAGAATCGCAAGTGTATTCGAAATGCACGTTCTGATCTGCAAAAGTTGTTTGGCGCTGGTCTGTGGCTCGTTATGCACCTGGCGCATGGCAAACTTGATCTGAGGGTGCATCAGTGGTCCACTGAT
>Ga0181575_10003256_pt1 | contig 11462 bp, 9 predicted proteins | sample 101ome_23_FD_145599 | JGI IMG/M metagenome (GOLD analysis project Ga0181575, IMG submission 145599) | Coastal salt marsh microbial communities from the Groves Creek Marsh, Skidaway Island, Georgia - 101411CT metaG (spades assembly) | ecosystem: Environmental > Aquatic > Marine > Intertidal zone... | reverse complement strand
TCTTAGCTACGATCTTGTCATCCTTGTCCGTAGGCGTCATTGCGCTAACTACTGATGCAAGTGTTACTGTAGCTGTAAGCCAGTTAAATATTTCCCATACTATTTCCATTAGTTAGCTCCTTCTAGTTGTGCGACTCTGGCACGAAGTGATTGAATTTCTTTAAGCATCATCGGGACTAGCTTACTGTAGTCTACGCCCATCATTTCTTCTGGGTCTTCTGGTTGTCTTACTGCGTCGGGAACAACAGTTAGTAACTCTTGCGCTATTAAGCCGTAAGATTGATGATGCCCGTTTTCTATCCAGTCAAAGGAACGTACTTGGATAGCGTCGATGTCATCAGAAGCAGAAGGTGCATCTACGATGTTTTCTTTGAGGCGTTGGTCTGACGTGACGTTATATCTAACTTGAACCCCTGTTCTGTTGTAATCAATACTTCCTCTTGTAGTTGCTCCTGCTTCGGTAAAAAACTTTACGAATAGATTATCTCCAGTTGTAGCTGTGTTCCATATTGCTAAAGGAAGAGCTCCAGCACCACCGTTTTCTTGTATTGCGACTGTAGTATCTAATGAAGAATCTACGAAGCAATGTTTATTGCCCGTCAAGACAGTATCAGTCCCAACCAACAAGTTTCCGCTGGCGTCGATACGCATGCGTTCTGCATCGTCAGTACCTAAAGCTAAGGCACTATTTACTGTACCAGTAAGAAGAACACCTGTTGCGCTTGGAATACGCCTAACCGCTAAAGTGTAATTAGCATTATCAGAGAATCTTGCAGAGTCATCACCAACGGAAGAAATAACATGGAGCTTAGTCGCAGGCGAATCAGTCCCAATACCGACATTGCCGCTTGCGTCGATACGCATGGCTTCAGAGTCAGCAGAACCACCGCCGCCACCTACTCTAAAGGCAATTTCCCCTGTGCCAGCAGTTGCGCCATAAGACCTAAATGATCCTAAGTTGTTGCCATAATCCATAACAAGAGCGTCGGTTTGGTTATCGTTTAGCTGTCCACGAGATACAACTATTCCATTAGCATCCAGACTTCCAGATTTTCCGAATGTAGCCGCTGGCGAAGTTAATCCAATACCGACGTTACCGCTTGAGTCTATGGTGATAGCTGGAGAAGCCCCCGTTGCTAAATTCATAGTGTCTGCATTGTGGTCGTAACCTACATAACCTCTATATCTTTCATTGCCACTTGTTCCGTCTGCAAACAAAAGGTAATTAGTATCTGTTGTGGCGTTTGACCTTATGGTGATACCGCCTAAGTTAGAAGAAGAATGTACTACTAACTCCGGCGAAAAATAACTTGAAGGACTGTCAGTACCAATCCCGACGTTGCCGCTTGAGTCGATGCGCATGCGTTCGCCACTGGCTGTGCCGTTAAAAGTGCCGAATGTTAAAGCGGAAGCACCACTGCCTGCATCAGTAACTACGTTAGTAATTTCCCCTGTTGGTATAGATGCAAAAGATGCCCCTGAAGAAGTACCAAACTTAATACCTGACTTGCTATTCAGAGTTGAAGTTGCTGGATTATCAATGTAGATATAACCGCCTTCGCCGCCCGCTGTTGTTTTTGATAGCGAAAGCAGTGCTTCAGGACTCGCCGTCCCAATCCCGACGTTGCCGCTTGCATCAATAGTTATCGCAGTTCCAGTAGAGTTATCAACAATCCCCGGAGCTGACGATAGTTCAATAGGTACTTCTGTTAGTGCCATGTTAGTTAGCTCCTTCTAGTGCTGCGACTTTTGCCTCAAGGGTTTCAATACGGTCCATTGCTTCTTGCAAAGCCTTGACAGCTTTCATATAAACCAAACTGTACTTAACTGTTTTTATTGGGCCTTCAATATCACCATAATTTATGTCGTCATCTGTATTTTTAACTAAACCCGGAGAAGATTCTTCTAGCTCTTGTGCAACTAAACCGATTTGAAGAGCAGCTTCTGGATCAGATTTAAAACGATATTTTCTAACTTTCATCGCTTTAATGTCGTCCCATTGTGAAGCCGCATCAACAATGTCTTGCTTTAGCCTTTGGTCTGAAATAGCTCCATATGAGTTATTAGCATTTTCAAGATCTCCGTCTGGTCTAATTAATACAGTTGAGCCTCCAGTATCGCTTCTACCGCCAAGAAACAAAGCGCCGCCTGCTGCGTTATTACCAACGACAGTAACTCTAGCGCTTTCTGTTGATGCGCTGTCCTGAATATAAACTTTGTTAGCGTCAATCGCCGACGTACCATTGCCAACAAATATATCACCTGACAGGTAGAGGTCTTTGAAGCGGTAAGATGAGTTACCCATATCCTCTGTATTATCAGATACTGCACCAGTATGGTCTGTGGGGACTATGCCTGTATTACCGAAGTAAATGCCTGAACCAGTTCCACCACTTGTACCTGATATTGTAAGTCTGTCACCTGCGGCAACACCAATACTACCGACAAGTGTACCGTCACTGTACCAATAAGTAAGATCGCCATCACCACCTGTTCTATTAACAAGTAAAGGGACACCTCCGAACATTGCACAGCCAATACGACCACCGCCCATGAAAATGCCGTTGTCAGCCGCTGAGCCTGCGGAGTTGTCCCACGGAGTTGTATCAGTAGTTCCAATTAACAAGTCGCCGCTTGCTGCACTGATACGCATGCGTTCTGTGTTGTTACTATAAAACGTAACAGGGTCATCAGATGATGTACCAAATTGAAGAACGTTTGACGACACCTGCATAAAAGATGAAGTAGTAGCATTGCTCAACAACATGCTGTTTGACAGGTAGAGGTCTTTGAAGCGTGCTGAAGATGCACCTAAATCAACGGTTCCATCGGCTGCTGCATTGTTCTTACGAGGTGCGACTAAAGCACCCCCAAATGTTAAACCAGCTTCGTCGCCCAGACCTTGAACGACGGGTGTATAAGCAGAGCTGGAGAGGTAGAGGTCTTTGAATCTTGCGGAAGAAGCTCCTATGTCAATAAGCGCATCTCTAAGGTTGACGGATGAAGGATCATACGGATAAATGGCATCATTATTACCAGAAAACTGAATTCCGCAATCTCCAGTCCCTATATTCAAGTCGCTGGCAAAAGTACCAATACTACCGACTGTGGAGCCGTCTTTGCGGAATACTGCAATGTCGCCATCACGTCCCTTAACATTCAAATCAAGAGCCGCCGCCGCATTATTGGTAGAAGCTCTGACTAATCCTGCATTATGTAAAGCTATGCCACTGTCAACATTGTCTCCAGAAGGATTCGCTGTCGTATCTGACACCAACAAGTTACCGCTTGAGTCGATGCGCGTGGCTTCACTGCCATCGATATTAAACGTAATAATACTATCGGCTGCTTCGTTGTTATCATCAGCGTAAAAACGAACGTTTCCGTCAGTAGCCTGAATATAAGCATCAGCGTTATTATCACTGTCCGTCAGTTGTATAGAAGGGACAGCTGCGGTAACAATCAAACCATCAGCAGACACAGTGCCCGTTACGTCAAGAGCAGTCGCTGGCCCAGTATTGTTAATACCTACCCTATTGTTCGTAACGTCAATATAGAGCGTATTAGCATCAATGTTCAGATCTACAGAAGCTAGATCTGCTGATATAAGTCCTGTAGATACTTTAGTTAATGCCATGTTTTAAACTCCTTGAGATGCGACATGAGCCGCATAAGCGTCCTTGACTTCTTGTGTCCAGACAGCGTTGCAGATCGCTTGAACCTCAGCAGATTCACCTGAGATGTCTGCGTCTGGTGCTAATGCGTGACGATGGAAAGACCTTGAAATCTCAACACCATCTCGTTCAATAACGGTTGCAGTGCGAACCTGAACGTGCTTGTAGTCACCGACGATTTCAATTTTGTCTTCGACTGATCGTTCTGTTAGTGCCATTGTTTTCTCCTTTAGTCCGTCTCAAGAGTCCACTTGAGATAATTAAGAAATTGTATAAAAACCTGAAATATAAATTCTATTAGAGTTACCAGATGCGGCTAAATCAGAAGTTAAAAAATTTGCTTCATCATCAGCTCCATCTTTTTTCAAGGTTATAATTGTAGCTCCACCTTCAAATTCTCCAGAAGTTGTGCGCACTAAAGGTTTGTTATATGAAGGTGAATCATCTACAAAAACACCGCCAAAAATGGAAACTCCTCCTACGGTGAACGGTAAGCCAGTTATGTTTACGGGAGATGAGGCTGTTCCTGTGACGGAACCGCTTGTAGAAGTAACGCCAGTTATGTAAACGACTCTACCAATTTTTGTATATCTGCCTGAAGCATTGAAAGCTAAACTTGTTGCGCTTAAATCTCCTACCCCGTTATCAAACGTAGGCGTCCACGTCCCTTCTTCGTAGCTATCTAACGAATTGCTTGTGGCAGTACCTGAGCTACCTGCGTCTGGAAAGACAACACCGCCTGACAGGTAGAGGTCTTTGAAGCGTGTGCTTGAGCTTCCGAAATCAATAGCAGCATCTCTGCCGCCGTTCGTGCTTGGATCGTATGGCAAAATACGGTCATTAGCAGACTGGGTAAATAAACCAACGTCGCCTGTGCCTATATACATTGCGCTTAAATTAGTACCAATAGTTCCGACTGTGGTTCCTGCTTGTCTAAAGTCAGCTAAAGAACCGTCATTGGTGGTTCTTACTATTGTTAAAGCACGAGAATCTCCAGCAACAAAAGAAGACTCACCTGCTCTTATAGAGCCGCCTACCGTGCTGTTGTCATTAGCAGTTTTCCCAACTAAGACGTTGCCAGAAGCATCAATCGTCATTGCAGTCGTCCAGCTTATTGCTGTGTCTGCTGTCCCTGAAGCCGCTACCCTAAAGTCCATTAGACCAGCGTCAGTTAATCTTATTTTGCAAGCCGCATCATTTTGGATGTAAGACTCTATGCCGCTGCTGTTGTAATAAGCATTAGTAGCCAAATTGAAATCTTCAAAGTCGCTTGTGTTATATATTGCGCCTGTTGGAGATATTTGCAGTGCAGTAGCATTGCTCCACCAATCACTAGGCGTTACACCAATCCCAACATTGCCACTTACATCGATGTGCATGGCTTCTGTGCCAACAGTTCTAAAAATTATCGGATGGCTGGTTGACGTATTAATAGATAAGCCACTAGTGTTATCTGGATAGATATATGCTGCTACAGAATCGTCAGCCGAATATAAACGTATGGCTCCAGCTTTATCATTAACTGTCCCTTGGATTGCAAGCGTAGTAGCACCTGCGGAAGGTTGGCTAATGCTTTGTCGGTTAATCCCGACGTTACCGCTTGCATCGATTCGCATGCGTTCTGTGTTGCCGCCAGTGGAAAACTTAATAGAGCTAGTGTTACCTGCGCCACCGTCTGCCATGATGGAGATGTCGTTGTCATATGTGTAAAACGCGGCGTTCCCTGCGGCGGTAGCCCCATAAGCAGAACTACCTTGCTTGCCTACAATCGTAGACGTTCCGCTTTGTGTATTATCAATTTCTAAAGTTGCATCACCGCTTCCAGACTCATAAATGTGAAAAAGGTTATTAGGACTACTCGTCCCAACCCCGACCCTATTATTAACAGAGTCTATATATAACGTATCAGTATCAAAGTAGAAGTCGCCTGCCTTGATATGAATAGGCTCAATAGAGTTATCTACGGGTACGTTTACTTCTGTCTGCGTAAACGTCATGACTTCAATGGTGCTATTTAACGGAGGTGCAGCACTGAAACTAAGTGTCGTGTTGGTTACGGTGTAGCCGTCTTTTTGCTGATAGACACCATCAATAAAGATCTGAGTGTTGTTTTCGTTGATTGCATTGATAGACAGCGTAAAGTCTGTAGTAGCTCCGTCACCGCTGAAGCTATCTAGGTTCATATTGTTACCGCTGACGCCAGCAGCAACTGTATAGACAGCAATGTACCTACCCGTAGCAGGCGCTGCACTAAAGGTCAGTGTTGTAATACCTGATACTGTTGCAATCGTATAGGCGTCCTGAGTCTGGAATACACCATCAATAAAGACAATCAGGTTGCCTTCTAGGTTAGTAGCCTGAGATAACACAAAATCTACGGTAGTGTTGTCGCCCGTAAAGCTATCAAACGTGAATGTATTAGTACCACCACCACCGATAGCACCCCAAGTATCTGTGTAGCCTTCAAACTGTTCAAGGTCAGCGTTGTATCGGAAGTAACCTGCGGCAGGTGTCCCCGGTCTTTGTGCCGTTGTACCTACAGGAACATGCACAGCATCAGTAGCTGAACCGATATCTAACGTTACGTCTGGAGCAGCATTAAGGATACCTACGCGGTTGTTAGCAGAGTCTACTTTCAGAGTAGAGGTATCTACTGTTAAATCGCCAGCAATATCTAGACTAGTTAGCGTACCTAAAGAAGTTACGTTAGCTTGTGCAGCTGTAGACAGAGTACCAGTAAGTGTACCGCCTGATACAGTACCAAGTGTAGTAATAGAAGATGAACCTACGTCAATGCTTCCAAAGCCTGAAGTAATAGATCCAGAGTTCAAAGCACCTGTCGTAACTAAGGCACTGTCACCTAGGTAACCTGTAGCATCTACTAGATCAAATGCAGGTGTTGCATCTACGCCACCTAGTGACAGCTGTACACCGCCGTAAGAAACTGTAGAGTTAGTTAGTGAAGCATTAGCGATATTGCTGAGCGTGTTAGAAGCAGCATCAATAGTTTTATTGGTTAGCGTTTGTGCGTCTGCTAGTGTAGCTACTGTAGCGTCAATAGCAATTGTAACGGTGTTTAAAGCACCTGAAGTATCAATGCCTGTACCACCTGCTAATACTAAAGTCTCTGAATCTAAATCAATGTTTAGAGCGCCACCAGTATCAGCTTGAAAGTCTAAGTCTTGTGCAGTTACTTGAGAGTCTACGTAGGCTTTGATAGACTGCTGAGTAGCAAGTGCTGTAGCGCTGTCGCTAACTAAATCATCTTCGTCTAGGATTACATCGACAGTAGATCCGGACGAGAGAGCGAGGCTATCAATGCTTGCTGTACCGTCGATAAACAAGTCTTTGAACTGCAAACTTCCGCTACCAAGATCAATATCATTAGTAGTGACAGGAACAATACTTCCATCTTGAAAACGAACTTGTTCGGTAGATACTCCGGTAACTTCAACATAAATACCCCAACGATTATTTACATCATCTACTTCAATTTTGTTAAGAAAATCTAAATCACCAATTTTAAAAATGTTACCGCCTTCACCAGCAGTACCATCGTGTCTATGCCCTGTAACAGTAGAGTTGGTAGAAGAATAAGAAAAAGCATTTACCAGCTGATCATATTCATTATTAAACAATGACGCTGTAATTGTATCGCCATCAGCGAAAGTGCTTTGTCTTGTATAGCTCTGAGCCATCTATTTATCTCCTTCCTGATGGGCTGTAATCTATGTACATTCCATTTACTTTGTACGGTGAATTGGTATCGTTGCTTCGTATAATAAAGCTGACCGTGTTACCGCTTCCCTGTATTGGCTTTCTTACAAGAGGATCACTAGGTGCGCCAAAGACACTAGATCCAAATAAACCTGTACCTAGCACACTAGGCAGCGGTATAGAATCAAATACGTAATCTAACGGTTGAGCTACTGTTGGATCTTCGTAGTCGTAGCGTACTCTAAGTGTAGGTCTAATCTGTCCTTCTGGACTAACAGACAACTTAATGTATCTCATTGTCTTTTTAGTTCCAGCGTCACCAAAGTCTAAGCTTGGTGTCTGATAAGCTGCGTCAATCTCTTCTACTACTCCAGCAGGATTAAAAGAGTTACCTACGTCATGTTTATAAATATATCCGTTAGAATCTCCGTGATATGTTTCTTCAATAGAAACTTCGTTAAAGCCCGAAGCAATTGCTGTTGATTTTATTCCTAATGTTTCTGAAAACTGAAAACCGTCTCTAGTTAGTGTGGCTATAATTCCTTTTGCTGAGTTATCTGCTGTAGCTTCAGCACCAGTAGGAATATTGTAAAATAGCCTGTACTGTGACTTGTATCTTAATACCGCACTAGATATTCTAAACTTATCGATGTTTCTAGTAATATTTTCTATAATATCTTGTATAGGTCTACTAACAGCACTTAACTCTACGTCACCAATACGTGCGGTTGCTGCTACTGTTCTTAAACCGTCTGGGCTAAGGAACAGTAAGTCACCACCAATTTCCTGAATACTATATCCACTTACGCAACCTACGTTTTCAGTAATAGGATCTATACGAATATTTGCAGTATCATTAATGTTTATTAACTTATGAAGACTATTTTTAGCAAACACAATTAAGTCTTGTCGGAATCCTCTGATCCCTTGTATTTGATCAGATATAGTTACTGCACCTGCTCCTGCGCCTGTGAAGTTATCTGGATCATTATATACACTGTAATAAACAGTGCTTAAATTATTTTCTACTCCTGCGGCTATCAAATGATGGTCATGTATCGTAATATATTTAACAGCGTTCGCACCATCTACATTAATACCATTAGAAAAGAATGTACGTGTTGTTAAATCTCCAGTGCCTTCCATTCTAAAGAAGTACAGAGTATTAGCACCATCTGCAATAATTAACTCACCATAGTCAAAGGTAGCGCCTTCAAAAAGTACAAAGCTGCTTTGACCTTGATTAGTGCGTGTATCTATTGCTCGACCCGTAAAGGTCGCATAGTCATCACCACTAGTCGCAACAGCTGCTCTATTAATCTGTAACCAGCTATCACCGTCAATAGAGAAGTAAATATTTTCACCTACGCAAACAACAACACCGTCTGCATAAGGATAAACACCGTGTACTATTTCATCTGCTTCTGGTCTAACAGTTCCAAATAACTCATAGCCGTTAATTCGACGATAGCCACCATCTGTATCGACTTCAAAGTTTCGGAGGGTGCTTGCTATTCCGGGCTGTTGCAGCATTTCTAGCTGGTTCAGGCTGGAATATAGTCCTCCTTTAGATGCTAAACCAAAAGGTTGCGACATCAGACAAATCTCATTCTATCGTCTTTTATTTCTCGCGGCATAGGCGTCATAAGATTTAGCTTCATGAGCCTTAGTCCACGCTTGTAGTCTTCTAAAGAAAAAGCAGACATCTGCGGGTTTTCTTTAAACTGATAAACGTAGTAGCGTGTACGAGCAATAAGAACAGGTTTATAAGTATTCGGAAATACAATCTCATCTGAGTAAACTGATAGTTCCGTAGGTAACTTATATGCAAAGAACCAGACTCTATACGCTTTATCAGGAATAGGGCTGAGACCAAACTTACGATTGTCAGGGCTTCTAAGTACAATGCTAGGCACACCGTATTGCTGCGTATCTGCATCGTCTTGGTTTTCAGAAACTCTTACAAAGTCTTTCCAAGCTTCAATGTCCTTGAACCTGAGATTGCTCATAGTATAAGGAGCTGTTTCACCTGCTACATCTCTTGTCGTAAGAAAGAAATTGTCCCAGTCAATGTATCCATAATCTGTAGTAAGGTCGTCAGAGGCTGGCTTAAGTTCATACCAGCGAGTTCCAGCAACTGTCTCGACATAAGTATTGCCGTACATATTGTTACTAGAACCGCTAGTATCTAATGCCAAAAAAGGCCACTGGGCCTCTTCATTAACGATATCTAAATATGCACGATTGACACAATCTTTAACGTGCTGCTGAATACCAACAGCTGTTAAAAAGTTTGCAGAAGTCAGAGGAACTTCATTCATTTCCCTTAAGACTTCGTTTGTAATGTCAAGATAGGTTGCTGCCATTTATTTAGCCTTAGCTTTTCTTCTTTTTCTTTTTGCTCATCATCATGCTACCGTACATTTTTTTATCACGATGCATCTTACCGCCACACATTTTAGCAGCTCTTTTTTCTGCTTCCATACAGCTAGAATAACTTTTCTTGCCCATCATTAGCTTTGCTCCATAGAAAAAGTTTTAGAAGTTTCTCTAGCAATTTCTAGTTCAGACTTGTTGCCAAAGATACGTTCCCAATTATCGTCGTAGTTTTTTTTACTATCGCCTGTATAGAAACTACCTGTCATGCCTAAAATACGCTTATTATTTCTTTTACCGCTTTTCAGCACGACTGATTTATTTTCGCTTCCTATTTGAGGCATAGTTTTAAATTCCTAAGAAAAGGCAAAGGGGGCCTATAAAGACCCCCAAAGCTTATTAGTCAACCGTATAGAAGGCTGAAACAAGTGCTTCTGGTCGAAGAACTTTAGCGCCATATACATGAAGACCACGAACAATGTCACCGAAGCTGTCAGGATCACGAAGAACCTCAGTGCTGGTAATCGTCTGAGCCGTAGCCGTAGAAGAAATATGACCAGCCATAACTTTGCCAGTAGCCGTAGCGGTAGAAGCAATGTTATTAGACTTGTACATATTAAATCCACGAAGCTTGCCAGAAGATACCAAACCGTTTCGGATTGATCCTTGACCTGCGTTGAAGTCTACAGACAGCAGCTTAGAGCCTGACTGTGAGAGTTCTTCGTAAAAAGCGGGACCAGCAATAAACCATCGACCTTCTTCAGGAATGTTTTGCTCATCGAGAAGACGAGCCATACGTGCCATAAGGTCAATAGCGTCAACACCAGTTCCGTCTGAACCAAGAAGGTCAACAGATGCAGTCGTTTCTGCTACACCGCCAGTACCAGCAGCAGCGTCAGCACCAATAACATGGTCTGGGCCAGAAGCAGATACGTCAGCAAACATCTTAGCAAGTACGCCTTGGTCAAAGGCATCACGCAAAGAATAAGCTGCTGAAGACGTAGCAACGTCACGGAAGTTAATGTGAGACATTTGCGTTTCAATGTCATCTACGATGAACCTGAAAGCGTTAGCAATATCAACGACCATAGTGATTTCTTGGTCAGTAAGCTCAGTCTTAGCTACCGTACCACCACGCTGATACTGGTCAACGGTGATTACAGGCTCTTTGATGATACGTACAGTGTCACCATAGCTTGAAATCTCACCAGCATAATCCGTATTAGTGATTGCTTCTACAACAGAAGCCTTACGGAAAAAGTTGAGTACCTGCTTGGAATAAACCTTCGGTAGGAAAAACGAGTTAGTTTGCCCAGCATCTGCGTTGTCAAAGTTACTGTTAGTCCCGTCATTAAAAAATTGATCGGATGTGTTTGAAGCCATTTAAAATCTCCTTAAGTAGAAAAGATTAGCCGGGACGCACCCTACCTTCAGAAAGAGCTTCACGAATTTCTTCTTCGTACTTGTCAAACTGATCTAGGGACATCTTAGCTATTTCGCTTTCCGTCCAAATACGTGGCTGCTGTGCATCTACACTTGTTGTTTTAGTAGATACCATGTCAGCAGCAGAACCTTGTTCTTGAGGTTCTTTACGTGGACGGCCTCGTTTTTTTGGTGTAGCTTGTCCAGTTTCTAACTTATATAGATCAAGTGCTTTGACTGCTAATGTCACATTATCTGGATTGTTATAGATCC
>Ga0181575_10003249_pt1 | contig 11477 bp, 10 predicted proteins | sample 101ome_23_FD_145599 | JGI IMG/M metagenome (GOLD analysis project Ga0181575, IMG submission 145599) | Coastal salt marsh microbial communities from the Groves Creek Marsh, Skidaway Island, Georgia - 101411CT metaG (spades assembly) | ecosystem: Environmental > Aquatic > Marine > Intertidal zone... | reverse complement strand
ATGCAAGATAATAAAAACCCTTTAAGTCCACATCTTCAAATTTATAAATGGCAGATTTCATCTTTGCTTTCAATAACTCATAGAATAGTCGGAGTAATAAATTTTTTTGCAATTACTCTAATTTGTTTTTGGAGTTTATCTTTATTACAAGGAGGAGAAAGTTATGAAATTATACATACGCTCTTAAATAGCTTTTTTGGAAAATTTATAGCAATTGGTCTTTGTTGGACTTTTAGTTTTCATATTCTAAATGAGTTAAGGCATTTGTTTTGGGATCTCGGCTATGGATTTGATTTGAAAATATCGAAAATAACTGGAGCGTTAGCTTTAGTTGGTTCTTTTATATTAACAATTGTATTTTATTTAGTAGGGAATAGTTTTTTTTAATATGCACGTTTCAACAAAAAAATGGTTATTCACTAAATTAAGTTCTTTTGTGCTTTTGCCTTTTATGATTTGGTTTATCTTAAATTTTGTCTCCATTTATAAAAATGATTACACAGAAGTAGCTTTATTTTTTTCAGAACAACCTTCTCAAATTTTGTTTTCAATTTTTATAGTTATAGCCTTCTTTTTTTCAGCACTAACAATAAGTGAGATATTTGAGGACTATATACAGGATGAAAAAATCAAAAATGTCGCAAATAAACTACTAAATATATTTGCTATTATAATGCCGTTAATTACTATTATTGGAATATTTAATTTATAGATGACTGCATACAAAATTATTGATCATGAATACGATGTTGTTGTACTCGGAGCTGGCGGCTCTGGTTTAAGAGCAGCTGTAGGTTTATCTGAAGCAGGATTAAAAACTGCTTGTATCTCAAAAGTTTTTCCAACTCGAAGTCATACTTCGGCAGCGCAAGGGGGTATCTCTGCCGCTCTAGGTAATATGGGTGAAGATGATTGGAGATGGCATATGTATGATACCGTTAAAGGTTCAGACTGGTTAGGAGATCAAGATGCAATAGAATATTTATGTAAAGAAGCGCCTAGAGCAGTTGTAGAGCTTGAAAGGTATGGCGTACCATTTAGTAGAACAGATGATGGAAAAATATATCAACGACCTTTTGGTGGAATGACAAAAAATTATGGAAATGGGACAGCACAAAGAACTTGTGCGGCTGCCGACCGAACAGGTCATGCAATTCTACACACACTTTATGGCCAAGCACTGAAACATAATACAGAATTTTTTATTGAATACTTTGCATTAGATTTAATTATGAAAAACGGAGAGTGCAAAGGAGTGATTGCTTGGAACTTAACTGATGGAACTATTCACAGATTCAGATCACATATAACAATTATAGCCACAGGTGGTTATGGAAAAGTTTATTATTCTGCAACATCAGCTCACACTTGTACCGGAGATGGAAACGCGATGGTTTTAAGAGCAGGTTTGCCGTTACAGGATATGGAGTTCGTTCAGTTTCACCCAACAGGAATTTATGGTGTTGGTTGCTTAATCACTGAAGGAGCAAGAGGTGAAGGCGGATTTTTAGTTAATGGAAAAGGTGAGAGATTTATGGAACGATATGCTCCTAACGCAAAAGATTTAGCTTCAAGAGATGTTGTAAGTAGATCAATGGAAATGGAAATTAACGAAGGAAGAGGAGTTGGAAAGGATAAAGATCACATTAACTTACACTTAGATCATTTAGATAAAGAAGTATTAGAAGAAAGACTTCCTGGAATTACAGAAGCAGCAAAAACATTTGCTAATGTTAACGTCAATAAAGAACCAATACCAGTTGTGCCTACTGTGCATTATAACATGGGAGGTATACCAACAAATTATAAAGCAGAAGTTTTAACATTAAATGGATCAGAAAAAACAGTTCCAGGATTAATGGCAATCGGAGAAGCTGCATGCGTTTCAGTGCATGGTGCGAATAGACTTGGTTCTAACTCCTTAATTGACCTTGTAGTATTTGGAAGAGCAGCCGCAAAAAGAGCATCAGAACTTGTTAAACCTGGAATGCCACATGAAGAAGTTTCAAAATCCGAAACTGACAAGTGTTTAGATAGATTTGACAAAATTAGAAATTCTAATGGTTCAACGAAAACCTCAGAACTAAGATTAAAGATGCAGAAAACAATGCAATCAAAATGCGCAGTATTCAGAACAGAAAAAACTTTAAAAGAAGGTGTTGATCAAATTAGGAAACCCTATGACGGTCTTCAAGATATATCGGTTAAAGATAAATCATTATTATTTAATACTGATTTAGTAGAAACTTTGGAATTTGATAATTTAATTAGACAAGCTTTAACTACAATGGACTCTGCATATCATAGAAAAGAAAGCCGAGGTGCTCATGCAAGAGAAGATTATAGTAAAAGGGATGATAAAAACTTTATGAAACACACTTTAGCGTGGCAAAGTGATAAAAAAGTTGAGATAAAGTATAGAGATGTACATTCTAGAACATTAACAAACGATGTACAATATTTTCCACCAAAAGAGAGAGTTTATTAATAATGGCTCAATTCAACCTCCCTCAAAATTCAAAAATTGAAGTTGGTGAGTATTACAAAGATAAATCAAATTCCAAAAATTTAAAAAAAGTAAATGTGTACAGATGGGATCCATCTACAGGCAAAAATCCTAGAGTAGACACTTTTGAAGTAGATATGGATAATTGTGGCCCAAAAGTACTAGACATTTTATTTAAGATTAAAAATGAAATTGATCCGTCACTAACTTTTAGAAGATCATGCGCACACGGAGTGTGCGGCTCATGTGCAATGAATATTGATGGCGTAAATACTCTTGCTTGTATTAAATCTCATACAGATATTAATGGAGATTTAAATGTTTATCCACTTCCGCATCTAAAAGTAGTTAAAGATTTAATAGGTGATTTGACAACTCTTTATAAACAATACGAGTCAATTAAACCTTGGCTTCAAACACAACAAACTGGTGAAGAAAAAATTGAATTAAAACAATCTCAAAAAGATAGAGAAAAATTAGATGGATATTACGAGTGCATACTTTGTGCTTGTTGCTCAACATCTTGCCCAAGTTATTGGTGGAATGGTGATAAGTATTTAGGTCCAGCTGTTCTGTTGCAAGCTTATAGATGGATTAATGACAGTAGAGACGCAGGTAAAAAAGAGAGGTTAAAAAAGGTAGCGGACGAGCTAAAATTATATAGGTGTCATACTATCATGAATTGTACCAATTCTTGTCCTAAGGGATTAAATCCTGCAAAAGCAATTGGTTCTATTAAGAAAATGCTTGCAACAGGTTAAATCCTTATTTATTCAATCATCATGAAAACGATTAATCACTTTGTAAACGGTAAATCTTTTACTGGTAATTCAAAAAAAACAGGAAAAGTATTTAATCCAGCCACAGGAGAACAAAGTGCAGAGGTAAGACTAGCTAGCGCTAAAGATGTAAATGAAGCAATTATTAATGCAAAAAATGTTTTTGAGTCATGGTCAAACAAGCCTCCACTTCAGAGAGCTAGAATAATGTTTAAATTTAAAGAGTTAATTGAAAAAAACTCTGATGAACTTACAAAAATTATAGTTTCAGAGCATGGTAAAGTTTATGAAGATGCAAAAGGATCATTAACAAGAGGCCTAGAGGTTGTTGAGTACGCTTGTGGTATTCCACAAATGCTTAAAGGTGAATTTACTGAAAATGTTGGAACTAACGTTGATAGTTGGTCTATTAGACAACCATTAGGAGTTTGTGCTGGTATAACACCTTTTAATTTTCCCGCTATGGTACCAATGTGGATGTTTCCAATGGCAATAGCATGTGGAAATACATTTGTTTTAAAACCATCAGAAAAAGATCCGTCCTGTTCTATTAGATTAGCTGAACTTTTAAAAGAGGCAGGACTACCAGATGGGGTTCTCAACATTGTAAACGGAGATAAAGAGGCTGTTGATGCATTAATTAATAGCAAAGATGTTGCAGCTATAAGCTTTGTAGGCTCAACACCAATCGCAAAATATATTTATGAAAATTGTGCTAAGAACGAAAAAAGAGTCCAAGCTTTAGGTGGAGCTAAAAATCACTGTGTTGTAATGCCAGACTGCGATTTAGATCAAGCAGTTAATGGTTTAATGGGCGCTGCTTATGGCTCTGCAGGTGAAAGGTGTATGGCACAATCAGTAGCAGTAGCGGTTGGAGGAGTTGGAGATAAGTTAGTATCTTCTTTAGCAAAAAAAGTTGAAGCGCTAAAAGTTGGTCCTGGTATGGATAAACAATCTGAAATGGGACCTCTAGTTACCAAAGAACATTTAGAAAAAGTAAAAGGCTATGTAGACATTGGGGAAAAAGAAGGAGCTAAACTAGTTGTCGACGGAAGAGATTTTAAAATTCAAGGATACGAAAAAGGATACTATATAGGAGGATGCTTGTTTGACCATGTTACAAAGGATATGAGAATTTACAAAGAGGAAATATTTGGTCCAGTTCTATCTGTAGTTAGAGCTAAAGATTTTGATGAAGCCTTACAATTAGTAAATGACCACGAGTTCGGTAATGGTGTAAGCATATTTACAAGAGACGGTGATTCTGGAAGAACCTTCTCTAATAAAGCTAAAATAGGTATGGTTGGTATTAATATTCCAATACCAGTTCCCATGGCATTTCATAGTTTTGGTGGCTGGAAAAGATCTCTGTTTGGAGATCAACATATGCATGGCCCAGAAGGTGTTAGATTTTACACTAAATTAAAAACAATTACATCTAGATGGCCATCAGGTCTTAGATCTGACCCAGAATTTGTTATGCCAACAATGAAATAACAAAAAGGATATTAATGAGAAAAAAAATTACTTTAATCGGAGCAGGCCAAATTGGTGGAACTCTAGCTCATTTAATTGCATTAAAAGAATTAGCAGATGTAGTTTTATTTGATGTTGCGGCTGGTATAGCAAAAGGTAAAGCACTCGATATCGCTCAATCATCACCAGTGAATGGCTTCAATGTTAATCTTATCGGTACTGATAATTATGAAGACACAAAAAATTCAGATGTTATTATTATTACCGCAGGAGTGCCTAGAAAACCAGGTATGACCAGGGACGATTTGCTTGGTATAAATCTTAAGATCATAAAACAGGTAGCTGAAGGAATTAAAAAAACATCACCAAATGCGTTCGTTATATGCATAACTAATCCTTTAGATGTTATCGTAATGGCCTTACAAAAATATTCAGGATTACCTAAAAATAAAGTGGTAGGTATGGCAGGAATTTTAGATTCATCAAGATTTATTTATTTTCTATCTCAAGAATTAGAAGTTTCTGTTCAGAAGATTAAATCATTTGTTCTGGGTGGTCACGGTGACTCTATGGTTGCTATGTTGGGTTCAACAGAAGTTGATGGAAAAAAAATAGAAGAACTAGTAAAAGATGGAAAAATCTCAAAAGAAAAACTAGACCAAATCGTGGATAGAACAAAAAAAGGTGGTGCGGAAATAGTGAAATATTTAGAAAAAGGCTCTGCTTTTTATGCCCCAGCAGCTTCAGGAGTTGAAATGGCAGAGAGCTATTTAAAAAATTTTAAAAAACAACTTCCCTGTGCAGTTTATTTAAATGGTGAGTACGGAGTTAAGGATATTTATGCTGGAGTGCCGGTAATAATTGGATCAAATGGGGTCGAAAAAATTGTTGAACTTAATCTATCATCAGAGGAAAAAAAGAACTTTGACAAATCAATTAGTGCAGTAAGAGAGCTATTTGATGCTGCAAAAAAAATTGATCCTTCGTTAACTTAAAATTTTACTTATAAATTATTTTTTTTCTAAGACTATTTTGTATCCTAAGGCAAAGATTTTTGGGAAAAATCTACATAAAAGTTTATCAAATAATATAATTAATTTAAGAAAAGTATTGCTAAGAGGAATATAAAAAGTTTTTGAAGTAACACCTCCGGAGTTTAAAAAAAGAAAGCATTCGCATCTCTCTAAATGTAATATTTTAAATTTATCACCCAATTTTTCCTTAAATTTTTCATTATTGTTAAAAATTAGATACGGTATAGCACTATTTCCTGACCACAAATCATTTTTATCTGTAGCAGGTTCAGTTTCGCTCCAAACATTTTTTGTGAAATCAAAACCCTCATGTTTCATTAGGATCAGGATTAATTGAAGTAAAAAAGAACAATGAGCATCAAATATAATCAGTCTACCTTTAATTTTTAAAATACGATGCATTTCTTTGAAGAAAGTAACAGGGAAAGGTAGATGATGAATCATATTAGATGAAATTACAAAATCGAACTTATCTTTTTCAAAACCTGTATTTTGAGCATCTATTTTCTTATAATCTAAGTGAGTATGATCTGAAAAATCACTTATTTTAAAATCTTTACATCTTATAAAATTTTTGGAAAATCCTGCAGCCGCACCTACTTCCAAACCCTTATTGTTTTCTTTTATAAAATTATTCATCCATTTAAACCTTTGGTTAAGTAAAACTTGAAGATTTTTATTTTTATCAAAATGATTTAAAGAGCTATTAACGTCACCTTCAGACTTCATTCTATTTTCGTCATGAGAAAACTTAATTTTATTTATTATTTTAAACATATGTATTTTTATTAAATAAGTTTCATGATAAATATCATCTAAATGAATTTTAAACTACCTTACACCTCTTTTATTTTATATTTTTTATTATCAATTTTTGCATTTTTCATAAATTTTTATTACAGCAATATTGGATTATATCCAATAGATACTTTTTCATTTTTTGATACTGGTTATCTAATTACTAAAGGATATCATCCAATTAAAGATTATTGGGTAATTTCTGGAATACTAATAGATTATATACAATCCTTGTTCTTTTATATTTTTGGAGCTAATTGGAATGCTTACGTGTTTCACTCTTCAACAATTAATGCTTGTATTACTATTTTATTTTTCTTTTTTTTAAATAATTTTATAAAAAACTTACTTTTAAACTTCATTTTAAGTATTAGTTTTTCTATATTATGTTATCCAGTAGCAGGCACACCTTTTTCATACCAACATGCCTTAATTTTTAGCTTAGCCTCAATTCTAATTTTTACACTAGCTGTTAATAAAAGTAGAAAAATTTATTGGAAAATATTACCAACATTAATGGTTGCGTCCTTCTTATGTATGCAATTACCTTCTGGGTTAATTAATTTAATAATTTTATTTTTCATTTTTGTTCATTATGTTTTTATAGATAAAAAATTTTTGAAATATTTTCTAGAGGGTTCTATTTATACTTTTATTCTTCTAGGCTTTTATTTTATTTTAACTCAAGTTCCAATAAGAGATTTTCTTATTCAAATAATTTTTTTCCCTTTAGAATTTGGATCCTCTAGAATTCTAGGAAAGGAAGAAGCGTATCAAGCAGCTAATCTTGTGAAAAAATTTACATCTAGAGGTGTTGTAGGCCACTTTAAATTTATAAATGTATTTATTTTGATGAATTTTATTTGTTTGTTTATCTTAATATCAAAAAAAAAAAAATTTTTTAATAAGAAAATTCTTATAAATTTATTTATTTTATTTTGCACAATAGCTTTTATTTTTCATCAATTGATAACAGCAAATCAAACATTTATTTTTAGTTTAATCCCAATTTTATGCGCTTATTTTATTATTCAATTAAAAGATTTTTTTAACATTGAAAATAAAAAAATAAATATTTTTTTTATAATTTATATTTTATTTGTTACCGCAAAATATAATGATGTTTATAATTCAAAAAGAAAGTTTATGGATTTACAAAATATAAATTTGAATAATGCTGTCAGTGCAAAAAAATTAAGTAATAAATTTAATGAGTTGAAATGGATTACACCTATTCATTACAGCTCAAATCCTAATAAAGAAATAAGTTTACTTAAGAAAACTATAGATACGATAAAAAATAATGAAGAAAAGGAATTAATGGTAATTACACATTATCAATTTTTCTCTTTAATTTTAGAAAAAAAACTTAATATTCCTAATAGATGGTATTTTCCAAATAATAACACGTACCCATCAACCAATGAAAGCAAATTTAGAGATCATTACTTTAAAAGGTTTAATAATATTTTGAATAAAAAAAAGATCAAAACAATTTATGTAGTTGAGTCTAGAAAAAGAGAATTTAAAAAAATCAATTTTGAATATTTGTTGCAGAAAAAATGTTACAAGAAAAACAGATTAAATGAAATGCTTTATGAAATACGTATAATGAATTGTAGTTAAACTTTTATTATGTTGATAACCTTGTAATTTTTTAAAAATTTTTTTTTGTTGTTGCAGCTTAGTAAAAAATTACTTAAGTTCAGTAAAATTATTCCAAATATTAAAAAGAAACTTATCACTTCAAAGTTTTTTAAAAGAATACTCAAAATTAATATTATGTAAAATATAGAAAAAATTAAAATATTTTTTCTTAAAGCTGAAAAAACTTTTAAAGCATGAAAAATTAAACCAATAAGATTCATTTTCGAATTACCAGAATATCTTTTTTCTCTGTCGATTGTTATGTATTTTACTTTTTTTAAATTTAGAGAAATCACCGGAGGTAGCGCACTCCATAAATCAGAATTTTTTAATAATTTTCCCAAATGTTCGGATAAAATAATATTAAAATTTCCAAATCTTATTTTTTTACATGAAAAAAATAAAATAAAGTAACTGTAAATTTCATAACATATTTTAAACCATAAAGCTTCAGATCTTTGACCTCTATTAGCAGCAACTGAAAAACTTTTTTCTTTATCTGCAAAATTTATCATCTTTAATATTCCCTTTGGATTATCTTGTCCATCCGAGTCCATTATAATTATTCTAAATTTTTTTTTAAAATTTAGAAAAATATATTTTATCCCTATCGCTAAGGCCCTTTGACTACCAACATTATGTTTCAGAGATATCTTATGAATTTTTTTGACTTGAGATAACTTTAATTTCTTAATATTGAAATCTTCTGTTGAACAATCGTTTATAATTATAAGATGAAAATTATTTTTTAATTGATGTTTAAATATATGATTTATTTTTGATATTAGTTTAGATAGATTTTTCCAATCATTATAAACTGGTACTAATACTAAGTATTTAGAATTCATCATAGATTAATTTAAATTTTATGGTAGTAATATCAACTATAAATGAATATTCACGAACACCAAGCTAAAGAAATTCTTAGAGAATATGGTGCTCCAGTATCGAATGGAGTAGTAATTTTATCCTTAAACGAAATTAAAGAAAAAATATCAAAACTGAAAAGTAAAGAATTCGTCCTTAAAGCACAAATCCATGCTGGCGGAAGAGGAAAGGCAGGCGGTGTAAAATTAGTTAAAAGTATTGAAGAATTGAATAAAGAGGCAAAAAAAATGATGGGAAAGATACTGGTAACTCATCAAACAGGACCAGAAGGAAAAGAAGTAAAAAGACTATATATTGAAGAAGCATCAGAAATATCAAATGAATTTTATCTATCCTGTCTTGTAGATAGAGAGACCGCAAAAGTAGCTTTTATAAGTAGTACAGAAGGTGGAATGGATATAGAAAAGGTGGCTTTTGAAAGTCCAGAAAAAATTATCACAAAAAAAATAGATTTTAAAAAGGAAGGTCCCAACGAAAAAGAAATCAAAAGTATAATTTCAGTATTTAAACTAAGTGAGCAACAGAAAGAATCAGCCTCAAAACTTATTAAATCACTTTATGATATTATTATTGATAAAGATGCGAGTCTAATAGAAATTAATCCTTTAATTATTACAAAATCAGATCAATTAATTTGTTTAGATGCAAAAATGAATTTTGATGATAATGCTATTTTTAGAAGACCAGAAATTTTAAAATTAAGGGATTTAAACGAGGAAGATCCAGCTGAGATTGAGGCTAGTAAACACGATCTAGCATACATTAAATTAAGCGGATCTATTGGCTGTATGGTTAATGGTGCCGGTTTAGCTATGGCTACAATGGATATAATTAAATTATACGGTGAGGAACCAGCAAATTTTTTAGACGTGGGTGGTGGAGCAACGAAAGAAAAAGTTTCAGCAGCTTTTAAATTAATTTTATCAGATCAAAACGTTAAAGGGATTTTAATAAATATTTTTGGTGGAATTATGAGATGCGATGTTATTGCTCAAGGAGTAATAGATGCAGCAAAAGAAACAAACCTTTCAGTTCCTTTGGTTGTTAGATTAGCGGGCACTAATTTTAAAGAGGGTAAAGAAATATTAGATAAATCAAATTTGAAAATCTTATCAGCTTCAGATTTAAATGATGCAGCTAAAAAAATAGTGGATGCAATAAAATAAAATGTCAGTTTTAATTGATAAAAATACAAAAGTAATTTGTCAAGGATTTACAGGAACACATGGAACATTTCACTCTGAACAGGCTTTAAATTATGGAACTAAATTAGTTGGAGGAGTTACACCGAAAAAAGGTGGACAAAAACATCTTGGTTTACCAGTATTTAATACTGTTCAAGAAGCAAAGGACATAACATCAGCTAATGCCACAATGATATACGTCCCACCTAAATTTGCTGGTGCAGCAATAATAGAAGCAATTGAAGCTAAGATAGAATTGATAGTTTGTATTACAGAAGGAATTCCAGTCTTGGATATGCTTAAAGTAAAACAGATTTTAAATAAAAGTTCATCAAGATTAATTGGACCTAACTGTCCTGGAATAATAACTCCTGATGAATGTAAAATTGGCATAATGCCAGGCAATATTCATAAAAAAGGATCTGTAGGTATTGTCTCTAGATCAGGCACTCTCACTTATGAAGCTGTGGCACAAACTTCGGCAAACGGCATGGGCCAATCAACTTGTATAGGTATTGGCGGTGATCCAATTAACGGGACAAACTTTATTGACTGCCTAGAGCTTTTTTTAAAAGATGATGAGACTAAATCAATCGTTATGATAGGTGAAATTGGAGGATCTGCAGAAGAAGAAGCAGCAGAATTTCTCAAAAAAGAGAAAGTCAAAAAACCTATGGTTGGTTTTATTGCTGGTTTAACAGCACCACCTGGAAGAAGAATGGGGCATGCAGGTGCAATAATTTCTGGAGGCAAAGGAGGAGCAGAAGATAAAATTGAGACAATGAAATCTGCTGGGATTACTATTTCTAAATCACCCGCTGATATTGGCAAAACACTTCATCAAAAACTTAATGGTTGATTTTTTATAGTTTGTGTTAAAATAAATTTTAATGTCTTCTTCAAACGACAATACAGTTTATAAAAAAACATCATTTCTCGCTGGAATGAACTCAGAATTTATAAATGAGTTTTACGCAGATTATATTTCAGATCCAAAATCTCTCCCTAAAGGCTGGAAAAACTTTTTCGATGGATTAAGTGAAGATGAAAAACTTGTTTTTGATGATTTGCGGGGGCCAACTTGGTCGCCAGAAAAAAAGTTTAAAAGACTCGAAGAAGTTTTAGAAGATAAAAATCATTTAGTAGAAGAAAACACCAGTACAGA
>Ga0181575_10003228_pt1 | contig 11524 bp, 5 predicted proteins | sample 101ome_23_FD_145599 | JGI IMG/M metagenome (GOLD analysis project Ga0181575, IMG submission 145599) | Coastal salt marsh microbial communities from the Groves Creek Marsh, Skidaway Island, Georgia - 101411CT metaG (spades assembly) | ecosystem: Environmental > Aquatic > Marine > Intertidal zone... | reverse complement strand
TAGAAGCAGGAGATTTTGTTGAATTTTCATCAATTGAAATGCAAAAAGATATTAATTCACGAAATGTAATACAAGCTGCATTAACAAAATCAAGAACATCAGGTTATTTTGATTTTGATGCATATTACATTCCAGAGCAACAAGAAAATATCGCACAAAATTCTATTTCATATGGAGATTTTCTAAATGCTATGTTAATTGATGGTTACAAATCTGATTTAGTCAATACACGTAATGATGCAATTGAAGATGCAGGAAGTTTAAGTTCTATATGGGGCTCATCTTCATTACCTGATTATTATGATATTAATGAAAATAATACTGAATTTGGTGATGCATCTGTTTATAATGGGAAAATTCTATCCTATCAAGCTAATTTAGATCAAAGTGTTTATGGTTTAATATTGCAAGTGCATAATCAAATTCAAAATGCAGTTTTAGACTTACTTACAAATCCGACCGCAGCAGAAACTTTCTCATCTACCTCTGACAATAGTGGAAATAATGAAGCTCCACCTGGAGAAGATCGAGCATTTTATTTTTGGCGTCAAATAGAGAATCAACAACTTTTTGGTATCAAAGATTTCTTAGTTGGTTATGTTAATATGTTAAGGTCATTGAATATTCCATCAAGATTAGTAATTGGTTTTAATTCAGGTACAATTGATGAGGCAACTGATACAATTTCCATTACTGCAGGTGATGTTTCTCCTTGGGTGGAAGCACTTATACCTTGGACAGATCAAAATGGAGATTTACAATATAGTTGGGGCGCTTTTAATCCATTACCCAAATTATCTTTATTATTATCCGAAGGTAGATTCGTATACGGCCAAAATTCATTGGGAGGTCAGCCAACCATTGAATTAGATTCAACCTCTGGTGTCGAAACTGATTTAGGTGGAGATATAGGAAGCTTCTCATTGGCAGAAATGAATAAGCCCTTCAACTTTGGTTCAAGAGTTTTATTTGAAGAAATACCTGCACCTAATCAAAAAATCGAATTTAAAATATTGAACGAAGAAGAATTATTATCATTAGCTGCAGGCAATGTCGCAGACATACTCAATGCAGGTACTGATTTAGGTACCATCACGACAGATGGAGATGGTGAAAATTGGGCTAACTTATCTATTACAGTATCCATTGATAAATCTGCTGTACTAACAGTTGATGGTGTTGATACGAACCTCGAAGGTGAATATCCTGCAATAAATATACTGGGAGGGGAGGGCGAACGAAATTTATTTGCGATTGTAGCTAGATATGCTCTTGAAGTTGATTTTATAGTTGTTGGATGGAAATTAGAGGCTTCAATTTCTTTATCAAACACAGATGATGATGTCGATACTGTTGAGGTCCCAGATGCATTAGATTTATTCGATGGCGATGAATTCAATACCTCATTTACATATGCAGGAGAGGAATTAGGATATACTATCCAAGTAAATGATCCCGAAGGTCAACCCATTCAAGATGTGGCATTAGAAATTTTGTGGCTTTCACCTGATGATTTAGCTGGCATCCAAGATACTCTTATTTCTGGAAATACAGACTCATTAAAAGCAGATATTGGCGATGATAATCCAATTACTGGAGCAGATGGATCATATTCATTTGATTTTACAACACCAGCTGCAGATCCAGGTGTGGAATATTATACATTAATGGCATGGATACCTAATACTGTTTTTTATGCAACTCTATACATTCATATGAGTGAAGATTTCTCTCTTACCTATGAAATAGTGGACTATGGTGATTTTCTAATAAATCTAACTGAGACAATAGATTGGACCATCAATTTTACGGCATTATTTACAGATGATACACTTAATACTATTTTACTGCTAAATGGTGATGCACCTGTAAACGATCGTACGCCAGATGAATTGGCATTAGATTATTATTTAATAACAAGAGATGCTTTTGATGCTGCTCCTGTTGCACCTCCACTCCCCCTTCCCGCAACTGATAGAGATAATTATTTCTTAAATCAAATTAGTAGTTGTGAAACTGATTATAATGAAGTCAATGTTAATTGTTACAAGTTAAGTGAGTCAAACACTACTATGGGTGTACTTTCAGGCACAACAGTTTCAGATGGTCAAGGTCGTATTGCAATGGTTGGAGGTGCAGTCCCATTAGGTTCTTATTACTTAATAATTGAATTAGTTATTCCAAGTCAAGATAATAAATACTTTATCAATGATAGTCAAAGATTTGTTTTTGCACCATTTGGTCTTTCTAATGCAAATGTAAATTTCAATTTACCTATCGTACAATTTGATGATGTAAATACAATTCATGAAAATAATGATCAATTATTTGAGTATACAGAATCAAATAATTATGAAATTTCAGTCTCACATCTAATTAACATAATTTTTGGGTTGTCATTACTACCAATCATAATTCATAGAAAACGTAAAATAAACAAAGGAGGTTTAATTCAATGAAATTCAAATCTCTGAGTGTTTTATTGTTACTCACTGTTTCTCTATTCATAAGTCCATTGCTAATCTCTGGAAATGAATTCTCAAATATAAGTCACATCTCAAATGAGAAAAATTTAGAAGTGTCAAACACTTTTAAACCAAATGTGATCTCACAAACATCTGATGTCTTCAAAAGCTCAAGGCATTACCCAACACATCAAAATCAAAAAGTATTTAGAAGCTCTGCAACATTAGATACAACAAATTCATTTTCAACTTCCATAACTCAAAATTCCATTACATTAGACCAAGAAGGAGAGTACTATTGGGATGAAGCTATTCCAATAACTGGGGTTGTCACAGATACAAGAGATGAATTATTCCCAAATGTAGAGGTTTATCTTTTCTTAAATACTTCTGATATAAGTGAAGGTAATGAAGTTGCTACCGCAACCGCAGGTGCTAATGCTGTGTTTACTTTTTCAAGAAATTTTGATCAAAGTGATATAGGTTTTTGGAATTGGACCGTGTGGTATCCAGATCAAGATGATGGAGATGCGGATTTTGGAATTGATTGTTTTGAGTGTGCAAAGATAGTTGATACCGGTAATTTTACGTTATATGATGAAATATCCTTTTCTGCAACCCGAGACTCAGGTGAAGAAATTGCTCCTGCAGATACAATTCAATTTACCGGTTCAATATCTCTCAGAAATGGGGGTGCCGTTCCAATTCCTATCAGAAATAATTATGCTTTGACATATGTAATTAATTATAATGAAGTAGGCCCAACAACAAATAATTCATATTTTGGGAATGAAAATGCAATAACTTTCAGAGATACCTACTCAGGCACGACAGAAGACTCCGCAACTATTACAATCACAATTAATGGTACAACACCATATTATAAATATCAAAATAATGATGTCACCGAAACATTAACATTTTCTATTAATACCGATTGGATATTCAACTTGTATCCAACTGAATTAGATGGGGTCGAAACCTCACAATCTGATTTTAATAATAACTATTTAACAAGAAATAATCAAGAAATTCTTGTTTCAGGTGTGTTTAATTCATCATCTGATGGTGTGGATGCAAATTTATGGAATAATATTCCCATTAATATAGAAATAGATGGTGGAGGTATAGGTAATTCAAATACCTCAATGGATGTAACTGTGAATACAGTTTCCAATGGATCATTTTCTTTCATTTTTATATTAAATACCGCTAATTTTTCAAATCCTATAGATAATGTCGTTATTACAATTACTCATACTGATCCTGGTGAACTTTTATCTTCAGAACAAGAAGTAAAAACAATAACAATAAAATTAAAAGGAGAGGCTGATAGTCTTACTGATGTTAACTATTTTGGTACCCTAAATGTTTCAAAACATGATGAAACATTATATTATACCAATGATGGAAATGATTTTACTATAAATGGAACAATTTTAGATGAAGCCGGTCGTGCAGCAGAAGGTGTAAAAATAGTTTTTCATATCACAAATCAAAATACTACTGGTGAGCTAGATGCTACTACACTTTATTCCTCAGAGACTGATTTATTAGAATTAGGATTAAGCATATCTGAATTAACTACCAATGCTAATGGTTATTTTGAGCTTACCTTTGAATTACCCGAAATATCCCAAGATCAAAAATATTATACGGTTAATATTACTATTTCAAATGATCCAATATCAGATTCCTATAGATGGGAAAATAATAAAAATGAACAATCTTCTGTTTTCACTTTTGAATACTTAAATTTTGATGATATAACCACCTCAAGTATAGATTTTAAATTTTACAATGATACTGCTAATGACATTACTTTAGAAGATAGTCTCATATTCTTAAATTCCACTTTCTATGAAACTTATCAAAACTCGAGTCTAAATTATAATTTTACAATAGAAATTAAAGATAAACATGGAAGAGTACCAATTGGATTAACACTTAACCTCAATATTGATGTTGCATTTCATACTATTGCCAATGAAGCTAACTCAAGAAATACATCACAATTGGTAATAAATTCCGATAATAATGGTGTCTTTACATTTTTTATACATAATATTACAAGTTTTGATACATCTCTTTTTTCTAGCACACATGAAGCTCAATTTCGATATTATTTCACGATCGCAAATAGTGATTTTGATATAATTTCAGAAACTTATGGTCAACAGATAACCATATTCGGTCCAGATAACACTTCAATGGATGTCAATGATTTAAATTCAGCAGATGTAAATTTCTCAAATGTTGCTTCAGAATCAGAACAAAACATCACAATCACTTTAGATATAGTAGATTTGGAATCTTCATTTGATTCTTTTGAAAACATTCGAAATGTAACCATATATTGGCGTGCAACAACTTCTGGTGGATATAATTCTACTACAATCGGCGATTTCGATTTTTCATCTGTTAATTGGAATATTGCAAATATGACGTATAATCCAGTCATACAAAGGTTTACATTCACCTTAAGTTTTCCAGATCATGGTCATGGATATTTCTTTCAAGTATATTTTATAGTATATGATTTATCAGGTCATGGTGTAAATGCAGATGGTGAAACTAACGGTGGCAATCAATGGACAAATGGACTTCCAGATTATGATCCTTCCCAAGCCAATCAAGGTTATGATGTAACTGTTTCTAAATTTGCCAATATTACTGATTTTAGCAATCCTGGTCAACCATATTTGATCCAAATGGGTGACTCATTAATTAGACAAATTGATGTACTAAATGATGTTTTAATAGACGGTAAAAGTATTGCTACTGGATATAATATCACAAGTTTACAAAATAATGTTACAATCACATTAAATTTAGATGAAGATGGCTTGAATTATACTTCTGTGAAAATCTATTACCGATTTTTAGAAGATCAAAATGCCTCTGGTGCCCTCTCTCTCAATAATCCTGTATTCAGTAATGACACTGCTTATTTAATTTTCGAGATGACATTAATACAAATACAAGGAGGAACAATGATATTTACGTTCATTATAGACTCTTCACAATTACAATATAATACTTATTTGGATTTTTATTTCAATTATACTGATGGTGCCAATAATACTGCTGTGACAGCCCCTTTTGTTTCAACATCAGGCGAAGTTAATCCAGGCCTATCATTTAACTTAGTAGTTGATAAAACTCCTCCAATAGAAGCTGCAGAGGATAATTTTGAAGATATACGAATACCAGGTAGAGAGAATGAACCTAATGAAGTCGTAATATGGATGAATGAAACTCTCTCTGATTTTAATATAACTCACTCTGTTCAAGATGTAAATGGAACTGGCTTATCAGATGTACTTGTTCACTGGTATTTTAATGGATCTAACTCAATTAATTTTACCCAAATTTATATGCAAAATGGAGTAGTACTTTTTACCAATTCCTCGACCTACATAAACGGTACATTTACCTTCAACGTTACTTTGCCAGATACATTTTTCTTAATAAATTCGTCCTTAAGTTACGAAATAGAGGTATTAGATAGCAGTGGCAATAGTCTAACATTAAACTCTCAAAGTGATCCTAACTCAAACTCATTTGAATTCAAAAGTCAACCAATACCACCTGATGCTGTAGAAGAACCATTACCCGAACCAGAAGAAATAACTGAACCTGCAACTGTCATCGAAACTATAATTACTACTGATGAAGATGGCAATGAAGTTACTATTACAAATACTACAATTATTCAACCCGCAGTACCAGAAGAAACAAACAATGCATTATGGATTGTCGCAGGTTTCTTAGGTTTACTTGGATTATTAACTTTATATTATCAACGAAATAACATAAAAGATATGATCCAACAAAGACAAAGGCGTAAAAAAGTGCAAGGTGCTTTATCTGATATCATCAAAGAAATCCGTGAATTAGGTGAACAGCAAAAATTCAAGCGAGCTATTTTACTTATTTGGGAAGCATTAGAAAGAGTTTCCAAAGAGATTGTAAATGCATCAAGACCTTTTAACGTTACTGCGAGAGAATTTACCGCTTATCTATCAACTGTCACCATCGTTGACAGAGAAACTTTATTAACATTATCTGATACCTTTGAATTAGCAAGATATGGTAAGGATAATCCTAGTAAAGAAATATTCGAAAATGCAATCAATGCTTTGGAGAATACCATCGAATCGATCATCAAATCTGGTGCTCGATCAAGAGTTACCAATGACGATGAGGATTGGTAATTCAAAATAAAGGAGTGAAAAAAATGGCAATATTTGGAAGAACGAGAAGATTTTTCAAAAGAAGAGAAAGTTCCAAAACCGCAGGAACTGCAATAAAAGAGGCGAAAAAAGCTGCATTGAATAATGACTTCAAAGAAGCTAGTATCAAAGCATACTTTGCCCTTGAGACAATAGGTGATGTTTTTGTTGATCAAATAAGAGAAGATCATGAAACTGCTAGAGAATTTGGTAACAAATTAGTAGAATTAGGCCCAGTTACCCAAGAGGATATTGAACCAATATTATTAGGATTTGAAATTGCCAAATATTCTGCTATGGATGTAACTGCACAAGGATATGCAACAATAGAAAATTCTATTGAGGATGTCTTGCAAATTTACCGTAAAGGAAAGAAGTCTGGTCAAAAAGGTTCAAAAGGTAAAAAGAAATCACGTAAAAAACCAAGAAAAAGAGGAAAAACAGGCGCCTCATCTGGAAGAAAAAGAGCCAAAAAATAATTAACAAAGAGGGTATGTCATGTCAAGTACTAACAAAGCTAATTCTACTTTTGTAAAAATTTACAGAAGAATTCAATCTCTAGCTTTGGTTTTTATGCTGTTAATAGGTATCGCTCCTGTCATATTAGCCGCAATTCCTGGTACTTCATCAAATGACTCATTTTCAATTTATAGCGAAGCATATGACGGACTATCATTTGTTAGAGAAAATTTAGAAGCTGTAGAAACAGATGGAGGAACTTCCAAATATAATGTGACTAACGTCGTTTCAAATTTAAATATTCTAAATCGTTTCAATGGTTCAGGTACATTGATAATTGTTGGGCCATCATCCGATTTTGGTCTTACTGAAACAATCTCAATAATACTTTATATGTTAAGAGGTGGTTCAATCATTGTAGTAGATGATTTTGGGTCTGCTAATCAAATATTAGCTCCTATTTTTGATGCTTTTTCAAATATTGATACATTTTCAGAACAAGCTTCAGAACAAGGTTTTGAAGTCCCAACGGTATCAGATATATTTTCAGGTCAATCAGGAGAAAGTGGTGGGGAATCTGGAGATGGAGATGACTCATTTGGAATTGGTGGTGGTGGCTCTTCATCAGACAGTGTAAGCTCCGAGGATTTCATGGTCAATTTAATAGGTGATCTAATCCGAGCATTTGGTTTCAATACATCTGGTATTTTAATGGATATTAATTCAAACTCTGGTAGTCCTGCAAGACCTGTTATCACAGATTTTTATGATACTGAAATTCCAGGTTACACTTTTACTCAGAATATTGATGCAGTTGCTATGGAAATGGGATCCATAATCAGCGTAAAATTAAGTGTCCCCATTTATGATGATTTTGGAAATAAATTGGATGCAAATGGAGAAGTTACTACAAATTCATCTGCTCAAGCTAAAAAAATAGTTTGGCAACCTTTACAAAAAATATCTGCCTCATTAATCAATGAAAATTTTGACGATGATGCTTTCAGCTTACCAGTTCCTTTTTTCCCCATGTATTCGTCCAAATTTTCTTGGATTGAAACTGATTTTTCGTCAGCTGCAGCTGGTACAATGGAACCTGATGTAGGTGAATGGGGAAATGCAAACTTTGCAACAGCATTATCTATTCCAATGTTCCCTGGATTTGGGAAATTAATTTTCTTATCAGATCCTTCAATTTTTATTAATAGATATACGCAACAAACAGATCTTTATGATAACATGAATTTAATATTAAATTTAGTAGATATGGCAACTTATGATCAAGAAATTACCGCTGATAACCCTCAAATCCCAATATTATTTGACTTTGGCCACACATTTCAAAGTTTATCCTCACCTGCACTTTATACTACTGCTCTTTTGAAATTAATCGCTGAAATTAGTATGTTCCCGCTCTATGCTCCTTTTGTACCATATTTCATGTATGGATATGGTAAAAGGATCATGCCCTCAAATAGACGATTACGACCAATCTTACTTACAAAAAGAAGAGGTGAAACTGGTCACTCCGATTTTGAAGCAAAATTAGAACAAATTAAAGAAGAGAGTAAATATGGTGAACCAATCATGTATTTATCTAAACGGATTATTAGAAAAGTACGAAAAGATGTAAGATTTGAAGGTGTCACCCCCAAGAACCCACGTGAATTAGCAAAATTCTTCCGAGATAATTTCAAAAGTAGTGTTGGTAGAGAAGCTGAATTAAGGGTACAATTAGCTCAAATTTTCAAAGTTGCAGAAAATCCTAATCGAAAGCTTGGTAAAATTAGTGCCAAAAAACAATTAGATTTACTTAAAAAATTAGATGACCTATTAGGAACTTAATTAATAATACTCAATCATGACAAAAATATATTATAACGTGAAATCAAACAATATAGAGAAGGCCCATGGTGTAGCGGCAATCATAACGGATTCTGGTTCCGTTGACCTCGGTTCAAATCCGGGTGGGCCTGTATTTCTCTCAATCGAAGTCATTTTCTATTGAATTATAAATCAAATGTGATTTTAATCCATTCTAATTTAGATCAATTACAACTTTTTTTTATATCACTCCATGATATCTGATCTATGACAAAAGTATATGTTGGTATGAGTGCTGATCTGATACATCCCGGCCACATTAACATATTAAACGAAGCAAGTAAATATGGATCCGTTATAGTAGGTCTACTCACTGATGAAGCAATTGCTAGCTATAAACGATTACCCTCATTAACTTATGAGCAAAGAAAACATATTATAGAAAATATAAAAGGAGTTGATGAAGTAATACCACAAACAACTTTGGATTATGTTGAAAACCTAAAAAAAATAAAACCATCATATGTAGTCCATGGTGATGATTGGAAAACAGGAGTTCAAAGTAAAGTTAGAGATCGTGTCATTAAGTGTCTTGAAGAATGGGGTGGTGAATTAATCGAACCAGAATATACTAAAAATATATCTTCTACCTTGTTGCATAAAAATCTTAAAGAAATCGGAACTACACCTTCTATACGAATAAAGCAATTAAGAAGGTTGTTACGAAGTAAAAAAGTAGTTAGAATTTTAGAAGCTCATAATGGTTTAACCGGTCTAATAGTAGAGAATACATACATTGATACTGATAATAAAAGAGAAGAATTTGATGGGATGTGGGAAAGCAGTTTAACTGACTCCGTAAGTAAAGGAAAACCAGATATAGGGACCGTAGATTTTACATCAAGACTTGCTACAATTGATCAAATTTTAGAAGTAACTACGAAACCCATGATTGTCGATGGTGATAATGGTGGTTTACCAGAACATTTTACATTTTTTGTGAAAAATTTAGAACGACTTGGAGTATCTGCTGTAATAATTGAGGATAAAATTGGCTTAAAGAAAAACTCACTATTTGGTACTGATGTAAAACAAAATCAAGACTCAATTGAAAATTTTGCCTATAAAATTAAAATTGGTAAAAAGTCTCAAGTCACTGAAGATTTCATGATAATCGCAAGAATTGAAAGTTTGATTTTAGGACAAGGCCAAGATGATGCTATTAAAAGAGCAAAAGCTTACATAAACGCAGGTGCAGACGGAATAATGATACATTCCAAAGATACAAAGCCAGATGAAATTCTTGAATTTTGTGAGAATTATAAAAAATTAGATACAGACATTCCTTTGGTGGTTGTTCCATCAACATACGGTACAATTACTGAAAAACAATTAAGTGATGCTGGAGTTAGTGTAATTATATACGCAAATCAATTACTAAGATCTGCTTATCCATCAATGAAAAATGTTGCAGAAACTATTTTACGATCACAACATGCATCGTCAGTAGATAATGATTGTATGAACATTAAAGATATACTTACCTTAATTCCAGGTGCACAATGATGATCGCCCCTGATAATTTTTTCAATTTTTTAATTAAAAATCAAATTGATTTTTTTACTGGGGTACCTGACTCTCTTTTAAAAGATATATGCGCATATATCTCTGATCATAGCACAAATTCAAAGCATATAATTACTGCAAATGAAGGAAATGCTATCGCTTTAGCAACCGGTCATTATTTATCCTCCAAAAAATTATCACTCGTCTATATGCAAAATTCAGGATTGGGGAACGCAATAAATCCTCTAACATCTCTTACAAATTCAGAAGTGTATTCAATACCCATTATTCTAATGATTGGATGGAGAGGCGCTCCAAATATTAAAGATGAACCACAACATTTACTCCCGGGGCAAATCACTCCTAAAATTTTAGATCTATTAAATATTGATTACAAGATTTTAGATTATACAAAATGGCAATCACAACTTGAAGATTTAATTGATATTGCAACTTCAAAATCATCCCCTGTGGCAATATTAGTCGAAAAAAATACTTTTGCTCCTTATCCTTCAAAACCCAATTTATCCAGTTTCAATTTATCTCGAGAGCAATCTCTATCTATTATTTTAGCCAACTTACAAGGTGATGAAATCATAGTCTCGACTACTGGTAAATTGTCACGAGAATTATATGAGATAAGGGAACAAAAAAACATGTCTCATAAATTTGATTTTATGTCCATAGGTGCAATGGGTCATGCATTATCTATTGCCTCTGGGATTGCTTTGAACCAACCACATAAAAAAGTAATATGTTTTGATGGCGATGGTTCTACATTAATGCATATGGGTAGTATGGGTATTACTGCATCACTTAATCATGATAATTTGATCCACATACTATTTAACAATCAAACTCATCAATCGGTTGGTGGGCAACAAACAATTGCAGGTGAAATAGACTATGAGTACATATCCAAAGGTTTAGGTTATAAGAATTATTTTAAAGCTCAAACTATTGATGAGTTGATTA
>Ga0181575_10003220_pt1 | contig 11546 bp, 9 predicted proteins | sample 101ome_23_FD_145599 | JGI IMG/M metagenome (GOLD analysis project Ga0181575, IMG submission 145599) | Coastal salt marsh microbial communities from the Groves Creek Marsh, Skidaway Island, Georgia - 101411CT metaG (spades assembly) | ecosystem: Environmental > Aquatic > Marine > Intertidal zone... | reverse complement strand
AATTGAATGCGACGAAGACCAACAGACCTGTAAACGCATATGTAGAAACATGCTCAACAATTAATAAGAAGAGGGAGGTTGCGGGAGCCTCCCTTTTTTTATGAGTAGAAATACGGATTGACTAATATTGTAAAGTATTGTAAACTAAATAGGAAAAGTAATTAACGGAGTTTATGACTGCCTCAACTCTTTCACCACCAATTTCACAAAGGGGATGGTTCGATGTCTTGGATGATTGGCTTAAACGAGATAGGTTTGTTTTTGTCGGTTGGTCTGGTCTTCTTCTATTCCCGACTGCTTATCTCGCTCTTGGCGGGTGGCTTACAGGGACCACCTTCGCAACTTCATGGTACACCCATGGAATTGCGAGTTCATATTTGGAGGGCTGTAACTTTCTTACTGCTGCTGTTTCTACTCCTGCTGACGCTCTCGGACATTCTCTACTACTCCTTTGGGGTCCAGAAGCTCAGGGAGATTTCGTCCGCTGGGTCCAACTTGGGGGACTCTGGACTTTTGTGGCGCTCCACGGAGCCTTTAGCCTTATAGGTTTTATGCTTCGCCAGTTTGAGATTAGTCGTCTCGTAGGGATTAGACCGTACAATGCGATTGCTTTTTCTGGTCCGATTGCTGTCTTTGTGTCTGTTTTTCTCATGTATCCTCTCGGACAGTCCAGTTGGTTCTTTGCGCCGTCGTTTGGCGTTGCAGCGATTTTTAGATTCCTCCTATTCCTCCAAGGTTTCCATAATTGGACACTCAACCCCTTCCATATGATGGGAGTTGCTGGTATACTGGGTGGAGCACTGCTCTGTGCTATTCATGGAGCAACCGTAGAAAACACTCTGTATGAGGATAGTGAACAATCAAATACTTTTAAAGCGTTTGAGCCGACTCAAGAGGAAGAGACATATTCTATGGTCACGGCTAATCGTTTTTGGTCGCAGATCTTTGGAATCGCGTTTAGCAATAAAAGGTGGTTACACTTTTTTATGCTTTTTGTTCCTGTCATGGGTCTTTGGACATCCTCTCTGGGGATTATTGGTCTTGCTTTTAATCTTAGGGCTTATGATTTCGTGAGTCAGGAGATCCGAGCAGCAGAAGATCCTGAGTTTGAAACCTTCTACACCAAGAATATTCTCTTGAATGAAGGTCTCCGTACTTGGATGGCACCTGCTGACCAACCCCATGAAAACTTCATCTTTCCAGAAGAAGTCTTGCCCCGAGGCAACGCTCTCTGATATAATAGGAGGGTCTAACCCTCCTTTTTTTATGGCAAGAATGAGAGACCCATTAAAGTATGGGTTTTATTGTGTTGACTATGTTTATCAAGGTCAAGACAAAGTATCTGTCCATTTCGATATGATAACCGCACAACAGGCAATGATGTCAATGCTGAAGCGTGGAGTTGAGTGTAAAGGAATGAGGGAATGGAAACCGAATGAGTAAACGAAAAAGTCTTTGGAGAATATGGGCAAAGGCATTAGGAGCAAAGGAAGGAAGAGATGATAGAGAAGCAGATACTATTGCTGGCATACGCACCATTATTCTTATTTGTTACATGGTCACTAATGTCGCTATCGTGGCTAATGCAGTAAGGCATTGGAATGACATAGATTATCAACAGTCTTGTCAGGTTAAATAGTAATGTAGTCTAGGGCACACAACCCGCACAGAGGTTTCCTCCCGTGTATAGGGAACCGCATCTCAACAAGAAATCAAATGAGTGTGCTGCATTATGGTACATTTGGTTTGAGTTATACCAAAATAAAGATCCATTAGCAAAAACAACGAGGAAAGCATGGTGTAAATGTGCGGATGAACTTGGTGAGATGGTAAGTGAGGAAGTGAAAACAAATCCACGTTATAGTAAGTAGAAACACTTATAGATAGTGGTAGTTACGAAAACTAAATGAAGTTCTTTTTCGCACTTCTCGCCACAATTCTTTTTGCTGCACCAGCCTGGGCAGTAGATATTACAATGGGATCAAATGGCAACTTGATTTTTGATCCAGCAGATGTTACAATATCCGCAGGAGACACGGTTCACTTTGTGAATGGTATGCTCCCACCCCATAATGTGATCGTAGAAGATCACCCCGAACTCTCACACGGAGACCTTGCTTTTGCTCCTGGTGAGAGTTTTGATATTACATTCCCCGAAGCAGGAGACTACACCTTCTGGTGTGATCCTCACAAGGGTGCTGGTATGATTGGAACACTTCATGTCTCATAATCACAACTATGAACCTATGCCTGCTTGGGTTTCCTGGGCAGGTGTAGGTTTGATGATGTTTACAGTCATCATCTTTGTTGTGTTTACACTGTCAATGATTTATTTTCCTAACTGATGGAACACTTATTCATTTTTGGATTTGTTCTCTTGTTGACAACAACACTAGAACTAACTTGGCCTATTAAAAATCATAAATGATGAATCACGCTGACCATTCAACCTTCGAACATATTATTCACATGTTTCTCTGTTGTATTGCCGGTCTAGGTATCGGCACCCTAGCAGTCTGGGGATATCAAAAAATCAAGCAAAATAAAGATCACAACCCATGAAAATTTTTCTAGATACCGCTGATGTTGCCGAAATCGCAAAGGCACATGAGACTGGATTAATTGATGGAGTCACAACTAATCCTACTCTTATCAAAAGGAGTGGTCGTGACCCTGTAGAAGTCATCAAAGAAATTTCTAATTCTTTTTCCCGTCTCCAATCTATCTCCGCAGAAGTCGTTGCCGATACTGCCGAAGAAATGGTGGATCAGGCAAAGGCATTTGATGGTCTGTGGAATGTAACCATCAAAGTTCCTTGTACTGTTGAGGGACTCAAGGCATGTTATGCACTGACCGTTACTCAACATAAGGTCAATGTGACTCTGGTGTTCTCACTGGCACAGGCAATCCTTGCCGAGAAAGCAGGTGCCGCATATGTCTCACCATTCGTCGGTCGTTGGATGGACAATTCTATTGATGGCATTGGTCTCATCAAGGATATTCGCAGTGCCTATACTGGTGAGGGACGTTTTAGTACCACACAAATTCTTGGAGCATCAGTTCGTGATGTCCGTCAAGTAGAACAGTGTGCTCTTGCTGGTGCCGATATTGTCACTATGCCCACGAAGGTTTTCTGGGAAATGTATAATAATGTTCTGACCGACAAAGGTCTGGAGCAGTTCCAAAAAGATTGGGATGCAGTTCAGGCAAGTGATTAGTAGCGAGACACCAGACAAACTTCGTGCTATAATAATGGATACGTGGCCAAACCTTTACCACCTGAAAAGAGATGATCGGAAACCTGGAACCAGAGGAAAATGTGATGGAGAAGAAGTACGCGACCGCTGATATGCTAGGGCAACTTGCTCTTGCTCTACAAAAACTTGACTGGGACGCTGGTGATGAACTTCGTGTGAAGATTGGAGGCACTCAAGTCTCTGGTATTGATGTGGGTGAGAACTACAATGAGAAGTGGCAGTCTCCCATCGGCACCCGTAAGTATAATAAGGATGCATTCATTGTGATTGAGAATGTCAGTCGCAGTCCTGTGGTTCCTTCACAACCAAACCCTGACTTGAAACAAAAACATGTATGATTATTGGGTCGTAACTGACAAAACCACAGGCAGAGTAATCTGTCACTGTGCAGCAGAGAATGATGCTCTTATGATGGTCTCTTTTGATAAGGACAAAAGGACTTATAGAAAGCAAAGGTTTATTATGGATCAAGTAATTGATATTACTTCTGAGACTGATAAACAACTTCCTGGTCAACAAGGTCTTCCTGCTGGTAAGATAAGACTGGAAGATGCACAACAACAATTAGAACTTAGGGAAAGTGATGCCGAAGTATTCGTACCCTAACGATCCACCAGATGCAAGGTGTCCCTATTGCGGAGAGCAAGGGAGACCTTGCTCTTTTATTAATCAACTTTCACGGGCATGGGCAAGGGCAGCATGTAAATATAAATATAAGAAAAAAGTTGACTAATAATGGCGGTTGGTTATAGTCCAAAAATAATTCTTGATGGATTATCTTTAACATTGGATGCAGGTGTTCCAACTAGTTGGAATGCCGGTATTTCTACCAACTGGACGGATAAGGTCGGTGGAAATAACGGGACACTAGTCGGTGGAATGAATCATAATGACGGACCTTTTGTTGGTGCTGGGTATGTAGAGTTTGATGGAACTGATGATCATTTGAGTATTTCTGATAGTGATGATTTAGATCTTAGTACTGGTGATTTTACGATTGAATTTTGGGTATATGCACATTCATTGACAAATTTTGATGGAATTGTTGGAAAAAGAGATCCCAGTTCTTTTAATAGTAATTCTTGGAGAATTGCATATGGTTCTGGAAACTCAAGTATAAATCTTGCACATACTAGTAGCAACAGCGTTTCTGTATCTTATGCCCCTGCTCCATCATTAAACACCTGGACTCACTATGCATTTGCTAGAGAATCGGGAACAATGAGAGCTTTTAAGAATGGTGTTAAAGAAACTGATGTTAGTAGCTACACTCATGATTTTAGTAATACATACTCGCTTCTTATAGCAGCAAATGCCTCCAGCAGTTATACTTGGGATGGATATATTTCCAACGTCCGTGTAGTCAAAGGCACCGCACTCTACACATCAAACTTCACACCACCGACAAAACCACTGACTGCTGTTACGAACACAACACTCTTAACCTGTCAGGGAAATACCATTGCCGATGCAAGTTCTAGTGCTCATACTATTACTGCTAATGGAGGTATAAGTCTTACAAAAGAACCATTCGGTGGTGCTGGTGCCGTTGATTTTGGTGGTAGTGCTGATGGACTTTATACTCCCAATATTACATTAGGATCTAATGATTGGACATTGGAGTTTTGGATTTACTTAACCAGCACTGGCACTGCTAGAGGTTTATATTCTTATTTCTTGACAACCACAACTGCACGGCAGATTTCTTATTCTATTGATTCATCGAATCAATTTGGATGGCAGCACAGACTTAATGATGGAACTTACCCATCTGCAGCTGGATCTACTGCTTTGAGTGCTCACACTTGGTATCATGTTGCTGCTGTAAGAGTTAATGATGATTACTACACTTATATCAATGGTGTCCAGGATTCTTCATATACTTCTGCTCCGGCAGGACATACTTATTATGCGGATGGTGTGCCTCACTATATTGGATATAATAGAACAGGAACATCAGATTTTGATGGACTACTATCAAATGTTAGATTTGTCAATGGAACCGCACTCTACACATCAAACTTCACACCACCAACGGAACCACTGACTGCTGTTACAAATACAGAACTTTTGACTTGTCAAGGACAAGGCATTAAGGACGCTAGTTCCAATTCTCATGCCATTACTGTTAATGGAGATGCAAAGGCAACCATCGTCAGTAGTGCCTTTGAGTTTGATGGGACTGATGATTATATCCTGTTAGATAGTGGTCTTGGTATTGGAACCGATGATTTTGCAATTAGTGTTTGGGTAAAATTTGATAGTGTTTCTGGGGTGAGTGGATCTGCTAACTATCGTACAGTTCTCAGTTCTTATTCTGGTGGTAATGGATATATTTTTGGATTGTGGATTAGTGGAGATCCAGTGTTTGAACATTATATGGAACAAACAAGTTATAAAGGAAACACTACAATAGTTGCTGGCACTTGGTATAATATGGTTTCCACAAGATTATCTGGAGATTTATACTTATATCTAAACGGATCACTTGATAATACTCCTGTCAGTGCATCAACTAAAGATATGGCAGATACGGCAACTCCAAGAATAGGATGGATTCCTAGTGCATCTCAGAATGGAAGACTTGATGGCACAGTTTCTGATCTAAAAGTTTACAAAGGCAAAGGACTAACAGCAGCAGAAGTAGAACAAAACTACAATGCACTCAAAGGGAGGTATGCATAATGTCACTCATACACTCTCCGCGCATTGTAACTGACGGACTTAAATTAGTACTGGATGCAGGTGTTCCGACTAGTTGGAATGTCGGTATTTCTACCAACTGGACGGATAAGGTCGGTGGTAATAATGGAACTTTACTTGGTGGAACATATCATAATGACGGACCTTTTGTTGGTGCTGGGTATGTAGAGTTTGTTAAATCTGATAATGATGGATTTAATGTATCAAATTCAACTGGTTGGTTCAATCCAAATAATACTTCTCAATGGACACTTGAAGGATGGATTTTAAATCCTAGTTCCACTAATGTATTTGGCGTTTATAGTGGAACATGGGGTTCAATAGCAAACTTTGGATGTGCCATTGGTGGTAGTGTATCATTTCAAAGTGGGAATGGAGGATGGTCTTGGGTTACAAATAGCACCATAGTTGCCGATACTGGAAGTCCAACAGGGTGGAACCATTTTGCCTTCACTAAAAATGGATCTACCTTTGAAGTATTCCTAAATGGATCTAGGATTTATACTGGAACTCCTACTTTTGGAACAGGAACAACTGGTGGTAGTGTCCATCTTCAATCTTATTTTAGTAATACGCTTTATTATAATGACGCAGCAGGATTATATAATGTTCGTTATGTGACTGGTAGTGTTCTTTATTCTGGTACATCTTATACAGTACCAACAGAACCATTGACTGCTATTTCTGGAACTCAATTACTCATCTATCAAGGTAATACATTCACTGATGCAAGTCCAAATAACCTTACTCTAACAGTGCAGAATAGTCCAACAGCAAACTTAGGTTACCCTGCAAGTGCCTTTGAGTTTGATGGGACTAATGATTATGTGCAAGTTTCTAATAGTTCTGCATTACAACTTGGTACTGGAGATTTCACTATAGAAATGTGGTGGTATATGATTGGAAGTGGTAATTGTAGAGGATTTACTCTTGGAGATGCATATGATGCTAATGGTATGGAGTTATATCTTGGCAGCAGTGGTACTAGTTTAAATGTTTATATAGAGAATGCCACTAGAATTACAGCAGACTCAGTTCCAAGTTTTGACACCTGGCATCATTATGTTATAGAAAGAACAAGTGGGACAATGAAATTATATATTGATGGTGTTGTTCAGTCTGGAACATATTCCAGTTCTCAAAGTCTTGGAACAGGAACTGATGGAGATTTGAGGATTGGTGTTGAATATTATAATGGTGGTCTATCTTTTGTTGGTGATTGTAAGATTTCTAACTTCAAAATCTACAAAGGCAAAGGACTCACCGCAACAGAAGTCTTACAAAACTACAATGCACTCAAAAGGAGGTACGCATAATGGGAGCAGCAGTAGGGGCAAAGTTTGGATCTCAAAATAAAGGATATGAGACTTATGGTTTTTACACCGAGGGTACTGATTGTGTATTCGTTGTAAACACAGAAGCTGTAACACCTGGTGCTACTAGTTTCACTATAAGAACCACAGGAACTTGCACTTATATTGTCAACTGGGGAGACGATTCTTCCGAAACAGTAACGGCAACAACTGCAACTCATAATTATTCGACGGCAGGAACTTATAATGTTGGAATTGATGTAATTAGTGGAAATTTTAGACCTTATTATAATAACAATGCTGATGGCGATATAATTACAAAATTTAGAGGAAAATCTGGTTATGGATTTACTGGAAGTCTTGATAGTGCATTTTATGGATGTGGTAATTTAGATGAAATTGCAGCGAACTTTAGTGAAGTTACGAGTATCACCAATGCATTTAGAGATACTCCTCTTGTAGATTTTCAGAACACTGGTGTTGGGGTAACAGTATTGAATCAAAATCTTTTTAATTTTAACGATCTAACTGGAATCACTGGATTTAGTAATAGTTTTTATAATTGTCCCTCATTGAAAACTTTTGCTGGACTTGATTTTTCAAGCACTACTAGTTTTAGTAGTATATTTGGTGGAACAACAAACCTTGTTAAATTTGGAACTGAGGATCTACCAATCATACTTGGCACTACTGCAGGAGATCTTAGTCTTCTTAGTTTATTTTATCAGAACTCTGCTTTGACGGATTTTCATGTTGATACTGCTCAAAGAGTTACCAGTTTTTCACAAACATTTTATGGAAGTAATAGTGCATTAGTAAACTTTGGATCCGAAACAACTCCAATTGGTATTGGTAGTACGGCAGATAATTCTACTTTAGTTACTTTTAGTCAAGCATTCTATCAAAATAGTTCTCTTAGAGAATTTCATGTAGATTATGGAGATAGAATTAGTAGTCTTAATTCAGCGTTCTATGCTTCTGGTATTACAACTTTTAGAATCGGTGATAATAAGTTGACTAATGTCACTAATATGGCTGTTCCATTTTACAATTCTGGTCTACTTTCTTTTGGTACAGAAGCAAATCCAATTACATTTGGTAGTACTGGAACAGACTTAAGTCTTAGTCAAACATTTCAGAATACATCTTCATTTACTGATTTCTTCATTACCGATAGTAATAGAATTACTAATTTTAATAGTACGTTTTATGGCAGTGGAATAGTAAACTTTGGATCTTCAACCACTCCAATTGGTATTGGTAGTACGGCAGATAATTCTACTTTAGTTCCTTTTAGTCAAACATTCTATCAAGATAGTTCTTTTAAAGAATTTCATTTAGATTATGGAGATAGAATTAGTAGTCTTAATTCAACGTTCTATAGTGCTGGTATTACAACCTTTAGGATTGGTGATAATGATTTAAGTAATTGTACTAATATGGCTTCTGCGTTTTATAATTCATCTATTCAGGAATTTGGTACAGAAGCAAATCCAATTACATTTGGTAGTACTGGAACAGACTTAAGTCTTAGTGAAACATTTCGGAATACATCTTCACTAACTGATTTCTTTGTTACCGATAGTAATAGAATTACTAATTTTAATAGTACGTTTTATAGCAGTGGAATAGTAAACTTTGGAACAGAAACAACTCCAATTGGTATTGGTAGTACGGCAGATAATTCTACTTTAGTTACTTTTAGTCAAACATTCTATCAAAATAGTTCTTTTAAAGAATTTCATTTAGATTATGGAGAGAGAATTAGTAGTCTCAGTCAAACGTTCTATAATTCTGGTATTACAACCTTTAGGATTGGTGATAATGATTTAAGTAATTGTACTAGTATGGGGAATGCGTTTTACAATTGTTCTTCTATTAGTGAATTTGGTACAGAAGCAAATCCAATTACATTTGGTAGTACTGGAACAGATTTAAGTCTTGCTGATTCATTTCGGAATACATCTTCATTTACTGATTTCTTTGTTACCGATAGTAATAGAATCAGCAGTTTTTCACAAACATTTAATGGCGGTGGAATAGTAAACTTTGGATCCGAAACAACTCCAGTTGGTATTGGTAGTACGGCAGATAATTCTACTTTAGTTACTTTTAGTCAAACATTCCAAAGTGGAAGTGCTCTTAAAGAATTTCATTTAGATTATGGAGAGAGAATTAGTAGTCTTTATAATGCGTTCTATAATTCTGGTATTACAACTTTTAGAATCGGTGATAATGATTTGACTAATGTCACTAGTATGAGCAATGCATTCCGTGGTACTGGTCTACTTTCTTTTGGTACAGAAGCAAATCCAATTACATTTGGTAGTAGTGGAGCAAATTTAAGTTTTGCTAATTCATTTCGGTCTACATCTTCACTAACTGATTTCTTTATTACCGATAGTGCAAGACTCACTAGTTTCCAGGATACATTTCAAAGTAGTGGAATTGTAAACTTTGGAACAGAAACAACTCCAATTGGTATTGGTAGTACGGCAGATAATTCTACTTTATGTACGTTTTATCAATCATTCCAAAGTGTAAGTGCTCTTAGAGAAGTTCATTTAGCTTCTGGAGATAGAATTAGTAGTCTTCAGAATGCGTTCTATAATTCTGGTATTACAACTTTTAGAATTGCTGATAATAAGTTGACTAATGTTACTAATATGACCAATGCATTCCGTAATTCTGGTCTACTTTCTTTTGGCACAGAAGCAAATCCAATTGGTATTGGTAGTACTGCGGACAATGCTACTACTTTTAGTATGTACCAGGCATTTTATCAAAGTAATAGTCTCAAAGAAGTTCATTTAGCTTCTGGAGATAGAATTAGTAGTCTTCAGAATGCGTTTTATCAAAATTCTGGTATTACAACTTTTAGAATTGCTGACAATAAGTTGACTAATGTTACTAATATGACCAATGCATTCCGTCAATGTGGTCTACTTTCTTTTGGCACAGAAGCAAATCCAATTTCATTTGGTAGTACTGGAACAGATGTAAGTCTTGCTAATTCATTCCAAGATTCATCTTCATTAACTGATTTCTTCATTACCGATAGTGCAAGAATTACTAGTCTTAGTCAGGCAATCAGGGGTTCTGGAGTAGTAAACTTTGGAACAGAAACAACTCCAATTGGTATTGGTAGTACTGCAGATAATTCTACTTTATGTACTTTTCAAAACATTTCTTACCAGAGCAGTGCTCTTAGAGAAGTTCATTTAGCTTCTGGAGAGAGAATTAGTAGTCTTAATGGTGCGTACCAACAAAATGCTGGTATTACAACTTTTAGAATTGCTGATAATAAGTTGACTAATGTTACTGATATGACCAATGCATTCAATCAATGTACTACCATTAAGAACTTTGGTACAGAAGCAAATCCAATTGAATTTCGTACTAGTGGATCAACCTTTTCTCTTTCAGGTGCATTCGGTCAAGCATATTCTCTCAAAGAGTTTCATATTACATCGGGAGCTATGATTAATAGTCTTTCTAGTACGTTTAATGAAGCTACTGGTATTACAACTTTTAAAATTGGCGATGGTAAGTTGACTAATGTCACTAATATGAGTGGTGCATTCCGTCGATGTTACGCTCTACTTTCTTTTGGTACAGAAGCAAATCCAATTTCATTTGGTAGTACTGGAACAAACGTAAGTCTTTACGAATCATTCTATGAGGCAACTGCATTAACTGATTTCTTCGTTGTCGATAGTGCAAGAATTAGTAGTCTTAGATGGTCAATTAGGAATACTAGAGTAGTAAACTTTGGATCTGAAACAACTCCAGTTGGTATTGGTAGTATCGCAGATAATTCTACTCTTGTTGATTGTGAAAATATGTGTAACCAATCGAGTTATATCAGAGAATTCCATATGGATTATGGAGAAAGAATTAGTAGTCTTAGTGGTACGTTCAACAGTTCTGGTATTACAACCTTTAGGATCGGTGATAATAAGTTGACCAATTGTACTAATATGTCTGGTGCGTTTCGTTCAAGTAATATAAGTTCTTTCGGTTCAGAAGCAAATCCAATTACATTTGGTAATACTGGAACAAACGTAAGTCTTACCGAATCATTCAGAGATAATAGTTCATTAACTGATTTCTTCATTACTGATAGTGCAAGAATTACTAGTTTTGATAGAACATTTCAAGTCACTGGATTAGTAAACTTTGGATCTTCAACCACTCCAGTTGGTATTGGTAGTATTGCAGATAATTCTACCTTATGTGATTTTTCTTCAGCATGTAGTGGAGTAAGTGCTCT
>Ga0181575_10003213_pt1 | contig 11549 bp, 11 predicted proteins | sample 101ome_23_FD_145599 | JGI IMG/M metagenome (GOLD analysis project Ga0181575, IMG submission 145599) | Coastal salt marsh microbial communities from the Groves Creek Marsh, Skidaway Island, Georgia - 101411CT metaG (spades assembly) | ecosystem: Environmental > Aquatic > Marine > Intertidal zone... | reverse complement strand
ACAGCTCTTTAATTGAGAGCATGATAATTTATTCACTGTTTTTGCATTAATTTTATTTTTACATTTTTTTTTAAACTTTAGAAAAACTGAGTTAGCGGCAGCTACGCTAATTTGTTGACCAATTATACTTTTACAAAGAGAGAAAAAAACATCACGCCTTGACGTAAGAACAGTTTCTGATGGTGACTTGTACTTTTTAATTAAAGAAGACATAGTTTTATCTTTTTTTGATAAATACTTTTTTGCCTTATTCCAATATAATGGTGTTTTACTCATGCCGTGAGACAGATAATTTTTTTTTTAAATACATTTCTCTTCTAAATATTATAATTGAGGAGATAATTACTAATAAAGCTCCTAATAGAGTTTTAACTGATGGTATTTCGTTCCAAATAAAATACCCAAAAATAATAGCAAAGACTAAAGCTAGATATTTTAATGGAGAAACTAAACTTACCTCTGAATATTTATAAGATTGTGATAACCATAAATTAGCAAGGCCTCCAAGAATTCCAATCATAGACAATAAAAAAAGGTCGATTAAGCTAGGTAGTATCCAGCCCTGATAAAACGACAAAAAACTTAAAAGCATAATTGAAAATGAAAAGAAAAAACTTATTAACCATGGTGGTTCAGTTGTAGATAATTTTCTAATAGCAATTGCTACATAGGAAAGACCTAAACAAAAAATAATTGGGTAAATATAATACAAATTTAAAGCACTAAATCCTGGCTCTGTAATAAATATTATTCCTAAAAATCCAACTAACACTGCCATCCATCTATATAAACCAACTTTTTCATCTAATAAAAAAATTGAAAAAATTGTAATAAAAATTGGTGCAGCAAATGAAATACTTACAACAGTTGCCAAAGGTAAATTTCTAAGTGCAACAAATATAGAAACTAAAGCTATAAGTCCCGCTAAGCATCTTTTAAAATGAAGCACAGGTCGCGTTGTTTTATAGAAATCAAAATACCGATCTTTAGGGATAAGAAATAAAATTGGGATTATTCCACAAAAGCCTCTAAAAAACAAAACTTGCCCAACTGGATAATCATCAGACCATTTAACAATTAAATCCATTAGCGAGAAAGCGCATACAGATATAAACATATAAAAAAAGCCCAATTGATTTTTTGACAACATATGATTAACTTAGATTAATTAAGGTATTTATCAATGGAAATAGCAATTTTAGGTTTAGGATGTTTTTGGGGACCGGAAATAAAGTTTAGCAAACTTGATGGTATTATAAAAACAGAAGTTGGATATTGTGGAGGTAACTCTGACAAAACAAATTATAAAGAAGTATGCTCTGGTACAACCAATCACGCTGAAGTAGTTAAGTTAGAATTTGATCCAAATAAAATTTCTTACGAAAATATTCTTGAATATTTTTTTAAATTTCATGACCCGACTACATTAAATTCTCAAGGACCTGACTTTGGTACTCAGTATAGAAGTGAAATTTTTTATACAAACGATGATCAAAAAACTATTGCGGAAAAGATGGTAGAAAAAGAAAATATTAAACTATCTGGCAAAGTAGTAACAAAAATTTCATCAACTAAAAACTATTGTGCAGCAGAAGAGTATCACCAAAAGTATCTAGAAAAAAGATAGTATGTCATTGGTTGATACAGATTGGCTAGAGAAAAATCTCGACAAAGTGAAGATAATTGATTGTTCTTGGCATATGCCTGCGGAAAATAGAAATGCTCAAGATGAATTTGATAAAGAGCATATCCCAAATGCTATTTTTTTTGATTTAGACAAAAATTCAAAACAAGACACGGACCTTCCTCATATGCTTCCAAGCTTAGTGGCTTGGAATGAAATAATTTCAGACTTAGGAATTTCAAATGATGATCAAATTGTAATTTATGATAATTCAAATGTCATAAGTTCATGCAGAGGTTGGTATAATTTCATTTATTTTGGTCATGATCCAAAATTGGTTAATGTTCTTGATGGTGGTTTTAAAAAATGGAAAAGTGAAAATAAAAAGACCTCAAATATTTCGGCTAATTTAAATAAATCTAATTATGAGGGTAATGAATTATCTAAACTTGTAAAAAATAAAGTCTTAATTGATCAAAATATTTCTAAAAAAGAATTCAAAGTAGTAGATGCGCGAAGCAGAGAAAGATTTGAAGGTAAAGCCCCAGATCCAAGAAAAAATGTAAAAAGTGGTTCTATTCCAAATTCGGTATGTTTACCTTTTGTAGAGGTAATAAATGAAAATAAGACTTTTAAAAATAAAGAGGATTTAAATAAATTATTTCAAGAAATATCAAAAAATTTTGAGGAAAATTTAGTTTTTTCTTGTGGATCTGGTGTTACTGCTTGTGTTTTAGCGCTTGCATATTCTTTAGTTAATACTAAATATCTCCCAACCATTTATGACGGATCTTGGTCAGAATATGGAAAAATTTAAATTATGAAAACATCAACTAAAATCACGAGTATAATCGTCATCTTCTTTTTAATTATTGCCATAGTGATTATTGGCAGAACAATGATTGGAAATCATTTTAAGAAAAAATTTAGTAAAAGACCTCCTCCTGGAATAATAGTAACCACAACACAAGAGAGAACTTTTGAAAATGTTATAAGTACATACGGAACAGCAGCACCAGTTAAAACTCAGTCATTTAAAGTTGAAAAATATGAGATATTAAAGCCGATAGATTTTAATAAAAAAGTTAAAAAAGGCGATATTGTTGCTAATCTTAAGAATAGAAAAATTATTGCTCAGTTTGATGGAGTTATTGGAAAAAGAGAATTTTCTGAAGATTTAGAAGTATCAAAATCTTCTTTATTAATTAATTTAGAAGATACTAGCTCACTATATTGTGATGTAGATATACCAGAAATTTTTGTACCATTTATAAAAGTTGGTTTACCAGTTGATATAAAATTTTCTGGATACAAAAATAAAATTTACAAAGGTAAAGTTGATTCTTTTGCAAGCAGAATAAGTGAAGACACAAGATCATTAGCTACAAGAATAAAGATGGATAATAAATCTGGAGAAATATTACCAGGTTCATTTTTGGAAATTTCAATTAAATACAATGTTAGAGATGGTTTAAGTGCACCTGATACAAGCACAATAGTCGAGGGTGAGAATATTTTTATATATAAAGTAGACGAAAAAAACAAAGTAATGAAAACAAATGTGACTATTGGTGATAGATATTTAGGATTTGTAGAAATTTTAGATGGATTAAATAAAGGAGATAAAATTGTTGCTGAGGGCACAAAAAAAGTAAGGCCAAATTTAACCATCAGACCTATAGAAAAAGGTGCAAAGAAAAAACAAGGAAATTCTGGTTGGGGCAAAAAAAAGGAATCTAAAAAAGCTGAAGAAAAAAAAGGTAAATTTGATTGGTTAAAAAATATTTTTAAAAAATCTGAAAAAGAAAAAAAATAATTAAATGTATATAACCGAAGTTAGTATTAAACGACCTGTTGTTGCTTGGGTAATGTCATTAATTCTAATTATTTTTGGAATATTTGTTTTTGCAGAGCTACCTGTTCGAGAACTTCCAGATGGAATACAGCCTCCAGTAGTTCAAGTTCAAACTGATTATAAATCAGCATCAGCAGAAATTGTTGATGAAGAAATAACTCAAAAGCTTGAAGATGTTATAGGTGGTGCAGAAGGTATCAAAAACATAGACTCTAGTTCTTTAAATGGAAGAAGTAGAATTAACATACAATTTAATACAGATATTGATTTAGACGATGCAGCGAATGATATTAGAGAAAGAGTTGCTCGTGTTGTTGATAATTTACCTAGCGAGTCTAATCCACCCCAAATTCTAAAACAAGCAGCAGGTTTCACAACTACTATGTGGGTAGCTCTCACATCACCTACATGGGATGATCTTGATCTTGGAGATTATGCTGAAAGGTATCTAATAGATGCTTTTTCAAGTGTTCCAAATGTTGGAAGGATCTTAGTTGGTGGACTAAGAGAGCTTAGTGTTAGAGTTTGGATAGACCCTATTAAATTAGCAGCCAATAACCTTACAATTCAAGAGGTTGAGAGAGCTTTAAGAAATGAAAATCTTAATATTCCTGCTGGTACATTAGAAGCAAATAATAAAGATTTAACTTTAAATATAGATAAGTCTTATTCAAATATAGATACCATAAAACAACTTCCTCTTAGAAAAAATAAAGACAAAGTAGTCATACTTTCTGATGTTGCAAATATAGAATTTGGACCTGTTTCAGAGAAAACTTTATTCAAAGCACAAAGTAAAAATGCACTTAACTTAAAAACTGTAGGTATTGGTATATATGCTAAAAGCGGTGCTTCAACAGTAGAGTTATCAAATCAAATTAAAGCTAAAATAAAAGAATTAAATAAATCGCTCCCAGATGGACTAAATTTAGAAATAGCATTTAATAGAGCAACATACATTGGTGCTGCAATCGAAGAAGTTTACAAAAGTTTAATTATTGCTTTTGTCTTAGTAGTTTTAATCATTTATCTTTTTCTTGGTAATCTTAAAGCGGTCATTGTACCTGCTGTAGCTTTGCCTGTAAGTTTAATTGGTTCATTTCTTGGATTATATATTTTTGATCTATCTATAAATATTTTTGTATTATTAAGTTTTATTCTAGCAATAGGAATAATTACTGATGACTCTGTTATAATGACTGATGCTATTTATACAAGAATAGAAAATGGTGAAACACCATTAGTTGCTGCCTATAAAGGTTCAAAACAAATTACCTTTGCTATCATTGCAACTACTTTAATTTTAGTTGCAGTATTCTTGCCGCTGATTTTCATAAAAGGAATATCTGGGACATTATTTAAAGAGACCGCAATTGCATTATCATTTTCAATTGTTGTATCATCATTTGTTGCACTAACTCTTTCACCTATGCTGGGAAGTAAATTTTTAAATAAAAAAGAAAAAATTAATTTCTTAGTTAAAAAATTTAATAATTCATTTAAATCTTTTACTGGGTTTTATATTGATTCACTTAAGTATTGGATAAATAAGCAGAAAACAATTTCAATATTTATTATTTTTATTATTTTAGCATCTGCATATCTATTTAATTTTTCAAAAAAAGAGTTACTACCTATAGAAGATAGAGGGTCTTATTTAATTATAGGATCAACAGATGAGGGTAGTTCATTTGAGTACACTCAAGAAAAAGCTCAAATAATAGAAGGTAGAATACTAAAACTGTTACAAGCAGAAGATAGCCCATATCAAAGACTAATCATGAGAGTTCCTGGCTTTGGAAGATCCGCAACATCTTATAACTCGTTCATTATTATTGCTTTGCTTGATGAATGGAAAAATAGAGAAAAAAATAGTCAAACTGTATTAAGAGAGGCTATTGGACAAGTGGTTTCTGTTCCAGAAACTTTTGCATTTCCAATATCTCCACAAGGAATAAGAGTTTCGAGTTACAATAAACCAGTTCAAATGGTTATTTATGGTTCAAGTTATGAGGAGTTAGAGGAAATACAAAATAATGTTCTTAGAGAATTAAGAAAAAATAGAAACATGTCTAGAATTGAGAGTGATTACACGAAAAACAAACCTGAAGTAAAATTAATTACTAACAAAAATAGAGCTAAAGACTTAGGAGTATCTACTGAGAATATTGGAAGAACTCTTGAAACACTATATGGTGGAAAAAGAGTTACTTCATTTAGTAAGGAAGGTAGAGAATATCCAATTATTTTACAGCAATACTTGGCTGATAGACGTGATCAAGATGGTCTATCAAAAATATTTGTAAGATCAGAAACTACAGGAAAATTGGTTTCTGTCGCAAGTCTTGTAGAATTTGAGGAAAAAGGAACTGCTGAAGTATTACCAAGATATAATCGACAAAGAGCAGTTACAATTTCAGCTGCACTATCAGAAAATTACACTCTAACTGAAGCTGTTAAATATTTAGAAGATGTAATGTTAAAAGTTGCACCTCAGAACCAAATTACTTGGAAAGGAAAATCAGAAGAACTAAAAGAAACTACAAATGAAATATATTTAATTTTTGCTTTAGCTTTATTGACTGCTTATCTGGTAATGGCAGCAACATTCAATTCTTTTATACACCCTTTCATAATTATTTTGACAGTTCCTTTAGCCGTATTTGGTGGTCTAGTATTTATTTTATTCTTAAATAGTTCGGTAAATATATTTTCACAAATTGCCTTAATCATTCTTATTGGTATTTCTACTAAGAATAGTATTTTAATAGTCGATTATGCTAATCAAATAAGAACAGAAGGTGTTAAAATTCAAGAAGCAGTATTGAGAGCTTGTAAACTAAGAATTAGACCTATCATAATGACATCATTAAGTACCATGATTGCAATGATACCTTTGGTTGTTGGAAATATAGGTCCTGGTGCTGGAGAGGGATCAAGATTAGCAGTTGGCGCAACCATTTTAGGTGGAATGATTATTTCAACATTCTTCACTCTATATGTAACCCCTACAATGTATTTAGCATTAGCAAAAAATACTAAGCGGATTGATGCCGTAGATATAGAGCTAAAAAAACAATTAAATTAAAAAACAATATACTTACTTGTAGTTAATTTATTTTTACAATCTGATAATTGTTTTTTATAAATATTAGACTGTTTTTCTACTCTTTTGGCTAACTTAATAACCTTGTTATTTTTTTTATAATTTTTGTAATTCCCCCACCCCTCATGGTATGCAACATATTGTCTAAACGCATCTTTCTTTGAAACTTTTAAAATTTTCTCAGTTTTGTTTGTATACCAGCCAATAAAATCAACGCTGTCTTTAAATCTTGTTCTTGTTGCAAATTTATTTCCTGTTTCTTCTTTATATTGTTTCCAAGTACCTTTGACTGCTTGCGAGTATCCAAAAGAACTAGAAGGTCTTTTGTAAGGGATAACTTTAAATATTTTTTGTCTTGGAGGTTTTGCCAACCTATCAAAGCTAGATTCCATCTTTATTATAGCTAATTGTAAGTAAACAGGTGTGCCCCACTTTGCTTCTGTTTTTTTAGCATGCTTATACCAAAGATATCTTTCATTAAATATTGAGCAACCATCTGCAGTATTAGATGGAATTGATGAGCAAGCAGAAAGTAAAATAAAATTAAATAATAAAAAAAAATATTTAAATTTTTTAAAAAAATATTTCATTAATCTAGTAGTTTTATTTATCAAATTAATTTAAAAGATTAAACATGAGTTATTTAGTTTTAGTTAGACACGGTCAAAGTGTTTGGAATTTAGAAAAAAAATTCACAGGGTGGGTAGATGTTGATTTGACGGAAAATGGCAAATCTGAAGCAAAAAAAGCAGGTGAATTAATTAATGAAAACAACCTAACTATAGATCTTTATTTCTCATCTGTTCAATTAAGAGCTAAAAATACATTAAAAATAATTCAAGGAGAATTAAAGGACAATAAAGTTCCTAGTGAGGCATGGGAATTAAACGAAAGACATTATGGTGCACTTACCGGTCTTAACAAAGACGAAATGAAGGTAAAATTGGGGGAAGATAAGGTACATCAGTTTAGAAGGTCTTGGGATTTAAGACCTGATCCTCTAGATAAACAAAATCCATATCATCCATGTAATATAGAAATTTATAAAAATATTCCTGAAGATAAAATACCTAGTACAGAGTCTCTAAAAGACACTTATGAAAGAGTAATAGATTTTTACAAAAAGAAAATTGAAATCATAAATGATAAAAATATTTTAATATCTGCACATGGAAATTCAATTAGAGCTCTTTGTAAGTACTTATTTAATTTGGATAATGATGTAATTTCAAAATTAGAAATACCAACAGGCAATCCTTTACTCATTGAAGTAAATGGAGATAAAAAAGTTTTAACTGCTAAATATTTAGACTCTAATAGAGCTAAAGATCTTTTAGTTTTTTGAAGATTTCCAAATTAGTTAAATGATAAAAATTTTGTTTGCTTTCATATCCATGTAAATCTTTGGTATCAATCAATTTGTTCCAAATTTTAGAAATTGAAAACTTTTCATTAGTTTCATTTTTAAACAATTTTTTACTTAATATCTGACAGCCGATGTAGATATAATTTTTATCTAATTCCTTAGTAATAAGATTATTTTCTAAATTGAAATCACCCTTTAAATTTTTATCAAAACTTAAATTTTTGTTTACTAATAAAAGAATATTTTTTAGTTTTTCACTAAAATAGAACTCTTCCATTTTATTAATTTCATCAAAATATTCTTTTGTCCAAACAGTATCAGGATTAAAAACTATAAAATCATCTTCATTAGAATGCTTAATCAAATTTAAAATACCACCCCCAGTATCTAGAATTTCATTTCCATCCTCTATAATTTCAATATCAATATCAAAATTGTTATCTTTAAAAAATTTTAGAAAATGATCTTTTAAATAAAATGAATTTATTAAAATTTTTTTAATTCCCAAACTTTTAATCAATTGGATGCATTTTTCTAACATTGTTACATTATTTAACTCTAATAATGGTTTGGGTGTATCTAGTGTTATTGGGTTTAATCTTTTTCCATATCCTGCACATAATATTAACGCTGTATTTATTTTCATAATTTAATTAATAAATTCTGGAAAATTATTTTTTAATAATAGTTTTAAATCCTTAAAAATCTTATTCTGTTTTAATCTGTAATCTATCATTTCCCATGCATAAGGGATTAATTGAATATATTTTTTTTTATTATCTCTATAAGCGAGCCTTGTGAAAATTCCAATGATTTTTAAATTTCTTAGAACTGATAGTATTTCAAAGTCTTGTTTAAATTTTATTAAATTAATTTTTTTATTAGTTTTTATGTAATAATCAAAAATCTTTTTTTTTAATTTGTTATTATTTTTTAATCTAACATCATCTATCAATGATGCTAAATCATAAGCTTTATTTCCAATAAGAGCGTCTTGATTGTCAATTAAGCCAATTTGATTTTTAAAATACATTAAATTTGAAACATGAAAATCCCTATGAACAAAAGTAACGTTTTTATTATTAAGTTTAGATAATAATTTATTTATCTCGTTTTTAAATTTTTTTTTGAATAAAGATTTATTTTTATTTAATTTTTTTTCAACATACCAGTCGATAAAAAGTTTTGCTTCATAATATAAAATTTTATTTTTATATAATTCAAGTTTGTAATTTTGATTTAAAAAATTTTTTACCTTTTTAGTTTTTATACTTTGTAATTTATTCAGTATGTGAATAATATTTTTAAAAAATAAATACTTATTTTTTTTTTTATTTTTTAAAATTTTAAATAACGAGACATTTCCAAAATCCTGAATTTCAATGAAGTTTTTTTTATAATCATGGCTAATCAGATTTGGTGCAGAAATTCTATTTTTTATTAAAATTTTGTTGACCGCATCATAAATTAATAAATTTTTCTTTTTTTCTTTTTTTGCATAAACAAATATAGAGTTATTTTTTTTACTTCTATAAAAAGTTCTAAATGATGCATCTCCTTTAATTTTTTGCAAATCTTTTGAATTTTTCATTCTATTATATTCTTAATCGATGCCTGTGATTTCAACACTTCTATTATTTAGCTCATTTTCATAGTTAAATCTTAATACAATAACTTTTTGCTGATTATCTTTAACTAACTCTGGCCACTCAACAAAAGTAATTAAATTGCTATCTTTTTCAAATATGTTTAGATCATTAGTATCTCTTTTATTTTTAATCCTAAATAAATCGTAATGTTTTATCCTCTTGGAACCTACTTGATATTCATTTAATAAATTAAATGTTGGACTTGAAACTTCTGTAATTGGAAAATCTGAACTTTTTTGAAATTCATTAATCAAATATTTTATAAATGTAGTTTTGCCTACACCCATTTCACCGTATAAAAATATAATTTCTCCACCTTGCAAAAAATTTTTAAAACTTTCTGCTAAAACTTTTGTTGTTTCTTCTGAACTTATATCGATCTTGCTATTTTTAATAGCGATAGGCATCTGGTTTGAATGGGCCTTCTGTTCCAACACTTATGTAATCAGCTTGTTCTTTTGATAATTTTGTTAATTTAGCCCCAACTTTTTTTAAATGTAATGTGGCTACTTTTTCATCCAAATGTTTTGGTAAAACATAAACTTTGTTTTCATAATTTTTATGATTATGCCAAAGTTCTATTTGAGCAATTACCTGGTTGGTAAAAGATGCACTCATTACAAAACTTGGGTGTCCAGTTGCACATCCTAGATTAACTAATCTTCCCTCAGCCAAAAGGATAATTCTTTTTCCACTTGGCAATTCAATTTCATGTACTTGGGGCTTAACTTCTGTCCATTTATAATTTTTTAATGCCTCAACTTGAATTTCATTGTCGAAATGTCCAATATTGCATAAGATTGCTCTATCTTTCATGTCTCTCATATGATCAGCTGTAACTATATCTTTATTTCCAGTTGCTGTAACAACTATGTCTGCTCTACTAATAGCTTCTTCCATTAAAACTACTTCATAACCTTCCATTGCTGCCTGAAGTGCGCAAATAGGATCTGCTTCGGTAACAAGAACTCTAGCACCACTTTGTCTTAAAGATGCGGCACTTCCTTTTCCAACGTCACCAAAACCAGCAACTATTGCAATTTTACCCGACATCATAACATCAGTAGCTCTTCTGATACCGTCAACTAAACTTTCTCTGCATCCATATAAGTTATCAAATTTAGATTTTGTTACAGAGTCATTAACGTTTATTGCAGGAACTAATAGTGAATTGTCTTTCTCCATTTTATTCAATGCTTTAATTCCAGTTGTAGTCTCCTCAGAAACACCCTTTATATCTTTCATTAAATCTTTGTATTCATTGTGCATAATGGCAGTTAAATCTCCACCATCATCTAATAACATGTTAGGTTTCCAATCAGGTTTTCCAACTATTGTTTGTTTAATACACCATAAGTACTCTTCTTCTGTCTCACCTTTCCATGCATAAACAGGAATTCCAGCTTTTGCTATTGCTGCTGCCGCATGGTCTTGTGTAGAAAATATATTGCAAGATGACCATCTTACTTCTGCTCCAAGATCTACTAGTGTTTCAATTAAGACTGCTGTTTGGATAGTCATATGAAGACATCCAATAATTTTAGCACCTTTTAACGGTTTTTCTTTTGAATACTCTTCCCTTAATGCCATTAAACCTGGCATTTCACTTTCTGCGATAGAAATTTCTTTTCTTCCAAATTCAGCTTGAGAAATATCTTTTACTTTAAAATCATCCATTGCGAGCTTTATACAGTTAAGTTCTATTTTATCAACAAAAGATTATAAACTAGGAAATTGTATTTCTATCAATGCTCCTTGCTTATCTAGCCTATTGGATGCTTCAATTTTTCCATCATGAAGATCAACTAGATTTTTTACAATATTCAAACCTAATCCTGAATGCTCACCAAAATTTTCTGGTCTATTACTGTAAAAACGGTTAAAAATTTTTGAAGTATCTTTCTCTTTAAATCCTTGTCCTTCATCTAAAATTTTAACTATAACTTTTT
>Ga0181575_10003211_pt1 | contig 11552 bp, 16 predicted proteins | sample 101ome_23_FD_145599 | JGI IMG/M metagenome (GOLD analysis project Ga0181575, IMG submission 145599) | Coastal salt marsh microbial communities from the Groves Creek Marsh, Skidaway Island, Georgia - 101411CT metaG (spades assembly) | ecosystem: Environmental > Aquatic > Marine > Intertidal zone... | reverse complement strand
AATTTAATAATTCATATTATTTGTTTTTCCTATGTTTTAGCCAACCGCCAATCCATATGTATAATGGAATAAGGAATAAAACCATTGCAATTGCCATTATGACGTTAAACGGGATAGATGTTAATTCAACAATTTTATCTGAAGCTGCTGTAAGTAAAATTCCAAGTGAAGTAAAAGCCAATGGAAGGTCTTGTGATTGTAACTTTTTCATAATAATCAATTTATGGTTTCTAAAAAGATACTAATTGCCCCAAATACATCGGTTAATCTTGACAATATCTATCCCCAATTGAATATTGATTGTAAACATCTTGACTCACAATTGTAGTTGGATAACTTCTGATTAAATTGCCTTGACTATCATTAACACGTCTTCCTTCTAATTCAAAGAAATATTGCCCATTACCAGTGTATTTATCATGTATATTCAAGCAATCAGCTTTTCCACAATTAAACAGCTAAAGGCAACCTAATAAGTAGAAAAATGGTTTCATTAGTTTATGGCTCAAAATAGCACACCCTCCTTGTAGAGTACAGATAAAGCGCCAACTAATAGACCGATGAAAATTGCAATTCCAACAACTATATTAGATTTCTTTTTATCAGAATATAATTTTACAGCAATCTTATTTAAAAAATCGAGCTGTTTTGGATACACAGATTTGTCCTCCAAAGAACGAAATATTTTAAGTGCTTTTCCAACTACAATTAAGCCCATAACTTCTAATAAGACGACTCCAACAAGCAGAAAAATTTCAAATTCCGTGTTTTCTTCAGTAAAATATAGGAGAAGGATACCAGAAAATATTAGTGCATAAGAGAGGCCCACTAACCTCCAAAAATCTTTTTTTGTTTTCATAAGAATCAATTTATGGTTTCATTAAAGTTACTAATTTCCCCAATTCTTTTCCATAACTAATACTACCCTTGAACAAGAACAGTACAACCCAGATACCTTTGGGTTTTTTAAGCGTTAGTTTAAAATTCTGTCCATTTGAACGCGTATATCGTCTTTAAAATCAGCACATATTTCTGATTCAGTTCCTAATTTTCTTACTACACACCAATTATATCCATCAAGTACAGAATTAAAATCATCGGAATAACTGATAACGGTATAATGATAATTATATCCCATTTCTGCTATTTCCCCATTGTATTCATAAATTCCAGAATCTTTCCTTTCAAATTCATCATACAATAAATAAACCCTATCATTTTTATTAGTTTTTATTTTTCCAAAACTATATGAATTTTTGTCTCTAGAAATATCTTTCCAATTCAACTTATCCCACGAAACTTTCATAATTATTGAATCATTTTTTTTCGCATAAAAGTCCCAATCCCAAGTTCCATCTTCATAAAATTCGATGAAATCACTTTCTTCGATTCCATCTTCAACAAAGGTGGTGTATTGCCATTTTCCAATAATAGGATTCTTTGGTTCAGAACAAGAAAATACAAGAAATAAAGAAGTTATAAATAGAATGTGTTTCATACTACAATATATAATAATTCATCTTATTTGCCCCAATTCTTTTCCATGACTAATACTATTTGTGGGTGTGTGAGACGAGGGTACACCCCCTATGATTAACATAGAATAACATTGATTTGGTTCACCTATGGTTCATATTAGAAATAATTAAAGGATATAAAAAAAGACAATCCTTTTGGAAGTCCCATTATTACTGAGTGGGTGTTAACGGATTCGAACCGCTGACTTCTACCCTGTCAAGGTAGCGCTCTAAACCAACTGAGCTAAACACCCGTAAGTACTTTTGTAACTGGACAAAAAAATTGTCTTTTAGGGTGGGTCAAATATAGATAAATCGGCTTAATATAACAATCTTCCTTCCTATATTTACATCCTCTTTTGAAGGAAACTATAGCCCCTAAATGCTATGTTTTTTCATAAGTTATTAAGCTAACTTTCTGTAAATGAATTTTTTTCATTATTTTGAAACAAAATAAATAACAACGTTACGCGATGCAACCCACATTGGATCATCCTTATGAGTACTATTATCACGTCAAGTTCATCAACACTTTGTTGGATTCGACCAAGGTGCTCAGTGATCAAGATTTGGAGCATTTAATCAATAGCAGTCAACACAAATTGATACGCGAGGCCGCAGAAAAGATCCTAGTCGAACGCTTTTTTAAAAACAAATAAGCATAGAATTTTTCAATCCTCTTTTTTCATTTTAATTTTGAAATAAAAAAGAAAAACACCATGCAACACCCCGCTTTTGGACTACTAATCGTACTCAGCCTTAGTCTTTCGACCTTAATGGGACAAGAGGTCGTTGATGTCAATAACCTACCGGAGCCCAACCAAAAGGCCCTCAATGTTTTAACACAAAAGGCACAAAGTGCCCGTGTGGTGGAAAAGGGCTATCAAAACCTCAACGAACACGGCATTAACATCTTTGCCCCCTCTTTGGTCGAAGCCATTCGCTTTCATCTAAAAGGAGCCGGTGCGCGTATACAAGGTGACCGCGTTATTTTACGACAAACCATGTCGATACAGTATATGCGGGAGCGGCCGTTATGGGTTTTAGACGGCCTGATTTATGACAACGAACCCTATGTCAACTTTAATACCATACGCAAGGTACGCGTATTGCGATCTGCCGCCGAAACCAACCGCTACGGCAGTCAAGGAAACGCAGGGGTCATAGAAATCATCACCGATTAAGGCGATGAATCTCGGTAAACTTTTTATTGGTTTAGGTCTATTACTTTTGGTGTTAGGTGCCGCCTATCTCGTGTTTGAAAAGCTCGGATGGGCCTACCGAAATCCCTTGGACTTGGCCTATAAAAAAGGAAATATTCAGTTTTATTTTCCTTTGGGCACCTCCTTGTTGGTCAGTGTTCTACTCACTTTATTATTTTATCTATTAAAAAAATGATTTCCTTCCGATTTTCTGATAAAAGCACTTTTTTCATTCCCCTATGGTTGGTAGTATCCCTCTTGGGCTGCCAAAAGGATGAAGAGTGCATCACCATCAACCAAAAGAAAATCCTCAACGACCGTTATTACTTTTTGTTTGACAACCAAAACAACCCCATCAACAATAGTGGGCCAAACGACAACTACTATTTACCAGATACACAAGCCTCGGGTGAAGTATCCTTCGAAGTTTTTAACGCCCACCGGGTGGGAGACCGCTATTGTTTTTAGCAAAACCCCAAAGGATTACAAGACAATTTGTACCTTATTGACTAAATTAAACTATATACCCACCGATGAAAAAACGATTATCCCTGTTGCGTTACCTTCTTGTTCTTTTGCCCCTGGGGCTTTTTATTCGTTTTGTCGATCTCCAGGTCTTTGCAGGCTTTTTGGGTAGTGATTCTCCAAACAACCACTATATCTATATCGCTGGATTGTTGGTCGTGGCCGCCTGTCTGATCGGGTTTATTCTCTACATCGATCAATCGTCAAACAAAGGTGACCAATAAAAAAACACACGCTATGCTTTCTTTTACTCAGGCAGATTTAGCCGCTATGGACAAAATCTACCGCCTCAACCTTATTAACAGTATCACGGGCTATAAATCGGCCAACCTGATGGGCACCCGATCGGTTACCGGAACAGACAATGTCGCCATCTTTAGTTCGGTGACGCATTTGGGCAGTGATCCGGCCATGCTGGGCTTTGTCCTTCGCCCTACGACTGTTCCTCGACACACCTATCAAAACCTTAAGACCACTAGGATTTTTAGTGTAAATCATGTGCATGCGGGGCAAATCGCCGATGCGCATCATACCAGTGCCAAATACCCGGATCACGTATCGGAATTTGACCAAACACGATTGACCCCAGAAACTCATGAGGGTTGGGACATCCCTTTTGTCAAAGAAGCACCGGTGCAACTGGCCTGTCGCTACCTAAACGAATATGCAATCAAAGAAAACGGCACCCTTTTGGTGGTGGCAAGTATCGAAAAAATCTTCCTACAAAAAACCCTTTTAATGGAAGATGGTTGGGTGCGACTAGACCTTGGAGACGTGGTGACTATCAATGGGCTTGATGGATATGCAAAACCCACCTTATTGGATCGTTTTGCTTATGCGCGTCCCAAGCAGTGATCGAGGGTTTCGGCCAAAATTTGCCCCAATAGATAAACTTCTTCAAAGGTATTGTAGAGTGCGGTGGGAGCCAACCGTATGGCGTTGGGTTCACGCCAATCGACATAGACCCCCTGGGCCTGCAAGTGGTCGAAAATCATTTTTCCTTTTTCCCTAAAAATCAATGTCAATTGGGCGCCGTGACGAGAAGGTGTAATGATTTCAAAAGGCGCATATACCTGTTGGGTCAACGGCATCAATTGCTGTTTTAAAAAGTCGGTAAGCATTTTTTGTTCGTCAAAAAATGCTTGAGGATCAAGTCTATTCCGCACCTTTAAAGCGGCTAAAAGTGGTGCCAATGCCAAGATACTGGGTGTGCTTTGGTGCCAAGCCGCCGCCGATGCACCGGCCGTAAACTGGGGATCCATCAAAAAACGTTTGTCTTTGGGTACTCCCCACCAGCCTTTAAGGGCTGGACCCTGCTTATCGAGGTGTTTGTCGTGAACAAAAAGCCCACCGATGCTTCCGGGGCCCCCATTGAGGTATTTGTAGCTACACCAGGCGGCAAAGTCAACCTGCCAGGCATGTAGCGCCAAAGGAACATTACCGATGGCATGTGCCAAATCTAAACCAAAAAGAGCTCCTTGCTGTTGGGCAGCTGCAGCGATGGTAGACAGGTCGAGCAATTGACCGTTGTAGTAATTCACCCCGCCCAAAAAAACCAACGCAACCGTATCGCCTTCTCGTTCGATGACTTCCAAAAAATCTTGGGTTGACCAACCATGGCCCTTACGCGGGACTTCGATCAGGGCTACTTCGGGGGTTAGTCCATGAAATTCGAGTTGGCTTTGAACCAAATACTGGTCGGAGGGAAAGGCTTTTTCTTCCACAATGATTTTAAACCGTTGGGGCGTGGGCTTATAAAAATGTAAAAACAGAAAATGCAGATTGACCGTAAGGGAATTTAGCACCGCCACTTCTTCGGGTTGGGCACCCAACCAAGGGGTTAGCTGGGCAGCCGCCTCGGTTTCTAAATCCCACCAAGGGGGTTGCGCGGCAAAAAAACCTTCGACCCCATGGGCGGCCCATTCATCGGTGATTTTATAAACCACCTGTTGAGCCTCTCGGGCGGGCAAGCCCAACGAATTCCCCAAAAAATAAAGGGCTTGTTGGGCCTTGTGCTGGGGAAAAACATAGGCCGTTTGACGGGCTGCCAATCCGTATTGTTTATCCATCCTTAGCGCATAGTCGTGTGGGTGTTCCATAGCCTATCAAAGGGTCTGGTTAAAGATACATCAAAATGATTGGGACAACAACCCCCGTGTTTGGGGCGAATTCAATATTTTTGGGTATGTCTATTGACCCCGCTTTGCTCAATCACTATGCCGAGCAGCATAGCAGTGCCGAACCGGCTTTGTTGGCCAAACTTCGGCAGGCCACCCATCAAAAAGTACTTCAACCGCGAATGCTTAGCGGTGTTTTACAGGGGCGTTTGTTGGCGCTACTCGCGCGTATGCACCAACCCAAAAATATCTTGGAAGTGGGCACTTTTACGGGCTATGCCACCTTGTGTTTGGCCGAGGGGCTACAGCCCGGCGGTACACTCTATACCCTAGATAAAAACGAAGAATTGTTCGATTTTCAACGGGCCTTTTTTGACCAAAGTCCCTATGGGGCACAAATCGTTCAACAAGTGGGGGATGCCCTAGAGCTTATTCCCCAACTCCCGGGGACGTTCGATCTGGTATTTTTGGATGCCGACAAAAAAAACTACCCACGCTACCTCGAATTGGTTTTACCCAAAATGCCCCGTGGTGGGCTACTGATAAGTGACAATGTTTTATGGAGTGGCAAAGTACTGGCCCCCGAAGAACATAAAGATTTGGACACCCAAGCCTTGTTGGCCTACAACCAAACACTGGCCAACGACCCCCGACTCGAAACGGTCCTTTTACCAGTCCGTGATGGGTTAAGTGTCAGTAGGCTGCGCTAGAGATTTCTTTTAATGGAATCGGTCAGTTCGTCAAAATCTTTTTTGACCTCTTTGACTTCTTTGGTCAGGGAGTCGGTAATCGCTTTGGAGGGATTCTCTACGGTGGCCGACTTTTGAATTTCAGATTTTATATCGTTGGTCGCTTGGCGAATTTGTGTCATTCCCTTGGCCAAGCCCCGGGATGGTTGGGATTTTGTCCGCACCAAAGACCAACAAAACGATAAAAAAGATAAAGACAATTTCGGCTCCGCTGATGAATAATCCCACGACTGTTGAATTTTGGTTCTAAGATACCAAATTTAAAAAAAACGCCCCGATATCCTCGGAGCGTTTTCTAGTGATTTAGCCTTTGATTTTTTCTTTAAACTGGTCAAAGTCGGTTTGGGTTTCTTCTCTAGGCCAACTGTTGTTGTCGGTGTCGATATCGGCGGTCTCCGCATCGGGATCGACTTTGATACCCACCAGTTCTTTGTTGGTCGCCAATACTTTTTTGACGGCCGCATCGTTTTTACGCCACACCTGAACGGGGTAATTGACCCGCTCTTTGGTTCCATCGGCATATTCGTATTCCACAATCAGGGGCATCACAAGCCCTCCAGGTTTTTCGAATTCGATTTCATAAAAGTATTTGGGCACTTCTAGGGCATTGCGTTCGGTCTCGGTATAGTTGTCCATCACATATTCCTTAAGGGATTGTGATTGCTCCATGGGGTCGGCACCGGCCAAGCTTGGGTCAAAATCTTCGCTGTCTTCGGCCACCATAAATACCATATTGGGCGGTAGGTCATTGAGGGTCATTCCGTAGCCTTTAAGCAATTCGTCCACTTCGGCACCCGGCTTGGGAGATACGTAATAGCGTTTAACCGATTTTACCCCAATATCGACATAGTCGGTCGAGTAAAACCACCCGCGCCAAAACCAATCAAGGTCAACCGCCGAGGCGTCTTCCATGGTTCTAAAAAAGTCTTCGGGAGTAGGGTGTTTAAACATCCAACGCTGGGCATAGGTCTTAAAAGCATGGTCAAACAATTCATGCCCCATGACCGTTTCACGTAAAATATTAAGGGCCGTTGCGGGTTTGGCATAGGCATTGGGGCCCAACTGAAATACGTTTTCAGGATTAGACATGATGGGCGAAATAAACTCTTGATTTCCCGCCATATAAGGAACAATTTTGGCCGGGTCTCCACGTCGAGAGGGGTATTTTTCGAGTGGCGTAATCGCATCGGGATAGGCCGCGCCAAACTCCTGTTCGGTCAAATACTGCATAAAGGTATCCAAACCTTCGTCCATCCAGCCCCATTGGCGTTCGTCGGAGTTGACAATCATCGGGAAATAGTTGTGTCCCACCTCGTGTATAATCACGCTGATCATCCCAAATTTGGTACGGTCCGAATAGGTGCCATCGGGATTGGGACGTCCATAATTCCAGCAAATCATGGGGTATTCCATCCCTTGGTTTTTGGCATGAACCGATACGGCCTTGGGGTAGGGATAGTTAAAGGTAAATTTGGAATAGGTTTTAAGGGTTTGGGCCACGGCTTGGGTCGAGTATTCTTCCCATAGGGGGTTTCCTTCTTTGGGGTAGAGCGATACCGCCATTACCTTACGGGGACCCACCTGGACGGCCATCATGTCCCAAATGTATTTACGCGAAGAGGTAAAAGCAAAATCACGCACATTTTGGGCCTCAAATTTCCAGGTTTGTTTTTTGTCCGAAAACTCTGCTTCTTTGGCCGTGGCTTCTTCTTGGGTCACGATAATCACAGGCTTATCAAACGAATTTTGAGCTTCTTTATAGCGGTTGTATTCGGTGCGGGTCAGTACTTCTTTGGGGTTCTGCAATACACCGGTCGCATCGACGATATGGTCGGCGGGTACGGTCAGGTTGACTTTATAATCGCCAAAATTGAGGGCAAACTCACCATTGCCCCAAAACTGGTAGTTTTGCCAGCCTTCTACATCGTTATAGACGGCCATTCTGGGGAAAAACTGGGCAATTACATAGGTACGGTTTCCGTCTTCGGGGAAATATTCATAGCCCGAACGTGCACGGTTGGCCACGTGGTCGTTGACATTGTACCACCACTTGATCGAAAACTGATAGGTCTCTCCGCTGTTAATCGGTTGGGGTAAGTCGATGCGCATCATCGTCATATTGATGGTGTAGCGCAAGGGACGGCCGTTGGCATCTTTGACCTCGGTCACGTTAAACCCTCCGTCAAAAGGATCGGTTAGGTAGGTGCTTGCAAAACTTCCGGGCTGGGCCAGCGGGGACATGCCTGAACCGTTTTTCTCCAAAGCGGGGGCATCTTTCTTACGGATGTTTTGATCGAGTTGCACCCAGAGATACGCCAGGGCATCGGGTGAATTGTTGATATAGGTGATGGTCTCATCCCCATAGATTTTTTGGTTTCTATCGTCCAGCTCAATGTCCATGTCATAATTGACTTGTTGCTGGTAGTAGTCCACCCCCGGAGCACCCGAAGCGGTGCGGTAGCGGTTGGGTGTAGAAAACTCTTCGTACAATTGCTTAAACTTGTTGTTGTTGAGATGGCCTGGGGCGCGTTCGCTTGGGGTTTCTTGTGCATAGCCCACTTGGGAAAAGCTCCACACAAGGGCTGCGAAACCTAAAAGAATGGATTTGTTCATTGTTATTTTATTAGAGAGGATAAATGTAAACATAATTAAAAGATTTAGTAGCATTCATTGGGATTAAGCCTGAAATTTAGTCGGGTAGGGTTAAAATTTTTGCCTGAGGGTGCGCCGTGTTAAGCAACACGCTTTTTCGGTAGTTTGCATTTTTAAAATGGACGATGTTTTTTTGGTCTTCAAACACGTCAAAAAGGAGTTGGTTTTGCACGGTCAGTGCCTCAGGTAGGGATTCTAGGGGTAGTTCGAGATAGGCCAACAGCAAATCGTTGCGGTATTCTTTTCCCAAAAAGGTGTATTCCAATGGGCGTTGGTTGGAAGACAAGGAAAATTTTTGCCGAAGATATTTTTCAAAATAAATCAACACCTGCTCTTCATCACTATCGGGAGCCATCCGCAAAGTTGCATCATAGCGTTGGTTCAGCACCGCTTGGACATCGTCGATAAACAGTTGCATCGTAATCTGTACCAGCTGTTGTTCGGGGCGGTAATGTAGGGTGGTAGTCGATACATAAAATTTATGCGCCTCGCCCGAAGCACTCGACAACACTAGGGACAAAAGCAGCAGCAACAAAGGGAGCAAACGGTATTTTAGGGCATGCATAGCAACTACTTCAGGCTGTTTTGATAGGCACTACTGGCTTGGAGCAGGTAGTCGATCAGCATAAACTGCTCGCTTTGTTTTAACAATTTTTGGGTCGGTAGTTGGGTATCGACATATTCCAAAAATCCAACGATCTGATCTTGCTGTAAACCCAAATCTTGGATAAAAAAACGTTCTTCAAACACATAGGGCAGCACCTCACTGGGCTTGAGTTTTTTCTGCTCACTGTCGGACTTGCTGCTGACCAATTGCGCAATCAGTTTGGCGACATTAACCAAGTTTAGGCCGTTGGTCATCACCCGGTCATCGACCAGCACATTGTTGATTTTGGTCGATTTGTCTTGCGTATAGTCATAGCCTTTAAACTCTTCTTCCTTTAGGTCGAGAAATTTTTCGACATTTTCGGGGCCCACCACAATCTCATCCAGGGCATTGACTCGTTCGTTTACTTCGACCACCAGGCGGTTTTTCATCAAAATTTCGGGGGAGATTTTGACCGTGCGTATGTTGTATTGCACCGAAGAAAAAATAATCTCATCGTTAAGACCGGCCAAAATCTCAAACTCTCCATTGCCATCGGTTATGGTATTGAGTTGGGCTGTATTGTTGATCACGTTGGCGGCCACCACATTGCTGTTGCGGTACAGCAATTTTCCCTTGAGGTATTGTCGTTGCTGTGCAAAAGCAGTCAGGCTTAACAAACTCAACAGCAAAAGGAAGTGGCGATGCATAGGCTAAAGATAGGTCGCTAAAAAAAATTACAGCCCCGAAAGACTGTTAATTTTAACCAAAAGTTAGAGCGGGAGACCGGGTTCGAACCGGCGACATTCAGCTTGGAAGGCTGACGCTCTACCAACTGAGCTACTCCCGCCTGTTGTACAAATATATTGTTTTTTTAATTCTGCAACAGTTCCATTACCTTTATTCGCAAATCCGGTTTGATGAAAATATGGTTCCCCCTTGCCCTTTGCCTGTCGGGCCTGCTTAGCAGCTGTCATGCACAGGCCCCCGACCCAACCTCCGATCAATTGGTGGGCAAAACCACTACGCACCTGGTGGGCGATAGCTACCAGCTCCAACCGCAGGTCGCCGAGGCATTGACACGTATGGCGGAAGCAGCAGCACAGGAGGGGATTGCCATCAAGGTGGTATCGGCCTTTCGGTCGTACGAAAGACAACGGGCCATTTGGAACCGCAAATACCGCCAAAACGAAGCAGAGGGCCTCTCCCCCGAAGCCAATCGCGCCAAAATCATCGAATACTCCACCCTACCAGGGACCTCACGCCACCACTGGGGTACCGATATCGACCTGATCGATGGCGGTGTGGATGTGGAAGGTGATGTGCTTTTGGCCCAGCATTTTCACCAGGGTGGACCCTTTGAAAAACTCCGGCTTTGGCTCGAAAAAAATGCCGCGACTTATGGCTTTTACTGCGCCTATCCCGATGACCCCAACCGCAGTGGTTTTGCCTACGAACCCTGGCATTACAGCTATGCCCCTATCGCCCAAACCTACTACCGGGCCTACCAAAAAATCGATCGTTATCCCATGCTCCAGGACAGCCTATTGGCCGGGCAAAAACACCTTACCCGCACCCATATCGACCGCTACCGAAATACCCATATCAACGGTATTGCTCCGATTTTAAAATAGGGGTTCAACTGCTGGATTCTTTAATCCGCTGGATAAATTCTAATGTTTTTAAACCAGCCGTTGGAATTGTTGCCCAACCATAATCCGAGCTTTCCTTCTTGTGTTGTACTGATTTGATTGACTTCGAGGCATGGCTTTTCTGCGTCATTTACATAGACTTTGATATTGGGGTAATCCACCACAACACTTACATGAAACCAATCTTCAGCCCCGGGTGGAGGCACTACTTCAGCTTCGTATTTATCAGGATATTTTTGCCGTAGCTCGTACCAGTCGTTTCCAGGAATAGAAATATATTGTACAGCATGGGTCTTCATCTGGGGACTGTTAAAATTAAAGGGTCTAAAATAGACCGATTCATAGGTGTTTTGGTCTTGGGCATGAAAAGCCACTCCAACAAAACTTCGCACCTTTACATCCCTACCTTTGATATCGAGTTCAATACGACCGTTTTTAAAATAAATACCCTTAAACCATAAAAATCCCGCATTGGGCTTTACGTCCAAATAGACGAACCCTCATCAAAGGACACTTCACGGTTAAAAACCTCCGTGTTGGTGCTGTCTAAGG
>Ga0181575_10003209_pt1 | contig 11559 bp, 8 predicted proteins | sample 101ome_23_FD_145599 | JGI IMG/M metagenome (GOLD analysis project Ga0181575, IMG submission 145599) | Coastal salt marsh microbial communities from the Groves Creek Marsh, Skidaway Island, Georgia - 101411CT metaG (spades assembly) | ecosystem: Environmental > Aquatic > Marine > Intertidal zone... | reverse complement strand
ATCCTCAAAGTTCTGGCTTGTGGCGTTTGTCGCTCTGACTGGCATGGTTGGGTGGGGGAGCACCCACGCATCAAACCCGGTCAAATCGGCGGGCATGAATATTGTGGCGAAGTGATCGAAGCAGGACCGCGCGCCACCTACAAAAAGGGGGATCGTTTGGTTGCCCCCTTTATTCTCTCGTGCGGCTCTTGTCCGACCTGTCAATCTGGCGCGGGTCATACCTGCCCTAATCAACGCTTGCCGGGCTTTACTGAGCCGGGCGCATTTGCCGAATATGTCGCCGTTCCTTTTGATCATAATCTTGCGCGTTTGCCCGAAACTCTGTCACCGACTGTTGCGGCGGGGCTAGGGTGTCGTGTGACCACATCATGGCACGCGCTGACGGGGCGCGCGGCCGTGCAGGCGGGGGAATGGGTCGCGGTGCATGGCACGGGCGGCATTGGCCTTTCTGCCGCGATTTTGGCCAAGGCGCTTGGGGCTTTTGTGGTTGTCGTAGATGTCGTGCAGGAAAAGATCGACCATGCCCTGTCTTTGGGCATTGATGCAGGGGTGAACGCCCGTGATGGCGATGTCGCGGCCAAGATCATCGAAATCACCAAGGGCGGCGCGCATGTCAGCATCGAGGCCCTCGGGATCGAGACCACGGTTGCAGGCTCTATTGGATGTTTGCGCCCCTTGGGGCGTCATGTGCAGGTGGGCATGCCCGTTGGGCATACGGCCCAGATGCAGATTGATATGAACACGGTCTATATGCGTAATCTGGCCCTTTACGGCACGCGTGGCATGCCCTCTTGGCGGTATCCAAGCCTGTTGGGTCTGATCGAGGCAGGGCGGGTGGATATGTCCCCCCTGATTGCGCGGGAAATCCCGCTTTCGCAAACAGGGGCCGAGCTTGCCGCATTCAATGGCCCAACACCGCCCGGTGTGGCGGTCATCACTGATTTTACGTCCTGACGAAAGGAACCCCCAAAGATGAAAGCCGCCGTTCTTGTGTTTCCCGGATCGAATTGTGACCGGGATCTGAAGCGCGCCTTTGAACAGGCGGGCTTTTCCGTGGATATGGTCTGGCACAAGGACACCAAACTGCCTGAAGGGGTGGATTTGGTCGGTGTTCCGGGCGGGTTTTCTTATGGCGATTATTTGCGTTGCGGCGCGATTGCCGCGCAATCGCCCATTTCAGGCGCGTTAAAATCCCATGCGGATCGGGGCGGGTATGTGTTTGGGGTTTGCAACGGGTTCCAAATCTTGACGGAAACCAAATTGCTGCCCGGTGCGCTGCTGCAAAATATGTCGACCCGCTATATTTGCAAAACGGTTGGGTTGCGCGTGGAAAACACGCAAAGCGCCTTCACCACCGCCTATGAACAGGGCGCTGTGATCGAGGTGCCAATCGCGCATCATGAGGGAAATTATCAAGCCGATGCAGAGACGCTTGCGCGCTTGAACGGCGAGGGGCGGGTGGCATTTCGCTATGTCGAAAACCCCAATGGCGCTGTCGAGGATATTGCAGGCATCCTGTCAGAAAACCGCCGCGTTTTGGGGATGATGCCGCATCCCGAGCGCGCCTGCGAGCCGTTGCATGGCGGCACGGATGGTGCGGGCGTTTTTGCTGGTTTGGCACAGGCCTTGGTTGCGGCCTAGCGCGGCTCTGCCATCGGCAAGACATCGCGCAAGCGTGATCTAATCTTCTTGTCTGGCCTGCAGGGCACGCGTAGGTTTGCGCCATGAGCCTAAACACACGCCCCAATCTTGAACCCCGCCGCTTGCGTGCCTTACCAAGCCTGAGTGGCGTTTGGGTTTTACGCCTGTTCTTGGCGCTGTTCTTGGTGGGCTTTATCGTCACGATCTGGGCGACAAACCTGTTTTTGACCGAGCGCCTGACCGAAAGCACCCGCAACCGCGCAGAAATTCGATTGGCGCTCTATTCTGGCACGATCATGTCAGAGCTACAGCGCAGCTCTGTCGTGCCGCTGTTATTATCGCGCGACCCTGTCCTCATCACCGCGTTGCGCGAGGGGGAATTTACAGCCACCTCACAACGCCTGATTTCTTATTTGGATGAAATCGGGTCGGCCTCTTTTGTGCTGCTGAACCGCTCGGGCCGTGTTGTTGCTGCGACCGACCGCGCGCGGCTTGGGGAATTGCGCGCAAGCGAGCCCTTTTTTGTGCAAGCGGTGCGCAGCGCAGATACGGTCTTTACCTCAAACGAACCTGCCACTGGGCGGTATGACTTTACCTTTTCTCGCCATATCACTGATAACAATCAGCTTTTAGGCGTGATCATGGTCGAGGTGAACTTGGCCCGTGTGGTCGAGCAATGGCGCGGGGCATCCGAGGCTGTGTTCATCACCCAAGGGTCAGGCGAGATCATTTTGGCAACCGAACCCCGTTGGCGTGGCTTGATTGAGGCGGATGCCTTGGCCCGCCAAGATGCCCCATCGGCCATTCGCCGCGCCATTGAGAATGCGGGAGATTGGGCCTTTGGCGAGGAGGGTTATGTGTTTGGCGATGACACGCTGCGCCTTGCCCAAGATATGCCCTTTCGCGGGTGGGAAATCGTGTCCTACACTGCCTATGCCTCGGTGCGTGAGCGGGTGAACGGGGTGTTGGCCCTTTTGACAATGGGCTTTGCCCTTGTGCTTGCGGGCGCGTTTTACCTGTTGTCGCGCCGCGCGCGGTTGCAAACGGCCGTGTTTCAACGCGAAAGTGCGGAATTGCGCCGCTTGAATGATCGTCTCAGCCGCGAGATTGCCGAGCGCGAAAAAGCGCAGCGCGATTTGGAGCAGGCCGAATTGTCGCTAGCGCAGAGCCAGAAATTGGCCGCTTTGGGGGAAATGTCCGCTGCTGTCAGCCATGAGTTGAACCAACCGCTTGCGGCCATGAAAACCTATCTGGCAGGGGCGAAATTGCTGTTGCAGCGCCGCCGCCCTGATGAGGCGATGTCCTCCTTTCAGCGCATTGACGATCTGATTGAACGCATGGGGGCGATCACGCGGCAGCTCAAATCCTATGCCCGCAAAGGCGGCGACAGTTTTGCCCCCGTTGATCTGCGCGATGCGATCACAGGCGCGATGACCATGATGGAGCCGCAAATGCGGCAGATGAAGGTGGAAATTGCACAAATCATCCCCAACCAGCCTGTGATGATCTTGGGCGATATCGTGCGTCTGGAACAGGTGATCATCAATCTGTTGCGCAACGCCCTTGATGCGATGAAAGGCCAAGAGACGCGGCGCATTGAAATCCTTTTGGCCGAAGGGGATGAGGCGGTTCTCTCGGTGCGTGACAACGGGGCAGGGATCGAAGATTTAGATCAACTCTTCGAGCCGTTTTACACCACCAAGAAGCCCGGTGAAGGGGTGGGGCTTGGCCTTGCGATTTCTTCGGGCATTGTCACCGATTTTGGGGGCCGCTTGCGTGCACGCAACAGCGACACAGGCGGCGCGGTATTTGAAATCAGGCTGCCGCGTCATCAGATAAAGGGTGCCGCAGAATAGGCGGCGAAAGGATCGGGTTGGAATGAAAGTTGTGATTGTCGATGACGAGCAGGATATGCGCCAATCGATCAGCCAATGGTTGGCTCTTTCTGGGTTTGAAACCGAAACCTATGGCAGCGCGGAAGAGGCGCTCAAAGAGATCACATCCGATTTCGCGGGCATTGTTATCAGTGACATTCGTATGCCCGGCATGGATGGTATGGCGTTTCTCAAACGGCTGAATTCTATCGATCACAGCCTGCCTGTGATCATGATCACGGGCCATGGCGATGTGCCAATGGCGGTCGAGGCGATGCGCATCGGCGCTTTTGATTTTCTCGAAAAACCCTTCGATCCCGAAAAGATGAGCAGCCTTGCCAAACGCGCGATCCAAGCGCGGCGTTTGACCCTTGATAATCGCTCGCTCAGGCGGGAACTCAGCGATGGCACAGGGATCATGCGCCGCTTGGTGGGCACAAGCCCCGCGATGGAACGGTTGCGCGAGGATATTCTCGACTTTGGCCAAGCCGATGGTCATGTCCTGATCACCGGCGAGACGGGCACGGGCAAAACCCTTGTCGCCCATGCCCTGCACGCGGTCGGCCCCCGTGCGGGCAAACCCTTTGTCACCGTCACCTGTGGCGCGCAGGACGAGGCGCAGTTGCGCAGCCTGATCTTTGGCGCAGAAGAAAACGATCTGGCCCGCCCCGCCCTAGAGGCCGCACGCGGCGGCACATTGGTGCTTGAGGATGTCGAAACCCTCAGCGATGCGCTGCAGGCGCGGCTGCTGTCGGCTTTGGACGAGGCGCAAAGCGCGGGCCGCGATCTGCGCATCATTGCCATTTGTAACGGGGCCGAAGGGGCCGCGGGGTGTGAGGCGGCGCTCAGGCCCGATCTGTTTTTCCGCTTGGCCGCGATGCGCATCGCGCTGCCCCCCTTGCGGCAGCGGGGCGAGGATGTGCTGACACTGTTCGCACAATTCGCTGAAAATTACGCCGAAGAATACGGCACCGAGCCAATCCACCCCAATGCCCAAGAGGCCGCGCAAATGTTGCAGGCCCCATGGCCTGGAAACCTGCGTCAATTGCTGAACTTGGCTGAACGCGCCACGCTGCAAGCCCGCCGTGGCGCGGCCTCGGTCACGGCGCTGTTGATGAACGACACAACCGAGGTGGTGCCGCAGGATATGGGCGAGGGCAAACCCCTCAAAGAATATGTCGAGGCGTTCGAGCGGATGCTGATCGACAACACCATGCGCCGCCACCGCGGCTCCATCGCCGCCGTGATGGAAGAACTCAGCCTACCAAGACGCACCCTGAACGAGAAAATGGCGAAATACGGGTTGAGTAGGTCGGATTATTTGTGAGGGGGGCAAAGGGCTCTATGGGCGGATTGCAGCCATGCGGCGGCGCGGCATGGACGCGATCACGATTGGCGGCTTTGGGCCGATCGCCGACCAAAATGATTTCATTTACAATACATCGTTGCCCATCCCCCCAAAAAAACCCATTGCCCTCTTCCCCGCTCTGCCTCTATGGTAAACGTGATGATCTAGCGGTTTGAGCCAGCTGGACATCTGCAAAGTTTATCTGCCCCCTTCTTGAAGCGCGTCCGAAAACCCGCGCGGGAGAGAGGGCAGTATGCCAAAGCCTGACCGCCGCCCTTGTGCTGCCCTCAGGCCCATCTAACCCCCGCGCAAGCGGGACATAATGGGAGAGGCGCGGGCGAGTGCACGCGCAGCTTCGGAGATAAATCGCGATGAAACGCGTGCAGATCAGCCAAGTGAGTGACGGGTTGGCCCATGCCGCGCCCGCCCATCCTGCTGTCCGCGTCATCGCCCTTTCAGGACAATATCCCCCTCTCACGCGACCCTCTGGGGTGCGCGCAGCGCGGGGATGTGCAAGGAACCCATGGCAAAGAAAATGCTTATCGATGCCACCCACGCGGAGGAAACCCGCGTTGTTGTGGCAGATGGAAACAAGGTCGAGGAATTCGATTTCGAGTCGCTGAATAAGCGACAACTGGCAGGAAATATCTATTTGGCAAAGGTGACGCGGGTTGAGCCCTCGTTACAGGCGGCCTTTGTGGATTATGGCGGCAATCGTCATGGTTTCTTGGCCTTCTCGGAAATTCATCCCGATTATTACCAAATCCCCAAAGCGGATCGTGAGGCGCTTTTGGCCGAGGAGCGGGAGTTGGCCGCCGAGGCCGAAGCCGATGAGGAGGAGAAATCCGCCCCCAAACGCCGCCGCTCGCGCCGCCGCAAATCCTCGGACACTCGTGCAGAGGCCGCCGCAGGTGATGCGATTGCCACAGGCGAGGTTAGCACGCCCTCAGGCATGGATGTGATTGATCTGGACGCTGAGGCTGAATCTGAGGCGGAGGCAGATGAGGCGCTTGATGCGGCCCTCACTGACACGGCCGCCCCTGAGAGCGCTGCCGATACTGAGGTTGAGGCCGATATCGAAGATTGCGCATCTGACGAGGACGCCACCGCCCCCGCCGAGGCCGAAACCATCGCCGATGATGATGATCACGAAGATATTCGTCCTGCCCGCAAACCGCGCGCGCGCAAATATAAAATCCAAGAAGTGATCAAAGTGCGCCAGATTATTCTGGTGCAGGTCGTCAAAGAGGAACGCGGCAATAAAGGCGCGGCCCTGACCACCTATCTCAGCCTTGCTGGGCGCTATTGTGTTTTGATGCCCAATACCGCGCGCGGTGGCGGGATCAGCCGCAAGATTACCAATATTTCGGATCGCAAAAAGCTAAAGGAAATCGCGCAATCGATGGAGGTGCCGCAGGGCGCGGGTCTGATCATCCGCACCGCGGGCAGCCAACGCACCAAGGCCGAGATCAAGCGCGATTACGAATATTTGCAGCGCCAATGGGAACAGGTGCGCGAATTGACCCTGCGCTCGATTGCGCCTGCGCCAATTTATGAGGAAGGTAATCTGATCCACCGCTCGATCCGTGATCTCTATAATCGCGATATTGACGAGGTGTTGGTTGAAGGCGAGGCGGGGTATCGCCAAGCCAAGGACTTCATGAAAATGATCATGCCGTCCCATGCCAAAAACGTGAAACATTATGCGGACAGTCTGCCGCTTTTTGCGCGCTATCAGGTCGAGGGTTACTTGGCCGATATGTTCAACCCTGTCGTGCAGCTCAAATCGGGCGGCTATATCGTCATCGGCATCACCGAGGCTTTGGTTGCGGTTGATGTGAACTCGGGGCGCGCGACCAAGGAAGGCTCGATTGAGGAAACCGCGCTTAAGACCAATCTTGAGGCTGCCGATGAGGTGGCGCGCCAAGTGCGTCTGCGCGATTTGGCGGGTCTGATTGTGATCGACTTCATCGATATGGATGATCGGCGCAACAATCTGGCAGTGGAAAAGCGGCTGAAAGATCACCTCAAAACCGACCGCGCGCGCATTCAGGTTGGGCGTATCTCAGGCTTTGGCCTGTTGGAAATGTCGCGCCAACGTCTGCGCCCTGGGATGTTGGAGGCCACGACACAGCCCTGCCATCACTGCCACGGCACGGGGCTTGTGCGTTCTGATGACAGTCAGGGCCTATCGATCCTGCGCCAGTTGGAAGAGGAAAGCACCCGCCGCCGCTCGCGCGAGTTGTTGTTGACTGCGCCCGTGGGCATTGTGAATTTCATTATGAACCAAAAGCGCGAATATCTCGCTGATCTCGAGGCGCGCTATGGGGTTTCGATCCGTGTCGAGGCCGATCCTTCGATGATCACGCCCGATTATCGGATTGAAAAATTCAAAACAGCCACCCGCCGCATCGCCCCTGCAAGCCCTGTTGTTTCGATGGATGCAGGGCTGATGGAGGAAATCGAAGCCGCTGAAGCCGAGGCTGTGGATGAGATTGATATCACCGAGGCACCTGAGGCAGACCGCCCCGAGGCACAAGGCGAAGAGGGCGAGGGCAAGAAACGCCGCCGCCGCCGCCGTGGTGGCCGTGGCCGCCGCCGCAATCGGGGCGAGGGGGACGAGGCTCGCACAACCGAGGAGGGCACTGAGGCCCCAGAGGTTGCAGAACAGAGTGCAGGCGCGTCTGAGGCTGATGCCTTGCCCGCAGCGGAGGCAGACGCCACCCCCAAAGTTGAGGAAAAGCCAAAGCGCCGCCGCAGTCGCAAGCCGACCAAATCTGACGCATCGGCGGAGACGGTAGCCGCGCCAGAACCATCTGATCCCACTGCAGAAGCACCCGCAGAAGCAGCGGTAGATGCAGCGGTGGAAGAGGCCCCAAAACCAAAGCGCCGTGGTCGCAAAACCAAGGCCGAAAAAGCCGCTGAAGAGGCCGCTGCGGTAACGGAATCGGTGGCTGAGGCCGAAAATGCCCCAGAGCCTGCGGAAGAGGCACCGAAGCCCAAGCGGGCCACGCGCAGCCGTAATGCCCCTGCGAAAAAGGCCGAACCTGTGGCCAAGGTGCCATCTGCGCCAGATGTGGATGTCGCGGCGGTGTCTGCGCCACAGGCCGCAGAACCTGCGCCTGAGGGGCCAAAGAAGCGCGGGTGGTGGTCACGCGGCTAACCGACCCGATCAAGATAAAACGGGCAGGGGAAACCCTGCCCGTTTTTCATTTTCACGCTAAGCGTTTGTTCAGTTTGCGTTGCGCTCAGTTGCAATCGCCGCCTCAATCTGGTCGCGCGGCAAGGCCCCGCGCAAGAGCCCCGTTTCCAGCACAAAAGTTGGCGTGCCGGAAATATTCAGCGCACGGGCCAATTCGTAATTGAGGCTGATTGTTGCATCGATTTGCGGGTTGTTGATTTCGGCCACGATGGCCGCGTGATCAAGACCCAGCCCTTCGGCGGTGGCCTGCAATGACCCTTCGCTGACCTCGGCCCGCATCACCATCATCGCATCATGAAGCGCGCGATAGGCTTCATCACCCAATGCGATTTTGGCCGCAATCGCATAGCGTGAGGCCAAGAGCGAGGCATCGCCCAAAATCGGAAACTCTTTGACGATAAAGCGGATGTTCCCATCTGCCTCAAGCATGGCTTCGATATCGGGGAAGGCACGTTTACAATAGCCACAGCGATAATCAAGAAACTCGATTAGGGTCACATCACCCTCGGGGTTGCCGCCAACATAATCATAGGGTGAGGCGAAAATCGCGTCAGAATTGGCCGCGATAATCTGGGATTCAGCCTGCGCCTCTGCGGCCGCTTGACGCTCGTCTAGAATGTCGAAGGCCTCCATCAGCACTTCGGGATTATCCAGCAGATAGGCGCGGATTTCCGCGCGAAACGCTGCGCGTTCTGTCTCGCTCATGGCATCGATGTCAAATGCTGTAGCGGGATTGAGGGCGCCAAGTGTTAGGCCAAGCGCCAAGATCAGGCTTTTCGGGGAAGGGGTCATCGCGCATCCTGTCAGTCGTTTTTCGTTCCAGCCACACGTAACACATCTTGCGCCCGAAGCCACCCGCTTGACCCTTGGGGCAAGAGGCCTGTGGCACGGCGGGCATGAAGGGCGGCGGTTTCAAAATCTCCCTCCAAGGCCGCGCGTTCTGCGGTGGCCCATGCGGCCATACCATCTTGGCCATCGCGCGCATAGGCCATAGCCAAATCTCGCATAAGCCGCGCGTTGCGCCGTTCGCGGGCAAAGGCGGCCTCTAGCACCGCCAAGGCCTCGGCATTGCGCGCGGGGCTGTCGGGCGCAAGAAGGGCACGACCATATCCCGCTAAAATCAGACCTGCATCAGGGGACATCTGGATGGCCCGTTCATAGGCCACAATCGCCGCGTCATACCGGCGGTTTTCAAATAGAACCTGTGCATATAGCTCTTGGTAATAGAGGTCTGCGGGGTGGTTTAGGATCAACCGCTCTAACTCACGCAAGGCGGCATCGCCTTCGGAATTGCGGTGATAGGCCACTGCGCGGCGCATTGTTGCGATCTCTGAGGGGTCATTTCCCACCTGCGCAAATGTCCAAGAGGGTGGGTTCAGAAAGGCTGCTAATTTCCCCTTGCTACGATCAAACCAATATTGCGCTTCGCTGTCAGGGGGTGGGGCCGTGCCGCCGTCAAAATTTGCGACCAATCGCAGACGATCGCGGGTCAGCGGGTGGGTGCGCACATAGGGGTCTTTGCGGTCAGTTGAGAGTAACTCTTGCCCTGCAAAGCGATCTAGGACGCGCGCCATTGCGGTGGGGTCAACGCCTGCGCGCTCGAGATATCTAAGGGCGGCGGCATCCGCGCTCACCTCTTCGGCGCGGGTATGTGAGAAAAAGACGCGCTGCGCGCTTGAGGCCATACCTGCCGCAACGCCCGCGCCTGCACCCGCATCCCCCGTGACGCCTGCGGCCAGCAGACCTGCCACCAAACCCAGCCGCGATGCACCGTTCATCGTGTCGGCATTCTCGGGGCGGCGGGCCAAATGCCCGTTGGCAATATGCGCGGCCTCATGGGCCAAAACGGCCTGCAATTCGGCAGGCTCGTCCAAGGCCATCATCAGCCCCGAAGTGACAAAAATCGTGCGTGCATCGCTAACAAAGGCGTTCATCTGCGGATCATTGAGCAAAATCACGCGGATAGATTGCCCCAATCCTGCCGCCTCGAGAATGGGCATCAGCAGATTGCGTAAACCTGCCTCAATCTCGGCATCGCGGATCATGGATTGCGCCAAGGCCCCTTTGGGCGCAAGGCCAAGGCACAGGCCCAAGATCACGGCAAAAAGAAAGGATCGCATCTGTGATTGACCTTTTCGGGCTGGGCTGTTTCAAACCGATGCATCCAGTCTAGTGAGGAAGCAATGCGTTATTCAAGCCGTGGTCAGGTTGATCCCTTTATTGTGATGGACGTCATGGAGGCCGCCCGCCGTCTTGAGGAGGAGGGGCGCCACATCATCCATATGGAGGTCGGCCAACCCGGCACAGGCGCGCCACGCGCCGCGCGCGAGAGGCTGGCGCGCGCAATGGAAGAAGACACGCTAGGCTATACTGTGGCGCTCGGGCGTCCTGATCTGCGCGCGGGGATCGCAGCCCTTTATGGCGAATGGTATGATATCGACCTTGATCCTGCGCGCGTGGTGATCACTGCGGGGGCATCGGGCGGGTTTTTATTGGCATTTTCCGCGCTTTTTGATGCGGGCCAAAAGGTTGGTATGGGGCTTCCCTGTTACCCGTCTTATCGGCAAATCCTTAAGGCAATGAGTTTGGACGTTGCGGGATTGCGCACCGATGCCAGTAGTGGGTTTCAGCCGCGCCCCGACCAGATCACCGAAGATCTCGCAGGTCTGATCTTGGCAAGCCCTGCAAACCCGACAGGCACGATGATCCAAAAGCCCGCACTTGCGGAACTGGCGGCTGCCTGCGCCGCGCGGGATGTGGCCTTGATCAGTGACGAAATCTATCACGGGCTGCATTACGAGGCGCGCGCCGTCAGCGCGCTTGAGGTGACCGATCAGGCCTATATTATCAACTCCTTTTCTAAATATTTCTCGATGACAGGATGGCGATTGGGGTGGATGGTCGTGCCCGAAGATCACCTGCGCGTGGTCGAGCGTTTGGCGCAAAATATGTTTATTTGCGCGCCACATGCGGCACAAATCGCAGCCCTAGGGGCCTTGTCGCCTAAAGGGCGTGCGGAACTGGATGAGAACCGCGCGATCTATGCCAAAAACCGCATGATCTTGTTGCATGGGCTGCGCGCGGCGGGATTTGAGCACCTCGCGCCCGCAGATGGTGCGTTCTATGTCTATGCCGATATCAGCGCCTTTGATTGGCCCGCGCAAGATATGGCGCGCGCAATGTTGGAGGAGGCAGGGGTTGCCGTCACCCCAGGCCTTGATTTTGATCCCGAAGAAGGCACGCGCGCCTTGCGGTTCTCCTATGCCCGCAGCACGGCCGATATCGAAGAAGGGGTTGCACGTATCACGGCCTTTATGGCTGCACATGCAAAATAGATTGTAAATCTCAATCTAAATTTTGTATCTTTTTGACGCGGATAAGAGCAGAAAGACAACCCCATGCCGCAGGTCGTGTTTCGCAGTATTTTTGCGATGCTGTTTTTGTGGATTGGCCCCATGGTTTGGGCCGAAACACCTGTGCGCCTTGATCTAGGC
>Ga0181575_10003200_pt1 | contig 11570 bp, 10 predicted proteins | sample 101ome_23_FD_145599 | JGI IMG/M metagenome (GOLD analysis project Ga0181575, IMG submission 145599) | Coastal salt marsh microbial communities from the Groves Creek Marsh, Skidaway Island, Georgia - 101411CT metaG (spades assembly) | ecosystem: Environmental > Aquatic > Marine > Intertidal zone... | reverse complement strand
GATGCTTGCATCATTTCGACTGCACAACACGCAAGTCCAAATGTCATCCAATGTAATGATCCAGTTCTCGCCCAATTAATTAAAGTGTCACTTGCAATGGTAACAAAACCCTTTTCAGAAAATTCTTCTGCAACTTCTTTAAACTCTTGTGGAATCTGATCTAACTTTGAAACTGCACTCATACTATTCCCAATCTAATGCTCCCTTTTTCCACTCATAAATAAAACCTACGGTCAAAATAAATAAAAAGAACATCATCGACCAAAAACCTAGTAAGCCAATATTTCCTAAAGAGACCGCCCATGGAAATAAAAACGCAACTTCAAGATCAAAAATAATAAATAGAATTGCTACTAGATAAAACCTAACATCAAATTTCATTCTTGCATCATCAAATGCTTCAAAGCCACATTCATAAGCAGAAAGTTTTTCTGGATCAGGATTGCTTGGAGAAAATAAAAAATTCACAACAATAAAAGCAAATCCAAGACCAATAGAAATGAAAAGGAATATTAAAATAGTTGCGTAATCTCTTAAAAAATCGAATAACATTTGAGCATGTTTATATAGATAATCAAGCTTGGATAAATGTGTATTTTTGACCTTTAAGATCTAAATTGTGAACTGTTTCCAATCGATTTTAAGTTTTTTGTTACGATTAATTGAGTTTAATAGGGCTTTTAATAACGGCAACTTATTTTGGCCAACTAAAGTTAAAATTTTCTTACCAGCTGACTTAACAACCTCTGCCCCTTCAACAGTAACACCCTTCATTTGTTTTTTAATGATTGATTTAAACAAATACCCTTGTCCCAAATAAAAACCTAATTTTGCATTTCTTCCACCAAGAACACTTACATATAAATCCCCAGCTCCAGCTAAACCAAAAACAGTTTCAGAATCTCCACCAAACTTTTCAGTAATGTATTTCATTTCTTTTAGCGATTGTTCAAATAAACCTGATGAAGAATTAAAAAAATTTTCTTTTTTATTTTTAACTAAATCACCAACCTGACCCATCGCAGAACCAATGACGGTTGCATAGATATTTTTTATTGCAGCACATATTTCGGCTCCCTGAATATCTCTTGAAACTTCAGGATGATAATATTTATTTTCTAAAATCTTTTTCACATAAAGTGCATACGAGGTATTTCTAGATGCAAACAAAGTTCTTGTGTGGGCTTTATTAATCAATTCTTTTGCCAAACATGGACCCGCAGACATAATAATTTTATGATTAAAACATTTAGTAAAAAAATAATCACTTATTGGCACCAATTTACCTTTAAGTTGTGCAATCCCTTTAGTAATTAATAAAATTGGACAATCTATTTTTAATTTATTTAAAATTTTAATCGCCCAGTCAATTCCTTTAGTATTTGTTCCAACTATAATTAAATTAATACTATTGTGATTGATTAAATTAATTTCATCCTCATTATAAAAATGAATATTCTTTGAATATTTTAATTTAAGCGACTTATCTTTTCTTGTTTTTTTTAAGATATTAATTTTTTTTCGATCAAAAGGACTTCCGATTACAGAAGTTTTAGTTTTATTATGATCTAATAAAGAAGTGTAAGCATTACTTGCAACACCAAATCCTAAAACTAATGTGTGAATTTTCATCTAAATTTAAAATATTTTTTCAAAAATAACTGTATCAAAAAACCTAGTAAGATTAAAAACAAAAACATTAAATTACCCATAACTTGAAATGGAGTTTTTTTGTTAAGGATATTGTAAGTAGAGACAAAAGATGACTGTTTATAGGGTGAAGAAATATTTGATGAAACACCGTATGGGTTTATGCTGGCTGATAATCCCTGATTAGTTGATCGAAAAATATGTTTTCCTTCTTCTATTGCTCTAAAAATAGAATGAGAGAAATGTTGGTATGTACCAATTGATCGATTGAACCAAGCATCTTCTGATAAATTAAATATTACATCGTAATTATTTTTATTTATATTTAAATTACCGGTATCTATAACTTCGTAGCAAATAAGTGGTAATATTAAATTTCCATTTATATTAATTTGATCTCTGTTTTTTCCTTTTGAAAACGATTGGTAACCAAAAGTAACTTTTTTTAAATTTATTTTTGCAATTAAATTTTCAAAAGGAATAAACTCTCCAAAAGGAACAAGGTGAATTTTACGGTATTCATTAACCACTTCACCACTTGCGTTAAAAACTATGAACGTATTGTAGATTTTACCTTGCTCATTCTTAGTATTTCCTCCTAATATAATTTTTTGATTATCTTTAAATTTGTCTTTAATTATGTTTTTAAAATTATTTTTACTGACAAAAGAATACGAGCCCTCAGGCCATAGAAAAATTGAGTTATTTTTTTTTTCATTAGGTTTACTAATTTTGATTAAATTTTTTAAATAATCGTCTGGATAAGATGATATTTCAATTAAACCCTCATTAGGTTGCACAACTACAACCTCTTGATCTTTAGTCTCTAATTTAATTTGAAGTCTTCCAGTACCATACATGTAATTAATACCAATTATAGAAATAAAAATTAACATTCTGTTCACTGACTTTCTTTTATTCTCACAAAAAAATAAATATGGAAAACAGAAGAAAAAAATGGATATAAAATTTAAACCAAAGGTCCCAATAACATTTAAAATCTGAATACTTTGTATTTCATCACTTAAAGCGTAGACAAATAAATTCCATGAAAACCCTGTAACGTAAGATCTAATGTATTCTGTTAAAGCTAAAATGATTGCAAAATTTAATATAAAGAAAAAACCAAACTTAAAAAAACGTCTAAAAATATAAAAACCAAATCCATAAAACAAAGACAAGACAAAAGGTAAACCAATAATTGCAAAAGGCTTTAAAACCAAAACTTCAGGGTCAAAATTTAAAGAGTAACTAATCCAATATAAAGAAAAAGAAAAATAACCAAAAGCAAAACTCAAACCATAAATAAAGAAAACTTTTGGCCCATTAAGCTCGTTTGTTTTTAATAGATATAAAAGTGCAGGAAAGATAATAAAACAAAAACTTACATTATTATAAGGTGGCAATGAAAAAGAAAGTAAAGCACCTAATAAGAAAAGTATTATAAAATTAAATTTACTTTTTAAAAATTGTTCAAAATTCATTTTACTAATGAATATAATTATTTAATTGGTAATTTATCTGCCTTCCAAGAAGACTTATAAACTGTATCTGATCTTAAAAACCCATCTGAAACATTAAATGTTTTAAATCCTTTTTTTTCAAAAATTTCAGCTGCATTTTGTGAACGTGCTCCACTTCTGCATATAAAAAAAATATTTTTATCCTTATCTAAATTTAAATTATCAATCTCTTGTTCAAAATTTGGATTGAGCTCTCTTTCTTCACCTTTTTGGAATTGATATGATACAAAATGAGTAACAAGTCCCAATGCTTCACCATCTGGTCTTCCAACAACATCCCATTCTTCCGGGGTTCTAACGTCAATTAAATAGTGCCCGTCTTTACCTGCTAAATTTTTGAGTTCTAAAGCTGTAATTTGTTTGACCATAATTTTACTTTTATCTTACTAATTAAAAATAAAAAAGTATTGATTAAAGCGGTTAATTTGGGTTCGTTTGTCCAACTTATAAAGTCATGTGGGAAAGTATAGGATTTTGTAAGATGGTGCCCAAAGAGAGAATCGAACTCCCGACCTACTGATTACAAATCAGTTGCTCTACCAATTGAGCTATTTGGGCACTTGAGGGGTTATTTATATTTAAAAGTAAAAAAAAACAATTGAATTGTGTTAGATAATTTGAAAAAAAACACACTATTTTATTCTATATATAACACATGAACTATAACCATCCTGCTGGTAATCTTAAAATCAAAATTATTAAGTGCGTTAAACAACTATTTGAAAACACGATTCTGTTTTTTGCAAAAACAATTCACGATTTTAAACCCAATGAAAAAATTATTATCTCTTCTGCGATCTACGCAAAATGGGAAGATGATAAAGAATTTAAAAAATACTATGAAAAATTTAAAGACTTTACTCTGCTCGATCATCCACGAGCTTATTCGCTTTGGTATTTTTGTAAAAATCTAAAAAACATCAAAGGAGATGTTTTGGATATTGGATGTCTAAACGGAGGATCAGGTTTTATTTTATCAAGAGCTGATGCTAACAATAAGGTAAAGCTCTTTGATACCTTTGAAGGTCACCCAATAGAAGACCAAACTCAAAAAAAGAATATGTTTGTTGGAAACTATCATGAGATTGTAAAAAATATTAAACGATTTAATTTAAAAAATATCTTGGTTTTTAAAAGCAGGTTCCCAAAAAACATTAAAAATATCAAAAAAATTAAACTCTGTCATATCGATATAAATTTATACCACGAAACAAAAAATGCTTTTTATTATGTAGATAAATATCTAATTAAAAATGGTGTTATTATTTTTGACGATTATGGAATTTGGAAAGCCGACGGGATTAAAAAATTTATTCATCAATTAGAAAACAAATATCAAAAAAAATACCACTTTATTTATAATTACATGGGTCAATGTATCTTGATTAAAAAATAACCTAAATTGAGGGTACAATATCTGTAATCATTCACAGCTTCGTTTAATAAAATATTTGTGAAAATATTTTATTATTTACCATTAATTTTTCTATTAAATTGCTCTCAGCTTTCAAATTCTGTATTACTCAATAATACAGTTCTTTCAGTATCAAATGGTTTTTCATTAACCAGTTCAGCTATTTCCACAGGAGCGGATCTTGTACTCAAAAATAAAAGTGGAAAAAATATGCTAGAACACACGGTAAGTAAAATTAGAGGAAAAGACTGTGTTCAGGATTTTTTAACAATCATTTGCGATTAAATTTCTTACAAAGAATAATAAAATAAAAAATACAAATCATTAAAAACGTCATAAGAGCAAGGTAATCAAACACAATTTGTATCCAGTTTTTTTTAAACTGAATAGGTTTAAAATTTAATAAATGATCTAATTTATTTTTTTCAGAAACTCTAATGTTATCCCCTAAACCCTTGCAACCATTCTCATTAGGAAATAGTTCACAAATAGGGTTATTAAAATTGTAAACTCCATCTTTGTTCCAATAAGGGTCAATTGGATACACAATATTATCTTTGTTTTCCTGTTTTAAATTTTTGTCTAAAAAAATTCTTGTCAAAGGTCTAAGCTCATGTCGGTAACCCAAGATTGGTTCATAACAATCATACAAACTTGAGTTATTAAACAGTTGAATATTGAGTGCCATCGATAAATAATCTGCACGTTGATTAAAAACAACTTGGTTTTTATTCTTCGCTTGGTCATTGTTTTTTTTATTATTTGCTGTTTTGTCATAAAATAACAATACTTTATTAATGTTGTAATCTGGATGATAGATTTTATTTAAAAATGCATTGTCACTGTAAAAAAAACTTTGATCGAGAAGTTTTTTATTTCCTGTTGTTGGTTGAATGAAAATTTGAGCTAAAGCAATGATGGAAAGACAAACAACCATCACATTTTTGTTTTTAAGCCTAATCTTGTTAAGAGCAAAACAAGAAAATAAAATTATAGGAATAATATAAATCAAGAAAAAACGAGCATTGACCCATAGTTTATTGATGATTGGCATCTCTCTTAGAAAAGAAAATAAACTCCAATCATGATTAATAAAAATCGGAAATATTAAACCTAAGCCTAATAATATTTTTAAATAAACATGATGATGTATTATTTTTTTAAAGTTTATGTCTTTAAAATGAATAGCTCCATAAAGACAAAAGATAAGAATAGGCGCTATTGTGACGGTGTAATTTAACTCATGCGTATAATCAGATGAAAACATGTCAAAGAAAGGATCGTAATTCTCTATAGTTTTTCCAACATGTTCAGCATTACTCGTTAAAGGTGAGAAAAATAATCCTGCAACCATATTTTTAACAATCACAATAAAAGAGTCATTTGTTAATGATGAAAGATGAGAAGTTCTTGGAAAATGAGATAGCAGTTTAAAGCTGGAATAAATTTTAGATAAAGAAAGAATAAGAAAAACAGAAAAAGAAACAAATAAGCTTCTAATAATATTTATGTTAAAATCATAAATAAGAACAATTATTAAAATCAATCCAATCGCTAAAAACATATGGGGCGCTAAAGCTGCGGCACCACCATAAATTAAATGTGCCAAAACTAAGGAAGAAGCGAATAAAAAGGATAAACCTGTTGTATGTTTAAAAGAATATTTTGAAGATTCACAAAGACAATAACAATACAAAGGAACATAAACAAAGAGGACGGCACCGTAGTGAGATACCAAAGCGCGTTCATTAAAAAAACCGTTAAATAAAAAAAGCATAGCCCCAAATACACAGATCATAAGATCAAGTTTAAATACTTTTCTTAAAAGTAAAAAAGAACCAAAAAAAGCGACAAGCGATAAAAATAAAAAGTTTAACCTTAAAGCAACTACTGGATCAAAAAAATTAAACCATAATTGAGAGATAGAATAAAATTGATTTTGAGGATTTGCATAAAAAGGAAAAGACATGCAATAACTTGGGGTAAACCAAGGTACTGAAAATAAATTTTTCTTAAACCAAATTGATCCGATAATCCATTGATGCATATAATAATTATAATCTGCAAAATGAGTTTGGATGGGTCCAAGCAAAGGCTGATAAATAATTTGATGAATAGCAATAATAAAAAAGCTAAGTGGAATAAAATAATTATTTTTGCTCAAAATGGTTTTCATTTATTTTAAATATTTTTGACTTCTCAAGTAAATATCTTTAAACATTTTATATGCTTTTTAAAATAGGTAAATGCCCAGCCTGTCGTAAGTTTTACATCTATTTTAAATCTAAAAAACCAGAACCTCAAATCTTTGGTGGACGAACCTTGCTTGACACCATGATTTGTAAAAAATGTGACCAACATCTTGGTATTATAAAATCACAAAACGGAATTGAAGTGAAATGGCTTGAGCATGAAAGTTTAGAAGAAGATAATTTAGTTTATCATGAAAAATTAGATGAAATTAAAAAAAAGATTATGCAACGAATTCAAAGCCGAAACCAAAAACCCAAAGGTCACAATCACTATTTTACCAAGCATTATGAAAAAAAACTCATCAGCAAACTCACATCCCTTCGTACATTAATTAACCTCAAAACGAGGGATGAGCAAAGGCAACTAAGACAAGACCTTTCAATCGAGCTTAGAAAATTTGAGTAGCCATAGCACATACGATATTTTATGTTGAGTTGATGCTAAAAACTTCAAGTATACAAACGGCCATAAATGATATTTCTAATTACGTAGTTGGAAATGAGCAGCGTATTAAACTTGCACTCGCAGCTATTTTAAGTGAAGGTAGTATTTTAATTGAAGATGCACCTGGAAGCGGAAAAACAACTTTTGCCAAAGCCACAGCTTTATCGCTTGGATTAGATTTTAAACGAATTCAATTTACCGGAGACTTATTACCTTCAGATATTTTAGGATTTAATATTATTGAAGAAAACCAAACCCGTTTTAATCCAGGACCAATTTTTGGAAACTTAATTTTAGCAGATGAATTAAACCGAGCTTCACCAAAAACTCAAAGTGCATTTATGGAATGTATGGAAGAAAAAGCTGTTACCATTGATGGTAAGCGTTATGAATTGCCTCGACCTTTTTTTGTCCTTGCTACACAAAACCCATCAGATTTTTCTGGAACATCGCTCCTTCCTGAATCTCAACTCGACCGTTTTATGGTATCATTTAATATGAGTCCATTATCCATCGAAGAAGAACGAGCAATTTTAGAAAACCAAAAAAATATTCAAATTCAAAGTACACAAAGTCATTATGTTTTTGAACAAGACCAAGAAGCTGTTTTGCAAATTAAAAATAATCATGTCACTCTTGATTACATTCAAAATATCTCAAGCTTTATCAAAAATGGTAATTTTGAATTCCAGTTATCAACTCGTTGTTTAATTTATTTAACAAACTTGTCGAAAGCATGGGCTTATGTCAATGGACGTGATTTTGTATCTCCAAAAGATGTTCAAGAAATTTTACCTTATGTCTTAAGGCATCGTATTCAACATAACAGCAAATATCAAACTGAAGTATTTATTCAAAATGAAATAATTAAAAAAGTTCAAGTCCCTTACTAAGGCATGAATTTCTTAAACCAAATCCTCATCAAACGCACATTAAATTACAACGAAGAAACAAACACCAAAAAACTTAATAAAAAAAACATTTATATTTTTCCAACTTGGTTTGGTTTTCAATTAGGAATTTTCTTGTTTTTTTGTTTACTAGCTTCAACGATTTATCAAAATAATTTTTCACTATTAATCTTTATTATTCTTTTTTTTATTTTCTTTATTTCAATATTATTAACCTTCCAAAACCTCCATCAGCTCTCATTTCATAGCAAAACTGAATATTTAGCTGAACAAGATCATTTTAATAAAATTAAAATTCATGTGATCAATCATACCGATACTAAAAAAATGAATGTTTGTGTAGAAATGGAAGAAGCGCAAGCTCAAAAGGACTTTTTTTCAGGTGATAATCACATTGAAATCTTAAAACAATTTAAACAGCGAGGAATTTTTACCCTACCGACACTAACTTGTTATACCCTTTTTCCTTTTGGCATTATTAAAGCATGGAGTTATCAAAAACTAAACGGCAGAGTATTTGTCTATCCAAAGCCTACCGCTCCTCCACGAAAAGTGGATTGGTATATGCAAAATTTCAATATTCATTCTAAAGGCGAGTTTTATGAATTTGATCGAATTGAAGAATATCAACCCGGTGACAGTTTAAGTAAAATTGCATGGAAAATTTCAACTGCAAAAAAGAAAAAGTTTGTTAAATATTTCAATTCAGACATTCAACGTGAAGAAATCCTCATTGATTTTGATACCCTTCATCCTGAAAAAGACTTTGAAACCAGGCTTCAATATTGCTCTTTTTTAATTCTTTATTGCTATGATCATGAAAAGAAATTTGCTCTAAAAATCAATCAAGTGACATCTGAGTTTAATTCTACAAAAACGCATTGTGAGAAAATATTAAAAAAATTGTGTTATGCTAAAAACATTTAATCTTAAAGAACCAATTTCTATCGCAAGTCTCCTATTAATCTTGTCCATCGCTTCATTAATCTCACCATTATCTTATTTGAACATCTTGTTTTGGGTATTGTTAATTGGTTTTAATTATTTGCATCAACGACTTATATATTTTTTAAAAAAATTAGTTCGTTTGATGTTGATTTTAGCCAGTTTATATCTTCAATTTTATTTTGATTATCAAACCATAACGAAAGAATTGTTTGTCCATATCCTAGGCATACTCATGATATTTAAATTTTTTGAACTTCATCAAAAAAGAGATTACTTTTTTTATGTTAACTTAAGTTTCTTTATCAGTGTCATTAGCCTTCTGGATGGCCAAGATTTAATAAGTTGTGCCCTATCTTTTACTATTATGTTTTTTGGAATTTATTTACTTTATATGATTAACCAGATTGAATTTCCTGATTTCAAATGGAAAAATCTAATTAAAATTTTTGGATTTGTACTTGCTTTATTTCCTTTTATCGTTGGAACGTATCTTATTTTTCCAAGAACTCACATTAACATAAGCTTTTTACAACCCAGTCAAAATAAAATTGGCATTCCTGATAAAATTAATCTTGGAAGTTTTAACAGTATTACTAATACCAGAGAAAAAGTTTTTGATGTCAATTTTAATAATAATACGATTAATCAAAAAGAACTTTATTTTAGAGTTAAAGTCTTTGATATATTAAACCAACAACAAGAATGGATTGAGGCACCCAACAGTCTTCTCTACCAATTTCAAACCCGTATTTCTAAAAAAGAAGATCGTTTAAATTATCAACTCACCATGTCTGCGCATGGGAAAAAGTGGTTGCCTGTTCTTGATTATGTAAGCGCTGTGGGTGAAGGTTACCGAGTCCACCCTTATAATTTTACCTCATCAAATTCTAAAGCACTTGATAAATCTAAAATATTTTCACTAAAAAGTTCTAGCTCTACACTTACCGATTACCTGGATCAAAATGCGCAATCATTTTATTTAAAACTTCCTAACCAAGATTTTTCAAAGTTAAAAACTTGGGTTGATCAAAACAATTTGGGGAGCCAACAACAGTTTTTAACTACTGTTTTAAATCATTTTAAAAATGAAGAATTTTTTTATACCCTTTCACCAAAAATTATAGGAAATGATTACCAAAAATTTTTCTTTGAAACAAAAGAGGGTTACTGTGAATATTATGCAGGAACCTTTGTGATATTAGCAAGACTAGCCGGTATTCCAGCAAGAATTGTGACTGGATATTATGGTGGAGAGAAAAATAATATTGGTGGATTTTATTCATTCAGACAATCTGATGCACATTCGTGGGTTGAGGTTTATTTAAAAGATAAAGGTTGGACAAGATATGATCCCACTCAAATTATTCCTTTATCCCGAGTCAATTTAAATAATAATCTTTATCTTGATCAACAAATGTACCTGAATAAAGAAAATCAAAATCAACTAACTCTGATTAATCGAATGTCACAACAATTTAAACATTTTGCTCAATATTTTAGTTATATCGATTATCGCTGGACTCAGTTTTTTGTATCATATAACCAATTTGAACAAAGAAAATTATATTCAAAAATAAAACAAATTAAACCTACCGATAATGTTAAACAAATGGCCGTGATGTTATCGATTGGTTTAATGATCATAAGTTTAATTTATATCTTGCTGATAAAAAGGTTATTCAATTTAAATTTTATTATTTTTGAAATGATTAGACAGTTAAAGAAAAAACACGTGAATATTAATAAGTATCAAGATAGTAGCGAAATCTTTTACGTATATGAAAAAATTTTTCAAAATTTAAATATCGCTACTATTCAACAAGTTTATTTTAAACATAAATTTAAAAATGAGCCTGTTGATTTTTTTAAACGGCTAGGTATTTTTTTAAGACTAAAAAAAATAGCGCTAACAAATTAATGCTAGCGCTATATTATTGTAATAAAATAATTAAATTATTTTAATTCGATCGATTTCACTTTGTTTGTATCAACTGTACCGTCAGCAGAGTAATACTCAACTACAAACCAACCAGAACTTGCAGTTCCAACCACAGCAGCAGTCGCATCACCTTCACCAGATTTAGCTAATCTGATTAAGATTGTACCTTTCTTCAAAGATGAAGATGCTGAAGTTGCGTTAACCGCAGTTACTCCTAATCCACCACCTGCATCAAATGGGTTTTTAAACGCCATGTTTCCAGGTGCTGTACCAAAGTAACAAGCTAGTCCATCTAAGAAATCAGCCATGTCAGTAGAGTGTACTGAGTAAGCTGTTGAAGATGTACAACCAGGTTGTGTTTGACCCTGTTTAATTGCTGCTGAAGTTGATTGAACTGAGTTATTTAAAAGTGTTAATTCAGTTTCAACAAATCTTTTAACAGAATTATAGTTTGCTTCCGCAACTGATTTTTTAGCAGACTCGGTATA
>Ga0181575_10003199_pt1 | contig 11573 bp, 5 predicted proteins | sample 101ome_23_FD_145599 | JGI IMG/M metagenome (GOLD analysis project Ga0181575, IMG submission 145599) | Coastal salt marsh microbial communities from the Groves Creek Marsh, Skidaway Island, Georgia - 101411CT metaG (spades assembly) | ecosystem: Environmental > Aquatic > Marine > Intertidal zone... | reverse complement strand
CCAGATGCCTTCTTCCCATGTTCGAGAAATATCCACGGTCGTTGCCCCAACAGTCGTACTGGTCAATTGACCGAGCAGATCGTTGGCACCTTCACCAGGGACGGCGACAAGGAAGCCAACACGCACAGCATCATGGTAGTCGCCACTCGTATCAAAGATGGCCTCAGAACCCGTCAATTGCGGGTATCGCTGCATATCCGACAAGCGTGCTTCCAGTGCTGAAATGTTGGCCACGGCTGGAATCGATTCACGGTTGTAAGAAGCCAATTCTTCAAACGAGCCTTTGTCGAGATAGGTACAGTTCTCACTCGAGGGCTCCCCGGTCAATTCGAACAACACCCATCCAGATGTATCGTCCAAGGCTACCCAAGAGACGTTCCATTGCGTACTTGCTCCTGTACGTTGATCAAGACCACGCCAGATGTAGCCACCATCGTCAAGCGCTGCTTTGGCACCGCTTGCTGAACCACCGATGTAATCGAAACATTGCATGGCCTTCTCAAGCGTATGTTCACGCATACCTGAAGCATCAGGTGGATGGAGTTTGTCCTGACCAGCCCAATCTTCCTGCACGTCCTCATCGAGAGAGAGAAGGTTGGCTCGTGGACGAATGTTGTAGTCCTTACCAAGATCGAGGACCTTTGACCCTCGCGTCAGTTTGGTCGTTTTGAACGAGTGATGCAATTCCAATTCACCCTCTGGAAGCAGGTAGTCGCCAAAGGCTTCAGAAAACGGAGAACACGATGATTGCAAGGAACCGTCGTTGGAAATAATGACATCAACCGTTTGTTGACTTGCCCACGGATTGTCTTCTTCAGCCCAAATCTCCATGGTGGCTGAACCGAGACAGAGTCGCTCAATATCGACGTGTGTAGCAGCAATCTTCCACGCTTGGTCATCACCAAGACTGTCTTGACCGACGACTCTCCAACGCCAACCCATTCGCTCACCGGAAGCTCCCTCTTCGATGACATCTGTTGCGAACAAGTCTTGCAATTCAATCGGTTGAAGCATCAGAGAGACCCCCGGAAGAATCACGTCAAGGCTTCCCAACAATCCACCTACATCAAAGGTCTTGGCCGATCCTTCGTAGGGCTTGTTATCGATGGTCGCCGAGAATTCAAATGCAGTTGAAAGCGTCACCTGTTCCTTCAATTCGATGTGTCGCTTGGTGGTCAAAACCGCTTCGCCGGGAACATAGGCTCCATCTTCAGCTTCTGGACAACTGCCTTGATTGATGACCGAGTAGGTGTTACGACCAATGTCAAAGTCATCGAATTCGTACGTATTAGCGATTTCAACGGCCAACCAGTCGTTGCTTCCATACGGACCTTGGGAACGTACGGCTCCAAGCAGGTTCTGTGAAGACATACCGACCAAGTCTTGACTCGTTCCTTGACTAACCGACAAGGTTCCACGCCCTTCGTAATCCATGAAGATGCGACAATAATCTTCGTCCGGTTCAAGGAAATTGAAGACGAGGTCGAGGAATCCTTCACTCGCCATGATAGCAGGACGGTCACCAACACCTCCTGAGATGGTATACTCCATCGTATCACCATAGCGAAGTGGTTCAGCCGTAAACGGTTCCAATGAGGAATTGATGTACCACCATCCTGCTGCTCCAAGGAACAACGAAACGATGACGACAGCGATGACTTTTGGATCTTTGATCATGTCTCCAAGCGTTGCAACATCCTGTCGTTTTGATGCTACAGGAGTGAACACTTCTTTGGGCTCTTGTTCGACGACATCAGCGACAAGAACCGCTTCAAGGACATCACCCCCATCCTCTTCGATGACGGCTTCTTTAACCGCTTCAACCGGCTCAGGTTCATCTTCTTCAATCGAAATGGTCGTCTCATCCTCAAGTGAAAGAACGACTTCTTCTTCGATGGCTTCTTCGACCACCTCAGTCTCAGACAAACCGACTTCATTGCGTGATAATCCCGCCTCAAGAAGACGTTCGACCAGCTCGGCTTTCTTACCTGAAGTGGCAAGGTCGTTGATGACGCACAGGGCCTTGAGTTTGGCCACTGTCAGCGATGATGTTTCATCTGCCATCTGTTCACCTCGATTGATTCGATGGCTCATCCCCTATCAAGGATGGTGGTCAATGCGTCAACATTGACTATCTTTTGTCCTGTTTAGCCTTCGTACGGAACGTAAGAACCGTCTTCGGCCTGAACGTAGACGGTTTGGTCGTACGTTCCATCCGGCATCTTGCGGAAGAAGTAGCCATTTTCGGCTGGCTCGAAGGTTGGTTCTCCAACAGCCTCAGCCACAGACTCTGCGGCAGGATCTGCAGCCTGAGGAGGTCCACTCGGACCAGGTGCTGAAGGTGGTGGACCGCTTGGGCCGGCTGCTGAAGGTGGCGGACCGCTTGGGCCTGCAGCCGTCTCGAGTACTTCTTCTTCCGTCGTCTTCTTGCTTGGCTCAGTCAAGGCTTTGACACCTTCACCGTGGCGCTGTGCGCCAATAAATGCAAATCCAGACAGGCCGAGGAAGAGAACTGCGAGGATACCGGCATAGATTTGATTGGGCCACATACTTCCATCGATGTTCATTTCACCATTCGATTGTATTTCGTTTCCTTTAAGGTACTCTGCGAACAGACATTGGTTTCCACCATCGACATCAAATTCGAATTCGAGCACATCACCAGTGATTATTTTCTCCGTTGACCTCTGATATTGGGCATTGTGGTTTGGTTCCAGTTCACCTTCTCGAATCTGTTCTTTCAAACTCCAACCTTCCAATCCACAGTCATCTGAACCGATCATGTAAACTGCGATGCTGAGGTCACTTACACTTGGAGGCTCAGTTACGGTCACTTCGACCGTAATCGGTACATCCGTGAAATCTTCGCCATCGAGTGGTAGACCCCAAACAAAACCAAGGTCTTGCTCGTAGGTCTTTCCACTCATGTTCAGATCGGCAGAGAAGGAAAATGGGAACAATGCAAATCCGAACATCAAGGCAGCCAAACCAAGGTACAGGAAGACATTCCAACGGGAGCGCTTGAGGGCATCTTGACGCTCTTCCAGCGTCATTTCCTTCATCGCTTCCTCATGATGGTCATCAAGAGGAGGCACAGATTCTGTCGATTCTTCTTCCGGCTCGACGGGTTGTTCCTCTTCGGACATGTAGAAGGTCCAAAACGGCCGAGCATTTGAAATCCTCTCTGTTTTTCTTCTGAGCATGAGCGAGTTGGGGGGACAGGGCGGGCTTCGCTTGGTCGTACTCTCTCGCGGAGCGCGGTTGTATTCGACTCGTCGCTTGGTCGAAGAGGCACGGAAACGTGGCCTTGATGTCAACGTTCTCGATCCGATGAGCTTCTCTTTGTTTGTTGACGACAACGGTATTGACGTCATGCACGAAGGGCGCCCTGTAGCCTTCGATGCCGTCATCCCTCGGATTGGACACTCTATCACCCGTCACGGCGTTGCAGTTCTCCGCCACCTCGAACAAATGGGGATATGGACGGCCAACACTGGCCAAGGTATTCTTCAGAGTCGAGACAAACTCCACGCTTCACAACTGCTCGCACGAAACAAAATTCCGGTTCCTCGAACCGTTTACGTTCGAGATACAGCAGATATTGAACACGCTATTGAAGCCGTCGGAGGCCTTCCCGTCGTCGTCAAAGTCACTGAAGGAACACAGGGTCAAGGCGTCTTCTTGCGTCATACACATCACGAAACGCGCAACCTCGTTCAAGGATTGTTGCACACGAAGAAGGCCATTCTGGTTCAGGAATACATCGCTGAATCGCACGGAACAGACATCCGTGCCCTTGTCGTTGGTGATCGTGTTGTTGCCTGCATGCGACGACGTGCCCGTGGACGTGAATTCAGAAGCAACTTCCATCTCAATGGAACCGTTGAACCGGTTGAACTTGATCCTGCCTTCGAAGAGGTTGCTTGTCGAGCAGCTCGCGTTCTCGGTCTTCGCGTAGCTGGTGTTGATTTGCTTGAATCCGAAGATGGCCCACTTGTTCTCGAGGTCAACTCAAGCCCTGGGTTAGAGGGAATCGAGAAAGCGAGTGGTGTCAACGTCGCTGGAGAGATCATTGATTTCGTCATCAACGATGCGGTTTTCACGGAAGTTGAACTGGACAAATTGCTACGAACCGTTCCTGGCGAAGGTGTTCTGTCGATTCAATTGCTCCATCATACCAACCTCATTGGCCATTCCATCGATGAGATCTTTGCCAACAGTGAGCAACCTCCGGTCTACGCGCTCAGTCGCGGCGACAAGATGATGTGGAATCCAGAACCAAGCATTCAACTTCGCTACGATGATGTGTTGATTTGTTATGGTGAGTTGGAATCGTTACGAGCTACGCTACGCAAGGCTGTTCTGATGTCTCCCCCAATTTCAACCGATTCGCCTTCAAGCGAAGAGACCAACGCATAATCTGTGTTTTGATGAACATTCAACACATTCATATGGAGGTGTACCAACTGCACTCTGTCCGCAAGGACACGGGATGCACTTCCGCTTCGGCGGAATCAACGGCGCTGATGCCATATGGAGAGAAAACACACACAGCCGAAGGCTCAACGACCGAGCCAGCTTCGTCTTACCGATGAAGATGTTCAGCTTCCTCCGCGACTTGTCCACATCCAGAACCTTCCGTGGTTGGACTGTTACGACCAACAATTGCGTACGGAAAACAAATCCGAGAACACGCGCAAGACCTATCTCAACGGTCTTCGAGCCCTTGTTGAAACAACCCTTCCCGGTGAGAATGTTCTCTCCGAACTCGATCTTGAATCGATGGATGTTGCAACACTCGCTCAGCGGCTTGAACCTCTCAACGGACGCATCGATCGATGGACGCATTCGATGAGTGAGTTGAGTCCATCGACCTACAACGCTCGTCTCGCAGCCGCTCGGCACATGATCAAGTGGCTCGGCCACCGATGGCCCGACCATTTGGTTCGTGCCCGCACAGGTCGAAAACTGCCACGAACACTCACTCGACGTGAACTCACTTCGGTGATTGAAGCGGCCAATACCTCAGAGAATGCCATTGCTTCTGTAGTCGTTACGGTCTTGTTGGATACGGGAATGCGCGTTTCTGAATTGTGCAACCTCAACCTCTCAGATATTGAACTCGAAGGACTCCATGCGAAAGTCATTGGAGGGAAAGGTGACAAGGATCGTATCGTTTTGTTTACGCAACGAACCAAGAACTGCATCGATGCATATCTCCCAATTCGAAGTTCACGAATACGTGATGATGATCCTCCGTTCCTGCTCAACCAAGCAGGTCGACGATTGCAACCCCGAGGCGTTCAACGCTTAATGGATCAACTCGCCATCGAAGCCAATCTGCCGAAAGGGAAACTCACACCTCACGTTCTTCGCCATAACTTTGCGACTGGATTGCTTGAGCGTGGAGCTGATCTTGTCACCATTCAGCGACTGCTTGGTCACACCAGCATTGCAACGACGCGTGTCTATCTCGACATCTCCGATCAAACCTTGCGAGAAGTCTACCACCGTGCCCAATCCATGCGCCAAACCATGGATGAAGAGCAAGCGCAACGTGATGAGAAACTCGTTGAACAAGAAGGTGGAACCGAAACGTTCGGTATTGATCTCTCACGCACTTGAGCGCTTTCGCTTGTCGATGGATTCAGGACCCGTCCATTCTCGATGTGGTGTTACATCCTGACCAGAATGGCCTTCGATTGGACAATGCTTTCCCGAACGACAGCGAGAACAATTTCCCTTTGGAGGTAATTCAACGGCCTTTCGCAAACGACCGTACTTCCTCCTTGGCATGAAAGACCATCAGAGAAGACGGTTTTACAATGTAGCGCTTGAATCAAATCAATTCTTGCGGAACCAAGGCATATCGGTCACACTTCGTGGAACTTTCAAGGTCTTACCCTTGCGCCCATCATCTGATTTTGTCGATTTGACTTTGTGATTGCCTTTTGTTGCTTCAACAGTCTTTTCTGCTACCTTTTTGCCAGCAGCTGTTGCTTTTGAGGCGGCCTTCTTGGTTGAGGAAGCGGCCTTCTTTGCCGTTTCCTTGGCTTTGGATGTTGCCTTCTTAGCAGTGGTTTTTGCTTTCGTTGCGGTCTTCTTCGCAGCCGAGATCGCACTCTTCTTCGCAACTGCTGCAGCCAACTTCGCAGCACTCACCTTGTTCAAGCCAGCCTTCTCAAGTCCAGCTTTACCTGCCTTTGCAATCTTTGCTGCCGTATTCAAGCCAGCCGCTTGGAGTTTCTTTGCAGTCGCTGCACCTACACCAGGTAGTTCAGTCAAGTCCTCGCCTTTGGAGTTAGTCTTCTTTGCCATGGTCTCGCCTGAACAACCATACCATCGAGTATTCTTGAACTATTCCACGATATTTATTTGCATTCAAAAATGGAAAACTAACCTGTTTTGTGATATGGAATGAAATTAAGAGTTATCATGCCGTGGGTGCTATCATGCGAACTAAGACAGTTTTGTTTGTTGTTGCTCTGTTCCTCATGCAGGGTTATGCTATGAATATGAACGTACAAGATGATGTCCTCAACATTGAAGCTGATGAATCGGCCACCAGTGGACGGAGCATCAACGTCATGCCCGCTATTTCTGATGCCATGCAGCAGTACATGCTTGACAACCAGGATCAAAACGGAGACAATGACAACGACGGAGACGGCATTGCCGACGATGTTGACAAAGACGATGATAACGATTGTATCCCGGACATTTGGGACGCAGATCGTGAAGATTTTGATAGCGATGGAATCAACGATGCTGATGATCTCGATGATGACGGAGATGGATTCAACGACTCTGAAGAAGTTACGGATACCGACAACCTGACGAACATTTACGATTCCGACAACGATGGCTATCATGACTGTTCAAGCATGGGTATGCTCCAAATGAACATGCTCGACGTCCTCGTCAATGTCTTAGCTGACGGTTCCGTCACATTCTCGATCGATGCCTTGGAACTCGTTACGGGAGAAAATGCAGAGGTCTTTTGGAACTTGGTCGATACGGACGACTTTTTGCAATTGAACAACAGCACCACAACTTTTGTTGTCTCAACCACCGGTTCTTGGGGAGATAGCGGCACATGGTACGGTCTCGCAGATGGCCCTTACTGTCTCAATGTCGAACTTTCTGGAAGCGATGCTAGTGGAAACAGCGACGTCTTGGATTCCGCACAAGAATGTTTCACGATTGATTCAACTTCTACCGGTGGAGGAGGCGGCACCGGCACAATTGACGATTGTGACAACAGTACCGAAGGCTACCTTACTCATAACTTCAATTTCTCCTCAGTTTCCCCAACAGCACAATTCATTATTTTGCTGACAGCTGAATGTCTCATGGACAATGGCCAGACCTACGAGTTGGTTTACCAACTCTGGGAAGAGGGGGCATCGAATCCAATGCAAGACAATGCTGGTTCTGGAGCTTGGGACAGTTACGATGAGAATGAGAGTTGGTCAATAGGTTGGTTTAATCCTGTAAGCAATGTTATCACTGAAGGTGGAAATTACTCGTTCAAGGCCATGCTCTATCTTGGTTCAAATCTCATCGATGAGTTCACCCATGACTTCTGTGTCAACACTGCATCGTTCGATTGCGACGGATTCGATGATGGCAGCGGTGGACCATCCGATAATGAGACCGAACCTCTCGGCTACTGCTCCTTCCCAACCTTTGGAGCAACACCGACTGAATTGCTACCTGGTGAAGATTTGACCTTCACGTGGACCATGGACGGTGATGTGAGCGACCAAGTGTACCTCGCACTCCTGAGTGGTTGGGGAGCGCAGTACTACTTCTCAAGCATCGAAGACAACGATGGTAGTCACACCATCACGTTGCCTGCGTACATGAATCCAAATGCTGACTACACGATTTACATCGAGAGTGCCTACGATGACAACAGGACAACACTCTGTTGGAAGTATGGTTCAATCGATATTCTGAACGAAGGCGAAGAGCCTGTTGATAACGAAACAGTGCCAACTCCAACAGTTGATGAAACGCCGCGTATCTCGATGTGGTACGGAAAAGTCAACCAACACAATGAGAATGGAACATGGATGACAGACCCAGACGGCGTAGCCGGAGCAGGTTTTTACGCCGACTGGGGTGATGAAGGCTGGGGCGATCGAAAGTTGGAGTACTGTCAACGTTTCTGGCCAAGTACAGTCGATGTCGTGTTGCGAGATCTTCCAGAAGAGATTGTCTTCTACACGCGAGGCAACCTCGATGGTTACCTCTCAACAAAACCCGTTTGGGAATGCATCCTTGAGGAAGACCAGGAGCCCGTGCTGACTGGTTCATGCACCATCGATCTGACCGTTACACCTCAAGAGATCGAAATTGGAGAAACCTTGACCATGGAATGGACAATGACAGGAGATATTCCTGCTGAAGTCCGTGTTGCTGTACTGAGCCATGATGGGGGCATGTGGAACGTCGGCGTTCAATATCACGTCAGTCAACACATCGCCAATACTGGAATCTTTGAGTACGTCATTCCAACAGGCATGAATCCTGACCGTGATTACGTCGTCTACGTCGATGCAGTCCTTACGGAAGATTTCTCGACATACTGCTGGAAATACGGATCGTTTGACCTTCTCGCTGATAATGAAGGAGCAATTGATCAAGTGATTGAGAATCTCTTCAACACAACGGATACTACACCACGTATCTCGATGTGGTATGGTAAGGTCAACCAACACAACGAAAACGGAACGTGGATGACCGACCCAGACGGCACTGCAGGTGCTGGAAATTACGCCCAGTTTGGTAATGATGGATGGGGCGATCGAAAGTTGGAGTATTGTCAACGCTTCTGGCCAAATACGCTTGCTGTAGAACCAATGGGTGCCGAAGAAATCGTCTTCTACACTCGTGGCAATGCGCAAGCTTACCTCACCGTCAAACCCGTTTGGCAATGCGTTCACGATACCGATGGCGATGGCGAATTGGATACCGTTGACGTTGATGATGACAACGATGGTTGGACCGACATCCTCGAACAAGCCTGTGGAACCAACCAGCTTGACCCTTCCGATGTCCCAACGGATACCGATGGCGACCAAATCTGCGATCTTCTCGAAGAAGCGGCTGTAGAAGCCGTCGAAGATGGAGAAGGCTTGCCAAGCGTTGGTCTGTTCGGAACACTTGCCGTCTTGGGCGTGGCTTTGGTGTTTGCCAAGGGTCGAAATGAAGACCTGTAAGCGCATTCAATCTGCATTTGAACGGCCTTGCTGTTTGGCCTTGAACGGCTGGTTATTTTTTGTAGGCTGAATATAAATATCAACAGAATTTAGTCGAACCCATGCGCCCGAAAACAGCCTTAGCGATTGCCGTTTTGTTTTTCTTGAATGCCTTTTCTGCATCTTTTGCCACCATTCCGACCCAAAGTGATGCTGAATTGTTCTTCCCTGAAACTTCTGAAACCAGTGCCCGGAACAGTTCCTGCGGTACGAATTCAACCCTGACCGATCTCATGGTTTGGACGGATGCAACAAGTTACACGCAAGGAGCTTCTCCGACAGCATACTTTACCGTGAATTGCAGTGTGAACGGTGACTTATACGATCTCAGCGTAACAGCGAGTGGCCCTAGTTGGCAAGACGGAGATTCTTGGAATTGGACCGAAACCAATGCCTATGAATCGTTCAGTACAACATGGAACAACCTCTCAGCAGGTACCTACTGCATCAACGCAACGTTGTATCACCTCCCCAGCGGAGGCAATTGGCAAGTTGCTGATTCAGAATACCAGTGCTTCACGGTCACATCCACAAGTGGAGGAGGTGGTTCCACGACCTACGTTCCAAATGGAAGCCTTTCCATCTATGGCGTCTCTTCGAACTACACAAGTGGTTCAAACGTTACTGCCTTCTTCGACTACACCAACCTCGATGTTGGCGTGACCTATGGTGAGATGTGGTATCTCACCGATGCAAACGGAAATGTTGTGCAAGGATACGGCGTGAACCAAACTTGGAATGCAACCTGGTCAAACACCAATTCAACTGAAACGCTTGGAAATCTCGCCAATGGCACATATTGCATCACTGCAACGCTTTACACCGTTTATTCCAACGGTACAGCAATCATTCTCGACACCGTCACAACCTGTTTCACCATTGGTTCAACAACCCCAACAACAGGCTGTGGGTACGACTGGAGTCTTGTATCGCTTTCCGTTTATCCAAACGACATTGCCTTCGTACCGGGACAGAACCATAACGTCAGCATCTATTCCCAGTGCAATCTGTACAATGAAAATATGGTAATCATGTACAACGTCACCGATACATCAAGCGGTCAAACACTGAGTTACGGAAGTTGGCAATGGGTTCCGACCTCAACCAGTGATACACATTACTTCGAAAATCTGAATCTCGTAACGGGCGTTTATCACGTCCAAATTGGACTGTACCACTACAATGGTGCAGCAACATATACCATGTTGGATTCTGTGAATTACAACTTCACGGTTGCTCAAACTCCAGCGGTCAACGAAACGTTGGATATTGATTTCAACTCGATGAGCTACACGACTGGTCAGAGTGTTGCGGCAACAGTGGAAGCATTTGATTTGCAAACATACTCGAATTATACCGTTGCTTGGGTCTTGCTCGATGGCAGCGCCGTTGTCGATTCAGGAAACTACACCATTGATACCTTTAATCTGAATGAAAGTATGGAGTCTCTTCTCTTCACAGCAGGCGCAAACGGAACATATTGTCTCAGCGCGAAACTCTTCGATGTGAACGGAAACATGGTCGCCCAAGACGATACATGCTTCAACGTGGGTTCAACCACACCACCGAACAATGGAGGTGGAGGCAATGGTTCGACCGATACAGGAAATAATGCAACCAATCCGGTTATGCCTGTGTTTAATTGCTCGAACATTGCATGGAATTTGACGACCAACATCACCATCAATGATTGCTGGAACATGACCGATGCGTTCTGGTTTGAATTCAATCAATCCGGTTCGATTGTTTGGATTGACCCTGTGGTTGCCGTCGGTTACAATTACGTCGTTTACAGCGGTCACTTGATGACCTCTGTAACCGTTCCAACAGGCTACGGTGACGATGTCTTCGACCTCTATCTGTGGGATGGAACGGCGTGGTATGATTCCAACACAGATCTCTATGGAGGCGTAACGCACACCTTTGCAACACCACTCGATCGAATGTCGATTCGTGGTATTGAAGCCTATGAAATGCTTGACCCAACCGACCCAACGGTCTTCGTGACTGGATTAACGTTCAGCACCGCAGGAACAGTCGTCATGATCATGGATCCAATCACTGAGAATTACACCATGCAAGGCTGTGGTTACGACCCAACCTACACCGACTTGATGATATGGACCGATTTGCAAACGTACGTGCAGGGTGCAACAACATACGCTGATTACTACGTGAACTGCAGTGTCAACACCAAGGATTACGAATTGCACGTCTTTGCTTATTCTGCAAGCGGCTCGTCGTGGAGTGACTACGATGTATGGAACTGGACGGAAACTGACAGTTACGAGGTAATGGACGATGATT
>Ga0181575_10003193_pt1 | contig 11604 bp, 10 predicted proteins | sample 101ome_23_FD_145599 | JGI IMG/M metagenome (GOLD analysis project Ga0181575, IMG submission 145599) | Coastal salt marsh microbial communities from the Groves Creek Marsh, Skidaway Island, Georgia - 101411CT metaG (spades assembly) | ecosystem: Environmental > Aquatic > Marine > Intertidal zone... | reverse complement strand
GGTGCTCGGCGATGGCCGTACCGGCGAGGCATTGGTTAAACACCCGGGTATCAATAAGGTTGCCTTTACCGGTTCGACCAGTGTCGGCAAAATCATTCGCCAGACTATTGCCGGTTCAGGCAAGAAACTGTCCCTCGAGTTGGGTGGTAAATCACCCTATATCGTCTTCGAAGATGCCGACATTGACAGTGCCGTCGAAGGACTGGTGGATGCCATCTGGTTCAACCAGGGGCAGGTCTGCTGTGCTGGATCCAGGCTGTTGATCCAGGAATCGATCGCTGACAGGTTTCTGGCGAAAGTGCGGCGGCGGATGGCAAAGCTGATTGTCGGCGACAGTCTCGACAAAAACTCCGATATCGGCGCCATTATCAGCGAAGTCCAGCTGAAGCGCATAAAGAAACTGGTTAAAGTCAGTGAAGCCGAGGGCTGCGAGGTCTGGCAGCCACCTGGCAAGCTGCCGAAACAGGGTACATTCTTCCCGCCCACGTTGATCACTGGTGTTGAACCCGCTTCAACGGTTGCCCAGGAAGAGATCTTTGGGCCAGTCCTGGTTGCGATGGCTTTCCGCACCCCGAACGAGGCGGTCGCGCTCGCGAACAATACACGCTACGGTCTCGCGGCCAACATCTGGACAGAGAATCTCAGCGAAGCCATGCATGTGGCGGCGCAAATAAAGGCCGGCACGGTCTGGGTGAACAGCGCCAACAGTTTTGACGCCAGCGTCGGCTTTGGCGGTTACCGCGAATCTGGTTTCGGACGTGAGGGCGGTCCGGAGGGTATCTCCGAATATCTTGTTCCTGAAGTTGAGAAGGCTTTGCAAGCGCAGCCCGCTGAATCCCGCCAACAGAAGAAACGCATGCCTGCGCCCAGCTTTGCGATCGACCGGACGCCCAAGCAGTATATCGGCGGTAAGCAGGCACGACCGGACAGTGGCTATAGTCAACCGCTGCATGATGTGGCCGGCAACCTGATTGCCGAGATGCCGCTCGGTAACCGTAAGGACATTCGCAATGCGGTTGAGGCGGCGCGCTCAGCCCATGGCTGGAGCGGTATGACAGGCCATCAACGGGCCCAGGTGCTGTATTTCCTGGCCGAAAACCTCGATTACCGGCGAGTTGAATTCACCACGTTGATTCAAAACCTCTCAGGCAAGTCTGTCCGCCAGGCAACAGAAGAAGTGGAGACAGCTCTGCAGCGTGTATTTACCTATGCTGCCTGGGCTGACAAGTATGAAGGTACCATTCATCTGCCCGATAAGAACCGGGTCGCCATGGCGATGAAGGAGGCCATGGGTGTCATAGGGATTGCGGCGCCGAGAGAGAGTCCACTGCTTGGGCTCATCTCGACCTTGCTGCCAGCGATTGCGATGGGCAATCGCGTGGTGCTGGTACCTGCCGAAGACTACAGTCTGGTAGCGACGCACCTCTACCAGGTGCTGGATACCTCTGATGTGCCCGGTGGTGTGGTTAACATCGTTGCCGGACCACGTGAAGAACTGATTCAGTCACTGGCTGGGCATGCTGATGTCGAGGCCCTGTGGTGCTGGGACACAGCAGAGATTTGTGCAACGGCAGAAGCGCTCGCCGCGGAAAACATGAAGCGCACCTGGCTGTCGAACGGCAGTTATCGTGACTGGCGCAAACAGTCGCAAGGCGCCGGGGAAGAATTTCTGCGGCAATGTATTGAGATCAAGAATATCTGGATACCCTATGGCGTCTGAGGACTTCTGGCGAAACCCGTTTATAGAAATGTAAGAGGACTGACTGTGTCGACACCCCATATCGCGGCTGAAAAGGGCGCTTTTGCTGAAACTGTACTTCTGCCTGGTGATCCGCTCCGGGCAAAGTTTGTCGCTGAAAACTACCTGCAGGACGTCCAGTGCGTGAACGAGGTCAGAAACATGCTGGGTTTCACCGGTCTGTTTAAAGGTGAACGTATTTCAGTCATGGGCGGCGGCATGGGGATACCCAGCGCTTCGATTTATGCCACCGAGTTGTATCAGTTCTTTGATGTACAGAACATCATCCGAGTTGGCAGCTGCGGTTCGATTCACCCGGATGTCAACCTCGGAGACCTCGTTGTCGCGATGGGCGCCTCAACTGATTCCAGTGTCAATCGACTCAGGTTTCTGGGTCACGACTTCGCCGCTATCGCTGACTACCACCTGCTGCGTCGCTGGGTTGAGACCGCCGAGGCGAAAGACGCCGAGGTGACCGTCGGCAATGTCTTCTCGACGGATACTTTTTACCACCTTGATAACACTATCTACGACGTTGCCGCGCGGCTCAAGATCGTCGTTATCGAGATGGAAGCTGCAGGGCTCTACCGTATTGCGGCGGAACAGGGCCGGCAGGCGCTTTGTGTGCTCACCGTCAGCGATCACATCACTAAGAATGAGCAGCTCAGTGCCGAAGAACGGGAAACGTCGCTCGGTGAGATGATGGAAATAACACTAAACAGCCTCATATGATGGAGTCACCATGAGTTACACGACAGTAGACACAGATCTCAGCGACCGTATCCTGACAATCACGTTGAACCGGCCTGAGGCGATGAATGCCTTTACCGTAGAGATGGCGAACGAGCTGGTTGATCTGTTCAATCAGGCCAGCATGGATGATGACGTGGGTTGCATTATCGTTACCGGCAACGGCCGCGCATTCTGCGCCGGCATGGACCTGTCAGTCGGCGGCAACGTGTTTGGCCTGGATGAAGACATGCAACCGACGGCCGAGGAGATCCACAAACGCTATAACGACGACGATATGGTGACTGGTGTACGCGACACGGGCGGCAGGGTGTCGCTGGCAATCTTTGAATGCCGAAAACCCGTGATCGGCGCAATAAATGGTGCTGCCGTCGGAATCGGTGCCACCATGACGCTGGGTATGGATATTCGTCTGGCGTCAGAGAAAGCCCGGATCGGCTTTGTTTTCGGCAAAATCGGTGTGACACCGGAGGCCTGCTCCACCTGGTTCCTGCCGCGTATTGTCGGTATGCAGCGAGCGCTGGAGTGGGTCTACAGTGCCGATATCCTGACAGCTGAGGACGCGTTAAGCGGGGGGCTGGTCCGCTCAGTGCATCCGCCTGACGGACTCTTGCCTGCGGCACGCGAGCTCGCGACAAAGTTTGTGGCTAATCGATCACCCGTTGCCATCGCACTGGCGCGACAGATGATGTACCGCAATTCAGCGGCGCTGTCACCAAGGGTAGCCCATGAGATCGATTCCCTGTCGATGTTTTACAGCAGTACCGGTGACGGCAAGGAAGGCGTTGCATCATTTCTGGAGAAACGCGACCCGGCATTTACCTCAAAAGCATCGGCGATGCCGGATTTCTATCCATGGTGGGAATCAGACCAGTAACACATCGTTTTACCAAGACTAATTGACAAGCAACAACTAGGGAGGACCCATGCCGGTCGTACTGAAGAAAGAAGGCCACCTGGCCATTATTACCTTGAACCGTCCTGAGGCGAGAAATGCCATCAATGGCGAGATGGCCGAAACAATGGAAGCCTGCCTTGATGAATACGAGAGCGATCCGGAACTCTGGTGTGCGATCCTGACAGCCGAAGGTACCGTGTTTTGCGCCGGCGCTGACCTGAAGGAAGTCTCAGCCGGTAACGGTGCCGCGCTTGCGACCAAGAAAGGCGGGTTTGGAGGTATTACCAGACGCGAACGCACGAAGCCATTGATTGCGGCGATCAAAGGCACCGCGGTAGCAGGGGGCTGTGAGATTTCACTTTCCTGTGACCTGATCGTGGCCTCGACTGAAACAGTGTTTGGCCTGGCTGAGGTTAAGCGCTCTCTGGTCGCTGCAGCAGGTGGGCTCTTCCGTTTGCCTCGAGCTTTGGGGATGGCGACCGCCATGGAAGTGATTATGACTGGCGACCCGCTGCCCGCTCAAAGAGCTTATGAACTGGGCATGGTGAACAAAGTCGTCGAGCCCGACAAGGTGATGGATGAAGCGAAAGCGCTGGCCGAGCGTATCCTGGTGAATGCACCCCTGGCTGTCTTTGCCAGTCGCAATGTCGCGGCTCGAGCCAATATGGACGGCGATGACGATCTCTGGCGCGCCAGTGGCAAGGCGATGGCTTCACTCGCCAGCACGGAAGACTATAAGGAAGGCCCGCTCGCCTTCATCGAAAAGCGGGCCCCGGAGTGGAAAGGTCGTTAGGCGCTTTCCACAGCTGCCGCTCAGGGCTTTCCACAACTGCCGCTCAGGGCTGTTCACAACTGCCGCTCAGGGCTTTTTTTGATCGCTCAGGGCTGTTTAGCTGGATTGATCAGGTATTTTTCACCTGTGGCCATTTGGCCGTAATCCTTGATGGCATCCAGTGTCAGCGCTTCAGCCAGCGAGACTTCCTTCGTGTAATGACTCGCGAAAGTCGTCTTGATTTCCCGGGCGACGCGCTGACGCAGCTCCTCGGCCGCTACCGGGCCGATCTTCTGCAGGAACGGCGTCAGCAACCAGCCACCCAGTCCCCACATCATGCCGTAGCTGCGATTCAGGGTTGTTTGTGAGCGATCCAGGCCGCCGTAGATATAGACCTGTTTGTGCTGAGTAGAACCGTATCGGGAATATTCGGTTGCAGTCTGCTGTGCAGCGGTTTCCATCGATGCGAGAATTTGATCGGCGAGGACGCCACCGCCTGTGGCATCAAAAGCGACATAAGCGCCTGTCTCGGCGATCGCCTGCGTCAGGTCCTGGCGAAAACTGTCAGCGGATGAATTGCAGACGTATTTTGCGCCAATACCGCGCAGCAGTTCAGCCTGCTCCTCGCGACGCACAACATTAACAAGGTCAATGCCATCGGCAATGCAGATCTTCTGCAACATTTGACCGAGGTTTGACGCTGCGGCGGTATGACACAGAGCCTGGAAACCTTCCACTTTCATGGTCTCTACCATGCCAAGTGCCGTCAGCGGATTCACAAAGCAGGATGCGCTCTCGGCCGAAGTTACACCCTCGGGCATCACCAAGCACTGTTTTGCCTTGATGCATCGATACTCGCTGTACATGGCACCACCCAGTATGCCAACCGTTTTACCCATCATGGACTGCGCCAGTTCACCAGATCCGGCAGTCACAACAACGCCGCCACCTTCATTACCGACAGGCATCGGTGTGCCCGCCCTGGCTGCAACGGCGGCTCTCAGCTTCTCAGGGACTGGCGCGGTGATCGTCGGTCGTTCTGCGGTACCGCCTTGCTGGGCCGACGACATGTCCGCCATACCAAACAACAGGCCGAGGTCGGAAGGGTTGATTGGCGATGCTTCGACCTTGACCAGAACTTCGTCCTCTGCTGGCTCAGGCACCGGCACGCTGGCCAGTGAAAGTTCAAGCATGCCTTCCTTCGTGATCAATGAATGAATCTGTAGCTGCTCTGCCATGATGTCTTCCTCAACGGGTTTAAAGAGTTAATGTGGCCGGCATTGTACAGGTCGATTTTCGAAACAATAGATTGCCACCAGGCATGAATACTACGCTATGCCGCGCTGTTATCCCTTGTCTTTCTCGACTTCGACTCTGAGATCCCTGAATTCATCGCCGGAAAAAATCTCTTGGATCTTCTCTATCTCGTCAGCTGCTTCTTTCTGTCGACGCCACATGTCGGCATACATGCCCTCGGCGGCCACCAGTTCAGAGTGAGTGCCGCGTTCGGCAATTACGCCATCGTTTAAGACAAGAATCTCGTCAGCATTAACGATGGTGGACAAGCGGTGCGCGATGACCAGCGTCGTACGGTTCCTGGCAACCTCGGTCAGTGCCGCCTGAATATTGCGCTCAGTCTTGATGTCGAGCGCGGAGGTGGCCTCATCCAGGACCAGCACGGCAGGATTTTTCAGCACAGTCCTGGCGATGGCGACGCGTTGTTTTTCACCGCCAGAGAGCTTCAGGCCACGCTCACCTACCCGGGTCTCATAGCCCTGGGGCAGGGAGACGATAAATTCATGGATGCTGGCCAGCTTTGCTGCGGCTTCGACTTCTGCATCGGTCGCTGCAGGGCATCCATACCGGATGTTGTAGCGAATGGTATCGTTAAACAGCACGGTATCCTGCGGCACAATACCCACGGCCTGGCGTAGGCTGGCCTGTGTGATGGTTGTTATGTCCTGATTATCAATGGTGATTGCGCCACTGCCCGGTTCATAGAATCTATACAGCAGCCGCGCCAGGGTGGATTTGCCGGCGCCACTGGGGCCAACGACAGCGGTCGTGCGTCCGTGTTCGATACTGAAGCTCACGTCACGGAGAACCGGTTTCTCTGGTTCGTAGCTGAAGCTCACCTGCTCGAAACGCACTGTGCCCGCACTGACCTGAAGTTCCGACGCGCCGGCGCGATCTCGGATCTCGGGTTTGAGGTCGAGCAGCTGGAACAGGTATTCCATGTCGACCAGCGATTGCCTGATCATGCGATAGCTGGAGCCGAGGAAGCCCAGCGGGATGAACAGCTGCAGCATAAAGGTGTTCAGCATGACAACTTCCCCGGTTGTCAGGTTGCCGGCAGCGTAATCCTGTACTGCAAGAACAAGAATCATGACCTGGCAGATGACCCGCACCGCCAGCTGACCGCCATTCAGTACGCCTAATGTATTCTGACTCTTGATCGCGGCTTCCATGTAGCGAAGCAGTGCGTCGTTGTAACGTTCTGCCTCGTAGTTCTCGTTGCCAAAGTATTTCACCGTTTCGAAGTTGAGCAGGCTGTCGATCCCGATAGAAGTGGCACGAGACTCCTGGCTGACCATGTCGCGACGAAAGCGCGTACGCCATTCGGTAAACAGCAGCGTAAAGGCTATGTAGGCCGCTACTGCGAACAGAATGACGGCGACGTATTTGATCGGGTATGCAACTGCGAGATAGATCGACACGAGGCCGATTTCGAACAGTGTTGGCCCGATGTTGAATGCGAAGAGTCCAATAATCTGCTGCAGAGACCTTGTGCCTCGTTCGATTGCGCGAGACAGTCCGCCCGTCTGCCGATCGAGATGAAAGCGCATGCTGAGGTCATGCAGGTGGCTGAAGGCTTTGAGGCCAATGACGCGCTGGGCATATTCCGAGACCGGTGTGAACACGGCAGCCCTGATTTCAGTCAGGGCGCCGGGCAACAGGACCATGAGCCCGTACAGCAGGGCGAGGCCCAGCAGCCCGGACAACGCATCGGATGTACTGAACGTAGCGGTGCTACCGGCCAGATCCTGCAGGCCATCGATCAGGTCCTTCAATACGATCGGTCCATAGACATTGGCGGTGCGGCCCAGCAACAGGCAACCAAGGGCTATCACTACCCGCACCTGCATATCTCTTCTGTCTCGCGGCCAAAGGAAAGGCAGCACGGCGGCGATTGTCTGCATTGGTGTGCGCTTGTCAGCCCCGTTCAGCGTCAGCGGATCGCTGAAGGCCATAGCATTGCGAAAGTGCTCCATCCGTGTACCGCTACTTCGCCGTCAGGGTGGCACGAAAACTGGCCGGATCTGTCAGTGTCTGCTGGCGATAAGCCGTTACCTCCTGCCGGGTAAAGGGCCTGAACTCTCCAGGCAGATCGTCGCCACTGAACACCTGTAACATCCAGTTGATCACCGCTGCCAGCTCTTCATCATTGATGAGCGCCTGGGCCGCGCCGGGCACCTGCACCAGGTAAGCCCGGCCAGCATCAGTGCTCGTGAAGCGCGCCAGTTCAGCGTTCAGCGCAGGGACCTCGGGCGGCTGACCGCGACCGTCGGCGAGATGACAACCCATACAGTGAATCATGTAGTGACTTCTGGGGTCTGCTGCAGCCTGGTTAGCTGCCAGCAGGAGAATGAAAATCAGCCTGCGCATCAGCTCTCGTCGACACCCACGACCACAGCCGTCGAGCAGTGATAGGCGTTGGTTTTTGTGCCGACGCACCAGTTGATGTCGTTGTTCTTAGGTGGATAGTAGGTCGGCAGGTCACCCTCGTTACGGTGACAGAAACAGCGACCACAGTCACCCTTGCCGCAACAGTCATTGTAGGAAATGACGTAGCGTTTTCCGTCAGCAGGATTAACACAGGTGCCAACCCAGGTGACAGGTGAAGGTTCTGTACCAGGTGGGCACTGTGATTCACTCCCGCCACAGCAACTGCAGAGATAGCCATCAATGGCGCAATAACGCCAGTAATCGCAACTTTTGGGATCACCGATTTCAGTCAGGTTCATTTCTGCCTGGGCTTTGCGGGCAACTGGAAGCACCGGCACCAAAGCAGCACCCACCATCAGTTTGCCCAGGCGTGTCAGGAAGTGGCGGCGTGACAATTGACGGGCTGATGTACGCGAGCGACGGGTCACCCAGCGATCAAGGTGGCTCAATAGTGCATCAGCTTTCATGTTTTTCCTCATCGATGCCAAGATACTCCTGCAGTGAAGAGACGTCCATTTCTGCGGCAGTCAGCAGGCTTTCTAGATGTTCCCGGTTGTTCACCAGGCCGCGGGCTTTCAATACACCGTCGCTGTCCAGCAGGGCTGCGAAAGGCAGTTTGTTAACACCCAGCGCCAGGCCCAGCTCCGTTGACAGCACATAGCGGGAAGCTGGAATGTCCTGTTCTTCTGCGTATCGCTGATGAGTCGCTTCGGTCTCGCCATCGGACGCATAGAGAATCTGTATTGAAGCCTGCTCATCTTCTGCAACGGACTGGACGACTGGTAGCAGTGATTTGCAGACCGGGCAGCCTGGTGACAGAAAGTAGATGAGTGTTGGTGTTGGACCAGGGCCGAGCGTGATGCTTTCGCCGCTGATTGTCTGCAGTTGGATCGGACCCAGATTCTCACCGATTTTGGGACCATTCATCGGCATCAATGCGCCAACGGGCGCAACCCTCTCATGCAGCACACCGATCTGTCGTGTCAGGGCGAACACGATCAGCAGGAGAGCAATAACGATCAGCCAGAGGACGATGTTGGAGACGACGAGGGCGGTTGTCATGACTGCCACCAGCTACGCTGATTGAGATGGCTCGTCAGCAACAGATTGGCCGTGATATAGATCAGGATCGCGCCGACGAGCCAGGTGATGATGACAAAGTAGTCGAGCCAGAGAAGGGTACGTACAACTGTCGGCAGCAGGGTCAAGGCCAACAGTCCGGTCATGATCAGATTACGCAGGACATGAATCCAGCTGATCCCCTCGCCAGCTGACCCAAGGCAGCCGCAATCGATGTGAGTCCGGCCGCGAATGAGGTTCAGACCAATGCCAATGGCATAGAGCAGCAGCAGGGCCATGCCTATACCCGCACCGTATTGGTAGGCCGTGGTAATGAGTAGTGTGGTGGCAACGATTTCCAGGATGATAATGACGTTAGCCAGACTGGTCACGAGGGGTAAAGGCAGCAGGCGATAGTCGCCGACCTGTTGCGCGAACGCAGCGCGGTCGTGGTATTTCTCCATTGCTGACAGGGCGAACATCAGGGCAAATGCACCCAGTAGGCAATATTGAATGACAGGGTCGATCATGTGATTAAAGGTTCTGCAGAATGTTGGGAGTGGGCAGGCTCGACAGCGTGTGCCGCAATGTGCCTGTTTTCAGGTCATAGATGTCCAGCGTGTCTGTGATGTAAGAGCCTGCGTAGATTAACGCTGCGTTATCCTGGCTCACCTGAATGCTGGATGCTATCTTATCCAGGGTCAATTCGTGAACCTGCTGGCCGGTGGCAAGGTTGTAGTACCAGATATGTGTGCCGGGGTCCTTGTGAGTGTCATCTCCACCCGCATGCACCAGCGCCAGCAGCAGGTTGGCGCTTTGATGGTAAGCGAGCGGCTGCATCCCGCCAATGCGCCACTCTCCGGCTGCTGCTGGTGCTGTGATATTGAAAAGCTTTTGCGCTGAGACTTTGCTCGCAGAAGCGCTGACGCGGAATACCTGGCCCTTGAAGGTATTGAAGACCCAGCCTGAAGGCGTTCGAACGCCTTTCTCCATCAGAGGGTCTTCGGTCAGTTCAAAGAAGCTGTCTGATCTTATCCGGGCGTTTTCACTGCCATCAGGATTCAGGCTGATGAGCTGGGCTGTTCCGTCGCCACAAAGCTGAAGAAATCTAAGGCCATCAAGCGGATAAATCAGACCGCAGCCGGCAGTGTTAATTTCCCTGAGGAATTCCCCTGCGGTCAGGTCGATAACTGAGACCGACACGGCGGGCGTGATATTGACCACGAGCATCAGTTCAGTTACGCCGTCAGTCAACAGACCCGAGTAATGTCGCATGGGTGAACCCGACGCATGTTTGGGCGGTATCTCGATCTCGTTAATGGCGGATAACGTCCTGATGTCGTAAGTTGTGATGACGTCGGTCCGTGTGCCCCGGGTATGTCGACTGAGATAGGTTTCGGCCGCATAAATTACGCCCTTGCTGCGGTCCACTTCTAGCGCGTTAACGCCTATGCCGGTAGAAAGGGTGCCAAGGACCTTGCCGGCAGCCGCATCGTAGATCAGCACCTGGTCGTTGAAAGTGTTGATGGCCAGGGTGTGGGGCGGGACTGTATCCAGCGTCAATACGCCGTAGGTTTCTATTTCGACATCTGCCTGCAGGCTGCTGGTTGCGACCAGCGCCAGCAGAATGAGGACGATTGCTCTTTTCATCGATGCAGCTTCCTTCGTTTCACCTAGTGTCATATTTTGCTGAGGGTGATGCAATGCTAGCGAAAATCCCGCGAGCGCAGCGAGAAATGCTCGAGGTAGTGGCTCAGGTCTTCGACGTGCCCGGCAATCACGTGAATCACTGAAGCCTCTCGTTCCAACACGCCCTTTACCTTGAGCAAACGCCCCTGGACGACGGCGGAACGAAAGGTCTGCAGCACCCGCGTCCAGATCACGACATTGATGTTGTTGGTTTCATCTTCCAGTGTGAGAAAGATCACCCCTGAGGCAGAAGCCGGCCGCTGGCGCCCGGTGACAATGCCAGCGACCTGGACGAAGCGGCCATGGTTGATGACCTCCAGCTCACTGGCTCGCTTGCAGCGGTAAAACGGTGAATCCGGCTGCTCCCTGAGCAGCGCCATGGGGTGACGTCCCAGCGTCAGACCGAGGCTGGTGTAATCAGCTCGCAGGTCATCAGATTCCAGCGGGGGCGGCAGAATGACAGGGGTCTCACTCGCGTAGGCTGCAGCAGGTTCGACGACGTTCGCCAGTGCCGGGTTGGCCTCGCCGTCCAGCAGCGGCGATTCGGGCAGCAGGCCGCCAACCTCCCAGTGTGCCTGGTAGCGATGACCGGTGAGTGACTTAAAGGCGCCGCCTTCCGTCAAACGACCAAGGTCGCCCTTGTCGAGCCGGGCCCGGCGGGCGATGTCCTGAATGCTGCGAATGGGCTGCCGGCGTCTTGTCTCTATGATGCGCAGCACGGCATCTTCCTTCAGGCCCTTGATGCGCTGGAAACCGAGACGGATCGCCGGCTGGCTTGAGGCGATTTCACCCATGCGCAGAGGTTTTTCCAGGGTGGATTCCCACTCGCTCTGGTTGATGTCGACTGGTCTGACCTCGATGTCGTGGCGCCTTGCATCCTGTACCAGTTGGGAGGGCGAGTAGAAGCCCATGGGCTGGCTGTTCAGCAGACCACAGTAGAAGGCCGCCGGCTCATGCCGTTTCAACCAGGCT
>Ga0181575_10003189_pt1 | contig 11613 bp, 13 predicted proteins | sample 101ome_23_FD_145599 | JGI IMG/M metagenome (GOLD analysis project Ga0181575, IMG submission 145599) | Coastal salt marsh microbial communities from the Groves Creek Marsh, Skidaway Island, Georgia - 101411CT metaG (spades assembly) | ecosystem: Environmental > Aquatic > Marine > Intertidal zone... | reverse complement strand
TCCTAAAGAAGAATATGATCAAGAAAAGTATTTATCTGATATTATTTCTTGGATAAAAGATGGAGCTAAAATACCTCTTGAAGAAATACAATTTCATGAAGATCAATGGGGTGGCGGAGGAAATCTCGGAACATCTTTGGAATATTTTTCTAATGGACTGGAGCTAGGTAATCAAGTTTATATGAAATATAAAATTACACCGGGCGGATATAAAGATTTACCACTTAACATTCTAGATATGGGATCCGGACAGGAAAGATATCCGTGGCTAACTAGCGGTAACCCGATTAGTTATGAGCTAACTATGCCGGATTCAATTAAATATTTGTATAAACAATCAGGAATAAAGCCTGACAAAAAATTATGGGAAAAATTTGTGCCTTTGTCCGGAAAATTAAATATTGATGAAGTTGATGATATTGAAAAAACTTGGTCAAATGTCTCTAAAAAAATAGGTTATACAAAAGAAGAATTAAAGAAAGAAATTTATCCTGTTTCTTCTCTTTATGCTATCGCAGATCACTTTAGAACATTATTATTTTCCTCGTCAGATGGTGCATTGCCTTCAAATTCGGGAGGCGGATATAATTTAAGATCAATTTTTAGAAGATCTATGGATCTATCAAATAAATATAATATTAATTTTGATTACAAAAAATTAATCGAATTACAAGCAAATTATTTGAAACCTCAATATCCTGAACTAAAAAAGAATATTAATACGGTTAACAAAATACTTGAGTCTGAAGAAAAAAAATATAAAAACAATATAGAAAATTCAAATAAATTACTTAAAAAAATTGTAATTGAAAAATTAACTTCTGAAAAAATGATAGAACTTTATGATTCTAAAGGTATATCTCCCGAACAATTAGAAAAAGTTGCAATTTCACAAAATAAGAAATTAAAAATTCCTGCAGATTTTTATACTAAAATTTCAGAGAGACATGAAAAAAATATAGTTCAGAAGTTTGAAGAAAATGAAGAAACAGAATTAAATCTAGAACCAACAATTAAATTATTTTGGGCTGATGAAAAATTAAGAGAATTTGAAGCAAAGGTCATTAAAATTTTTGATAATAAGGTAATATTGGATAAAACTTTATTTTATGCAACTTCTGGCGGTCAACTAAATGATACTGGTTACATAAATGGTTGTAAAGTAATAGACGTTTATAATAAAGGTCCTCATATAATTCATGAACTTGAAAATATAAATTTCAAAGAAGGAGATTTAGTTATTGGAAATATTAATGATATTAGAAGAACAAATACAATGAGACATCATACTGCGACTCATGTAGTTGGCGGTGCTGCAAGAATAGTACTTGGAGATCATCTTTGGCAAGGTGGATCTGATGTTAATCAAGATAGAGGAAGATTAGATATAACTCACTATGATAACTTGTCAAAAAAGGAAATCAAAAAAATAGAAGAAGTGGCAAATAAAGCAATTTCTCAAAAAATTCCAGTAACTAAGGAAATATATCCTAAAGATCAAGCTGAAAAAATATTTGGATTTACTCTTTACCAAGGTGGTTTTGTACCTGGAAGCGAAATAAGAGTTCTTCATGTAAAAGGATTTGATGCTCAAGCATGTGGAGGTACTCATTTAGATAACACTTCTGAACTTAAGAAAATTAAAATAATTAATTCAAAAAAAGTACAAGACGGATTAATTAGGTTAACATATGTGGCAGGAGATGTAGCAGAAAAATTAGAAATAGAAGAAAAAGAACTAGGAAAAGAAGTTATGAAAGCATTTGGATTTAATACAACTACTGATATTGAATCAATTGAATCCGCTGCAGAGATACTAAAAACTCAAAAAAATCATTTAGCAAAAAATATTACAAAATTCATGAATGAAACAAAAGATATAATGAATAAATTGGATTACTCGAGTAGCGAAATTCAATCTAAATTAAAATTTGATAAAAACAATATTGTAAAATCCGTAGAAGAACTATTTATTTTATGGAAAAAGACAAAAAAACAATATAAAAAACTTAGAAAATAAAAAAGGAACAATTAATTAAATAAATTGTCCCATTTTCCTGCTGCAATCATTTTTGATGCTTTATCTGCAGGAGTACCGTTTACTTTTATACCCATAGATTGACAAATTCCTACTAATTCTTTAACTCTTGATTTAGTAGTTTTACCAATAATTTTATCGCCCAATTGTTCTGATACATTTTTTAATTGATCAACAGAAATATCTGCAATTAAATCTGTTCCAGGTGCGCCTGAGCCTTTACTTAAATTTATTTCTTTTCTAATTAATTCTGGTGTTCTCATTCTGATCTCCCCTCAATTCCTACCACTCTAACTGAGTCTAGGTTTAATGTAATTGGAATTGGAACTGCTGCTTCCAGTAATTCCACAATTACTTCTGATTTTTGAGTATTTAATCGAGTTACCTTTCCTCTTTCTCCTTTGAAAGGTCCTCCAATAATTTCTACAATATCTCCAAGTTGAATATCTACATTTTCAGGTTTAAATTCGATTAGGTGTTCTATTGAAGATAATTCTACTTCTCTTGAAAGTACTCCTCTTACATAAGGAACTCTATATGAAATTTGTTGAACATCAGATAAAGAATCTGCTTCTATGAATATATAACCAACTACTCCGTAAGGAGATAATAAAGCATGAATTCCTTCTGCTCTTTTTGCATTAGTTGATAATGCATCCATTACTTGTTGTTCTCTTCCAATTGCTGTTCTTACTGTAAATATTCCCATTTTAAGCTGCTAATTTTGTAATTAATTGAACCAATACAAAAATTGAAAATCCAATTAATCCTATTACGATCATTCCAAGCCCAGTCACTTTTACAACTGCTTGAAATTCGTTCATTTTTGGTTTCTTTGTGATAGCAAGTACTCTTTTATATTCTCTTGCTTTTTTTCGAAGTATTCCCGGTATTTCCTTTAATTTAGGAATTTTAATATCATCAGGATTAAACTCGATAGGTGTAACCATATTATGAGATTTTAACTCTATTTATAAAACTTTTGAACTAATCGATGAATCTGATACCAAAATTATCTTCCATATCTTCTTGTCGTTTTTTAGATAATGTTCTTTTTGGTCCGAATATTTGAGGAGATTTTACTCCAACTACGACTAACATTGTTCTTAAAGAATTTTGTAATTCTGGAGATAATTGTGCTCCCCATATTACTTTGGCAGAATTGTCTAATCTTTCTGTAACTGCCTCAACAACTCTTTTTGCTTCATCTAAAGTCATATTTGGTCCTCCAATAACATTTATTAATGCTCCAGTTGCTCCTTGGACTTCTACATCCAATAATGGATTATTTAGTGCTTTCTCTACTGATTCTACAGCTCTATTTTCGGTATCACTTTCTCCTAATCCAATCATAGCTATACCGCCAGAAGACATGACTGCCTTAATATCTGCAAAATCTAAGTTAATTAAACCCGGTTTAGTTATTAGTTCAGCAATGCCTTTTACAGCATTAGTTAAAATTTCATCAGCAACTTTGAAAGCGGTATGAAGTGGTAAATCTGGTGCTAATTCAATTAATTTATCGTTTGGAATCAAAATCAAAGTATCAACCAATCCTTCTAATTCTTCAAGACCTACCATAGCATTTTCATGTCGTAATACTCCTTCCATCTCAAAAGGAAGTGTTACTACTGCTACAGTTAAAATTCCCATTTTTTTAGCAATACTTGCTACGACGGGCATACTTCCTGTACCTGTTCCTCCGCCAAGTCCACCTGTAATAAATACTAAATGTGCACCTTGAAGCGCATCTTTAATTTCTTTTTGAGATTCTTTTGCAGAATCTTTGCCGATTTGAGGATCAGATCCTGCACCCAATCCTTGAGTCAGATCTTTTCCAATAAGTATTTTTTTATCTGCAGTTGTATTAAGTAAATCTTGAGCATCAGTATTAATACCAACAATTTCTGCTCCAGTTACTCCTATTTCAGAAATCCTTGCAATTGTATTGTTTCCTGCTCCTCCGCAACCCACTACTTTGATTCTTGCTTTTCTATTTGACAAAATTTTTTCTAATTCTTCGTCCTCATTGCTTAATTTAGAAACACTTTGGTCTTGGTAGGATGAATAAGATTGGGAATTATTTGAACTATAAGAATCATTATTTGAACTATAAGAATCATTATTTGAACTATAAGAATTGTTTGAATCATAATCGGAAGAATAAGAATTTCCTGAATCATAATTATCGTCCGAATCATAATCGGAAGAATAAGAATCTTCACTTGATGATTTTTCTGCACCTGTATTATAATCTATTTCGTTTGAATATTCGTCATAAGGATCCATTAATTACTGAATTGAATGTTTTTTATAAACATTATTACACTAGTCAATAGTAATTTCTTTAACTTCAGGTACATATTTCTTTATAGTTGTTTTTAATAAATCAATAAATTGTTCCCCTAATTTTTCTTTATTTGCGATCTTAAATTTAACATTTTTTTCTTTTATTGTTAAATTTTCAGCTTTAAAACCTATAATTTCTGTAGCATAATTAACTTTTTCTTTTAAATCATTAATAACACTTGAAACTTTTAAAAAATAATGAACTTCTTTTCCTGCAAACGGATGATTAAAATCTAAAATAACTCTTCCACCATTAACTGATCTTATTGTAGCTCTTCGTCCGTCAATATCTAATTGCATTCCCGTAACTGGATTTAGCTTTTTTTCTCTTAATTTATTTATTGATATTAATTGTATTAATTTAGGTGATCTTTTACCAAATGCGTCTTCTGGCTTCAAATCTACTTCTTTAGAATCATTTACTGACATACCTACGATATTAGATTCAATACCTTTCAATAATTGTCCGCTTCCAACAAAAGCCTTCATCGGTTTGTATGGAAAATCTTTTTGATAAATATTATTTTTTTTAGCTTCTTCTTCTAAAGTTAAGTCAAAAATTTCTCCAGATTCTTTGAATGAAGCTACAAAATCTAGCTCAATTAAATCTCCTTTTTTAATTTTAACCATAAAATTAATTTTGACTAAGGTTTATAATGTTTTTGAAGTTGTTCTTAACAATTTCAGTTATTATTAATACTGAAGATGCAGTTAAAATAACAATAAACCAGTCAAGTGGAGCAATATTAACTGTTGAAAAATATGTTTGAAAGAATGGCATTGATACTACAAAATATTGTAATGATGCAGATGCGATTATTGCTGAAACTAGATATTTATTATTAAAAAATAATTCAGGTTCATGAAATACAGATTTATCTGTTCTTGAATTAAATATATTAAATAATTGATAGAAAACTATTGTTGAAAATGCAATAGATCTTGCATAATCTAAACCTTCTCCTAAGTATACTAGGAATAAACTCAGAGTACCAATCATCATAATTATTCCGATAAAAACAGAAAATGTCCAAGTAGATTTAGATATTGCTCCGACATTTGATTTAATTGGTTTTCTTGTCATTATATCTTTTTGAGGTGGATCTGTACCTAGCGCTAATGCAGGTAGTCCGTCTGTTAGAAGATTCATCCATAAAATTTGAACTGCAATTAAAGGTAAAGGTAATCCTACTATTAAAGCAGCAAATATTGTAAAAATTTCTCCAATGTTTGAAGAGATTAAATATCTTATAAAATTTCGAATATTATCAAAAATTCCTCTTCCTTCTTCAACTGCATTTACAATTGATGAAAAATTATCGTCCATAAGAATCATATCTGAGGAATCTTTTGCTACATCGGTACCTTTTATGCCCATTGCAATACCTATATCTGCAGCCTTAAGTGCAGGAGCATCATTAACTCCGTCTCCAGTCATAGCAACAACATTATCTTTTTTATTAAGTGAAGTAACTATTCTTAACTTGTGTTCTGGACTAACTCTTGCAAATATATTGCAATCTATTAATTTTTTATTTAATTCTGAATCCGATAATTTATCTAATTCCGCTCCAGTAATGGATAAATCTGAATTTTTGAATCCCAATTCCTTTGCAATTGCTCGAGCAGTATTTTCATGATCTCCTGTGATCATAATTGTTCTTATTCCTGCATTTTCACATTTTACTAATGCAGGTTTTACTTCCGGTCTTGGTGGATCCATCATTGCTTGTAAACCTACAAACACAATATCATTTTCAACATAATTAGTTGTTAATTTTTTACTTCCAACATATTTATACCCAAAAGCAAGTACTCTTAAAGCATCATTAGAATAAGATTCAATAACATCTTTAATCTTGTTTTTATCTGCCTTTTTTATGGGTTTAACAACTCCGTCAATAAAAATAAAATTTGATTTTTCTAAAAGTATTTCAGGCGCACCTTTTATGAATGCAATATTATTTTTTCCTGACTTATAAATTGATGACATCATTTTTCTATTTGAGTCAAATGGTAACTCGTTAACAAAGGAATACTCCTTTAATTTTGATTTTATTAGTCCGTTCTTATTTGCAGAAACAATTAATGCACCTTCTGTTGGATCTCCAAAAATTTGCCAAGATTTATTTTTTACTAATCTTGCAGTATTACAAAATAAACCAATTTTTAATATCATGTCTAAATTTTTCTTAATTTTTGTTGAAGTTGTATCTTTGTAATTAAAATTTCCTTCGGGATTATAACCGGATCCTGAAACTTCAATATGAGAATGGTTTGTATAAATCTTTTTTACAGTCATTTCATTTTTTGTTAATGTTCCAGTTTTATCTGAGCAGATAATATTTGCACTTCCTAATGTTTCAACAACTGGCAATCTTCTAACAATAGACTTTACTTTAACTAATTTAGTCAATCCAATTGCAAGAGTTATGGTTACGACTGCAGGTAGACCTTCTGGTACTGCTGCAACTGCAAGAGATACTGAAGTGGTAAACATTTCAATTAAAGTTTCACCTTTAAATAAACCTATAAAAAATACTGCACCAGATATTGCTATTGCTGCGATTCCTAAATTTTTTGCAACTATATTTAATTTTTTTTGTAAAGGAGTTATTGGTGCATCTTGATCTTGAATACTTTTTGCAATTTTACCAATTTCTGTATCCATTCCGGTATTTACTACAATTGCTGTTGCTCTTCCTCTAGAAACAATAGTATTCATAAAAACCATATTTTTTTGATCTGCAACTGCAACATTTTTTGATAAAATTTTATTTGAAACTTTATCTACAGAACTAGATTCTCCAGTAAGAGCAGATTCGTCACAAGATAAATTGGCAGATTGAATAATTCTGGCATCTGCGGGAATTCTATCTCCCTCTTCAATAATTATTATATCACCTGGAACCAGTTCGGAAGCATCAATTTGAAATTCTTTTGAATTTCGTAAAACTTTTGCTTTTGTTGAAGACAATTTTTTAAGAGATTCAATTGCTTTTTCGGCACGGTATTCTTGAAAAAATCCAAGTAATGCATTAACAATGACAACTAAAAAAATTACATATGCATCAACTAATTCATTAAGATAATATGAAATTGCACCTGCTGCAACTAGTAGTAAAACTAAAGGTGATTTAAATTCCCCGATTAATAATTTTAATGTTTTGTAATCTTTTTTCTTTATTAATTTATTATAACCGTATTTTTTTAATCTAGTTTTTGATTGACTGTCTGATAATCCGGAATCTGATGAATTTAAATTTGAATAAATATTTTTTAAATCCTCATTATAAAATTCCATATATTTTTTGTAAATAAAGCTATTTAATCATTATGATAAACTTTATAAATTTCTTAAATCAAGCAATAATGGGACTGTAGCTCAGCCTGGAAGAGCGCTCGACTGAAGATCGAGGTGTCGCTGGTTCAAATCCTGCCAGTCCCATTTGTCTCTCTTCGTCTTTTTAGACCCTCCTTAACCCCGAGTGGAGAGACATAATTAACTTTTTAAACATATATTGAACCAAATTAATTAGGCCAAGGTCGCATAGCCTGGTATTGCGCAGGATTGCTAATCCTGTCCCTTTGGGATCGCGGGTTCAAATCCCGTCCTTGGCGTTTAATTTTTATATTAATATAAAATAAGCTTATATGAAAAAGAAAATTAACAATAATTTTGGGTTATTAAATCTAGCAATTATCTTATATTTTGCCTTTAGAGGTCCATTATCTAGTTTAGTTCCATATGAGTTCAATCAATACTTTGGTTTGATGGGTCCATTATTTACTGAATATTATAACTTAACATTATTCTTTTTTCATTTGATAATATTTGTTTTAGCATTAATTATTGCAATACCTTCTTTACAAAATTTAATTAATTCAAGATATAAAATTCAAATTACAAATAAAAACTTAATTTATTATGCACTTTTTTTATTTATTATTAGAATTGTTGGATTAATTATTATCGGAAAAGCGCAAAATTTAATTTAATTTATAAAAAAAATACCCAAATTAATGAAACTAAAATTGAAGCATATATTAAGTACTTAGAATTTCCGAAATTAATTAAATCGTTTTTAGTCATTTTTTTTCCTCGGGTTATAATTTAAAGCATATCTATCCAAATTTTCTATAAAATCAATTAAGCTTTGAGAATTATTTTCTAAATCTTTTACAAGAGTTTTATTTGAAATTATTTCCGAATAAAAATTAGAATTAATTTTGTCTATTAGATCATTTCTAGATATATCTCTTTCATTGATTATGCAAATATAACAATCAGTTGTAATATTGAAATCCAATAAAGAATGTTGAGTATATGCATCTCTATCTATGTCATATTTAACTTTAATATTAAAATCTCCAATTTTAAGATAAGGAAAAACCGTATCTGAAATAATCTCTAAAGACATAAAGAAGATATGGTTTTTATTTTATATATTTTCTTAATCTACTTAGAATAAGTGGGCACGTTCAAAAGTGGACATTTCTTGAATAAAATATCTTACCAAATAATAACTCCACGCCACTACTTCAAAGCACGAATAAACATGATTATGGCTGCTCGGTTCCCCGCCTGACCAGGTTCTCAAAATTAACCGCCAAGGAAGGCAACGCTTCGACATTATTGTTTGGGGATATAGCATACCGTCAATGCCTCCCAATGAACTTCGACACTCCGGTATATGGAGTTACAACGGCGCCTAACCCGCCTGTCTAGCCCATATCTTCTCTTAAATTTTACTTTAAAAATATTATTAATTTTCAGATTCTAAATATTTAGTTAATTCTTTACCCATTTGTTTATTATTTTGTTTGATAAAATCGAAATAAGGATAGAAATCTTTCATTAATGCATTTGCCGAGGTATGTAATTTTTTTGAAATTTGATCAGATATTCCTTTTGCCTTTTTTCGTTTTGAAGCATAACTATATATTTTCATTAAAAGTTCTGGTCTCTTGTAACTAGAAATTGTTTGAGAAACTTCTTTTTTAGCTTGTTGAACTCCGGATGTTGAAAATATGTCTCGATATTTAGCTAAATTATAATTTTGATTTTTAGATATTCTTGAATTAAAAATGTCTGAATCTGAAATCGAAACATAAGCTTCTCTCAAAGAATATTTATCAAAATATTCTTGGTGAATATTTTGGTCAATCCAAAGAATATATTCTGAATTATCGACTTTAATATCGTTAAAGATTGATAATGCTAAAACTGAATCAAATGATTTTAGAGTTATTTTTACTGAATAAAATATTGATTCATCTCTTTCTCTAAATAAGTCATAAATATCCTTGTTTTCAATTTCTGTTTTATCATTTATAATTACTTCAAGATCCATTAATGCGGAACGTACGTCTCCTTGAGCTCTTGCTGCAATTCTTTTTAGTACAACTGGTTCAACTTTTACTTCTTCTTTTATACAAATTTTAGAAAGGTACTTTTCAATTTCTTTATAATCTACCGGATTGAATTGAATAAGTTCACAGTAATTTCTTAAAGTTTTATATTTCGAATTCCAAGGATCATTTGCTGTAATTATTATTGGATATTTTGTATTTTTTATAATTTCAATTAGTGCTTTAATTCCGCCTCTATCTGAAGAACTGAATGATTCTAATTCATCAATTAGGATAATTTTATCTCCTCCAAATAAAGATGGCTGAGTAGTAATTGGTCTTAATTTTTCTAAAATTTTTTCTCCTTTTCTTGTTGAAGAAGGAGGTAATTCAAATAGTTCAAAATTATTTTCTGTTGCAAAAACCCGAACAGCTAAACTTTTACCAATACCTGTTTCACCATATATAATTGAAGCTTTTTTTGATTTAGACTTTATGAATCTACTTAATTTTACTATTCCTGAATATTGTCCAACAATATCGTTTAATTTCTTTGGAATATATTTTTTGATAAGCATAAAATAAAAATAAAAAATTAATTTATATACTTGTGTTTAGTTGTCTCTTTAGATTGAGAAGTTGATTATTTAATAAATTAATTTTTTTACTTTGCTGATTAATAATGTCAAGCAAAGGTTCATCATTTTTGAATATATCTACTACTTCAAAAAAAAGTTCACGATTGCGTGAAGCAAATTCAATTAGAGAATTAGTTGTTGACATAATCTAATCCTCCAATAACTTTGCTGAAAATATATTCAACTTGTTTTTTATCCATTGAGTTTGGATCAATGTTATATACTTCATTTAAAGTCCTTGGCAAAAGATTTACTTTTGACAATTCAATGTAACCTTTTCTAAAAAAGGTTTTTCCGAATAAATTCAAAGTTTTCATAAAATATATCTAAAATTTAATATATAAACGTCGTAAGCATTTGTCTAATGTCTAGTATTATTTATTAATTCGACTTCAAAAATTAATCTTTTTCCAGCTAAAGGATGATTAAAATCAACTAAAACTGTATTATCAATTATTTTTAATATCATACCTGTTGTTACTTCTCCGGAAACCATTCCGTGTACAGTGACGCCTTCTTCAACTCCGCCTTCAAAATTACTTATTGGAAAATCTCTAATTAATTCATCGTGATATTGTCCGTAAGCATGTTCGGGAGGTAATTCAATTCTTCTAATTTCTCCAAGTCTCATACCAGAAATTCCTTGACTAAATCCTGGTATAACTTCATCAGATCCCATGACAAATTGAATCGGTTCTTTACCTTTGGAAGTATCAAAAACAGTTCCATCTTCCAAAAATCCTGTAAAATGAACTTCAACAAGATCTCCGGTTTTGGCTTTCATATACTAATATATTTATTTTACTTATAAACATTATTTCATTTAATATTCTATTTTAGAATATCTAGTTTTCATTACCTAATAAAACTAGATCTGCAAGAAAAGCATTAAGTTGAACAAATTCATTAGAACCTTCTGAAATTCTAAATTCATATTCGCCACAAGATTTCATAAGTCTTACTTTAATTTTATCAGAAAACTCATCAGAATTCCAGATTTGTTTTTGAATTTGAGAAATTGCGTCAACTCCAGAAAGACCGTATTTAACAATAACATCAGATAATTTATCTTTGGATTGTTTAAATTGACCAGACAATGCTAATTTGACAATTGAATATAATTCTAAAGGTTCGGCAAAAGAAACAACTTCTTTGACTTCATTAACTGTTACTCTTGTTAAACCGGGTATAGATTCAGAAGGTTTTGTTGCTATTGCGGTTGTTGCTTGTAAAATG
>Ga0181575_10003164_pt1 | contig 11658 bp, 9 predicted proteins | sample 101ome_23_FD_145599 | JGI IMG/M metagenome (GOLD analysis project Ga0181575, IMG submission 145599) | Coastal salt marsh microbial communities from the Groves Creek Marsh, Skidaway Island, Georgia - 101411CT metaG (spades assembly) | ecosystem: Environmental > Aquatic > Marine > Intertidal zone... | reverse complement strand
CGCGATGGCAAAGCCTGTGGAACGCACCGTTTGGCGGAAATACTCGAAATCAGGGGCGGTGTTGTAACCAGGAATCGATTCCAATTTATCGATGGTTCCGCCGGTGTGGGCCAATCCGCGACCCGCAATCATCGGAACGAATCCACCGCATGCGGCCAAAATCGGAGCCAACAGAAAAGACACCGTATCCCCAACGCCTCCGGTCGAATGTTTATCCAATACCGGTCCGTTGAGGTTCAAATCATCCCAGTGCAGCACCCGTCCCGAATCCCGCATCGCCAACGTCAAGTCCGTTCGTTCTCGGTAGTCGATGTCCTGGAAAATGGATGCCATGGAAAAAGCCGCGATCTGGGCGTCGGTCACCTCGCCATGGGTGACGCCTGAAACAAATCGTTGGATTTCGGCCGTCGTCAGTGCTTGGCCGTCTCGCTTGCGGCGGATGATTTCCGGAATGAGCAGGTCTTGATTTCCTTCACTCACAGGGACAAGAATAATCCGGCAATGGTCGCCGACATCAAATTGGACAAAGTCGCTGCCAACACCGCTTTCAATCCGAAGCGAGCAATGTCCGGTCGGCGTGAAGGTGCCAATGAACCCAGCCCGCCTAACAAAATCGCAATGGAGGAAAGGTTGGCAAATCCACACAAGGCGAATGAAATGATGGCCCGCGTTTTTTCGCTGAGCACCACCTCAGCCCCTTCGGCCAAGTAAGGCGCAAAATTCAAGTAGGCCACAAATTCATTGACAATCAGCTTCTGCCCGATGAACGAACCGGCGATAATTGCTTCCCCCCAAGGCACGCCGATCAAAAACGCCAACGGTGCAAACACATAGCCCAAAATCAATTCTAGCGTCAATTCGGAATGGCCAAACCAACCTCCAACACCGCTAAATAGGCCATTTACCAGGGCTATCAAACCCACAAAAGCCAGCAACATCGCCCCTACATTCATGGCCAGCTTGAGGCCTGATGCCGCTCCATTGGCCGCGGCGTCGATGACGTTTACAGACTCCGTTTCGCCAGCAGCTTTCATTTCCTCCACCGATAGCGCCTCTTGCGGTTCTTCGGTCTCGGGATAAATCATTTTGGCAAACAACAGGCCGCCTGGTGCTGCCATGAAGGAGGCCGCAATCAGGTACTCCAACGGAACGCCCAAAGAGGCATATCCCGCGAGCACCGAACCGGCGACGGAGGCCAATCCACCGACCATGACTGCAAACAGTTCTGAGGACGTCATGCCCTTGATGAACGGTCGCACGACCAGTGGTGCTTCGGTTTGTCCGACGAAGATGTTCGCCGTGGCCGAGAGGGATTCCGCGCGGGATGTCCCGAGGACTTTGCGTAAGCCTCCTCCGAGGATATTGATGACCCACTGCATCAAACCGATATGGTACAGAACTGCGATGAGGGAAGAAAAGAAGATGATCACTGGCAACACCCGCACCGCAAAAACAAATCCAGACCCGCCAAACAAGTCAAACATTTGGTCCGTGTTGAGCCCCCCAAAAATGAACGTAATGCCATCGTTTCCGTAATCAATGACTTGCTGAACCCCGTTCGAAAGCCCCAACAATGCGGACTTCCCAAATGGTGTGTACAACACAAAAGCACCGAAAAACAATTGGATTGCAAACGCGCCAGCAACCGTGCGAAGGCGTATCGCCTTTCTGTTTTGGGACGCGAGGTATGCGATTCCCATGAGGACAGCCATACCTACAAGACTCATCATCCATGTCATGGTGACGAATCTACAATCTTCCGGATGAACTACCGGATGAATTCAGGGGCTTTTATTCGCAATTGGAGCATTTGGGCATTTCGCCGCTGCCAGCGGGACTCATTAGATCGGGACCACACTGCACCCACCTCCGCTGAAAATGCCTGCCATGAACTGCGCTGATACCAGCCGACAGGCAATGCATCTGAATCAAATCCGCGAGCACTGCATGCCATGAATAACCGCCAATCCGTTGCCACCCGCACCTCTCCCCTGGCTTCCAGCTGCCACGTATCGAACACGTAAGCGGCCCATCCGCTTTCTTCGAAGATTTGTTGGTTGATCAACGCTTGTTTGGCGTATCCCGCCGTACCCCGCACATTCCAATTCTTTTGTTCCGTTTCAAACCAAACCTGAACCTCCGAAGCTTGCGAATCATGGCTTTCTACTCCTGCATCCTGCCTGACTGCATAGGCGAATTGTACGCCTGATTGAAGGCCTCGAAACGCTGGAAATCCATAGCCCGCAATGAACTCGGTGGTCAACCACATGCGGTTTGCTCCATTGTTTTCGCGAATGGACACTGCGTCGGCTCGAAGAAAATCAATCGCAGGCAGTGCACCTTCGTTTGCATTCCAGTCGAGAAAATTTTGCTGACGGTGGTTCAATGAAAAAGCCAAAGAACCAGCGTGTTGGGTTCGCGATTGGCCGACTTTTTTCAATCCCAATTTCCCGCGCACTCGGCAGTACACAGGAATCTCCAATTCGGCACCGAAACCAAAAGTTCCTCGGCTGTACCCACGGCTGGATGCGTATGCTGCACCACCACGTTGGACTGTCATGCGCCCCTTTCTGCCCCTGTCCATCATTTCCAGCCACCACATCCCTTGCCAAAGGGTACGCTCAAAAGCACGCCAATTCTCACGGCCCCGCCAGTCTTGCTCGAATCCCACGCCCCGATCGACAGCCGCATCAACACCGGTCCTCACGGCAGGAGCTAAAAACTTGTCAAACTGAAGAAATCCGCCCAATCGGTTGAGTGAAGGAACGTCGGTATCAGAGAAGGTGGTATGTTCTCCAAAGGCCATCCATTGCAGTCCTACACCTTGCGTGTGATGGTTTCCATGCAATCCCGCACGTCGCGACAACATCGCGGTCGGATTCGATTGAAGCGTGAATTGAGGATTGGTCGCAATGCCAGCACCAATTTCACAGAATACCTGTTGCGCTTCTGTCTGCGCTCGCATAGGCTTCGTGATGGCCAAAATTATCAAGACCATGACGTAAACACCAATCTTTGTTGTTAAGCGAACGAACATGGTTCGCCTTACGCAAAAACAGGCGCTTATGTTTCAACGAATCACTTCGGAAATTTGAAAGTCAAAGGAAGGAATTGCCGAACATGTGGTGAAACGCCAACGTGACTTGAGCCCGTTTGCATCAAAAATCGAATGGGTGCATCCTGTCTGATTTCCGTTTCGAGCATGACCTGGCGGCAACCTCCACAAGGCGAAAAATTCACCAAATCCATGGCACTGTTTGTGACGACTGCAGCCGCTACAATCTGCTCATCGGGGTGTTGGGCTCCTGCCGCAAAAAACGCCACGCGCTCTGCGCACAAACCGCTTGGATAGGCCATGTTCTCTTGATTGCTGCCCTGAATAATCTCACCGCTCGCGAGGCGAACGGCGGAACCAACTTGAAATGAAGAATACGGCGCATAAGCCCCTTTGCACGCATCATGCGCCGCTTGGATCAGGGCTTGATCGTCCTGTGGTAAATCTGCAATCGCCCATTCTTCCAGACGAAATTCTCGTGTAATCAATCGAATCATCACTGCATATGTACGGAAAAAATCGGCTGGAGTTGCGTGCATCTTTACTTGCGTACCTTTCGGGCATGCGGAATAAGCAAGACATCGTATCCAATTGGTTGCCCCGTTATACTGGAATGGAGTTAGACGCTTTTGGCAGCCACATCTTGTTGACGAATTTCAGCAATTACCTGGACAAGTTTGCCGAGTGGAATGATTGCGAGATCGTAGGCCAAACAAAAGCCATGCCTTGCGCTACGGCGGGCGATACCACCATGATCAATTTTGGGATGGGCAGTGCCAATGCGGCAACCGTGATGGATTTGCTTTCCGCCATCAAGCCTCGGGCTATTCTGTTTTTGGGGAAATGTGGCGCCTTGAAGGAGAAAAACAAAATCGGAGATTTGATCCTACCCCTTGCTGGCATTCGCGGTGAAGGTACCTCCAACGATTACTTTCCGCCAGAAGTTCCTGCCTTACCCAGTTTTGCCTTGCAAAGGGCCATCTCCTCCACCGTGCGCGATTACAACCGTGATTACTACACGGGATCGGTGTACACGACAAACCGCCGAGTATGGGAACACGACGACGCCTTCAAAGCGTACCTGCGCAGCACACGGGCGCAGGCCATCGATATGGAAACGGCCACCCTCTTTTCTGTTGGATTCGCCAATCGGCTTTCTGTCGGGGCGTTGCTACTTGTGAGCGATGAGCCGATGACGCCGTCAGGAGTCAAAACCGATGTGAGCGACGCCAAAGTGACTGCAAATTTTGTCGATGAGCACATCCGAATCGGGATCAAGCACCTGAAGTGGCGTTAAAAATCGCCGTCATCCACACTCAAAACATACGAGTGCAGCCAGCTTGACGGGACCCTCGACAATTCCTCCGACTCGATATTCCAGTTTTCTGTTTCCTCCCAGTTTTTCGTGCAGAGGTTACCCGACGCAGAATAAATGAACAACGTGTCGATGAAACTGGCCGGTTCATATGCGTTGGCATTTCCACCGAGCATGTCATTGCTTCCAAGCAACAGGGTCTCACCCGAAAGAACCAACAACGTATCCGGAGGCAGCGCGGCATAATCCCACGCCTCGTGGACGACGAGCAGATCTTCCGACGACTGGTTATCCAGGCTCCACTCCAACCGGGTGTTGCCTTCACAAGAAATCAATAAAAGCGCAAGAGACGCTAGAGCCGCAAGGGTCAAAGAGAATCGCATGAATACCAATTTGCATGCGAAGATAATGGAGGAAATTCAGGCTCCTAACGGAATGACATCGTCATCGGCCATAAAATCCTGAGCGTCCATGAACCGGTGCAAATGCGAGTCCACAATACGTCCATCAATCGCAACCCAATTATCAGGTGAAGGTGCGTTGACAGACTCCAAAAACTCAGATTGAAATATAGCGCCTTGATCACAGAGCTCGTGCCAAACCACACTGGCTTTCTGGCTGGTGAGGTCGCCTCGGCCGCAACGTTCCTGCCATATCTCCACCGCCTCGTCCACATCGTCAAACGGAAGTTGGCTCAGCAATTCGACGATAGGACCAGCCACTCGAGCATAAAATCCTGAGCTCGGAATGCGCAGAATCAATGAAGATCCTTCAAATTCTGCGAGCGCATTGGGGTTCCAGAAAAAAGCCATGGATATCGTGATTTGAATAGCTTTTACGGATAACCAACAATAAACGTTTCACTTTGTGCGCACAATCCCTAATTTGTTCTGGATAAATTGCCTGCCATGAACCTACGTCTCGACTCCATCCAAGCTTACCATGATGCCCACCAGCAAAGCTTGTCGGACCCGAATGGATTTTGGGGTGCGATTGCCGAAGGTTTCGATTGGTTCACGCATCCGACGTCCATATTGGGTGGTGATTTCAGTGCGGGTCGCGTGCGCTGGTTTGATGGCGGAGAAGTGAACATTACCGTGAATGCCTTGGATCGACATCTTCCCGAACGGGGCGATCACGTCGCGATTTTGTGGGAACCGAATGAGCCTGAAGCCACCGAACGTCGGCTGACCTACGCCGAATTGCACGAGGCCGTTTGCACGTTTGGCGCGTCTCTGCGCTCAATGGGAATCGAAAAAGGAGACCGTGTCGTTTTGTACATGCCGATGACGCCGGAATTGGCCGTCGCCGTGCTCGCTTGTGCGCGAATTGGCGCGGTGCACAGTGTGGTATTCGCCGGGTTCAGTGCCCAAGCACTCGCCGATCGCATCCAAGACGCCGGCGCGAAATTGGTCATCACCGCGAACGAAGGCCGTCGCGGAACGAAAACCATCCCGTTAAAATCGGTCGTCGATGAAGCCCTTGATGGTTGCCCTTCCGTCGAGCATGTGATTGTCCAAGCCGTCACGGATGGTGTTTGTCAGATGCAGGCAAAACGGGACCTCTGGCTGGATGAATTCCTGAAGCTCGGCCATGGGAAATCCTGTCCAGCGGAAATCATGCAAGCCGAAGATCCGTTGTTCATTTTGTACACCTCGGGGTCGACGGGCAAACCCAAAGGCGTGGTCCACACACATGGCGGTTACATGGTCTACACGGCGTACACATTTGCCAACGTATTCCAGTATACCCCAGGCGACGTGTATTGGTGCACCGCTGACATCGGCTGGATCACGGGACATTCCTACATCGTTTACGGCCCGCTGCTCAACGGCGCTACTTCGCTCATGTTTGAAGGCGTTCCGACCTACCCGGATGCAGGCCGATTCTGGGCCGTGTGCGAAAAATACAAGGTGAATCAATTTTACACGGCTCCGACAGCGATACGCGCTTTGATGGCGTTCGGGGATGAATGGGTCACCCGCTACGACCTGTCAGCCTTGAAGGTGCTCGGCAGTGTCGGCGAACCCATCAATGAGGAAGCTTGGCATTGGTACCACGATGTGGTGGGAGGCGGTCGTTGTCCCATTGTGGATACCTGGTGGCAAACCGAAACGGGCGGCATCATGCTCAGCGGATTGGGCGGACTCAGCCCTCAAAAGCCGGCGCACGCAGGTTGGCCGCTTCCGGGCATCGATCCGGTATTGCTCGACGCTGAAGGTCGAGAATTGGAGGGTCCCGATGTCGAGGGGCTGCTGTGCATTCGTTCTCCTTGGCCAAGCACAATTCGCACGACTTATGGAGATCACGAACGGTGTTTAAATACCTATTTCAGGCCTTTTCCAGGTTACTATTTTACCGGTGACGGCGCACGACGTGATGAGAACGGCATGATCCGAGTGATTGGGAGGGTGGATGACGTAATCAATGTTTCTGGCCATCGGTTCGGTACCGCCGAAATTGAGTCGGCCATCAACGAAGCGTCCATCGCGGTGGAATCGGCCGTTGTAGGATACGATCATCCGATCAAAGGGCAAGCCATTCATGCATTCATCATCACAGAGCAACCCGTTGAGGTGCACGACCAAGAGGAAGCCCTCGCAGAAATTGTACGGGCGGTCGAGATGGGGATCGGAGCCATCGCCCGGCCCGAGCGTATCCAATTCGTGACCGGGCTGCCCAAAACGCGTTCGGGTAAAATCATGCGGCGCATTCTCCGCAAAATCGCCGCTGGAGAATTTGATCAATTTGGGGATGTCTCTACCCTGCTCGATCCTTCGGTCGTCGAATCCATTGCAACCAAAGCGCGGGCATCGTGGTTCACAAATGACTGACCTGCATTACCTTGCATTGAATCGTTTGCCTTCATGAAACTTTGCCAAATCCTTTCAGTTGTGCTCGCATGTTGTGCGAGTACTTGGTTGATTCCAACCGCGCTGAATGCCCAAGTGGATACCGAGTTTTGGTTTGTCGCTCCAGAAGTTTGGGCGAATCATGGAGATAGCCCAACGCTGCTGCGGTTTGCCACATTTGATCAATCTGCAATTGTCACGGTCGAGCAGCCAGCCAATGTCTATTTTCCTACGCAAACGATTTCCATTCCGGCCAACAGCGTTTCCTCATTGAATTTGGCTCCTTGGCTCATTCAAGTGGAGAATAAGCCGCCGAACATGGTCCTCAACAAGGGCTTCAAAATCACCTCCACTTCGCTTGTTCAAGCTTACTATGAGGTGAACCCTTCCAACAACCTGAATCCCGACATTTACGCATTGAAAGGATCGAACGCGCTGGGCACCTCCTTCTATGTTCCCTTTCAGAATTACCTCAACAACGCCTACATCCAATCCCCCGCAGGCTTTGACATTGTCGCCACTGAGGACAGCACGGTGATTGAAATCACTCCCCGCAAGCCCATCGTCGGACACGCGCAAAACGTGACGTTCACCATTACGTTGGATGCAGGCCAAACTTGGGGCGGAAGAGCAACATCGACCGCGGCAGGCCAACATCCATTCGGCACGGTCGTAACCTCCAACAAACCCATCGCCATCACCATCAGCGATGACTCCCTACAAGGAACACCCTACGGCGGGTGCGCGGATTTGTTTGGCGATCAAATTGTCCCCACCGACATCGTCGGAACAGAATACATCGCCGTCAAAGGCAACCTCAACGGGCCTGACAAGGTATTTTTCATTCCCACCGAAGCGGGAACGACCATCTCCGTCAATGGAAACGTCGTTTCCACCCTCACAACCCTCACCTCCATCTACGCGCACACCTTGAACGCCAACTCCGCCTACTACGAGGCGAGTGCACCCGTGTATGCGCTGCACTTAACCGGGTTCGGCTGCGAAGTCGGTGGAGCGCTGCTACCGCCCATCGTGTGTACAGGTTCTCAGGAAGTAGCATTCGTGCGATCGACCAATGAATTCATGGGGTTGAAAATCATCGTTCCCGCCGGTGGCGAAGACGATTTTGTATTCAACGGCAATGCCAACCTCATCCAAGCCAGCCAGTTTTACAACGTAACCGGATCGGGCGGAACTTGGAAATACGCCAACATCACAGCAAGCTCCTTCGTACCGGTTCTCGCATCATCGCGCATTTCGAATACCACCTCGCAATTCCACCTGGGCATCATCAACGGTGGGGCATCCTCTGGAACGCGCTACGGGTATTTCAGCAATTATGCCGCCCAAGCGTATGTCGTGCAGGTGGATGACAACACCTTGTGCGAAGGCGACGAACTCGAGTTGGAATCCAATTTACTCATCGGTGCAACTTACGATTGGACAGGGCCCAATGGATTTTCCGGCCAAGGCAATCCATTGCCTTTTGGAGAAGTCGATTTGGAGGACGCAGGCCAATACGTTGTCTCCGGTTTTGTCGGCTCGTGCCCGATCGAAAACGACACCTTAAACTTGTTGGTTTTTCCATTCCCAGAGGCACCCGAGATTTCCGGCGATTCCGTGGTGTGCGAAGGCGCGCCACTCACCTTGACCACGGACTCTTTGGGCCCGGTGCAGTACCAATGGGCCGGACCCGACGCATTCTACCCCAGCGGGACGTCGATCACGGAAACCGCCACGACCCTTGACCACGACGGACTCTACACGTTGGTCATCAACGACCACGGTTGCCTTTCCCCAGCCACCCAATGGAATGTCGACATCACCCCGCAACAAATCTTGAGCATCGATGCAGTCGAATCGGGTTTTTGCGCCAACGAGAATTTCACACTCACCACGGAGGGCATTCCAGGCGCTACATACACGTGGACGGGTCCCAGTGGTCAGGTGTTGAGCAACCAGCTCGGCATGCAAGTCAACAACAGCCAGGCCGATGACTCGGGTTGGTACACCGTGAACGGTGAAGCTGAAGGCTGTCCTCTGCAGCCCGATTCACTTTGGATCGAAGTCACGCCCAATCCGCAGATTTCAGGCATCGACGCGCCACCCGTCTGCTTGGGCAATGAAGCAAATTTCTACATCGACTTCGAGGCTCCAGGAGACGCCACGGTTTGGTGGTTGAATGCGAATGGTGACACCTTGGGCACGGGCAATCCATGGACCATTGATGAAGCGGATTGGCCTGATGCTCAAGAATATGGCGCGGTCGTGACATCCGAAGGTTGCACGTCAGAGGAAGCGACATTCGTGTTCGATTTGGTGCCGCCGGAAGATTTGGAAATCTTGGATGCTGCTGGAAATGGAATTGACGAGGCGCAAATTTGCCAAAACGACGACTGGGCCCTGTTTGGTGAAGGACCTTCAGGCACGGAATGGGCATGGAACGGTCCCGGTGGATTTTCATCGAGTGCGGACGAAATTTCGCTGTCCAATGCGCAAATCAACGAAAGCGGCTGGTATGTGGCATCTGGAACCATCGGTTCATGCCCGATGAATCCCGATTCGGTTTGGCTGGAAGTGTACCCGACGCCCGCACCCCCTGATTTGAGTGGATTTGCGGAAATTTGTGAGGGTTCAGATTGGGAATTGATTGCAACAACGGATGGTCCAGGCACCATCGAATGGTTTCACCCGTATTGGGGAAGCTTCAGCGGAACCGCTTGGAGCCTTGCGGACATTCCAGTGGCTGGAGGTGGCGTGTATGAAGCGTATGTGATTGAATCCGGTTGCCTGTCCCCTGTGGCTAGCGGGACGCTTGACGTTGCGCCGCTGCCTGATGTCATTTTGGAATCCTTTGCCACCATCCTCATTGAACACTGTCCGGAAACCACTCCCGCACTCGACTTGCCGGAATACGACCCGCTATACAACGCGAGTTGGAGCTATACCGACGCGGATGGCAATTCCACCAATTTCGGCAACGGTGTCGGCATGGTGGCAAACAACGACGGTTTTTACGAGGTGTATTTGACCACTGGATCGCCCTGTGATCTGGAGGCCAGCGGCAGTTTCGACGTGGAAACGGTGCTGTGCGAGTTGATCGTACCCAATGTTATATCACCGAACCAAGACGCACAGAACGAACGTTTTGCCCTGCCTGACCTCACGTATTTCCCATTCAGTACGTGCAAGATTTTCAACCGGTGGGGCCAGGTCGTTTACAGCTCGAGTGATTTTGGAAATGCGGCTGGATGGGAGCCCACAGCAGCGGAAGCCTCTGAAGGCACGTATTACTACCACGTACGCATCAACCGCGTTTCGGGTGACTTGACCATTACGGATGAAAACGGAACCACCACTTACACCGAGCCTGGCGCCATTGTGTTGGTGGGCAGCTTGACTTTGGTGCGATGATCGGCTCCAAGCGCGCACCCCTTCTTTTTGTTTTGGCATCCACGTACGTGGGAGTTAGCGTCGCTCTCCCCGAGTTACGCGTCGTCGCGGATTGGATGATCGGGGGGATCCTTGGTGCAGGTTTGGTCGCGGTTGGGATTCCGCACGGCGCATTGGATGTGTGGACACATCGGCATCGGAATTCCTCGGCTCAGTCTTTCCAATACATCCTGGTTTACCTCGCGGCGATTGGCGGGGTGTTCGTTTTTTGGACGACGTTTCCGCTGGCCGGTTTGCTGTTGTTTCTGTTGCTCAGCGCGTGGCATTTCGGACAAGCAGATTTCGAATTGTGGGGGATGCGGCGGGGCAGTTTCGCATGGGGATTGCTTGCCTTGTCGATGATCTTGATTTGGAATGCTGCCGAAGTCAATGGCATTCTGGTTCATATGGGTATCGAACCTTCCACGTTGCAATGGATTGAATCGAACGTGCTTCCGTTGCAATGGATGACAATAGCCGGATGGTTCTTGGCTGCTGCCCGGGCAGTGCAATTGAAGAATTGGGAATGGATGTGGACGTTGGGGCTGTTGGCCTTGGCGCCGTGGATGTCCGTGCTGTGGGCATTTGGATTGTATTTCATCGGACAACACAGTGTGGCAGGCTGGACACACCTCCAGCGGCACATGAAAAAGAGCGGATTGGAACTGTGGCGCTTGGCCCTGCCTTTCACTTTGGGAGCATGGGCTCTGATCGCGGCGGGCATTTGGGGGTTGACTTCCGCTCAGGTAGCGGATACCGATGCAACGGCTGGAGCGTTTTTTGTGTTATTGGGTAGTATCAGTATACCGCATATCTTCGAATCCCATTTGTTCTTGCGAAATGGCGCAAGCGGGTAACCCAATAGACACCCCATCCCACGCATGCTGCAGCGTCTTTTTTTTCGGATTTTTCTTGCCCTGCTCGGCATCATGTTGGCCGAAGCAAGGTTGCACGCTCAGTTGGATACGGAATTTTGGTTTGCTGCACCTGAGGTTTGGGCCAAT
>Ga0181575_10003150_pt1 | contig 11687 bp, 9 predicted proteins | sample 101ome_23_FD_145599 | JGI IMG/M metagenome (GOLD analysis project Ga0181575, IMG submission 145599) | Coastal salt marsh microbial communities from the Groves Creek Marsh, Skidaway Island, Georgia - 101411CT metaG (spades assembly) | ecosystem: Environmental > Aquatic > Marine > Intertidal zone... | reverse complement strand
TCGTCATCCGCCCACGGATCGTCATCGAGCAAGTCGTCCTCGTCGTACAACTCGTCGTAATACCCGCCGCCCGCGCCTCTTCTCCCGCTCGCGTACCCGCGCCTCGTCGTCGTCGTCGTCGTCAACCGCGTCCCGCACCCGGCGACGATCGCGGACGTAAACCCTACCCGCGACGCCGATCGCGCGTACGACGTCGTCGTCGCGCACGCGCGACTCGCGCGTCGACATCGTTCGTGTTGCCCTGCGAGTGCGCTCGACGCTGCCGCTGTCGCTGCCGCTCGTTGTCGACACGCTCTCCGCGCGACGCGATGCGACGCCGACGCCGACGGAAACTTTAAAGCCGCGATGCGGATGGATAACCGCGAGAGGAGCGACGACATGGTGGCGCGGTGGGTCGGTCTGTGTGCGTCGTAAAGTGGTGGTTGACGCGCATTTAAATTTCAGTTTGCGTTACACGTCGCCTCGCTCGGGGCGGAGCGCGCGCGCGTCCACCGACCGATGATACCGCGACGAATCGCGACGTCGGTGGCGACGACGGCGTCGACGACGACGCGGGGGATCGCACTCGGTGCGTGGTCGCGGGGTGGTTTGTTTTCGTTCGTTGATGGCGCGGCTTTGACATCGACGACAACACCACCGGCGGCGCGCGCGTTCTCTGCGGCGCCGCGAGGCAGACACCGAACGAACAAAGGTGAGACGGAGGACGACGCGAAGAAGGCACTGTTGGACGACGCGCGAGCGACGCTTCGTGAACGACGCGAATCGGAAAAGAGCGCGCGGTCGAGCGTCGTGTTCGAAGAGGAGGTGCTTCCGGCGTTGCGTCACTTTTACGAAGAGATGGGGCACCTCTGCGTGCCGAGAGGGTACGTCGTGCCGCCGAACGCCGGATCACACATCGCCGGGATGCGGTTGGGACAACGGGTGGATCGGATTCGGTACCGCGGGGATTTCGTGAAGGGGTCGGCGGAGCGGTTGGCGGCGTTGGACGAGGTTGGGGAGGCGACGGGAGAAACGTTTGCGTGGGACGCCGAGGATTGGGTGTTTTATAAACAGGTGATACCGTGTTTGAGGTATTTTATAAAGTGTTTCGGACACGCAAACGTGCCGGCGAGTTACGAGACGCCATCGAGGGCGGAGGAGTACGAAGAGGGGAACACGTTGAAGAGGTACAACATGGGATTCGCGCTCGGCCAACGAGTCAACGACATTCGAGCGAAAGGGACATTCATAGACGGTAGAACGGATAGATTTGACGCCTTGGCGAGGATGCAGTTTGTGTGGGACGACGAGGAGTGGACATGGCGCGAACAGCTCATCTTCTCGTTGCAGATTTTCGAAAAAGTGCACGGCCACGCTAACGTGCCGAGCGCCTACGTCTTGGGCGAAATCATGGAGCCTCCGCCACTCAGCAAATTCCCGCCGGAATTCTTGCCAAAGCGTCTCCATGGCTTTGATCTCGGTTCCGCCGTGTCTCAAATTCGTCACAACAAGTTTAAAGACCGAAGTCCCGGGGTGGCTAAGAGCAGAATTAGACAGCTCGACGTCCTTGGTTTCGTCTGGAACAAGCGCGATTACGAGTTGAACTCTATATTGCTCCCCACCTTTCGCTGGTATTGCGCGCAATACGGTCACGGATTCATAGGTCCATCCTTTGTGGTTTCATCGATGGCGGTCCATCGATACAACGCCCCGCGCGCGGCGCTCAATTACCCGCTCGGCGCTCGATTGGAGGAATACGTCGCCCAACTGGAGAATGGCAAATTTTCACGCGAGGAGACCGAAACGCGCGCAAAGGTTCTCCTTCAGGCCGTCTACGACGGCAACAGAATTCACACCATTACCGGCTCCACGATGACGAGCTCACGTTCTGAAAACCCAAAGTTGCCGCGCGCGTTCTTCAACAAGTCCCGCCAGCGGCTCCACGACATTTTATCCGTCTTACGCGACTCGCCCGACGCCGATTCGTCGCGAGCGCCGTCCGAGCGCGAGTCTCCTCCTGAAAACAGCGACGACGAGACGGTCGAGTGAACGCCGTTCTATACCGGCGATCGCGTTGTATCTAGATGTATTGATTAATATAGTATCATTCGTTCGTTGTCAGCCCGCGCGCTCCCGCGTGAACACCATCTGTTAATGCTGGGCAACGGAACGCGTCAGACGGCGACGCGTCCGCGCGTTCCCACCCGCGTCGTGGATCGAACGCCGACGAAGAAAAGTAAAAGTACCCGTCGGTCGCGGTGAACGTACGAATAGGTGTTCGTCGTCGTCGGCTTGATTGATTGCTTTGTTTTTTTGAGACGAGTGCGACTGGGCACGCAATGGACGCGATGGACGACGCGGTGGAAGCGGTGGAAAGCGGCGGGTTTTACCTCGGTCTCGCGCTCACGCACGTGCCGATGATGATATTCATCGGATACGGCGTGTTGACGATCGTTGAGCGGGCGATGGGAAGCAGACGCGGGAAGATTCGGACGAGGCTTCCGACAGCGAGCGAACTTCCGTTTGTGTGCTTGCAGTTGCCAATGTATAACGAACCGGCGTGCGCGAGACGGGCGATCGATGCGGCGTGCGCGGTGCGTTGGCCGAGAAATTTGATCGAGGTGCAGGTGATTGATGAGAGTAATGATGGGACGGAGGAGGTGGTGGACGCGGCGTGCGCGGATTGGAGAGAACGGGGCGTGGTGTGCGCGGCGATTCGACCGAGCAAGGTGTTGAGAGGAAAGGCTCGACAGACCAAAGCGGCGGCGCTGGAGTACGCGAGAACTCGGACGTCGGCGGACTTTATCGTCGTGGTGGATGCAGACGCAATGTTGGAGGAGGATTATTTGGAGAAGATTATTCCGTATTTTTACGATGACGAAGCCGAGCGTAGGAGTGAAGTCGCCGTGGTTCAACCGGCGTTGAGCTTTAGAAACGCGACGCAGAACTTTTTGACGATGCATCAGGCATTCAAAATGGAAGCTGACTCCATCGTAGGTAACAGGGCATACATTCGAGCCTTTGGGTGCGTTCTCAAGACGGGGAGCGGCGCCATTTGGAGCGCGGCGGCGCTTCGCGCCGTGGGAGGCTGGGATCAATCGCTCCTCGCGCTGGAAGGCACGGACATGTCTATTCGCACGCGCATGTCGGGTTACACCGGTAAAGCTGCCGCGAACGTCGTCGTCGAGACCGAGTTGCCGTCGACTCTTAGTGCGTACAAGTCTCAACAACTTCGTTGGATGTGGACGTGGGCGCACTTGATGAAGAGACACTTGATTGAAGTCATGTTCAACTCGTACAATGGGATTTCGGGCAAGATGAAAATTGGCATACTGAATGGTAACTTTGCGCGCATGTGGTTCGCGGCGTCTCTGCTTCGCCCGGCGCAGTGGCTTTTGCTCACGGTTTGGTTGCTCGTGCTCCCCGAACTCATCGTTGACGGTATTTGGCTTGGAAACGCACATCATCTCGTGCACGGAGCCGTATGGTTGTACTTCCTTCCAGTGTTGCTCATCTTGAAGGGGGACACTTTTGCGGTGACAGATGTCGATAGCGCGTTATCTTCACCACCTAAATCGACGGGCGAAGCGGTGAGCACGGCGAGATCGACGCTGCGCAAGTTGAGTTGGATCATTCCGCACATGTGTTTCTCGCTCGGAATGATCGCCGTGAACTGCGTCGGATACTTGCGCGGGATTATAGGTTTGAATTTCCCGCCACGGGACGCTCCGGTGAGCCACCTGCGGACGCCGAAGATTGGTTTCGGTGACGTTGAACTGAGCGACGTCGATCGAGGCGCCGAGCAGTCGTGCAGCAAGGGTGAAATTTGGCAGATGGTGTTCGAAATGGGTTTCGTGATGGCGGGCGTCCGCGCCTCAGCCGAGCTGATGCGCTGGGAACCCACAGGAAGCACGGGAGTCGGGACGATGTCCCTGATTTCCGTCGTAGGTTTGGTGATTTCGGCGTGTTGCCTGTACGTTGCTGCCGGGAGCTGGGACGACAAGTGCGGACCGCGGACCAAGGAGCATTACTACCGCCGATCTAAGGCTGCGAACGCCGGCGAGCGCGCTGGTTTGCTCTCTAGAGAAAACGGTGGTAAGATGCAAGGCTCGACTAGCTCCACGAAGTTGCGAGGTTCCAATCTGGACGCTGTCGAAACAAGGAGCATGTCGGAATCGGACTTCACCGTCGGTGACGACGACGACGCAACTCGCGGACTCTCTTTGAATAACGACCGCGACATAAGCAAGGCGATCCGAAAGTACAAAAAGATGCGCGACAAGGATTTCGACATTGAAAACCTCAGTGAATACGCGCAGAGCGACATGACGAGCGTACATTCCGACAGTCGCGCGCCTTCCCACGTCAACTTTGGTTCTGTCCAACTGTCGCATGAAGACCTCGCTTCTGAATTCGGAAGCATGTACGATATTGACGTCAACGAAGACGATCGATCCGTCGATCTCGACGGTAAAGATCGCGCCGCGTTGCGTCGCGCGAAGCAAAACGAGAAGGATTCGTATTCGCGCGCCAAGCAGCTCAGAAGCGCCAATTTGCGCGTCAACATCGCCCCGTCTGTACCACAGTCGTGGAGCGGTCGACCACCGAAATCTCCGAGCTCGCGACCGCACTCGCACGAGAGCTCACCGGTGGCGCGCATGTCCCAAGGCGGAAGTCCAACGGCTGCGATCCAAACCTTTCTTCCGCCGAAACCGGCTAATAGAGTCGTCGCGACGTCAGAGTGGGTCGACGCGCCCATCGTCGAGGAAAATTAGACTTTGCGTAGGCGACGATTAGCGTTGCAATGTAAAACCCTGTACACTGGTACGACGACGATTGAAATGATTGTACACGCTGCACTCTTTTGTATTCTTACACTGCGTTTCCCGTCGATCCCGACGTTCGTTTCACAAACTACCTACCGGTAACTAAAATTCTAAAATCGCTCGCTCGTTCTACTCGTCGGAAATGTTTCTCTCCCGCATGCGCCGCACTCTTTCAAAGTGTAAACCCCGAAGCATCGCGTTCACCTCGGTGTACGTCGATACCGCGCGTTCCATCACCCCGTTCCATCCGTTTCGAAATCGTCCTCCGCCCGGTTCGTTCGTCGTCGTCTCATTCTCCAATCCCACGTTTGGTGCCGCTTCGTCATCTTCATCGACATCGTGAAGCACCCCCCGCGACCCGTTCCCGGTGTTCATCCGTTTCACCGCCCTCTGTAATTCCTCCACCGTTTCTTCATCCCCCACGGACGTCGTCGTCTCCGTCTCCGTCCCGCGTCGCCCGCGCGTCGTCGACGTCGTCCTCGTCGTTCGCGTTCGCGTTTACTCGAACCGCCGTTCCCCTGCGAACGCATGTCCGTCCGTCCGTCTTCCGTCGCGACGCGACGCCAAACCGCCGTCGCGACGCGAGAGACGACCGAGGATAATTTTTATAAATCCGTTCCGCGTGACGCGCGAGGCGGTCGCGCGTCGCGCGTCGGCGTGTGCGGGCTGTCTACCAAAATCCAAGAGCGCGTCACAACGAGACGCGAACGCCGCCGTTCCGCGCATGCCGGGAGGAGGAAGCGGACCGCGACGCGGAGGCGCGTCGTCGTCGTCGAAGAAGAAGAAGAAGAAGACGCCGGAAAAAAAGTTTAAAAAAGGCAGCGTCGCGAAACACAAGTCTACGACGCTCGTGTTCGGGGAGGCGACGTTCGATGACGATAAACGAAAAGAGTGGGTGACTGGGTACCGAAAGAGAAAGAATGGACGAAGGAAACAAGCGGCGAAGGACATCGAAGAGCGCGCGCGAAAGGAACGGATCGCGGCGAGAAAAGAACGGAGAGACGCGGAGAAGATTGCGCTCGGGTTGTTCGATGACGACGGGGACGGTGATGGGGGCGATGACGCCGGCGCGAGCGAGAAGCCGACGGCTGCCGACGCGGAAAAGGTGGAACGCTTCGATTCGGGAACGACCGTCACCATCGCCGCGGGGTTCCCCGGGATGTTCGATGACGACGCGTGACCGCGTCATCTCTGTGTTTTCTCCGTCGCGCACGCGTCACGGATTCGTTCCTCGGTGTCGCGCGTTTGTAATGATAAGAAAGTCTTTGCGTCTGTAAAAACAATCGAGGCTGCGTCACAACTCGCCTCTGCAGAGGCTGAAATCGAGCCGATTTGGGGTTCGTTCGAGACGAAAGATGCGACGAGGACGACGAACGAACGGTCGCGTCGCGATGGCGACGGCGGCGACGACGACGATGAGCGCGCTCGTCGTCGTCGCGTTGACTGGTGCGTGCGCGAACGTCGTCGCGAACGTCGAAATGCGTACGAGTTGGAACGTTGGATTGTGCAATCGAGCGACTTGATTCGCTTAATTATCCCGACGATGCGACGCGACTGGCGAACGAACGCGCAGAGAGACTGACGAGCGCGGTGAAAACGAATGGTTTTGTGACGATGACGCAGGTGTCGGTGCGATTGAGGCGCGCGCAGAGGCGCTTCCGACGGTAAACGTGTCGGGCGTGTTCAACACCAAAGGCTTGAGTTGTCCGGAACACGAGTGCGAGCGGTGCCCGCCGCCGCTGAACACGGCGCCGTTTCACGCGCCCGTCAACTTTACGGGAATTGATGTCGTCGCGTGTAGGTACCGGGCAGAGGTATGCGAGGCGATTCGGACGGAGATTAAGTTGTGCAAGCGACACGCGAGAGGATTGTGCACAGAGACGGATACGCGCATCAAAGCGAAAGCCAAGTGTCGACGCGAGGTGAACAGGATTTGGAAGACGCGATGTAAAGAACAGCGCGTGGTGATGGTTTCGCGGGTTGAAACCATCATGAAGCGGTTCGATGAGGTGCGGAATAAGATTATGACGACGAGAGAGTTGCGTCAGGAAGGTGGATCGGGCAACGACTTGACCATGTTGGAAACAGAGCTGGCTCGTCTCAAGACGGGTATCGGACACGCGTTCGATGAAGTGCGCGATAACGCCGGAGGTGTGGCTGTCGGACGCATGTCGGACAAGATGGAACAGTTTGTGCACGGGCCTTCGACGCTCGATACGGTTTCGGACATGCAGCGCGTCCTAGAATCGATGAGCTATGGCAGAGAGGAACTCGATGGTTTACTCTCGACGGCGAGGCGGTTGTGCAACTACGAGGCGAGCCTGAGCACTTCGGACGGTAAGGTGATGTGCGAAGACATGGAGGAAAAGGAGAAGCTGTCGGAGAAGCGCATGAACAGGTGCGCCGCTCGCGTCAGCGACTACCTCACGTCGACAGCGAAAATCGACGCTCTCATCGTAGAAAAGAACCGTAGATTCCAACTCTTAGAGTCTCTCGACAAGTTTATGAAGAGCTTCAACGGCGCCTGGGTGGCGTCCGAGCACGATTTCGCGGGCGAATTCGACGACGAATTCCCAGAGGAACCGTCAACGCAATTCAACCTCACCGAACACGTCACCACCGGCATCATCAACTCGCTCATGGACCACTACACCACCGCCAGCGCGCGCAGAGCCCTGGCGACGGCTGAAGTCGAAGAGTCTGCGCTTTGCGCACAAATCATTCCACGCTTCCAGCTCTCCCTTCTCGGCTCTGGCTTCAAGCGGGGCGACCTCGTCTGTCCGCCTCCGCACGGCACCTTTATCGCCGGTCGCGAGCTCCCGGATTGGTCGGCATACTTTTTATTCCTCTTTGGCGTCGGCATCGGCGTCGCCGTCGCCGTCGCGACCAACCATGCCCAACAAGCCGTAGATTTCGTGCAGGCGAACGGGTCCATCGTCGCCGCCGTCGCCGTCGTCGTGCTCGCCGGTCGGTTCTTTTAAAGTTGTAAATCGATAACGAACCAATGTTCCGAATGAATCACTGTTTACCCATACTAATGTCTAAGCACAAAAAGTGCACTCGACTCGCGCCTTGACTCCATTCGCCGCCGCGCACCAGCACCAATGTCGCGCGCGTTCGCCCGCACCGTCGCGACCGCCGTCGCCTCGCGCGCGTTCCCACGCGTCGACCTCCATCGCGCGCGGCGCCTCGCGCCGTGGGGGTCGCGTCACGCGCTCAACACGTCGAGTTTGCGTCAACAAAAAGTGCACGACGAGAGCCACCCGTCGGCGCTCGCAGCGAAGAAAACCGAAGACGACGACGACGGCGGAGACGAGGGATCGACGACGAGCGAACGACTCCACGCACCGTCTCTGCATAGATTTTACGTCGACGAACCCTTCGGTGCCGGCGCGCGGGTGGCGCTGTCGAGAGAGGAGAGCCGACACGCGACGCGCGCGCTGCGGCTCAAACCGGGCGACGCGCTCGAGGTGTGCGATGGCGTCGGTGGACTCGGTCTCGGTCGGCTGATGGAGACCACGGCGAAAGGAAACGAAGCGGTGGTGGAGGTGGAAGCGATGATTGAGGACGAATTGGGGAGCGGGATGGATTGGGAGGTGGTGGCAGCGTTCGGCGGGTTGAAGGGCGGCCGAGGCGACTGGTTGGTGGAAAAGGCGGCGGAGCTCGGGGCGAGGACGCTGACTCCGCTGTTGACGGAGCGGTCGGCGGCGATCGGGAAGGGAGAAGGGAGTGGGCGGGAGAGTCGATGGGGACGCGTGGCGCACGCGGCGAGTAAACAGAGCCTGAGAGCGTGTGGATTGATTGTCAATGCGCCGACGGATGTCGCCGAGCTGTGCGCAGAAATCGAGCGAGACGGATCGTCGCGTTTGACGCTCTTGGCGGCTGCTGGCGCGCCGCCTATCGGGGACGTCGTGCGCGCGGCTGGTGCGGATGTAGCGAGATCCGGTAGGATACTGATTGGACCGGAGGGTGATTTTACCGATGAGGAGATTGAGCGGATGGTTCGGGCGGGAGCGAGACCTGTGGGTTTGGGGGCGCTGCGTCTTCGCGTCGAAACCGCCGCCATCTCCGCGTTAGCTGCGGTCTCAGCCTTGAACGAGGAATCTAAGTGATTTCGCGACGCGCTGCGTTCGTTTTCTTTGCCTCTCAACTTGTTGTATCACAATTTCTCAAGTGGATGTAAAAATCTCTAACGCGCGCGCGATGCTAAGTGTTTTCTACTTGTTACTATCTCGACGAAAGCGCCGGATCTAATCGCACTTGATTGCGCGATAAATGTGACGAACAAAAACGAGACTCGCCTTGTGCCCGACGGTACCGAGCAAAAGGAACCAGCCGTAGCAGATAATGCCCATGTAACCGAAAAAGTATGAGCTCTGCATGAATCCCGTCATGTCGCTTCTGACGTGATAGTAGTAGAACGAGTAGCCAAAGATTGCGACGGCGGTGCTGCCTCCACAAAGAAGCGAACGCCACCACCATTCGTGATCTTCAGCCGTGAGTTGGAAGTATGTGAGAGAAATCGTCATGAACGCCGTCACGAGGATGAGGATGATGAAAACCACAAAGAGCACGCTGTAAATGGTGTACACCTTGTGACCCCACACAGAGGCAAAGATGTAGAATAACTCTATGTAAATGGCGCTGAAGGGCAAGAAGCTGGCGATGCACATCTGCGGGATTGTCGATCGATACCACGGCAGCGTTGGGATTTCCCGAGGATACTTTGTCGTCCGCACCGGAGCGTTGAAATCACGTTTGGAGTTCTTACCGACGATGCCACCCATGATGGTGAGCGGAATCGTCACGATTGCCCACATTAGTATGATGAGGACAATGGTACCGAAAGGCAAAGCCGCGGTGCTTCGGTAGACGATGGCTACGGTGTTTAAGAATGAAAACACGAGACCGAGTGGGCCGCAGAAGAGAATGCACGTCAACAACACATTGCGCACCCAATTCTCACCTCCCATTTGCTTGTAAGTCGTCGCTGAGACGTAGCCCGCGATCCCAGCCGTGAAGGCGTACACAATCAAACACGTCGCCGTTACCGCACCCATGCTGTACGGATAAAAAGCACCGAACACGGCGAGGGTGAAGACGAACACCACGAGAACCAAGAGTTGCGTTCCGGTGCCGATGATGGCGGCAAACAGCGATCTACCCCGCGGGAATCTAAAGACGTCTCCGTGCACGTACTTCCACCCAGACTCTTCTTGAGACTCTAACATTTCCTCATCCTTTTGAAACTTGATGAAATCGTTCTTCAAGACGCGCAAGAGGATGGACGCCAAGAAACCCATCAAGAGGATAACCGTGACGCAAGAGTTGATGATACTAAACCAGTGAATCTCCATATGTTCCGGAAGGAAGGAGTATCTAGAATACTTTTCCATGCGATCTTTAAACGCAATCGTCGTTTCCTTCCAAGAGACGCTGTAGGAGAATCGCACAGACATGGTTTCGTCGGCGGAGATATCAATTGTTTTGAGCGGATCCGTGCTCAGATTAATCTCGATAATCCGGTCGCCATTGTACGAAATCTCAAAGTGCACGTGCGTGAACAAAAAGTACTTATTCTCCGCCTCCTCACCTGGTCGCATGATCTTCTCCACCTTGCCGATGAATCCCCAAATCGGCAAATCATCCAACGACATTTGAAAGTAATAATCATTCTTCACCGATTTGCGAAACTTTTCCACCTCCTTCCGTTCCAAGTATTGCGTGCACAGATTCGCATTCTCCTTATCCTTCTTAAACTCAATCTCATAAGGCGATCGGGCCAACCTATCCCCTCCCAGCGCTTCCCCGAGATCCTCGAATTTACGTTTCACGCCTTCGGGCGTTCGGCAAAACGGATAGTCGTAATACTGATACGTCTCGCTCGGGTTGTGAAACGGCCCAACCTTGTTCGCGTACAGCGTCACCGCGTCCCCGACCGCGTACCTTGACCCCGCGGCGAGAAGTCGCCGTCCTCCTCCGCCTTCTCCGTCGACACTCTGTTGCCGAGACTCGTCGTAGAGACTCGTTCCTTCAACCGTTCGAATCGTAACCATCGTCGCAATCATCATCATCGTTCCGACGACTGTACCCCACGCCATCCCGCTCCATCGACGCCGACGCCCGCGCGCGCGTTCGCATCGTCCTCGTTCCATCCTCATCCGACGCGTCTGTCGCCCGCGACACGCGATCCCGCGTCGACGTTTAAGGTGATGCGCGAATCTGGATTGGAATTGCAGGCGCTTCGCAAAGGCGATGTCTCGCTTTTTATTTACAAACCTAACTCTAACGCTAACGCCGACTTCGTCTTCGTGGACGACGGGGCGACGGCGCCGACGACGGATTCATTCTTCGCGTCGTCCGCGTCGCCGTCCTCGTCTTCTTCTGCTTTTTTGGGAACGTACGTGCGTTGCGTGTGCGCGTTTTCCTTTGTCAACGCGGGCGGCGGGGCGAAAAATCCAAACGTCGGCGTCGTGGAGGGTTTCGTAAACGTCATCGCTGGAAGTGCCACCGTCGCATCTTCTTCCTCTTCGTCCTCTTCCTCTTCCTCTTCCTCTTCGTCTTCCTCTTCGTCTTCGTCGTCTTCATCCTCCGTTTCTTCCTCTTCGTCCTCTTCGTCTTCGTAATCCTCGTCTTCGTCCTCGTCTTCCTCCTCCTCCTCCTCCTCCGCCCGACCGCTCAATCTCGACAACACGCTCGGTTTCCCCTCCCCCCCACTCGAGCCGTCGCCACCGCCGCCGAGAAACGACGAAAACCCCCCGAACGCCTTCGGATCCGACTTCGTCGCTAAACCGCTCGCGCGCGCGTCCTCCGTCGTCCCGCCGCCGCCGCCCGGTCTCTTCGCCTTGACAACCCCTCGCCTCCGCGCCCCCCCCCCGTCCC
>Ga0181575_10003148_pt1 | contig 11689 bp, 10 predicted proteins | sample 101ome_23_FD_145599 | JGI IMG/M metagenome (GOLD analysis project Ga0181575, IMG submission 145599) | Coastal salt marsh microbial communities from the Groves Creek Marsh, Skidaway Island, Georgia - 101411CT metaG (spades assembly) | ecosystem: Environmental > Aquatic > Marine > Intertidal zone... | reverse complement strand
GGAGGCTTCGGTGGTACCTGGTACTGGAATCGGTACCCGGGGGCGTCCTGCGACATTGAATCCTATGTGTACTTTCCGATGCTGGAGAAAACGGGGTTTGTGCCACGCCAGAAGTACACGAACGCGCCAGAGACGCTTGAATACTGCGAAGTCCTAGCCGAACGGTTTGATCTGCACGACAACGCGTTGATGCAAACTGAAGTGATCTCTACGGAGTGGGACGAAGATGCGAGAAGGTGGCTGGTAACCACCAATCGGCAGGATTGCCTTAAAGCGCGCTTCGTTGTGCATTCAAACGGTCCCCTCAATCGCCCCAAATTGCCTGCAATCAAGGGTATTAGTTCATACAAAGGCCACACTTTTCATACCAGCCGGTGGGACTACGCCTATACGGGCGGCGATTCCCACGGCAATTTAGATAATCTTTCCGATAAGCGAGTAGCGATCATTGGCACTGGTGCAACAGCGGTGCAGTGTATTCCTCACCTCGGGGCAGGCGCCAAAGAACTCTTCGTGTTCCAGCGCACGCCGTCATCGATTGATGTTCGCAACAACCAAGCGACAGATCCCGATTGGATCTCGACCCAGCAACCCGGTTGGCAGGACGAGCGCCGCACGAATTTTGAATCCTTGATGACTGGGGTTCCCGTCAAAGAGGACTTGGTGAGTGATGGCTGGACAGAGGCCTTCAGACTGCTGTTCGGCAATCTCCGTGAGAAGGCGCCCTCTAAATGGCGGCTTGCGGCTTGGTCACTCGGAGGGCTGCTTTCAAAAGAGTTTTATCAGAAAGGCATTAAGCAGTACCTGACCGATAAAGCGACCGCGCATATGGACCTCACTCGGCAGATGGAACTTGCCGACTTTGCGAAAATGGAGAAGATCCGATCGCGCGCGGATTCAATTGTTGAAGACCAAGAGACCGCTGAGGCGTTAAAGCCTTACTACCGCCAGTTTTGTAAGCGGCCCTGCTTTCACGATGAGTATCTACCAACGTACAACAGACCGAATGTCCATCTCATTGATACTGATGGCCGAGGCGTGGACGAATTCACTGAGAAAGGAGTGATGTTCGACGGTAAGGAATACGAAGTCGACTGCATTATCTTTGCCACAGGCTTTGAGGTGGGTACTGATTACTCACGCCGAGCTGGATATTCGATCATTGGTGTTAACGGAATGTCCGTATCAGAGAAATGGTCGAATGGGTTGTCGACGTATCACGGGATGCACTCGAGAGGGTTCCCCAACTGCTTCTTTTTTGGGCCTGCGCAATCGGCCTTCACGGCGACCTACACCTTCTCACTCGATGAGAACAGCGTGCATCTTGCGCATATTATGACGGAACTGAAGAAGCGCGGCGCTACGCGTGTTGAGGCGAGTCAGGCTGCTGAGGATGCCTGGGTGAATACCATTATTCAGAAAGCGCGGCTCACGGAGGATTTCCAGAAATCCTGCACTCCGGGTTATTACAACAATGAGGGGCATGTGAACGTCAATCCGCAAAACAATACGTATGGAGGCGGCCCCATCGAATTCTTTAAGTTGATGAAGAAGTGGCGCGCCAAGGGCAATCTCGAAGGGCTTGAGCTTAGTTCGTGACGCGATGCTGCAAGCGTGGGTAGTAAGCGTCGCTAATGCCGCTCACATTGCAGGTATTGCAATAAATTTTCGGATCCCGCTACAACGTCCTTACTCGACCAACACAATCGGTGAAAAGAGGACTGGTTGAAATGGGTGCTGTGCCCTCTGGTGTGCGCGGTGAGTGACATAGCCTGTGAGGGGAGGCCGAACGAATGATCCAACGACAACAAACGAGGGCTTTTTTCTTTATGGCATTGGTCTTAGCTTGCCTTCACGGATGCAGCGAGGCGTTGCCGATCGCCAGCGGTGCGTTAGAGGGTAAGGTATCGGCGATTCCTAGTGCTTGGGGGCCTGTCGCGCAGGACGAGATTATCCAGCTCGAGACCAATGGTCCTGAGGGGCCCTACTCGGTCAATCTATGGACGGTAGCGATTGATGGGGATTTGCACGTATTTGCGGGGGACAACTACGCCACGTGGGTCGAGCATATTGAGTCTGACGATGCCGTGCGGTTGCAGTCGGAGGCGGCGGTATTTGAACTGCGAGCTGAGCGCATCAGAGCGCCTCAGCACTTTGAGCGATTCGCCCAGGCCTGGGAACAAAAATATGGTCGTCGTCCCATGAATGAGAGCGTCGAAGAAACCTACTTGTTTCGTCTGACCGCGCGTTAGCACAGCGTTCGCTTTTTCTGGCGAGGAACGACTTATGGGGTCGAGGGGCATCCCTCAGGCGTGCAAGGAGGAAGCCGCACCCAGGCCTCTTGTTGGCAGAATGCGAAGACGCAACCCTCTATCTCGAGCTGTCCTGATTCGAGTAGTCGCAAATTGGCTTTGTAGGACCGCCCATGGTCAGGGTGGTAGACCCTCCCTTTCAAATACTCGGTTTTGCCAGGAGTGATCGAATCGAAGCGTGAAAAAAGATTGAGACCAATAATGGGCCGGTCCCGAAGTGAGCGGTCCTTGTTCTTGATATCTAGCAAGGTGGTCTGATCAACCTCTTTCGGTAGCCGGAGGCTTTCTACAAACCCGCAGATCCCGCCTTCGCATCCTTCTACACGAACAATCGACTGGTGGGTGAGCCAGCGCCCCTCAATGGAAAGTGAGTCAATGGAGTCTTCCTCGCCCGGTTGGGCACCAGCCAGGCAGGCCAGAGCGAGCAGTGATAGGGCTGTTAGTAGGCGACACATTGGCATTAGCAGTGTTTGGTCCTGAATACCGACTATACGAGAAATTGTCATTCCAAGGTTGGTCGCTGGCTATACCCTCGTCTCGCGCCAGAGCCGGTAAGGTACGTCACAGGCAATGTCTTCTTGGCGTGGGCAGGTTTTTCATGATGTTGATGGTCATTGGATCGGACTTGCACTCAGCTCCTTTGGCGATCGGCTGGTTCAAGCACAGCAGTTTTTCCCACATTGAAGCCATAAGATCAGTTCATCATCTCGGCCGCGGGCGAACGCTGCGGTGTGTCGCAGGAACCGGGCAACGTTCGACGAGGCGAGCACGCGGGGTAGTCGAAGATTGAGAGGGTGGCCATTGGGGATGAAAGGTGCGCTTGCATTACGAGGGCTGGGGCAGGTGTATCATTGGAATATCGATAAGAGGCAGTTTGAGTGGCGGGCGAAACAACACCATCATCGATCACGGCTAGTGCAGCGGCGAACCCTTCCATCATTATCGTTGGTGCAGGCATAGGAGGATTGACGCTCGCGCTGACCCTCCACCAAATCGGGGTGTCGTGTGTGGTGCTAGAACAAGCGCCTGCGCTTGGCCCGCTTGGGGTAGGCATTAACATCCAACCCAACGCCGTCAGGGAACTCTATGACCTGGGCATCGACGAAGCGGCACTGGCTGGTATTGGCATTCCCTGTCGAGAATGGGCGCTGCTCGGTCGAAATGGTCGTGAAATCTATGCCGAGCCTCGAGGGCTCGATGCTGGCTATCGTTGGCCGCAATTCTCAGTGCACCGCGGTCGCCTACAAATGTTATTGCTTCAACAAGTCATCGACAGGCTAGGGCCGGATGCCGTGAAAACGGGTCACCAGGTGCTCGATTACACTCAGAATGGCCAACGCATGAAGGTTTCGGTACTAACGGATGGTCACACCAAAACGCTAGAGGCAGATGCGTTGATTGGTGCTGATGGTATCCACTCTCGACTGCGCCAGCTCATGAATCCAAGCGAGGGCGACGTTCATTGGGGGGGCGCCATCATGTGGCGCGGTGTGACGCGCGCTAAACCCATTCGAACCGGGGCATCGTTTGTGGGGATTGGCTCTCTCAATCAGCGCTTTGTGTGTTACCCCATATCGCAGCCGGACTCGGCGACCGGGCTCGTCGAATTGAACTGGATCGCAGAGATTACGGTCGCGAACAAAGACGAGTGGAGCAAGGCAGACTGGAATCGGTCGGTCGACGCGGAAGTCGTGCTTGCTCACTTTAAGGATTGGCAATACACCTGGCTCGATGTGCCGGCGTTCATTCGCGGGGCGCCAAGCATCTTTGAGTACCCCATGATTGACCGAGATCCCATCGACACCTGGGTGGATGGGCGAGTAGCGCTGATGGGCGACGCGGCCCACGCGATGTATCCAACCGGATCGAATGGCGCGAGTCAGGCGATTGTGGACGCGAGGATGCTCGGTGCCATGCTGCTCAAACATGGTGATTACGAAGCTGCGTTTAGCGCCTTCGATGCAGCTTTGTGCGAACCAATTTCAGCGCTTGTGCTGCGCAACCGGGGTGCAGGTCCGTTTGCATTACTTGGGCTGGTTGATGACCGGTGCAACGGTGAGTTTGAGGACATCAGCCAAGTGATACCCAAAGCGGAGATTGATGAACTCATCGGCGACTATAAGCGCGCGGCCGGCTACGCCAAGGATTCGCTGAATCAGGCCGAATCGCTGATTACGAATTCAGTCCATTCGCTTTAGCGCTCCGGACAGCAGGCAGTTGTAGCGGGCTCTTTCCTCAAGCAAGCTGACGAGCCGCACTTTTTGTCAGGAGTAGCCGATGCTAAAACACGTCGTGATGATCAAGTACAAACCCGACACGCCGGAAGCGCACATTCAGCGCTTTGTTCAGCAGGCGCGTGATATGTTCGGTCAAATCTCAGAGCTGCTTGAGATCGAGGTCGGTCGCGATGTCGTCGAGGAGCCGCGCAGTTGGCATGTGGTGCTCCTGACGCGATTCGACGACGCGCAAGCGCTCAGGCGATACCAGGGACATGCTGTTCATGAGGCCTTGATGGTGTTTAACGGCCCATTCGTTGAATCCGTAGCCGTGGTTGATTACCCGCTTCCTGATTAGGAGCTTGCTCACTAACCAGATCGTACGCCGTTCACGCGGATTGCCCGCGCATCGTGTTGATCAGCGGCTGCTGATCAGAGGCTGCTCACAAGTGGTTTCTGACCAAAAGTGGTTGGTCAGAGATTTTGGTTAGAGCCGCCAGCGCTAGTCTTAGCGCGCATGCCCGGTTTCCTGATGGTCATGACGCTGGCATGATCAAGGTAATGTCGCCCAAGGAGAATGAACATGCGTTACTCGGTTGCTTTCGCGTCTGAAGTGGATTCGTGGAAGTGGGTGAAGCGAGCTGAATCGCTCGGATACCATGCCGCGTGGTTTTACGACACGCAGTTACTGAACCCAGATGTTTTTGTTTGTATGGCGCTTGCCGCGCACGAGACGAGCCGAATTCGCTTGGGCACGGGCGTGCTTGTACCGACGAACCGGATTGAGCCAGTGACGGCGAACGCGCTCGCTAGTTTGAACCGGATTGCGCCGGGACGAATCGATTTTGGAGTTGGCACTGGGTTTACCGCGCGCAGGACCATGGGGCTTGGCGCGATCTCACTCAAAGATACGCGGCGCTACATCGAGCGAGTCAAAGCGCTTTTAGCCGGGACGACGGTGGAATGGGATTTTGAAGGCGTCGACAGAAAAATTGGGTTTCTGAACCCTGACCTCGGCCTCATCAATCTTGATGATGACATCCCGCTTTGGGTGTCTGCTTTTGGTCCAAAGGCCAAGCAACTCACTGCAGAGCTGGGTGCTGGCTGGCTTAATTTTGGAGCGACGGGCGCCGAGTCGAGCCTGGATGAAATGAAAAGCGCTTGGACCGCCGCTGGCAACGACGCCGAGTCGCTCAATACCAACCTCTTTTTTCTTGGCGCTGTGCTAGCTGGTGACGAGCGAGACGAGGAGAAGTTGATGGCGGAGGCCGGGCCGCTCACCGCCGTCATGTTCCATAATCTAGCGGATGAGGTCGGCGCGATGGGCGGGCGCAACCTGCCGGAGGGGCCGCTCAGCAATGTTGCGTCTCAGTACTTTGCGACTCATGATCAATACGAGCCCAAGGACGCGCGCTATCTCACCAACCATCGGGGCCACCTCATGTTTGTTCGTCCCGATGAGACGCATCTCACTCCAGAACTGGTGCAGGCGACGACGATGAGTGGCACAAGTGATGAACTGGTTGAGCGACTGATCGGACTAAAAGAAGCGGGTTATCAGGAGCTGACAATTCAGTTGGTTCACGGACACGAGACTGCGCTCGAAGAGTGGGCCGAGGTGTTTGCCAGGGTTGTCTAAAGAGATGATTGCATGCTGCTTTTGTGATCCTGGTGGGTGCTAAAGCGTGAGGTGAGGATGTGACTCACTGCGCGCTAAGTGTTTGAATTTCGCGACCCAAGGCTTGCCGTGCTGGTTAGCGGCGTTTTGGGCCGGTGGCCTCGCACAACAAATGGGATGGAGTGAGTCTAAAAGACAGTGTGGAAAGCGCCAGACTTCGGTGAAACTGTTGAGAAGCGACAGGAAGCGACAGGAAGCGACAGGAATTGATAGGAAGTGCAGTTAGGGTAGGACGAGTTACAGCGTGCTCTGCGCGTTAGGACTCAAAGGACAAACGCAAAGTCTTTACCGATGTGCCAGTCAGCACTTTTTGAAAGACAGCAAATAAACAAGCGACAGACAGCGAAGCGAAAGCAAATGATAGAGGGGGTAGGACAGTGGGTTATCACCATTTAGCGTTAGCTGCAAAAGACATGCAGGCGATTCATCACTTCTATGAGGAAGTGATGCGGTTCGAACTCGTCAAAGTTGAAGTGGGTCCCTCACCGCAAGGCGGTTGGGCCAAGCACTTCTTTTATCGTATGGAGGATGACTCAAAATTCATCGCCTTTTGGGAAATGCATGAAATGCCAGGCGTCACCGATGATTTTGAAACGAACCTCTCCAAAGCGGCGGGGTTGCCCGATCATATCAATCACATCTCGTTTGATGTTCATAGCAAGGCTGAACTCGATGAACGCAGGCAGCGCTGGCAAGCCGCCGGTTACGATGTGATGGAAATTGATCACAACTGGTGCCATTCGATTTACACGAAGGACCCCAACGATAATTTGGTGGAGTTTTGCTTGACCACTGGGCGCTTCACCGAAGAGGACCGCACGTATGCACTGGCTCAGTTGTCCACAGAAACACCGACCTTCTCAAAGCCTCCCGCCAGTGTGACGAATCACGCTGCCAATGATGAAGCAACGAAAGGCGGTCGAGCGGAGTTTGCTTCGCTTGGGCGTAGGGACAGTTAGTGCCTCAATGAGGCGTGGCCAGTGAGGCCATCGGGGTTAGTGAGATCAGGAAGCCATTCAGGGTGATTAAGCATGGAATCTTGCTTGCTGACGCTATGGCGCTGACCCATGCGAATAAACCGTCGAGCGAGGTTCGTTTGACTAAAGCCGAACTCCGGGTAAACCAAACTTCACCAAGAGAACAAAGAGGAAATCATTATGTTCAGTCATGTCATGGTCGGCGCTGACGACGTCGCTGCTTCCAAGCAATTTTATGATGCAATTCTAGGAGCGCTCGGGCACGCACCTGGGAATATGGATGACAAAGGCCGCTGCTTTTATTTCACGCCATCGGGCATCTTTGCCATCACGCCACCCATCAATGGGGAGCCTGCTTGCGGTGCAAACGGCGGGACGATTGGCTTTGCGGCGGCTAGTCCAGCAGAAGCGGACGCCTGGCACCAGGCGGGCATTGAAAATGGTGGCACAACACTGGAGGACCCACCCGGCGAGCGACCAGGCTCCGGGTTGTACTTGGCGTATCTGAAAGATCCAGCTGGTAATAAGGTGTGCGCGCTCCACAGACTGGGGTAGCCTCGCATACAGTGGCTGGGTGATCCTAACCGAGAGGCATCACCCAGCTCACTTAATCAATGATATGGATCTAGATAGTAGCTGCGCTAGGACGATGTCATAGCGTCCAACACGATCAGTGTTCGGTCTACAAGATCACCTAGCTCAAGATTAGCCTGGCCGGCAAGGCTAACGCCGACTTGCCCCTGCCATGGATCAGTCCAGTGATTAGGGATGGGCTTATCTTGCAAACCCCACAGCCCGCCGACGGTCGCGCCGTTGCAATCGGTGTCGAGACCAGCCGTAACCACTTCGCCAATGGCTGCGTCAAAGTCATCGGGATAGGTCAGCATCGCCCAGACGACGAGTGCAAGGTTGTTTAGTGTGTGGACAGCGCTCATGTCGCCATAGTGCTTAACGATGGCCTCGCCGCCACCGGTGTCGCCTGCGAGTGACTCACCCAACTCGATCGCCTCCATCGCAACGGGGCAATCATCGAGAAACGGTTTGGCGGCGGTGAGCGCCTCAGCGACGTTTAGGTGGGAAGGAATCAGTGAACCCCAGGCAGCGACGACCTGAGCGCCTGCGATGCCCGCGCCTTGGTGAGAAAGCTTGGCGTCCTCAGTCACGAGTTGCACAGCGAGACGAGGATTACCCGGACAGACCCAGCCATAAACATCGGCTCTGATTTGCGCGCCAATCCAGTCGTTATAGGGATTGTTCGCGCATTCGGCGATATCAAACCCTGCCTCGCCGCGCTCAGGGAACCACTCCTCGCCATGAACGAGCAAGGTCCGATAGGCCGCTCTCTCGGCGGTATAAGTCGATGCCAGTGGGAGGTGCTTCAACCAGTATTGCGCCACTTGGGTGGTCGTCAATGCTTTGCCGTGCTGCTCCAGCATCATGAGTGCCAGCACAGCATAATTGATATCGTCATCTGGCTCGCTGCGAGTGATATGACCCAAACAGCACGCCGATTGAGAGGAAATCATTGGGTCTGTGCCCGCATCAGGGACGTAGTTCCTGAGCGGGAGCGCATCGGCAAGTTTCAGTTGTTCGAGTAAGACCTCTGGGCCTTTGCGCATAGAAAGGCCCTCAACTGGCTTGCCAAGCATGCATCCGGAGATGCGGCCTTCCCAGGCCCTCTGAATTCTTGAGCTCGATGGATGCATAGGGACCCCCTTTTTTTCTCGTACCTAGTGATCGCGGTTACTTGTCGCCTGAAGGCTTTGCGCTCAATTAGGATGGCCGCGCTTAGCAGTTAGCGCTAAGCGCTTAGAGTAGACCAATTGCCCGCTAGTCTGCATCTTTTGCAGAGGGTGCCAGACTAAGTAGAGCCCCTCATGAACAGGTGAACCAGGTGCGCTCTCGTGGTGCAGTCCCTTGTAGTGCATTGAATGCATGATGAATGTTGACTACCAAGCGCTCGCTTAGTGAATCCCTTGGCTCGCTAGAAATTCTGGGGATAAGCTAGCGTCGGCGGCATTAATCGTATCGCTCCAATCCCGCCACATATTCTCCTGGGGTGGGTCGAGCCTTTGCTTGTCGAGATCCACATGATTGTAGTCAAACAAGAGCGCTTGGCGGATTGAGGCCTCGGTGCCTCGGTGATGGCCCGCCATATGACCTAGCCGGTGATGCCAGAGCACGACGTCGCCCTGGGATCCCCAGCAATCGACAGGCTGGATCGAAGACTCGACAGCTTTCACGGCATCCAAGTAAGCCTCTGGATGAATGATGCCTTTGTGGCTGGGCAAGTGTTCATAAAATGGAATACGCGCTTGATCGTATTGCATCGGGAAAAGGGGATAAAACTGTCGATGACTGCCAGGCCAGACTTTGAAGGCGCCACTATCAGGGGCACAGTCCTCTAGCAGACATACAGCGCCGAAATGAAAGGGGTGGCCATCTGTATGTAATTGATCGGGCAGGGATGCTGTTTCAGTGTCTGGGAGCGTGGCATAGATCCCGCGAGCGCCCTCAGTGAGTTGAGGGTCAACCGGTCCACCCGGCCAGGCTGGTCCTGCATGGCCCATCGGTAGGCCATGCTCGGTGGGTGGGCGCACATTGGACTGCCCTAAGAGCTGTTCTGCCCAGTTCCACATAGGTGTGTCGGTCATTGTCCGTAAAACACTCGGATGGGTGCTGATCGAGCGGTATTGCCATTTGTTCCGCGACACAACGTAAGTCGCATCGCTCGAATGGGCGGTCTCGGGGATAGGCCCCCAAGTGTCAGGGTTATCTCGCTCGATACCGTCCGGTGCCGAAGTCCACATGAGATCTAGCAGCGTCTCACAATGATTAGCGGATAGAACACTCCGTTTAATCAAATAGCCATACTGTTTGAAAAACGTGAGTTCTTCTGTTGATAACAATGGGTTGGATGCTTGGCTCATGTGCCTCAAACCTAAGGGTTGCCACCATGGACATTGAAGATTGAAAAAATAGCCTTTATCACCTGTTTGAAGCAACTCACGTGGCGCATGCGTTAGCGCCCGGATGGTCACTTGCAGCGCTCCCCTTGGCGGAGAGCTGATGATTTGGTGATGTGATGTTTTGTAAAACCCTTCGGTTTGAAGACAAGCAGCGACGGATGGATCAGAAACAAATGATGAGACATGCGGAGAAGGCGCATGACACAATCCCTAAACCCGCTACGAGATGAGGCAATGCTGTGGTGATGAAATTAACGTCTAATGAGCGAGCCGGTCTTCGTTCACCGGTGAGTTCGGCCAGGACCCTGCCGCCTAGAGCCTATACCGAATCAGAGGTGTTCGAGGCTGAGAAACACCGCTTGTTTTACTCTGAATGGAATTGTGTTGGTCGTATCGAGCAGTTTCAGGAAGTGGGTGATTACCGAACAGTTTGGCTGCTTGATCAACCCATCATCCTTGTTCGGCGAGAAACGGGGCTGGCAGCGATGTCGGCGATTTGTCCGCATCGACAAATGCTGGTCATCGAGGGTGATGGGCAGACGGGGTCATTCTCGTGCCCGTACCATCTTTGGAAATTCTCACTGGAGGGCAAGCTGATTAGCGCGCCGCTAGCGGGTGAGCATCAAGCGCGAGATAACGACTGTGATTTACCGTCGATACGTTTGGAGCAGTGGCAGGGGTTTGTGTTCGTGACCTTAAATCCAGATGCGGAGCCGATCGCTACCCGCCTGGCTGGATTGACGCCGCACATTGAAGGTTACGATATGGCTGCCATGCGAATTGGTCATAGTCAGACCTTCGATTCCCCCTGGAATTGGAAGCTCTTGGTCGAAAACTTTATGGAGGCCTATCATCACATTGGCCCTCACAGGGAAAGTATTCAGCCTCAACAACCAGCCCATCTTTCGTTCTCAAGCGGCGATGCATTAAAGGGATGGGCCGTTTTGAACATGCCGGACGATCCAAAGCGTGAATCGTCTAGCAGGCTGCCGCTCATTCCTTCATTGAAGGAGGGTCAAGACCGGCAGGCACTCGCATCGGTTGTTCTACCTGCGTTTTGTTGGATCAATACGCCCTCAGTAGCGTTTTGGTACCAGATCGAGCCCTCCGCACATGACGCCTTCACACTCACTATTCACACATTACTGCCTAGGCCCTTACTCGAATCGCCAGATGGCGCGTCCGTCGCTGCATCCGTTGGTGGAATCATCGAAGCGATTCATCTTGAGGATGTCCCAGCGAATGCCGGACCGTGGCAGGCGCTCAAGGCACCATTTGCGCAGGCGGGGTGGCTGACCCCGCTCGAAGAGGCAATCTGGCTCGTCAACCAGTGGTGGTTAGACCGAATGGATGACGAGTGCGAGGCCCATAGCGCGAATTAACGGATGACGCGCCCCGGCCGGGCGCCCGTGTCTTGATCGTTTTCTCGAGTCTTCACGCCGTTAACAAAGGTATTTAAGTAACCCTCCGCGGACTGCAAAATTCGCGAGCCACCGGCGGGCAAGTCGTGATTGACGGACAAGGGTCCGAGCTTCAG
>Ga0181575_10003142_pt1 | contig 11698 bp, 9 predicted proteins | sample 101ome_23_FD_145599 | JGI IMG/M metagenome (GOLD analysis project Ga0181575, IMG submission 145599) | Coastal salt marsh microbial communities from the Groves Creek Marsh, Skidaway Island, Georgia - 101411CT metaG (spades assembly) | ecosystem: Environmental > Aquatic > Marine > Intertidal zone... | reverse complement strand
CGACGTCTCACCAGAAAGCAACGCCGCGCGCTCTTCGCTTCATACGTCACCGTCACCTTTCCCGGCTTACCCTTGGCTGTGTACGAATGTGAACTCTCCACTCGAACAGGCTCGTCTTCTCCGTCCGTGTCTTCCTCATCCAACGGTATCGCCGCCTCGAGCGCGCCGACGCCGTGAGCGCTCGAGTCGACGCGTGTATCCATTGCACGCACGCACGACTCGATGCATGTATAAAACATAAAAACAAGACTATGATTTGTAATTTTTTCATTAAAAGATTCACCCAGACATACCCGGAAATTATCCAAAGTACTTACGACGAGTAACGAACACCCGCATGTGAGCCCCCCACTCACCTAGAAAAAGTTTTCAAAGACACCACGTGATGTTATACTACATGCCCATACGTTGTCGACACCGCGACCTTTCACCGGGTTCAACCCGACGCGTCGCGAACCCGAAGCACCACCGATGCGTGCGCCTCGCGACATACGACGGCGCATCGCGGTCGCGAAGCATCATGCAGGTACGTCCGTTTGAACGATGATACCGAATCGAACCGAACGCGAGCTCGACGCGACGAACGACGGATGCGCGCGGCGACGTGAACGAGAAAGAACCCGACGGCCGACCCTCTCCGTCACCAATCGAAACCTTTTCCGAGACGCACCTTCGCGATCACGCGCGCGATCGGGGGCGTGGGGGTGCGAGGAGGTGGATCGCGACGCGTCGGGTCTTTCGCGGTAGCCTTCGTCGTCTTCGTCGTCGTCGTCTTCGTCGTCTTCGTCGTCTTCGTCGTCTTCGTCGTCGGCAGCGGTGAAGAGGGACCTTCGATAAAGGAGGGTTCGTTTGATCACCGCGCGACGTCGAGGAATATTTTTCGTCCGTCTCTGGGGGTCGAATTATCGAGTCGTGAACCGTGAAGAAATGTGACTGACGACATGCAACTTTCGTTTGGTTTTACGCGTTATTACGCAGTCCACCAACTTGTCTCAAAGTACTTTCCTCGGGGCGCAGTCCGCGGCCCTTCGCGGTAACGCGAAGAAGTCCGCGGCGCGCGTCGTTAAGAGCGCGCGCGTCGCCAAGACGAACGCGATGCTCTCCATGAGCTCTGGCCCAGCGACGACCGAAGGTTTCGGCTCGTGCTGCTTCAAGGGTGCCGTCGCAGACAAGTACCTCAGCAAGTACGGAGAATCCGCAGCTTTGCTCGAAAACCCGGCCTGGACCAAGGATATGGCCAAGGCTGACATCATCGCCAAGGCTGTCCTCGACTGGGCTGTCGATAACGGTGCCTCTGTGTACTGCCACTGGTTCCAACCGATGGGCTCCTCGGGTGTTCGTCACGGTAACTCTGGTCAAGTCCACCAGTCCATGTTTGACTTTGCCAAGGATGGTACCCCGTACTATTCCTTCACCGGTGAGCAATTGCTCCAAGGTGAGACTGACGGTTCCTCCTACCCGAACGGTGGCATGCGTGCGACCCACACTGCGGGCGGTTACCTCTCCGTCGACCCGTACTCGCCGATCTTCCTTCGTGAAGACACCGTCTTCATCCCGGCCGCCTTTGTCTCTTACAACGGTGATGCCCTCGATGAAAAGACCCCGCTTCACCGCGCTACCGCGGCGTTGAACACGCAAACCAAGCGTTTGCTCAAGGCGATGGGTCACGACGTCGGCTCTGCGTCCGTGTACGCCAACATTGGTTTGGAACAAGAAATCTTCTTGGTTCCGCGCCATGCCTTCTATCGCCGTCCGGATCTTCAGTTCACCGGCCGTACCATCACTGGTAAGATCCCGGCCCGCGGTCAAGAGATGAGCGACCACTACATGGCCCCGATCTCCAGAGCGACGGCGGCTTTTGAGTGCATGCGCCAAATCCAGCAAGAGTGCTTCAAGATGGGCATCCCGCTCAAGACTCGTCACCGCGAGGTCGCCCCGAACCAATACGAGTTCGCGCCGATGTTCGGTAACGCCATCACTCAAGTTGACCAAAACTTGATGATCATGCAAATCATTGAAGAAGTTGCGTCTGAACACGGCCTCGCCGCACTGCTTCAAGAAAAGCCGTTCGCTGGTGTCAACGGCTCTGGTAAGCACAACAACTGGTCCATCGGTACCTCTGATGGTCTCAACTTGATGAACCCGAAGCAAGTCAAGGCGGTCACTGGCAACTCAGAAATTTTCCCGTTGGTCATGTCCGCCATCGTCTCCGCGGTCGACAAGCACGGTGATTTGATGCGCCTTGCCATCGCGTCCCCGGGTAACGACTTCCGCCTCGGTGCCATGGAGGCCCCACCGGCTGTCATGTCCACTTACCTCGGCCCGTCGATCACCGACTACCTCAACACCGTCAAGAACGGTTCCCTCGGTGACTACACTCCGCAAAAGAAGGATCTTGCGTTCGGTACTGAAACTATTCCGTCCATTCAAGTCCCGGCGGAAGACCGCAACCGTACCTCTCCGTTCCCGTACGGTGGTAACCGCTTCGAGTTCCGCGCCGCCGGCTCCTCCCAAAACGTGTCCCTCGTCAACACCGTTTTGAACACCATCTCTGCTGAAGCGTTCAAGATTGTCGCCGACCGCCTCGAAGCCGGCGAAAAGCCGCTCGCCATTGCGCAAGACTTGTTGACCAAGCACGACAAGGTTGTCTTCAACGGTAACGGTTACGATCCGGAATGGCCTGATGAAGCCGTCAAGCGCGGTATCTGGCGTATTGATGCCGGCTGTGACGCCATCGCTCGCTTCGATGACGACAAGAACGTCAAGCTCTTCGAAGAGATGAATGTGTTCTCCGCCAAGGAAGTCACCGCTCGCAAGTCTGTTCTCCTCGGCCACTACGTTGGCACCGTCGAGATGGAGGCGATGACCATGATTGACATGATCAACCAACACGTCATCCCGTCCGTCAAAAAGGCTGATTTGGGTAACCCGAACAAGCTTGGCGACGCCGTCAAGACGCTCAAGGGTGCGATTGCGGAAATTCACAAGACTGAAGATGAGGTCAAGCAAGCCCAACTTGCGCGCAACTTGCGCCTCAACACCATGGGCGACATCCGTGGGATTGTCGATGACTTTGAAGCCCGCTGCCCGCCGGAGGACTGGACTCTCGCCACTTACCCGGAGTTGCTCTTCCTCGACACCTACCCGGAGTCTGAGTACGGGTGCTAAGCTCATTTGCGGTGTAGTTGGAGACCTCTATTATAGCGCTCGACTGCGCCACACAGCATTGTCACATTATAAATATCAAAGCTACCGTTATTGCTAATTTCACATCATACAGTATGAACGTTTAAACTACTTCTTGTCCCACTTGCTCGGCTTGATTTCGCAGCTCGTGACTGAGCAAAGGTGATGAACGCTCGACCAGCGCTTACCCGCGTTCCTCGTCTCAGCATCAGAGCGTGAAATCTTTTGGGGGAGTGACCCTACCATCAACGTCGGTGGTAGAGCTGGTTTCTTGTCTACATCTGGCAATTGATGCGCTATCTTTTCCATGAAGACGAGCTCTTCTTTCTCGAACGCGACTCGATCGCTGCTAACGAGTCCGCGCTTGAAAAATTCAAGTCCGCTCACCATTTCAAGAGCCGTCAACGGAACTACGAAGCGCTGAAGCGGTATTTCGTTTGGGATGGGGGCGTTTGGAAGCACAAACGCAGCACAGGCGACACGCGCACCATCATCTTCGACGAGTACGACTTTGAAAAAGTGTGTCGGCACATGCATCATGGCCGGCGGCGTTCCAAGAACAGGATGGCGCATTTGCCATTGGGTCGGCTTTGGCTGCTTGAATCTCACGATGTCGCCATCATTGGGACTCTGGGCTCCTTCTTCTCGCGCCGTTTCGTTTTTTGCCGGCAGAAAAAGAGGACCCGTGGCTACGTACGCGGCTCGTCCAGATTTTTCTTGAACGACATCCCGAACAAACTGTTCCAACTTAGCCCAGTAGTCTCGATTAAATCCATCGCCAACTTGCGGCGAGATGTTTGAAAGAGAGAATGTTGAATCCATATCCTCTTGACTTCCTTTTTGATCGGCAGCAGCGACCAAATGCCCTCTGTCGTATCCAGAGCCTCGATAGTCCGATAGAGCGCTCCTGTGCTTCCACGACACTTCATTATCCTCGTGAAAGTCAGACCGCTTCCTCGTCCCCGGCCCGTTCAGCGTCTCCGGCGTAATCTTTTCTATGACCCATCTCGGATTCCGAGTTCGACCGTCGAAAGCGCACGCGTACGAAGATTTTTCGTGAATAATCGAACTCGAGTCCAACGGCCAACCGTGTGTCAACGCTTCATGTTCTACAACCGCCGCAACCTTTGTCGCGCCAGCGGCAGGCGAGGATTCGGACGCTGTTGGTTGATTGTATCGCTTGAGCGAGTTGCGAGCGTGCGTGTAAGCGACGGTTGCGCCCGCCGTGACTCCTAAGAAAAAGCTAACTGCTAGTGAAGACACCCCCGGTTGCGGTTTTGATGCGGAACCACGGCCGGAAAAGGACGAAAAGGACCGCACGACGACCATACGACGCGGCGTGTTATTGAAACCGCCGTGCGGAGCCCCCCGCATGGATCTGCGTGTCGACTAATGAGGGGAGCTGAAGTTACAACGAACGGTAAAAAGACTACTTGTATCGCGCTGCAGTTGCAGCTTTTGGACGACTATTGCTGAGTCGCGGCCGCCGCAGCAGCCTCGGCCGCCGCTCTCGCCTTCTCCTTCTTAGCCTTATCCGCCTCGGCCTTCTCGTCTTCGATAGCCTTCACCATCGTGTCGATCGTATCAGCACTGAGCATCTCTAAGCCGCTTGTAGGCGAACGAATGACGCCTATCTCTATGTTCTTTGAACCCGGTTCAACTACCTCGAGAAGAGCCTTAAGGGTAAACTTGATGGCCTCCTCGCCGCTAAAGTTGTCGTAGTGCTTCTCAAGCCACTCTCGGACAGACTTGGAGTTGCGCCCGGTCGCATTAGCTTTCCACTGACTGTACGTACCGCTCGGGTCGGTGTGAAACAGCTGCGGCTTGCCCTCCGGCGAGAAACCGGCGATCAGCGTACTCAGACCAAAGGGTCTCACCCCACCACTCTGCGTATATTTTTGTTGCACCCCGCCTACGTAACGAGTGATGTACTCGACGGAAGCTGCGTCTTCGAGCGTCAAACGGTGGCTCTGGCACTCAGTGCGCGCTCGATTGATCAGAATACGAGCGTCCGCCGTCAAACCGGCGAAGGCGACCGCGATGTGATCATCCAACAGCTGGATCTTTTTCAGCGTCCTAGAGTCCTGGAGCTTAGGCACCGCCTTTCGCTCGACTCCGAGAACGACAATGTCTTCCCCTCTCACGCCCACAGCGAGCGTGCCCTTTCGGACCGCCTCCATAGCGTACTCAACCTGCAAGGGCGAACGAAGCGAGATCGATTAGGTTTGGTTCACTTCGCCCACGAGCGCGCGCAAACTGCGTTTCCATCGTCACGAACGAGTCGAACACACGCGAAAGAGTATATTTCGTCGGATAGGTGTACCTGGAAGAGATGACCGTCAGGAGAGAAGACGGTGATGGCGCTATCGTACGGCATGGTTACGTTCTAACCGTCGTTTCTAGATCTTCCCAGTCAGTTGCCTCTGTGTTCAAAAGCGGTGCGCGCGAACGGCGTGCGATGCGAGTCGTCCCGTCGTGCCTTTCCCGCGTTATTATGCGTCGCGGTGGCGGTGGTACCCAGGCGTCGCACTGTGGAGAGAGGTCAACAGCTTTTGCGAGCTCTAGCACCAGTTTTCGAGAGTTGTCGCGATACAGCACTGTACAGTATAAATTACAATTGTCATCGTGTGTGTGCGAGACGCACGCAGATGGTCGAGCACGCGTGTATGGGACGTGCGGGTGGTTGATTAAGCCCCGAACGTGCGCGGAATCCTTGGTGGCCGGACGCCTACTCCTGGCGGACTCACATTTTGGTCCTCGGTGCCTACGTTTTTGGAGCGGTTGTTGTGTTCAGCCAAGTCACCGACGCGAATAATAAAACGCCTATGCATGTGGGATAGCTCTGCAGATGGGCGGAATACCGTGAATTCGTATGATTCTCCCGGGGGCGTAATCTTGACGCGTTCAAGAATTTCAGCACCGTTCATCACCACCCCGTTGACTGCCGTAATCACGTCACCGACAGCCAAGCCGGCGAGAGCGGCCGGGGACTTTTCAATAATATCGACAATGACCGTTCCGACGGGTAACTCGTTCGCGCGTTCTCCAAACGCCGAGTTGGCGGTGAAATTATCAACCATACGAATACCGATGAATGGATGAGGCACCTTCTCTCCCGCCGCCAAAAGACTCACCACTCGCTTGACAGTGTTGATAGGGATGGCAAATCCGATGCCCTCGGCGTCAGCTCGAATGGCAGTATTAAGTGCCACTACTTCGCTGAACTCGTTCACGAGCGGACCACCTGAATTCCCTGGATTGATGGCGCAGTCGGTTTGCACGAAATCCACTCGTCGGTCTGTGATCCCGAGTTCTGCGGATGTACGGTGCACGTTACTGATGATACCGAGGGTGACCGAGTTATCTAAACCGAGTGGATTTCCTAGTGCGATGGCGTAATCACCTACCTCCATCTGATCGCTGTCACCGAGGTTGGCAGCGGGAAACTTGTGTCCGGAACGCGGTTTCAATTGTATGAGCGCGATATCCGTCAACGGATCCACACCTCTCACCTCACCGTCGTACACGTTACCGTCGATGAACGTAACCTTGACACTCCCTTCACTCCTCACCACGTGGCTATTCGTCACCACGTACCCTTCATTCGCGTCTATGACGAGACCGCAACCGGTTCCGCGAAGGAGTCCGGCTCGCGCATTTGACGACTTTCCGCTCACGTTCCCTCCATTCGTCCCGTTACTCACGGGCATCGGTCGTTTGAGAGACATCGACTCGCTATCGATGCGCACAACCGCCGGACCGATGGCATTCGCCGCGTCTCTGACGAACGAGTTTCTCTTCTCGCGTCTTCGGTTCCGTCCTCGTTCGTTTCCCAGCATCATTCTTTCGTGAAAGTCAAAGCCTCCGCCCGCCGTCGTCGACGCCGGTTGCGCGCGTTGCGCGTGCGAATCCGGAGGCATCACCAATCCCAGAGATGCCATCGCCGACGTCGACGCGAGCGCCACTGCAAGCGCGCGCGCGCGCACGAACTTTACGATTGTGCGACACGCGTTTGATTCCAGTTGCGAATTCTGCTCTTCGCTTTCAGAGTAAGCATCTTCTCTCAACGCCGACACCGCACGCGCGGGTTTGCGACCGGTGGTGCCGCGCGTCGCCCGTCGATGTCGTCGACGTCGAGAGGACTGCGCGGCGACCGCCGGCGGTTTCACCGACGCCGTCGCCCGCATGGTCGCGCTAAAGCTGAACGAGCGCGGAAATCGTTGCGTCACAGTCTGCCGGCTGTACGGAGTGCGCGCGATGTCTCCTCGCGCGTTCTCCCGCGTCGTCCTGCTCCTCCTCGCGATGCTCGCGACTTGCGCGAGCGTCTCCGAGGCGATTCACGTACGACCGCGATCGCGACACAGCGGGCGTGCGCTCGGCGCGTCGCCCGGGAGACGAAGACAGTTTAAGCCTCCACACGGCGCGTTCGGTGCGAAGAAGGGACGCGCGCGGGATCACGTCCCGGTGAAGAGGACGAAAACGACACCGAAGAGAAATTCGGAGATGAAACTGAGCGCGGCAGAGCTGGATGAGGCGTCGAGGCAGCGATTGCGAGAGAGGATGGAACGGGCGCGGGACGAAAAGGGCGCGTTGAATGACTTTAGGCGACGTCGGCTTCGAGAGTTGGATGCTGAGTACGAAGACGTTGGAGACGTTGGAGATCACGCGAGATGGGACGCGTTGGATGATGTTCCAGATGCGTTGGTGTGTGATGCGTGCAAGTTGACAGTGAGAGGGGTGCACGCCGACGCGGTGGACGCTTCGAGGACAATGCCGCAGTCGAGCTGGAAGGCGTTGGACGAAGAAATGCGAGGAGAAGTGGTGCGGTTGGTGTGGACCGAGTTCACGTGCGCTCGATTTAAAAACGCCACAGCGCTCAGGAGGGATCGGGAAGGACGGCTCGTTGATTTACGAGCCGACACAAGAGAGTCGGAGATTACTAATCCGACTGAAGCTAGAATAGCGGGTGACGACGTAGTCGACGCGAAATCAGCGGAAATGCTCGCGAACGTGTGCGAGCTCTTACGGAACGACACACAAGTCAGCAATTGGTTGTCAGCTTCGTTAGCCGCTTTCAACGACGTGCGTCCAATGTCAGATTTGTCGGCGCGCAGAACTTGCGACAAAATTGCTGCTGACGGAGCATGTACGCCGGGTAAAGATGAGCTGTGAATATTTTTTCGTCGCGTCGCATCTATAGTCTGTCTGTGTATTGATTGGTACTCTACTATTTGTTGTTGTCACATCTATCACCGCGAGCGCTTGCGTCCAGCTTTCTTCTTGACGAAAGCCTTTTTGAACTTTTTCACGCGCAAATCGGGTCCAGTCTCCCGCTTATCGTTGCGTTTACGCTTCTTCTTTGATCCAAACTCCGCAACTTCGACATCCAAGTGGTAATTCGCCGCCGCTTTTGTTTGTCGTGAATCCGGCTCCACCTCTCTAGCCTTGGAATTCTTCTTCCCTCTGAGATATCCCGGCAAGTGACTTAGGTGTTTCGCATCGGGGTGCTTTGAAAGGCTGGTATCGTGTTTCAGTAACGCCAAATCTTCCGCATTGTCTTCAAAGTGCGCCGCGAGACGTTCAGAATTAAGCAGTTCCTGTCTCAGCTCTCTCACGCGAGCCTCCTTGACGGCATTCTTCCCCACCGCGCGAGCGGCGTCTTCGGCTCTGTACCGCAAAGCATCCACGGCTTCCTTCGGAAGACGGTCAAACTCTTTGACCACCTGCGTCGCGGCGACGGTTTCACCAACCTCGCTCGCAAGTTTTTCTTGAATGACAGAAAACGCGAGCTCGTCCGAAGGCGCGACCAGAGTAATGGCAGTGCCAGATTTGCCCGCTCTGCCAGTGCGTCCAACGCGATGGACGTACGCCGCCGCCGTCAAAGGGACGTCAAAGTTGATGACGGTGTGCACCGCCTGAAAGTCAATCCCTCGAACGACACCGAATTCCTTATCTCTACGATCCTTCTTTTTCTTTTTGCTCTCCCTAGTCGGCGCCTTGTCTTCTGGCTCCTCGGCGTCTTCGTCGAGTTGCGCTTCATTTTGATCCTTCATGTTGGCGTCGTCGGCGGCAGCCACCATGAAATCGTACACACCACGGTTAAACTCTTGCAAAATGTGCGTGCGCGAATTTGCCGGAAGCTCTCCGTGCAATGCACACGTCGGCACGCCAAACTTGTGCAAGAAGAGTCGCAAACGCACAGCCGCATCGGCGTTGGAGACAAAGACGAGCACCTTCTTCTTACACAAGCCCAATCGAAGCAACGCCATGCAATATAGCAATCGATCGACCGCCTTGGGTATTTTCAACGAGTAGTGCGCGATGTTTGGACCGCTTTTACCGACCAAAGACGCGTCATCGCCTTGTCCCGCGGCATCTGCGGCGTCGTCTTCGACGTCGAGCGTCGTCGGCTTGTGCGCGACGACGTCTCTCAACTCCTCAATCTCCTTGCTCATGGTCGCGCTCAGCATCATCACTTGGGTTCCACGCTTCACCGCCTTCATTACCACCTTGATATCGTCCACGTACCCGAACGACAACAACAAATCCGCCTCATCCAGGACAACCATCTCCAGCCCGTCCTTCAACGCACCCGGCGGAAAGTACCCGCCTCTCGCGCACTCCGCCACCCTCGACGGCGTCGCCACCAACACATCCGGCGGCGACCCCGCGGTTTCTCGCAAAACATTCGTCCCAACGTTCGCCGCCGGGAGTTCCCCGCACCGCATCGCCGGCGCGACAACCTTCAACAGCGCCGCGCACGCTCTTCGCACTTGGTGCGCCAACTCGCGCGTCGGCGCCAACACGATCGCCCTCGGTCCGACGACCGCGTTCCCACCGCTCTTCCCGCGCGCGAGAATCTTGTGCAACGTCGGCGCCAAGTACGCGTACGTCTTCCCCGACCCCGTGCTCGCTCTCGCGACGACGTCTCGTCCCGCCAGCGCCGCCGGAAGCACCGCGCGTTGCACCGCCGTCGGCGCCGCGCACTTTTTCAGCGTCAACGCTCTCGCGACGCCCTCATCCAGGCCCAGCGCCGTCCACGCCCCGACGCTCGACGCCGACGCCGACGCATCCGAGGGTTCGATCGTCTCCATCCGTCCGTCGCCGCGCCGCGCCGCGCCGCGCCGTTCTGTCGCGACCACCGCCGAGCGAGCGTCCACGCGTCCACGCGTCGTTCGGTTCGCGCCGCCGGTCGGTCCTTCCCATTTATTAGGCGAATGTGACTTTAATGTATGTACGCGCGCGTTTTCAAGAATAACGAACCGTCAATTGACCCCCTCACCCTCACCCTCGATGGAGTGCGTGCGTGCGTGCGTGCGTGCGTGCGTGGAGCCGAACGGAATGGATGGATCTCGCGCGGGCGCGAGCGACAGAGACGGACGCGACGAGGGCGAGGACGAGCGAAAACAACCCCGAGAGTGCCCCTTGAACGAGCCACCGGTGGACGCGAAAGACGACGGGGTGAGGGGCGGATCGACGGGCGCGCGAGAGAGAGAAACATGTCGTCGAATGCGAGCGACGCACCCAAGGATTCGCCGCAGACGACGCGACCGGGACGACGGGAGAGCGCGTTCGCGCCGAACGTGAAGAAGTCGGCGTCGAGGTCGAGGTTGGTGCCGTCGACGACGGGGGGCAAGGCGAAGAGAGGGGCGAGGGAGCCGGCGGAGCCGGCGGTGGAAGACGCGGCCGCGAGCGAAGCGAAACGGGCGGAACCGACGACGGGCGAAGCGGCGACGACGACGACGACGACGCCGGCGAGGCCGAGCTCGAGGTTGGGACGGAGCGTGACGGAAAATGCGGGGGAGACGAGGAAGAAGAGTCGGCTGGCGGGCGCGACGTCGGCATCGCCGGCGGGATCGGCGAGTCGGTTGAGGACTGCGCGCGCGACGGCGGACGCGGGCGGAAAGGCGACGGACGCGAGAGGTTCGGCGGGGAAGCGACCAGTGGGTTCGCCAGGGGTGGGAGCGGTGCCGCCGCGTGCGGCGACGCCGTTGGGTTTTCGTTCGCCCGCGCCGAGCCGGGCAGCGAAGCAGTTGGTTCCCGCGGTTGCGAGACTAGAGGCGAAACTCACGCCGCAACCGCCGCAACCGCCGCAACCATTCGCAACGCAGCCGGGAAGTCCGGTGGTAGCAGGGATCGGTTCGCCCGTGGGATTGGCGCTCGTCTCGCCGTCTCCGCCGCCGATGGCGATTCCTGCGCACAGATGGGTTCGCTCAGCGGGCTCCACGCGCGGTGGACGCGTCGGAGATAGCAGCAAAAGGGACGTGTTGGAAGCGACGGCGTCCTTTGCGGACGATCCGGCAATGACGATTCGCGATATCATTCGCCGCAAAACAGCCGAGGAAAAGATCAACGATGCAAAGGAGCGCGTCCTTAAGAAGACACCCAAGCCCATTCCGGAGTTTGCGGCGAAGAAGAAGGCGGAAGCGGCGGCGAAATTGTCAGCCTCGCAACCACCCCAAGCCCCACTATCCGGAGTCAAACCCATCATGGCTCCTCAAGTGCAGGTTAT
>Ga0181575_10003141_pt1 | contig 11699 bp, 10 predicted proteins | sample 101ome_23_FD_145599 | JGI IMG/M metagenome (GOLD analysis project Ga0181575, IMG submission 145599) | Coastal salt marsh microbial communities from the Groves Creek Marsh, Skidaway Island, Georgia - 101411CT metaG (spades assembly) | ecosystem: Environmental > Aquatic > Marine > Intertidal zone... | reverse complement strand
CGACCGCATCACCCGCCGTCGATGTGCGATAGCCATTATCCGAGAGATATTTTTGCAGTAATTCACGGATGCGCGTATCGTCATCGACGATTAAAATATGCGGTGTGGTTTCGTCCAGCTGGCTCATGCGCCTTTACTTTCCGTCTTCGGAGCGCGCCTGTCGCGACCGAATAATCAACTCGTCAACATTTTCACGGTCTTCGCGATTGATGACAAGTCGCATTGTCTTTTTCCATTGTTCAAAAGCTTGTGGGCCGATGGCCGTCAAAACCTCATCAAAGCGTTTTTCTTGTGGCGCGAGCAGTTTGGCGTGCAAGGCCAGCCCCTTGCCCGTCAAATGCAGCAGCCGTTTGCGGCGGTCATTGGCACCGATGCGCTGCTCAATATAATCGCCGTCAATCAAGTCACGCAGCACGCGCGCCAGACTTTGCTTGGTGACGCGCAAAATATCCAGCAAATCGGCAATGGAAATGCCCGGATTGCCGGCCACGAAATGCAAGACGCGGTGATGGGCGCGGCCAAAACCATGCGCCTCCAAAATGACATCGGGGTCGGCAATAAAGTCGCGATAGGCAAAGAACATCAACTCAATCGCATCGTTGAAATCGCTATTATTCGTGTTTTTCACTTTGCTCATCATATATCCAATGCCACAAACTGCCTCAAAAGGGTCAGTGTTATTGACATAAATTATCTTCACTGATAATCCTAGCACGAAATATACGGCGTCAATATGGCGTCTCGGGGAGATATTTTGTGAGCATTGCATTCGACCAGCGCGACGGATTCATTTGGATGAATGGCGAGATGTCACCTTGGGCTGATACCAAGGTGCATGTGCTGACGCATGGCTTGCATTACGGCTCCTGCGTGTTTGAAGGCGAGCGCGCTTATAATGGCACGATTTTCAAATTGCGCGAGCATACGGAGCGTCTGTTTTACTCGGCCAATGAGCTTGGTTTCGAACTGCCTTACAGCGTCGAAGAAATTGACGATGCCTGCATCAAAACGCTGGAAGCCAATGGTTTGACCGATGGCTATATTCGCCCCGTCGCTTGGCGCGGCAGCGAAATGATGGGCGTGTCGGCGCAGCAAAACCGCATTAATGTCGCCATTGCCGCTTGGGAATGGCCGTCTTATTTCGACCCTGAAGAGCGCTTGAAGGGCATTCGCCTCGATATGGCGAAATATCGCCGTCCCTCGCCGGAAACCGCGCCGTGCCATGCCAAAGCGGCCGGTCTTTACATGATTTGCACCCTGTCCAAGCACGAAGCTGAGAGCAAAGGCTATGCCGATGCGATGATGCTCGATTATCGCGGCCAAGTGGCGGAAGCGACCGGTGCCAATATGTTTTTCGTGCAAGACGGTGTTATCCATACGCCGACACCCGATTGTTTTCTCGATGGCATCACACGGCGCACGGTGATTGAGCTGGCCCGTGCGCGCGGTCATGAAATTGTCGAGCGCGCCATTATGCCCGATGAGCTTGCAGATTTTTCAGAATGTTTCATCACCGGCACGGCGGCTGAAGTGACGCCGGTCTCGGAAATCGGGCCATATAAATTCATCCCGTCAGATATTTCCAAAAACCTGATGGATGATTACACGGCGCTGGTCAGCGGTTAAAGCTGAGGTTAAAACCCGCTTCAAATCCATATCAATCTGTGCCACGCTTTCTCGATAGTGAGGGAGGGCGTCATGGGCTTATACGAAAAACATGTTCTGCCGCGTCTTATCGGAGCGGCGTGCGGCACCAAGCCGATTTTGAAACAGCGCGAGAAAGTCGTGCCGCATTGCGAAGGGCGCGTGCTCGAGATTGGCATGGGGACAGGTCATAATCTCGGCTATTACGACCCCGGTAAGGTGGATATGGTGTTCGGGCTGGAACCCGCACCCGATATGGTGAAACGCGCCAAGCCGCTGGCCGATAAAGTGCCGTTTGACGTTGAATTTATCGATTTGCCGGGCGAGGAAATTCCGCTCGATGATAATAGCGTCGATACGGTGCTGCTGACTTACACGCTATGCACCATTCCCGACACGCTGAAAGCCATGCAAAATATGCGCCGCGTGCTGAAACCGGGTGGCAAATTGCTGTTTTCCGAGCATGGAAGTGCGCCCGATGCGGCGGTGGAAAAATGGCAGAACCGTTTGAACGGTGTGTGGGGCAAATTATTCGGCGGCTGCAATATCAATCGAAAAATTCCGACACTGATTGAAGAGGGTGGTTTCAACATTACCGATCTCGATGAAATGTATGTGCCGTCCACGCCAAAAATTGCCGGTTACACTTATTGGGGCGCGGCTGAAATCAGATAATTGTCATATTTGGGCGTTGCACCATTGACTCCTGCTTATCCCCGTTTTAGAACAAAACAAGAACAAATAATGGAATAAGCATGCAGCGCGCATTAAACAGTCAGGTGAAAAAGGCCAATCGGCAGCACAAGCTGAACCGATTGCAAACGCTTGTGGCGCGCCATGAGCCAGTGCTGCAAGCAGGTGCCTCTATCACAACGGGGTTTGCCGATATTGATGCTTATCTGAGCGCGCATGCCGGTGGCGGTTTGCCATGCGGCGGGCTGCATGAAGTAGCGGCTGAGACATCTGCGGATATGGCGGCGGCTTTGGGCTTTGCGCATCGTTTGGGGGCGCGCTTTCTGCACCATGCGGCAGAAGATGATGTACTGCTTTACGGCCAAACCCATGCCGCTTGTCGCGATGGCGGTCAGCCCTATGGCCCGGCTTTGGTGGCGCATGGTCTGTCACCACAAAGGCTGGTTTATCTCGATGGCGTTACCTTGCCGGATTTATTATGGGCGGGTGAGCAAGCGTTAAGCTGTGCGTCGGTTGCGTGCAGCTTGTTGGCCAGCTCAGACAGCGCCCCTGACTTTACCCATAGCCGCCGCTTATCATTGGCCGCGCGCAATGCGGAACGCCCGCTTATATTGGCGCTTGGCAGCACCGGTGCCTCAGCCGCGACGACGCGCTGGCGCATTGCATCTTTGCCGCATAATGGCTGGCACGTGACGCTGGAAAAATTACGATTGGCTTATGACACGCCGCCGCCGACCGGCGGATGGGCGGTCTATTCGCACCATATAGATGCGCAAGCTCAGCAACAAAACCCCCATATTATGCCGCTTATGCGGCGTGCTGTTTAGGCAGTTTCCATGTCTGCGCCGCTTCCCCCCAAGCCACAAGAGCCTCTGCTGACAGGCCGCCGCATTATCGCTTTATGGTTTCCGCATTGGGCGGCCGAGACCAGCCGCGCCGATTATGACGTCGCCGAACCTTTCGCACTGATTGATATGCACAAAAATGCGCAACGTTTGGTCGCGCTCAATGGTGCGGCGGGTAAGGCGGGGCTTTATCCGGCCATGACTTTGCCCGATGCGCGTGCGCTATTGCCCGATGTGCAAACGGCGATGGCCGACCCGCAAGATGCGGCAGCGCGCTTGCAAAAATGTGCCTATTGGCTGCAACGCTATACGCCGTGGATTGGCGAGGATACGCCGCTTGAGACAAGTGATGGCCTGACCGATTACGGCTTGTTGTTGGATATTAGCGGCTGCGCGCATTTATTTGGCGGGGAACGGGCGCTGCTTGAAGATATGGCGGCAAGGCTAGCGACCTATCGCGACGGGCGCAGCATCACCCTGCGCGCCGCTATTGCCGGCAGTATTGGTGCAGCTTGGGGGCTGGCGCGCTTTGCCCCGAGTGATTTGACCATTGTGCCGGAAGGGCAAGATGCGGAAGCCGTATTGCCCTTGCCACCGGCCGCTTTGCGGCTCAGCCCACCGCATATTGATTTATGCCAGCGCCTTGGCCTCGATACGGTTGCTGAGTTGGCGCGTTTTCCACGCGCCGATTTGACCCGCCGTTTCGGCCCGACGCCGGTTTTGCGTTTGGAGCAGGCTTTGGGGCAGGCGGGGGAAAGTCTCAATCCCTATTTGCCGCCGCCGCAATTTCAGGCACATAAAAATCTGCCGCAAGGGGTCACGCAAATTGAGGCATTGGCCGTGCTGATTGGTGAGCTGTGCGCGGCATTGGCCGCACAATTGCAACAAGCCGGGCAGGGCGCGCAGCGGCTTGATTTGGCGCTCACCCGTTCCGACAATGCGGTGATGGCCTTGTCTTTGCCATTGGCGCATCCGTCTGCCGATGCGGCGCATATGCTGCGCTTGTTTGAAGAAAGATTGACGCGACTGTCGGGTGGCTTGGATGCCGGTTTCGGTATTGAGCAATTGCGCTTGGCGGCGGCGCGCACGGCAGAGATTGTTACGCCGCAAGAACATATCAGTTTAAGTGGCCGCTTGCGTAAAGCTGCGCCAATGGCTGCTTTGGGCGGGCTTTATGACAGGCTGGTCAGCCGCTTGGGGGCTAATGTGGTGGTGCGCCCCGTGCCGCATGCATCTTATATTCCCGAGCGTGCCGTGCGTTTTGCTTCCGTGTTGGAGGCGCAACAAAGCGGTGATGATGTCTCTTCTATTATTGACCCGGCCACGCGACCGCTTTTCATGCTGTGCGCGCCGGAGCCGATTGAGGTGATTGCCGAAATTCCCGAGGGCGCGCCATATCGCTTTCGCTGGCGACGCGTCTTGCACGAGGTCACCGCCGCATATGGGCCGGAGCGTATTGCGCCTGAATGGTGGGACGGTCTGGTCGGTGACAGGCAGAGTGCATCTATCGGGCATAATCGCCGCACCCGCGATTATTACCGCGTCGAAGACACGCAAGGCCATCGCTTCTGGCTCTATCGCGACGGGCTGTATGAGCGTGAAAAAGGCCAGCCGCGCTGGTTCATGCATGGGGTGTTTCCATGAGCGGGGCGGGGTTTGCCGAGCTGGCGGCAATCTCCAATTTCAGTTTTTTGCACGGCGCATCGCATCCGCAGGAAATGGTCGAAACCGCCGCCGCTTTCGGCTATCGCGCCATCGGTCTGGCCGACCGCAACACGCTGGCCGGTGTGGTGCGCGGTCACGCCGCCGCCAAACAAGCAGGATTACGCTATGTGCCCGGCGCGCGGCTGGTCACGCAATGCGGGTTTGAGGTGATTGCCTATCCGCGCAGTCGCGCCGCCTATGGCGCGCTGTCGCAATGTTTGACGCAAGCCAATCGGCGTGGCCGCAAGGGCGAATGCCTGCTCACAATCGATGATGTGTTGGGTTTGGCGCGCCATGCGGCCTTGTGCTGGTTGACTGTGCCGCCGCCCCGATTGGAACCGATATTCGGTGAAAAGCTGGCGCAATTAGCCGCCGCGACGCGCCATGTCTATGCGCTTTTGGTGCCGCTTTACGGGGCTGATGACAAAGCGCGTTTTCGTGATATTGCGGCGCTGGCCGATTGGGCCGGCGCATCTGTGCTGGCCAGTTTCGACCCGTTTTATCACGCGCCCGAACGGCGACCTTTGCAGGATGTCGTGGCCTGTATTCGCCAGCATGTGCGGCTTGATGCGGCGGGCTATCGCCTCGCCGGCAATGCCGAGCGGCATATGAAGCCGGTGGCCGAGGCGCAGCGTTTATTCGCCGATTATCCGCAAGCGCTGGCCAATATTGAAAAGCTCTTGGCGGCGTGTGATTTCTCGCTCGATGAGCTGGCCTATCAATATCCTGAAGATGCGTTTGACCCCGTGCTCACCCCGCAGGAGCTTTTGGAAAAGCTGGCTTGGGACGGGGCGCATGCGCGGTTTCCCGATGGTGTGCCGGACAAGCTCGACGGGCTGATACGCCATGAATTGGCACTCATCAAGGATTTGAATTACGCCCCCTATTTTCTCACCGTGCATGATTTGGTGCGCTTTGCGCGCTCCAAACGCATTTTGTGCCAAGGGCGCGGCAGTGCCGCCAATTCTGCCGTGTGTTATTGCATCGGCATTACCGCAGTTGACCCGAGCCGTCTTGATTTATTGTTTGAGCGTTTCATCTCGGCCGAGCGCAATGAGCCGCCCGATATTGATGTTGATTTCGAGCATGAGCGGCGCGAAGAAATCATCCAATATATTTACGAGAAATACGGTCGCGAGAGGGCCGGTATTGCCGCCACGGTGATTACCTATCGGTCGCGCTCGGCGGTGCGCGAAGTGGCGAAAGTCATGGGGCTGTCGGGCGATGTTGCCAGCGCGCTGCTTGCCCTGAATTGGGGTGGCGGTGGCAAGCCGCCGCCGCGTGAACATGTCATTGAGGCGGGGCTTGACCCGGACACGCCGGGCATTGCTGCTACTTTGGCGCTGGCCGGTCAGCTTATCGGTTTTCCGCGCCATCTGTCGCAACATGTTGGCGGTTTTGTGATTACCAATGAGCGGCTGGATACGCTGGTGCCGATCGGCAATGCGGCGATGGATGACCGCACCTTCATCGAATGGGATAAGGACGATTTGGACGCGCTCGGCATGTTGAAAATCGATGTGCTGGCGCTCGGCATGCTGTCGGCCATACGCCGCAGCTTTGACCTCATCGCGGCGCATCACGGCAAGGTTTTTGAGCTGGCCGATGTGCCGCCGGAGGATAGCGCGGTTTATGACATGCTGTGCCGCGCCGAATCCATCGGTGTTTTTCAGGTCGAAAGCCGTGCGCAAATGAACATGCTGCCGCGCTTGAAGCCGCGTGACTTTTACGATTTGGTGGTCGAAGTGGCGATTGTCCGCCCCGGCCCGATACAGGGCGATATGGTGCATCCCTATTTGCGCCGCCGCAATGGCGAGGAGCCGGTCGCCTTTCCCTCGCAGGAATTGGAAGAAGTGCTGGGCAAGACGCTGGGCGTGCCATTGTTTCAAGAACAAGCCATGCGGATTGCCATTGTCGCGGCGGGCTTTACCCCCGCCGAGGCCGACCGCTTGCGCCGCGCCATGGCGACCTTTCGCAAAACCGGCATTATTCATGAGTTCGGGTTGCGCCTTGTCGATGGCATGGTGGCGCGTGGCTATGAGCGCGATTTTGCCGAGCGCTGCTTCAAACAAATTGAAGGTTTTGGCGAATATGGTTTTCCCGAAAGCCACGCCGCCAGTTTCGCCTTGCTGGTCTATGTCTCGGCTTGGCTCAAACATCATTACCCCGCCGCCTTTTGCGCCGCCCTCATCAACAGTCAGCCCATGGGCTTTTACGCCCCTGCGCAATTGGTCGCCGAGGCCAAGCGGCAGGGCGTCATCGCTTTGCCCGTATGCATTAACGCCTCAGATGCTGAAGCCGATTTGGAAAATACCGGTGAGACAATCGCCTTGCGGCTCGGCTTCAATCAAATCAGCGGTCTGTTGAAAGCCGATGCCGAGGCGCTGGTCGCGGCGCGTCATCAAGGCGGGGCGTTTGACAGTGTCGCCGATTGCGCGGCACGCGCTGCCATTGGCGTGGCGACATTGGAGCGTTTGGCGCGCGCCGATGCCTTTGCTGCGCTTGGCCTGACGCGTCGCCAAGCCTTATGGGCGGTGCGCGCGCTGGCGCCGGAAAGCAAAGCGCCCGCCTTGCCGCTGTTTGACGGGCAGGGCGTATCGCCTGCTGTGGCCGAAGATGAACACGCCGCTTTGCCCGCTTTGCCGCCCGGCATGGAAGTGTTGGAAGATTATGCCGCTTTACGATTGTCGCTGAAAAACCACCCCATGGCGTTTTTGCGCGACAGGCTGGCGGCGCAGCATGTGCAGCCGCTCGCAAGCTTGCAAAATGCCCCCAATGGCAAGCGCATCACCATTGCCGGTTTGGTGATTTGTCGCCAGCGTCCGGGCAGTGCCAAAGGCGTGGTGTTTTTGACGCTGGAAGATGAAACCGGCACCGGCAATATTGTCGTTTGGCCCGACCGTTTTGAACGCTATCGCCGCATCACCATTGGCGCGCGGCTGATGCGCATTGAAGGCCGCGTGCAAAGAAGCGGCATTGTCGTGCATGTGGTGGCCGAGCGGCTGCACGATATCTCATCTTCCTTGTTGCAGCTGACCGCTCAGCACGGCATGGACTCAACCGCCCATCTGCCGAAAGTTTTACGCCCAAAACGCCAAACGGGGCGTAAAACGCCACGTGAAATGGCATGGCGGGGGGAGTGAGCGGGGTGATTACTCCGCCGCTTGTTTTTCAGCTTCCATTTCAGCGAGATATTTTTCCGCTTCCAGTGCCGCCATGCAGCCCATGCCGGCGGCGGTGACCGCTTGGCGGTAAATATCATCGGTCACATCTCCGGCGGCATAAACGCCCGGTATGGATGTGGCGGTGGAATTGTCTGCCGTGATGAGATAGCCGCCCGCTTTGGTTTCCAGCTGCGCGGCGAATAATTCGGTCGAGGGCGCGTGGCCAATGGCGATGAAAACGCCGTCGGCTTCCACCTCATGCGTGTCGCCGGTCTTGGTGTTTTTAATGCGCGCGCCGGTGACGCCGAGCGGGTTTTCATCACCGAGAATTTCATCAATCGCGCTGTCCCACAGCACATTGATTTTCTCATGCGCCAGCAAACGCTGCTCAAGAATCTTCTCGCAGCGCAGCGCATCGCGCCGATGCACCAGCGTCACTTCGCTGGCAAAATTGGTCAGGAACAAAGCCTCTTCCACGGCGGTATTGCCACCGCCGACAACCAGCACTTTTTTATTGCGATAGAAAAACCCGTCGCATGTGGCACAGGCCGACACGCCAAAGCCTTGAAACTTGTCTTCCGAGGGCAGGCCCAGCCATTTGGCTTGTGCGCCGGTGGCAATCACCACCGTATCGGCGGTGAAGCTCTGGCCGCTATCGCCTTTGGCAGTGAAGGGGCGCACGCTCAAATCCACCTCGGTGATGATGTCGGAAACAATTTGTGTGCCGACATTGGCGGCTTGCGCTTCCATTTGTTCCATCAGCCAGGGCCCTTGCACGGCTTCGGCAAAGCCCGGATAGTTTTCGACATCTGTGGTAATGGTCAATTGTCCGCCCGGTTGAATGCCGCGCACCAGCACCGGTTCCAGCATGGCGCGGGCGGCATAAATGGCGGCAGTGTAGCCGGCCGGGCCGGAACCGATAATCAACATTTTCGCGTGTTTGGCGTCGCTCATAGCACTCTCCGAAATCTTGTCCTTAATGTAGGGGCGATTCCGCAAATCCCAAGAGGCCAGCTTGCCACAGGCGCATCTTATTCAGAGGTTTTATGCGCCGCATAAGCGGTTTGAATGGCGGCAGCAATCTCTTGTGTCGGATTATACGATTGCGTCGGCCAGCTTTCCAACGCGCCGTCAAACGGGCGGGTGATGTCAGCGTCCATCAGCGCATCATGAAAACGATTAAACTTGGCCGAGCCGCCGCGCAGTTGAAACACTTGCACCGGCACGCCGGGCAGGCATGCCTCACCGACCATATTCACTGAATCCGCCGTGACGATAATCTGCTCGGCCAGCCCCAGCATGGCGTGATAGGGGTTGTCACCCACATTATCCCAGAGGTAATGGCTGCCATCGGGCAGGGCTGCGCGCAGCTTTTCGGCATAAGCATCGGGTGAGCGGCGCGACAGGGTGATGATTAAAAAATGCCCTTGCGCGGCCAGCGCTGCCAAACCATCGGCCAGTTTTTGCATTTCATCAGCCGCGAATGGATAGACGCTATTGGGCCCGCCAATCAGCACGGCAATTTTCTTGCCGCGCACCGTGTCGGGTAACAGCCGCGCCTTCATTTTGTCGGCGGCGGTGTGCAGCATGTCTTGCGTCATGCCATGCGGTGATAAAAGCGTGCGCATCGCACCCGCGCATCGGTCATGTGCCGGGGCCCAGACGAAATCAAAATGGCGTGGGCTGACAATCGGATCTTGCAGAAAAACCGTAAACACCGCACCGCGTGAAGCGCGTTTGATAAAGCGCGCATGCGGCACGGCCTGGCGGCCACTGGCAATCACCATATCGGGGAAGGGCGGGGCTATTTGGTCGTCACGCGCAGCCGCGCCTTCAGCCAAACGATAGGGGGCGAGCCATTTATAGGGGGGCGATAAATCAGTATGGATGAGGCGAAATGGACCGCCGAGAGCGGTGGCAACGCCTTCCACCAGAACATCATTGCCGCGCCGTCCACCGGTTATGCCCCAAATCTTGGTCAAATCTGCCCAGTCCCTGTTTCATTTATTTCAAAAACGAGTATTATTATTACCTGCTAATCGGGTTTCAGAAAGCAAAAACGGTGTTGGCACCATGAAAAAGCCGCGTCTTGACGATATCGACCTCAAAATTCTGCGCATTTTGCAGACTGATGGGCGCGTGACCAATGTTGAATTGGCGCGCCAAGCCGGTATTTCTGCGCCGCCATGCTTGCGTCGCGTGCGCGCGCTGGAAAAGGCCGGTTTCATTACCGGTTATTTTGCCGAGCTGGACGCCCAAATGTTGGGGCTGGGCGTCACTGTCTTCGCCATGGTCGGGCTGGAAAGCCAAGCCGAAAATGATCTGCAAGCCTTTGAAAAGCGCGTCGCCGATTGGCCGGAGGTGCTGGAATGCCACATGCTGAACGGCGAGATTGATTTCATTTTGAAATGCATAGCGCCCGATTTGGAGAGCTTTCAGGAGTTCCTCACCAAAAAACTGACACCGGCGCCCAATGTCGCCAATGTCCGAACCTCGCTGACCATTCGCCGCTCGAAAGGCCGCACGGCATTACCGATTGGTGAAGCTACTTAAACTTCACGCCCAAAATTTCGTATGATTTACCGCCGCCCGGCGTGTTGACCTCAACACTGTCGCCGACACTTTTGCCGATAAGCGCACGGGCAATCGGGGAAGAAATGGAAATCTTGCGCTGTTCGAGGTCGGCCTCGAAATCGCCGACAATTTGATAGGTTACTTCGGCATCCGTGTCTTCATCGACCAGTTTCACCGTGGCGCCGAATTTCACATCCTTGCCGCTCAGGCTGGCGACATCAATCACATCGGCGCGATTGATCATGTCTTCCAGCTCCATAATGCGGCCTTCATTGTGGCTCTGCTGTTCTTTGGCGGCGTGATATTCGGCGTTTTCCGACAAATCACCATGCGCGCGCGCTTCTGAAATGGCCTTGATGATGCGTTGCCGCTCAGGCCCTTTCAGACGCTTTAATTCAGTGTCCAGCGCATCATAGCCGCCGGATGTCATAGGCACGGTTTCCATGCAATCCTCCCCGCTCAGAAGTGAGCAGAATTTTAGTTTTCACAAAACTTATGAAATTGGCAAGTTTTTTGCTCACCGATAATGCTTTTTACAGACGCGCTGCATAATCCTGCAGGCTGGTGACGGTCAATTCCTCTGTTCCCAAAGCGGCAATCGCCGCCACCGCCGCCTCGGCACCGGCCAAAGTGGTGTAATAGGGCACTTTCATTTCCAGCGTGGTGCGGCGAATGGATTTACTGTCGGCCAGCGATTTCTCGCCCTCTGTCGTATTGACGACCAGTTGCACATCCCCATTTTTAATGGCGTCGACAATATGCGGACGGCCTTCCGCCACTTTATTAATGGGTTCGACCTGCACACCATTTTGCGCCAAAAAGGCCGCCGTGCCGCCCGTAGCTATCAGGGTGAAACCCAATTCTTCCAGTCTTTTGGCCGGCACAATGGCGCGTTGCTTGTCGCTTTCGCGCACAGAGATAAAGGCAGTGCCGCTATCGGGCAAAATTATGCTGCTGCCAAGCTGGCTTTTGGCAAAGGCCGTCGCAAAATCCAAATCCAAGCCCATCACTTCGCCGGTCGAACGCATTTCCGGGCCCAATACGGTATCAACGCCAGGGAAACGGGCAAAAGGAA
>Ga0181575_10003140_pt1 | contig 11704 bp, 11 predicted proteins | sample 101ome_23_FD_145599 | JGI IMG/M metagenome (GOLD analysis project Ga0181575, IMG submission 145599) | Coastal salt marsh microbial communities from the Groves Creek Marsh, Skidaway Island, Georgia - 101411CT metaG (spades assembly) | ecosystem: Environmental > Aquatic > Marine > Intertidal zone... | reverse complement strand
CGAGAGCGGCAAAAAACTTTTCTTTGCGCAGGTATTTACCTCGCATGACCCCGTCGATATCAAATAAACCAATCTTCACGTGGGTGAGATTGCGCTCCTCGACGATGCGTTTGGCGTCCTGCGCAGTGCGAACTTGCTTGGATTCCAGCACGGCATACCTCGCTCTTAAACAGTTAATACAAGCAAGTGCTTGGGTAGAAAACTATACCGTGACCGCAACGGTTTGGAACAGTAAAGCACCCGCCTCAATAACAGCTTCTGTGAACCGGCTAGAAAGTTTACTCACCGAAGTTCAGCCTCGGCCGCAGCCAGCGCCTCAAACTCCTCCTCCGGTGCCTGAGCCACAAGATGGCGACGACTGTACAACGCAAAATAAGCCACCAGCACGCCATAAAATACAGCAGACCACAGCGCAGCCTCCTGGCTGACCACAAAGGTACTGGCAAAGGCCACTATCGACAGAATCAGCGCGATACCTGAAGTGCCAATACCGCCCGGCGTGCGATAAGGGCGGCTCAGCTCCGGCTCTCGTAGACGCAACAGAATATGAGAAGCCATCATCAACGCATAAGACAAGGTGGCGCCAAATACCGCCATGGTGATCATCAAATCACCGGCACCGGTCAATGAGAGACCAAAACCGAATACACCCGGCACAATCAGCGCCAACGTAGGAACCTTGCGCGAACTGGTGATGGAGAGCCATCTGGGAAGATAACCTGCCCTCGATAAGGCAAATACTTGTCTGGAGTATGCAAAGATTATCGAGAAAAAACTGGCAATCAGTCCGGCCAACCCAACCAGATTCACCAGCGTTGCGAGCATCGAGTCCTCGCCGTAAACCGCTTGCAACGCGCCTACCAGCGGCGCCGCATGATCTGCCATATAAGCAGCACCGGCGCCCCCCGGTGCGAGGAACAGCACGAGGCCACCCAACAACAACAATATGAGCATGGCAGTGATGATGCCTCGGGGCATATCGCGGGCGGGATCCTTGCTCTCCTCCGCCGCAAGCGGCACACCCTCGACCGCCAGAAACAGCCAAATTGCGAAGGGAATCGCCCCCCAAATACCCCAGTATCCCTGTGGCAACCAGACGCTCGCCCCCCATGCGGCAGCATTCACCGGGATATCCATCAAATTATCCCAGGCGAAGTGAGGCAGCATGCCCGCGACAAAAAGAATCAACGCCAAAACCGCAACGGCAGTGATGGCCAGCATGATCTTCAACGCTTCACCCGCGCCCCATAGATGAATACCAATGAACACGGCGTAAAAAGCGGCGTATACGGCCGGACCATCGACACCCAAAAGCTCACCGGTATAACCGCCAATGAATACGGCAATCGCCGCGGGGGCAATGGCATACTCAAGCAGAATCGCGGTGCCGGTCAAAAAGCCCCCCACGGGCCCCATGGCACGCCGGGCAAAGCCATATCCGCCGCCGGCAGTGGGAATCATTGCCGAGAGCTCGGCAAGTCCGAACACCATGCAGGTGTACATCAGTGCAATGAGTGCGGTGGCAATCAGCATGCCACCAAACCCGCCCTGGGCAAGACCAAAATTCCAGCCTGCAAAGTCGCCCGAAATCACGTAGGACACACCTAATCCTGCAAGCAAAATCCAACCCGCCGCCCCCTGCTTGAGCTGCCTTTTTTCGAGGTACTGCCTATCAACGCTGTCGTAACCCACCGCACCTGAGCTGAAATGCGTTGGGGATGTGTTGTTATCCTTTTCGGTCATTGGGACGGGATGCTCCTGAACACGGTGAATATCCGATGGTGCATTAGCCGCCGAACAGCATGGCGCCAACACCACTCATCGCCAATCGCCGCCATCAATAAGCGGTAAGCGGCAGATTGAATCGTCTTTTTACTACGGTGACCGCGGTCTGTGCCACTCCCGACGGCTTGACCCATCGAGCTCAGTCCCCGCGCAGGAATTTACTGTGTAGACACGCACTGTAAGTGGTGATGATGCAGAAATGCCCGGAGAGGATCTCCGGGCTGATAGATGACTTAGTTGCCTGAGGGCATGGCGGAGTCTTTGACCGCCAGAAGGAAGTTAGCGACAACCACTCCCGCAAGCATTACGGCGATATTGTCGATGATCGCGTTGAGATACCCGCCAACCTCGGGAATGGCATCCAGTGAGTTGGCCACCACCGGCATGGCCACCGCAGCCACGGTATATGCCATCCTGCCAGTCATATCCGCAATTGGACTCGCGAACCCGCTCACCAACCCGAGCAAAACCAGAATAAGCCCGGAGTACGCCGCGAAGTCGGCTTGAAATACCGACACGATCGCTACAAATAAACCCACTACAGTTAAGATTTTATTAAAACTCATAGCATTATCCTTATTGTTAGAGAGAGTTTGCTGTAACCCCGACACCCCCGAGTCGAAGTAACACTTTTCGCCCACCATCTGGGATGACAGCAACCATAGACTACTAGCGAGTCCCGCCCGTTGGGAAGCTAAATGAGTGTTTTGCGAAGAATGTGGCGGAGCTAGGCGGGATCGAACCGCCGACCTCAATACTGCCAGTGTTGCACTCTGACAACCCAGCGCTCAGTCGACTTCAGCGGTCTTTCCTGATCCCGCCCGAGCGGTTCTTTACGCTATGCTATGGCGTCTGCTATCCAAACAGGAACCCGTGATGGCTTGGATTCTCTTAGACTTGCCGGCCCTGCTCGTGCTGGTGACTGTTTGGGGAGTTATCGCAATTTCTCTCGCAGTTGGCAGCGGGGCAAAAGTTGCCGTGATAGCGCGAGATATGGGTATACCGGTGAGCTTAATTGGTTGCTTAATGGGCTCATTATCCAGTGCGCTCAACACAACCGATCCGGATCAGGCTTACGGCGCAACGGCCATCATGCTGATAACGGCGGTTTATGGCGGGTTTATCTCGGCAATCGGTTATTTCTTCTGCGACGAGGCACCAACTGCCATATCTGGGCCCAAGCGGCCCCGAGCCATTATCTTTGGGATATTGGTTTTTTTATTACTGACCGGTGTGATGGCGAATAGCTTAATTGGATTAGCGATATTCGCGGAGCCTCATGTCTTCCTCATCACTGCCGTTACCATTGTGTTGGCGATCTTGGGTAAACGCCCGATGTCCAGAGAAACCCTGCCCCACGCTTTACTTTTCGCCTCGCTCGCCTGCGTCATTATCGGACTTATTTTCCGATTTGCAGGCTTTATCGAAGAGGGCTTGACGGTATCGATGGTGGGACTGATCTATGGGTTGGTTTTGTACATCTGCACCTATATGGGAAGCCATCTAATCACCGCGCAATATGACTTACGTACCTCGCTGTTTAATTGGCACTGGCTTGAGATTTCAGGTTTTCTCATTTTCATGTACTTCGCGCCTGAGACCATTCGAGAGACGCTCCTCGTAGGCTAGGGCGGAATGCCCCGGGAACCCTGATCCCACTTCGGACACACCGACCCCGATTAGATGAGATCAGGGGTTTAAAAGATGCGCCCTAAAAAAAAGCTCGGCGCTGACCCGCATTGGGATTAACAGGTGCGGTGTTGATTGAGTAATGTGCCTCTAAGCGCGCCACTCAACAGAATAGTATTTTAGGTCTACGCCAGAGACGCTCTCACGCAACTCTTGAAACGAATAAGCATCTACTTCTTCAAGCGATGCATACGCCGCCTGAGTCAACAGGATATCGTCTCTACCCCCGATATCTTCGCCCAGCTTCGACGCCAGATTCATTTCATCGCCGAAATACCCCTCCATGCTCTCCGCATAAAGCACCTGCCCATAGCCGATGCCGATGCTTAGTCCGTAAAGCTCTTCTTCGTTTAGCGCTATCCCGCTTGTCAGTATCGCTTGCTGAAGCGCTAGGGCGGTATCCAAAGCTTTATCTGGAGAAGAAAAATAGGCTATGCAATTGTCTGCATGGTATGAGTAAGATTTTGCGCCAGAGCCCTCTAAGACCCCTCGCATTGCCTCTCGCGCAGCAGCCATTTTGCTAAGAAAATGAACAATGCCATGAGATTTAGTCGTGCGGGAAAAACCCACTGAGTCGACCACCATAATGGCTATCTCGCTGCCGTATTTTTCCCACGCCTCTTTTTCTCTTTCAGCCATGGGTATAGAGCTCTGCTCACATACCGCAAGAAATTCCAAAAGTTTCAAAGTTCTACCCCGCTCTATGCTTTATTCGATTCGTGAAGCTTCTTCCTCGAGCCTCCTGGCCTCTGAAAGCGCCGATGACACAATCCCGGCAGGCACCGCGACCAAACCCAGACCGACCATCAGTATCAATACTGTAAATACCCTGCCTCCCGCCGTGATTGGCAGCATATCGCCGTATCCAACTGTGGAAGGGTAACAATAGCCCACCATAAACTAGCAGGGATTGAGCTGAAGATATCTGGCTGCGCGGCGTGCTCAAATTGATAAATACCGGTGCCCGCTATAAATATCACTACACATGAAAACGACAGATACAATACAAGCTCTCCCTTAGCGAGCGAGAAGGCTGTACCAATACGTCTAATCGCTTTGCTGAATCTCATCAGCTTCATGATGCTAAAAACTCTAAGAAACCTGATTGCTCGTAAAGATCGGAGGTCTACTCCCAATGAAAAATAAAAAGGTGCTATCGCAAAAAAATCAACTAAGCCGTAAAAACTGAAAATATATGAAGTTCTCGGTTGCGCGACCCAAATACGCAGGAAGTACTCACAGGTGAAAATCGTGATACTCAGCAATTCTATGCGCTGCAGCAAGCGTCGCTGATCAGCATTAATCTCAGGCAAGGTCTCCAGCGCATATGACACTAGAGCAACTAGAATAGTGACTTGTATGCACAGATCAAAAAAGCGACCGGCCGAAGTATCGGCTGACTCCACCACTCTTCTCATTCCGCGCTGGACGTCTTGATAGAGACTCACTATTTCACCTCGCTTGGCTCGATCACACTCGATTCACCGGCATTTTGCTGAATCTCTCTTATTGTCTCGGGTGCATACAGCATGAAAATAAGAAATGCACATAGTTCTAGCCAATGCCAGTTGGCACTTGAAACGTTGACGAATGGCGCTTGGTAGACGAGCGACGCAAAATACAATAGCAGGTAAGCGACAATGCCATAAGCGAGGCCCACAGTGGTGAGCATAAGAGGCTCAATTTTCTCGGCGTCCGAAAAGTAAAAATAGATAATTCCAAGCACTAGCAGTAGCAAACTTGCAAATATTGTTGCTTCAGCCGCACTGGCTAATTTAGTTTGTGGATTTATCAGGCCTGCAGTGACAATACAGCTGATGAGAATCGCAAGTGCCGGCGGATTCCAGATTAACATGAGGCCATCCGTACCAAACATCAGTAAGAATAAACACACTACCAGAGCGCTCATAAAAAACCCTTGCGCGCGGGTTAACAGTATCCTTCCGTCTCCCAAATCAATAGATTTCGCGGCAAAATAACCCACTGCTGAGGCCACTCCACCATAAAGCACCGTAGTCAAAACGAGACCGGTCAGCGGGTAAAGCCGAGTGTAGTCACCGGTCAACCCATCGGTACCCAGATGCCAGATAAACCCTGCCACAGCTGCGAGCAAACCCAACGGCACACCTATCGCCAGGAAGATACTTGGCCATAGTTGAAAATCGTTTTTTTTTGTAACCACTACAACGGCTATTAACGGGACCAAAACAGCGATTAGACCAATCGGGTCTAGTAGCGAAGACAGCCCATATTCTTGGTTAAGGAATGCCAAAGACAAAATCCAAAGCCCAGCGACAAACAGGGACATGAAAATTTTTCCTCTTGTAATTTGTCTCATCTACGCCCCTTTGAAAATTAGAAACATCGCTTGACCATCCACTCATACCCTTCTCGAGGGCCCTGACAGCAATGCCATTGGGATACTCGCTCACCTATGATTAAATCATGCAGACTGGATCTTACGTGTCAAAAAACACCATGCTGCTCCCAGGCAACAGAGGTTGTCCATGAATGATTTAACGTCCAACTACTATCCACTGCCCACAACCCGCGCCTCCAGCGAGAGCAAATTCTCTTGGCGTCAATTTTGGATAAGTTTCATCTACGAGAACCTGCCGCCCGTGCTAATTTCTCCGATCGCCGCTCTTTTTTTGGAGCGGTCAGTCTCGCGCGCATGGCACGTGTGCCAGCATCGAAACCTCTTGGCGCTCTCCACTCGCTACAACCCTTGGGGTTTTATCATCTACTCCTGGCTGATCGTATACCCCGCTTCATGGTTAATTACCGTAGGCGCAGTGACAGCAATTTTTGCCCCTACCGAGGCGCTTGGCATGATTGATCCGCTGCAAATGTTGTGCGCCTACGCCTTCTTGTTCTGCCGCCGGCTCATAGTCTCAGTGAAATATGGATACTTCGATCCATCAGAATTTAATGCGCTATCACAGCCCGCTCCCGAGTGGAGTTTCGCGAAAGGCGCACAGAAACTCATCGCTATTGGCTGGGGAAAGCCGAAGCAATTCCCTGGACTCATAGCAAGCGAGCTGGAATTAGCAGAGAAAAATTCGGATGTAACGCTAGCGTCGTTGCAGGTAACAAAGGATCGAGGGACCGAGGTAACCCTCAGAGACACAACGCTAAATATTCTGGATGCCGCATATAGTGAGGAGGTGCCGAAGAGCAATAATCCAGTGATTTTGTTATCAGTGCTACTCATCCTCGTTAGCTTCATGTTTACCAAATGGCAGACCGGCGCGGCGCTGCTAGGCGCGACTCTCGAAATGCAGCTGATCAACTTGGGCACCTATGCTTCAATTTTGGCGGGCATGGGTATCATGGGCTTTGGTTTGATTTGTGCTTTTGATTTCTCACGCCGACAAAGGGCTCTGGAGATTTTAGACGACGGATTATTCACATCGCCAAGCGCATCCAACGGCGAAGAAGGTGAAGCAGGCGTTCTTTTTGACCCAAGATCGCCAAATGATCTGAAGTGCTGGATTGCAGCCCGAGAAGTTATCCGCAAGTTTGGAGAAAGATACTATCTGCGTGTGCAGAGTTATACGTCCATCTTGCTATGTTTTTCTTTTTTGTGTGTGGGGTTTCTCAATTTTCTTGCCTGGACCGGGACACCTCACCATATTTCGACGGTCGTCCTACTCTCTTCCACAGTATTAGTCATCGCATCGATAGGCAGCGTTGCTATGCGCAGAGCGATACTTTTGCAGGAGCAAAGCCATCAATCACGGTCTAAACTTTTGTCCAAGCTACTAAGCGAGGAAATTCAAGCTGCGGAACAAAGTGGCGGCAGCTCACAGAGCTCTGCGGCATTAGATTGGCGCACCACCAAAATATTCCGACAAATGGACGCAAACCTTAACTTCTCAGAGATTATCTTTCGACCAACAACCGTTCTTGGCTATAAAGCAGATACTGATCTCATCAGCTCCATTTTGGGCCTACTGGTCACAGGATGCCTATTAGCTATTCAGGGCTTTGCAGAGACCGGTTTTAGCTATTCCGGCGTTGGCTGGCTAGTCAATTAAGTGAACTGTAAAGCGTCAATGAGCAAATAAAATATCTCGGCTGTTAGCGAGCTTTGACGAACCTGATGCAGCAAGCAGCATGTTGTGATTTGGTGGGTCGCACAGAAGTCACACACAGGGGACTAGCGTGAGCGAACGAGTCGACCTCTACCGTGCTACGGTAGCGCTCTCCCAGCTGAGCGATAGCCCCGTGTGTTCACTATACCTCCAATCTTGCCAAAGCCCTGCCAGTGTTGCGGTCCCCCCACTGAACCGTGGGAGTCTCCCCGGCCGTGCAGGCTCCGCTATATCAGTAGAGAGAAAACGTATAAAACTTGAGATTGATTGACGACTATCGAGGCATTTGACCGTCAGCTAATACTGGACAATCATTTACATCCGTCAGCTGACTAAAACCCATCGGGTATCCTAGACAATGCAAAGTGAAAAGGCCTGCAGTAGGCGAACACATGATTCATGACTCCCTGACAAAATTCGCAGAGCGGGACGGCACTAAAATCGCCTACCGGGTCTATGGAAGTGCATCGCGAGATTTGATAATCGTACCGGGGATTATTTCGCATGTAGAGTATGCCCACAAATTACCCGGCTACGACGAATTTCTTGATCGCTTGTCCCCCCACTTCCGGATTGTCGTTTTCGATAAGCGCGGAAATGGTTTATCGCAAAAAATTGAAGACACCGCGCCCACACTAGAGCAACGCATGGATGATATTCGTTTCGTAATGGATGCGGTCGGTTCTGAACGAGCGACCATCATGGGAGTCTCAGAAGGAGGATCTTTATCTGCGCTGTTTGCAGCGATGTATCCAGAACGGACGACGAACTTAATCTTATTTGGAGCATTTGCTCACACACCCGGACTTGAAAAGCTCAAACGCTATCCCGGTTTTATCGAGAGATTCTTGAAGCGGTTCGCTATGAAGCGAGCAGTTAAGTCCATTTATAAAACTTGGGGGGACGGCTCCTTCGTGAGGAGTGTGGTCCCCTCTCGCACACTTATTAACAACGAATTAAGGCAAAAATTCAAAGAATTCGAGTTGGCTTCAACCAACGCTGCGGACATGGCAAAAATGGTCTCCCTGCTTGGCGAGATGGATGTAACCGCTTTTCTGAAAGACGTGAGATGTCCAACGCTAGTGATGCATTCGCATGACGATAAGTTAATACCGTTTAGCTACGGACAAGCTCTTCATGATGGCATTCGGGGTTCCGAGCTAATTGAACTCTCTGACGTCGGTCATACATATTTCATGTCAAAGGATCCGCGGATCGCTGACGAGATCATTTCATTCCTGTCAGATGAGCAGCCCAACAAGAACGAACAAAACATGCAGGGGCGCGTTTTAGCGACTGTTATGTTTAACGACATAGTCGGATCAACGCGCCTTCAGGTTGAGTTAGGGGACGAGGTGTGGAAAACAAAAATAAGAAAGTTTGAGCAAATGTGCAAAGACAGCATTCATCGTTTCGATGGCATTTTCATCAAGGGTCTTGGTGACGGGGTATTGGCGGTCTTTTCTGGCCCAGCCCGAGCCATTCATTGCGCTATTGAGATAAAAGAAGACGCCAAGCGATTAGACATTGAACTTCGAACAGGCCTGCATATCGGAGAGATTGAGAAAGACTCCGACGATATCAGTGGCATCAACGTGAATCTCGCTTCCCGGATTCAAGCAGTTGCCAATGCAGATCAAGTTGTAGTTTCTGAAGTATTGAAGAGCTTAGCTTTTGGCTCGGGTTTAACGTTTGAGGAACTAGGCGACTACGAACTCAAAGGTTTCGATGGGAAGTGGAAATTGTCGGTGGTTCGCTGAACCTTGAACTCTCCGCCCTGTGTAATCTAACCGAGCCATATGATTTTGGTGGAGCTAGGCGGGATCGAACCGCCGACCTCAACACTGCCAGTGTTGCGCTCTCCCAGCTGAGCTATAGCCCCACATCGGTTCTCGACCAACATCGAGGGGCGCAACAGTACGGCTACGTCGAAAAGCTGTCAAGCGCTGCCGCACCAATACCAAATTACGCAATTCTCATTCATGGGCGGGGTTTGATCGCCCACACCGAATGACCCACCGTGAACCTCTACTCCTAGATCGCAACTCGACGAACGCATTGCAACTCTGCAAGCCATCGGTAGTAAACTAGACCCTCGTCTATTTCACAGGACAGCACCATGATCGCCAGAGGGGTTCTTATTATTCCAGGGATACTCTTTATCGTTTACGGCGCCATGTGCTGGTATAACCCGGAGATGCCCGCAGAATATGCGGGTCTCTGGGTTGCGCACAAAGATGGCATGGCAGAGCTTGCGGCCATGTACGGTGGCCTGCAGCTCTGTCTGGGCTCCATCATTTTCCTCTCCGGCGTGCTCAAGGGCTATCTGCGTCCGGGGTTGTGGCTGGTCATGATGTGCCTTGGCGGCCTAGCCGCGGCCAGAGGCAGCGTGGCATTTGGTGATTTTGAAATGACGGTGCAGGCCGCTAGAGGCGCTACCGACGTCGCGATGAGCTCGGATTTTTCCGCCTACACCTGGTATGCGCTGCTGTTCGAGGCAAGCTTTGCCCTATTCGCCGGGCTCTGTCTGCTCAACAAAGAAAATCGCAACTGAGCGCGGCTATACCCCAAGCGCTGCGTAGTCTTTTTCCAAACGTTTGGCGGCCTTCTTCGACACACCGCCGCAGGCTTCAATAGCGTGCCGCAATCTGGCCCGCGTTATATCAGGGCCTAAAATCGCCATCGAGTCAGGTATGGAATACGCCACCGCCTCACCCGAGAGCGCCACAAAAAGCGGCGCAAACAGCACCTTGGGCTTCAGCGCCATGGCATCGGCCAACGCTTTGAGTACCGCAAAAACCGTATCCCGGCGCCAGTCCTGCAGGGCCTCCAACCGCCACAACACAAACTGCAACTGAGCCACGATAGGCTCACGCGCCTCAACGGTCTCGCCAAAGGCCTCCGCAGTCAGGCGAATCTCACCCGATAGCAGGTAAGCCGCCTGCGGAATTAGATCCGAGAGTACTTCTATGCGTCCTTGGGCGTGGGGCAGGATGCGATTGAGCATCTCCGGATTCAGCGCCCAGTCGCGCAGCCGATTGGCGAGCGCTTCCTGGCTCAACGATTCGCGAATCCACAAACCGTTAAGCCACTTGAGTTTTTCCATATCGAAAATCGGTCCACCCAGTGATACTCGAGAAATATCAAAAGCGGCCTGCATTTCATCCAGAGTGAATTTCTCCTCTTCATTGGGCATCGACCACCCCATGCGCCCGAGATAATTCACCACCGCCTCGGGTAAAAATCCCATGCGTTGGTAATACAAAATGCTGGTCGGGTTTTTGCGTTTACTGAGCTTGGATTTGTCAGGGTTTCTTAACAACGGCATGTGGCACAGCACCGGCATCTGCCAACCGAAATACTCGTAGAGCAGTCGATGCTTGGGTGCCGAATTAATCCACTCCTCGCCGCGGATGACGTGAGTGATTTCCATGAGGTGATCGTCGACCACATTGGCCAGGTGGTAGGTGGGCAGTCCATCCGATTTAAGCAGGATCTGCGCATCCACCATGCTCCAGTCGAGCTCGATGGCACCGCGTAGCATGTCGTCAATGACGCAGGCACCCTCCTCTTCAGGCACCATCATCCGAATCACGTAAGGGTCACCCGCCGCCTTTCGCGCTGCCTGCTCATCCTCCGGCAGGATCAGGTCGGAGGGCTTGAGCGCCGTCGCCTGACCGGCCTCCCTTCGCGCCTCGCGCAGGTCGTTGAGCTCCTGCGGGGAGCGATAACAGACAAACGCGTGACCTTTTTCGACCAACTCCCAGGCGTAACCACTGTAAATATCGGCGCGCTCACTCTGCCGGTAAGGGCCCTTGGGGCCTCCCACATCAGGACCCTCATCCCAACTGAGCCCCAACCAGCGGAGAGATTCAAAAATTTTGGCCTCTGCCTCAGGGGTGCTGCGCGCCTGATCGGTATCCTCTATGCGCAGAATGAACTGGCCGCCGTGGGCATGGGCGAAGCAACGATTAAACAACGCCATATAGGCGGTTCCCACATGGGGATCACCGGTAGGTGAAGGTGCAACGCGGGTTCTTACCGTCATGAAGCATCACTGAAAATCACATCAAGGGGCGGTAGTTTATCAAAGGCGGGGGGCGCAGTTGGTTACGATAAATGACAATATTGAG